>Ga0182024_10019928_pt1 | contig 12302 bp, 9 predicted proteins | sample P32metaG_FD_120480 | JGI IMG/M metagenome (GOLD analysis project Ga0182024, IMG submission 120480) | Permafrost microbial communities from Stordalen Mire, Sweden - P3-2 metaG (Illumina Assembly) | ecosystem: Environmental > Terrestrial > Soil > Wetlands > Permafrost | place: Sweden: Stordalen...
GGTCTTTCCCGCACCGTTGCGGCCGATCAGCCCGCACATGTCGCCTTCCTCCAGCGCGAACGAGGCGCCGCGGATGATCGGAACCGGTCCGATCGACACGTTGAGGTCGGCTATCCTAAACATCGGCGACGCTGCCGGCAGCGCGCTTCGCCTTGGGACCGCTGATCAGGGCCTGAACCCGGGCATCGGCGAGCGTTGCCGCCGGCGTGCCGTCGGCGATCACGGTGCCGTCGTAAAATGCCAGCACCCGCTCGGCGAAGCGCTCCACGATCTCCATGTCGTGCTCGACGAAAAGCACGGTGATGTTGCGGTTGCGCAATGCCGACATGACGACCTGCATCAGGTCGAATTTCTCTTCGATCGAGATCCCGCTGGTCGGCTCGTCGAGCAGCAGCAGGCGCGGGGATCCTGCGACCGCCATGCCGATGTCGAGCAGCTTGCGCACGCCCTGCGGCAATGTGGCTGCGAGCGTATCGCGGTAACGCCCGATCTCGAACAGGTCGAGCAATGTTTCAGCCTCTGCGACCGACTCCCGCGAGCGCAGCGGCGTGCATACGTGGCCGATGACATGTTTCGGCGCATGGCCGATCGCAGCCGCCACGCAAATGTTGTCGAATACCGTAAGCGAGGGGAATATTTGTGCCACCTGGAACGACCGCGAGATGCCCATTCCCTTGATCGCGCGGGAAGGCAGGCCGGTGATGTCGCGCGCCTCGAAATGAATCGTTCCCTGGGTCGGCCGCAGGTGACCGGTTATCATGTTGATGAAGGTGGTCTTGCCGGCGCCGTTGGCGCCGATCACGCCGACCGTCTGCTGCGCTGGCAGGCTGACGGTGATATCGCGCGCGGCGATCATCGAGCCGAAACGCTTGCCCAGATCCCGGACCGCGAGGATGGGCGCGCTCATGGCGCCTCGACTTTGCGGCGCCAGCGCAGCCGCGTGATCAATGAGCCCAGTCCTTGTGGCAGGAACAGAATGGTCAACAGCAGCACCGAGCCGAGCAGCATCTGCCAAAGCTGCGGAAGGATGGCGAAGGCGAACGAGCGTACCGATTCAAACAGCAACGATCCGACGAACGCCGGCCCGACCGATCCGGCGCCCGCCAGGATCGTGATGAACACGAATTCGCCGGAGGTCGTCCAATAGGACATGTTGGGATCGACATGGCCCACCGCGAGGGCGGCGAGCGCACCGCCCAGGCCTCCCAGCACGCCGCTGATCACCAGCTTGGTATGGATCAGCCGCGACACCGACATGCCGAGAAATTCGACGCGTATTTCATTGTCGCGCACCGGCACCGCCAGCGCGCCGGCCACCGAGCGGAAGTAGGCGTCGACCAGGAGAGCCGCCATCGCGCAGACGGCGAGCACCAGCCAGTAGAGTGCCACCAGCAGCCCATCCTGGTGCGGCGCGTAGCCAAAAAAGGTCGGCACGATCACGCTGAAGCCGTCGGTCGAGCCGAGCGACTCGGTCTTCACGAGCACCCCGTACAGGATCATGGACAGTGCCAGGCTGAGCATCGCGAAGAAGATTTCGCGGTAGCGCGCCAGCAGGAACCCTACCACGAAGGAAACGAGGCCGGCCGAGATACCCCCAATCAATACCAGTGCGACGGCATCGCTCACGCCGGTCCAGCGGCCGACCAGCGCCACGGCATAGGCGCCGATGCAATAATACAGCGCCTGTCCGAACGAGACGAGGCCAGCCCGCCACAGCACGATCAAGCCGAGTACCACCAGGCCGTTGGCAAAGGCGATGGTGGCGAGCGAGATCATCCAGTCGGGCAGCACGAAGGCTGCGGCCGCGGCCGCCAGGAAGGCCGAACTCGCTGCGATCCGGCCGTGCCGAGCCATCTCAGATTTTTCTCGGTTGGGCACGCACGAACAGGCCATGGGGCCGGATCAGGAGCACGAGTGCCATGACGCCATAAATGACGAATAATTCGATCTGCGGCACCAGATGCACCGCGGCAGCACGACAAATCCCGACGATGAGGGCGCCGAGGAGCGCCCCTTCGATCGACCCCATGCCGCCGATCGCCACCACGGCAAAGGCGAGCACGATTACTTCGACGCCGATGCCGAGCGTTACTGCGATCTTCGGCGCCATGATCGCCCCTCCAAGCGCACCGAGCATCGCGCCGATCACGAATGTTACGGTATAAACTACCCTGACATTGATGCCGAACGCGGCGGCGGTTTCGCGATCGAAAATCACCGCGGTCAGCAGCCGTCCGTAGCGCGTGAATTTCAGCGCCCAATAGGACGTCGCGGCGAGCAATGCCGCGATCACGATCAGGCCGAGATCGTAATTCGACAGAATGAGCTCGCCGACTTCCACGTTGCCGGCGGCGAGCAGCGGCTGATAGGTCGCATAGGAACCCGGACCCCAGATCAAGATCACGACGTCTTCGAGAATCAGGAAAGCGGCGTAAGTCACCAGCACCATCACCACTTCATCCCGGCCATACACCAATCGCATCACGCCGCGCTCGAGGATGAGGCCGAGCGCGAGGCCCAGAGCCATGGCGAAAACAGCCATCAGGAGAAATCCGCCGGCATCCGGCAGGCCGCGATCGAAATAGATGCCGACGGCGGTGGCCGCGCCGTAGGCTCCGAATGTGTAAAACGAGCCATGCGCCACATTCAGGATCTTCATCACGCCGAAGATCAGCGTCAGCCCGATGGCAACGATGAACAGGTAGGCCGCGTAGACCAACCCGTCGACCAGAATGGCGAAAGCGGTCAGCACCGATACATCCCGACCGAGCAACCGGGCGGGGCAGGGACCTTGGCCGCCGGACCAACCGATCGGGCGTTCCTCAGCACTTCGCGCCTTTCATGCCTTCCTTGATCCAGTCGTCGGCATTGATGCCGGCCGGCGGGTTCACGCACTCGGCGGGGAAGCGCATGATATCGACGATCTCGGGTTCGTTCTTCTCCTTGTTGAATCGATAGGTGCCGTAAGCGGTCTCCGAGACGCCCTGATGGCCGTCGCCGATGGCGAGTTTGACTTTGCCCGAGGGACCTTCGAACTCGATACCCTTGAACGCCGCCGCCACGTCGTCGGTGGTCGGCTTGGCCTCGCCTTTCTGGGCCTTTTCATAGGCGAGCTTGAGGCCGAGCAGCGACATCGCCATTTGATAGGCGGGGTAGGTCGGTGGAACATTGTAGCGATCGGAGTAGATCTTCTGGAACCAGCGGTTCAATTCGCTGTCCGGCGCGAGCGGGCCGTTCGGACCGCGGCCGCCGATGATGGTGCCGTTCGGCATCTTGTCGCGAAGCCGCCAGATCGCGGCTTCGCCGGTGGTTGCGATGATCGTCATGCGCTTGTCGAGCGCGCGCGCCTGCTCCTGATAGAGAAACGCTTCGAGATCGCCGTCGTAAAAACTTGTGTGCAGTACTTGCGATTTTGACGTCAGCAGCGTCGAAATCTCCGCGCCGTACTCGCCCGCGAACAGCTTCGGGAAAAGTATTTTGTCTACCGTGATTTTTGGTGCAAGCACCTGCATCGCGCCGGCGAAGTCCCGCCAGGAATCCTGCCCCCAGGCGTAGTTCTGGTTGATGCCGGAATAGCTGCTGGTGTCCGGCTTCCTGGCAAGCAAATAGCGCGCGGCGGCGACGTTATCCATGGTCGCATGCGGGCTCACTCGGAACACGTAGGTGCGCGGCTTTTCCTCGAAGATGCGCGGCGTTCCGCAGTCATAGAGCACGGTGAGCGCCTTGAGCTCCTCGGCGACCGGCGTGACCGCGAGGCAGCTGCCGGAAGAGACATAGCCGACCACCGCGTCGACCTGGTCACGCTGCACAAGGTTGCGAAATTCGGTGACGACATTGGCTGCGGAACCGGTTTCGTCAATATATTTTGCTTCGACCTTGCTGCCGCCGAAGCCGACCTTGTCGAAGGGTGCCGGCACCTTTCCGGCGTTCATGGCCTCGATCATGATCTCGGCGCCGTTGCGTCCGGGGATGCCGAACGGGGCAGCGGCGGGTCCGGTCAGGAAGCTGACGATGCCAAGCTTCACGGCCGCAGCGGCCGGGGCAGCGTTCTGCGCCCCTGCGGGTTCGACCGCGACGCCGAGCGCTGACACCAGCAAGCAAAACGAACCCAGCGCGCTGCCAAGCGAGCTTCCTCGATGCAACATTGTCACCCCTCCCTGCGAGAGCCCGTTTCGGGCCTTTTTAGCATCAGCCTGAACTACAGATTGCGCTATTTGACGTGGCCACGCTTAGGCTGCACTGCTGTTGGTCACCCTGCCGATTAGGCCGGACTCCACCAGCGCCTGGCGTACGCGCGCGATCTCGGCGCTGCCCAGCTTGACGAGCGGCGGTCGCACGACGGCGCGCGGCAGCCTGCCGAGCAGCACCAGCGCCTCCTTCATGCGGTTATGCATATTGGCCCAGGGTTCGGCGTAGAAACAGCGGGCCAGCGGTTCGATCCGATCGTTCAGGCGCCTCGCTTCCGCGAGATTGTCGCTCCGGACGGCCTGGAACAATTGCGCCTGCAGATCCGGAATGACGCTGCCACTGCCGGACAGCAGGCCGTTGCAGCCGAGCACCAGCGATGCAAACAGCCACGAACTGTGCGTCGTCAGCACGTTGACGGGCCGCGGCAGGTTTTGCAGCGTGCGGATATGCCATTCGTGGTGAGGTACATTGCCGACCCAGTCCTTGATGGCGCGTATCGACGGCACCTCGTGACACAAGCGCAGCAGCGTATCTTTTGGATAGCCCTGGCCATTCGCCAGCGGATATTGAAAGGCGATCAGCGGCAGGTCGGTGGCGTCTGCAATGCGCCTGAAATGCGCCAGCGCCATCTCCTGGGATTGGCCAAGCGTGAAGGGGCCCGGCGGAAATACCAGCAGCGCCGATGCTCCGCCTTGCGTGGCCATGCGAGCGATGCGCGCAGCTTCCAGGCTGCCGTCGGCCCAGATGCCGTTGACAATGCGGATTCCCCCGCCGACTTCGTCGCGGGCAATGTCGAGCACCCGGCGTTGTTCGTCGAAGGTGCAGGAGGCCACCTCGGTCGAATGCGCGTTGACAGTGATCGCGGAAATGCCCGGGGTCGCGCTAACGTCGCGCAGGTGTTTGCGAAAGCTTGTCTCGTCAATGGCAAGATCGTTTTCGAATGGCAGCAACACCGCCGGAATCACGCCATCAGGAGCAAAGGCCGGGGCATGGGTCATGGGCACTCACTCGCGCCTTGCTGGATATTGGTCGCGCGAGCTAATCCGATCCGGACTGTCATTGTCAATTGAACAAGCGGCGCAGAAGCGCGCCGAAGCACTTGCCAATGCTGGACTTCCGCCAGGCAATGGATCGGGCTACCCTGCCTCGAAGCGCCGTGTTGCGGCGGGAGCCGCGTCGATTGGCCAACGGGGCAGGGCCGGTGCCGCGGAGCGCTCGGATTGACAGCCTCGGACTTTGGCGACGCCCATGGACAACGAAATTTATCGCTATCGCATTTCGGTCGGCGAGGATGTGCTCGACGATTTGAGGTCGAGATTGCGCAAAACCCGCTGGCCCGAGGCCGAACTCGTCGACGACTGGAGCCAGGGTGTCCCGATTGGCTGGATCAAGGACATCTGCGGATATTGGGCGGAGCACTATGATTGGCGCCGCCGCGAGGCGCTGCTCAATCGCTTTGCACAGTTCACGACGGAGATTGACGGTCTCGGCATCCACTTCCTGCACGTGCGCTCTCCGCATCCGGAGGCGATGCCGCTGATCGTCACCCATGGCTGGCCGGGCTCGATCGTCGAGTTCCAGAAAGTGGTCGAGCCGCTGACCGATCCGACCGCGCATGGCGGCCGCGCTGCCGACGCATTTCATCTGGTTTGTCCGTCTCTGCCGGGCTTTGGCTTTTCCGCCAAGCCGACCGCCACGGGTTGGGGCGTTGACCGGATTGCGTCCGCCTGGGCGAGATTGATGGATCGCCTTGGCTATCCGCGCTATGGCGCGCAGGGCGGTGATTGGGGCTCGGCGATCACGACCGCGCTCGGTGCGCGGGATCCTGACCACTGCGCCGGTATCCACATCACGCTGGCCATGGGTGTGCGGCCCAATGTCGAGGGCGAACCGAGCCAGCAGGAAGCCCGGGCGCTGCGCGGGATCGAGTATTATCGTGATTGGGACTCCGGATATTCCAAGCAACAATCGACCCGGCCGCAGACGGTCGGCTACGGCCTGACCGATTCGCCCAGCGGGCAGGCCGCGTGGATACTCGAGAAATTCTGGGCCTGGACCGATTGCGACGGCAATCCCGACAACGTGCTCGGTCGTGACGAACTGCTCGACAACGTCATGCTGTACTGGGTGACGGCGACGGCGGCGTCTTCGGCTCGTCTCTATTGGCAAAGCTTCGCGCCTGGTCGCCGCACAATACACAAGGTCACGATACCGACCGGCGTCGCGGTGTTTCCCAGGGAGATTGTCCCTCCGGTGCGGCGCTGGATGGAAGCGACCTATACGGACATCCGGCACTGGAGTGAAATGCCGAAGGCGGCCATTTCGCCGCTTTCGAGCAGCCCGAAGCCTTTGTGCGGGACGTGCGTGACTTCTTCGGCAGACTGCGCCTGTCCTAGCGATGCACCGCCCTGCACGTTCGATCTCGCGCAATTTCCGGCCTTGGATAGTTGTCAGGAGCTGACCATGACCGATACCGAACTTCGACTGCGCAGAGCAATCATCGACAAGTGCCGCTGGATGAACGCCAGCGGCCTCAACCAGGGCACGTCCGGGAACATATCGGCTCGCTTCGGTGGCACCATGCTGATTACGCCATCCGCGACGCCGTATGAAACGCTGACCCCCGCCATGATCGCCGCGATGCCGATCGATGGGAAGTATGGCTCGTGGAAGGGCCCGCTTGCGCCGTCCAGCGAATGGCGGTTTCATCTCGACATCATGAAAACTCGGCCCGATGTCGGTGGCATCGTCCACACCCACGCCACCTATTCAACGGTGTTGGCGATCGCGCGAAAGGAGATTCCGGCCTGTCATTACATGATCGCGGCCTTCGGGGGCACCAATGTTCGCGTTGCCGACTACGCAAGATTCGGCACCAAAGAACTGTCGGAACATGCGCTCAAGGCTTTGGAGAACCGAACCGCTTGCTTGCTCGCCAACCACGGGATGATTGCGACCGGCGCTTCGCTCGACAAAGCCATGTGGCTCGCGGTCGAACTCGAGACCATTGCCCGTCAGTATTATCTCGCTTTGGCGATCGGCGGTCCGGTGCTGCTAAGCGATGCCGAGATCGCGAAGACCGCTGAGGCCTTTGGCAGCTACGGCGTAAAGGATCACCCGGCCAAGTCAGCGGGGAAGGCTGCAAGGACGTAGTACGGCTGCGCTTGCCGGAGCCGATCGGCTCGGACGCCGCAAGCTGGATGCTTCTCCAGCAAGTCAACCGCGCTTCGGCGAGGATCGGGTCAAACGCAGCCTGCCATGGGTCCGCGGCAGAAACTGGGCTCCCCTGGCGCTGAGAAAATCGAGCATCGCCTGCGCCGGGGGAAGCAGGACCTTGTCCTTGCGGGAGAGCACGAACCATTGACGGATGACCGGCAGGCCATCGACATCGAGCGTCACCAGCCGCCGTTCGTCGAGTTCGGTCGCGACGGTGTGCGCGGAAATAAACGCGATCCCGAGGCCGGCAATCACCGCCTGTTTGATGGTCTCGTTGCTGCTCATCGCCATGCCGATTTTCGGGTGAACGCCGGCGGTTTCGAACAATTGCTCCATCAGGCCACGCGTCCCCGAGCCGGGCTCGCGCATCAGGAAGGTTTCGTCGGCCAGCGCCGTCAGCGGCAGGCCTGCCTTTCGCACCAGCCGATGCGTCGTCGGCGCGATGATGACATGGGGATGGTCGCCGATCAGATGCACGTTCATGGCGATGTCGACCGGCGGCCGGCCCATGATGGCGAAATCCAGATCATAGCCGCGCAACGCCGTTCCGATTTCCTGCCGGTTGCCGATCGAGAGCGAGACATCGACATTCGGATACGCCTTCGAAAATCCGGAGATCACGAACGGCACGAAGTATTTTGCGGTACTGACCGCGCCGATCGACACATGGCCCGCGGTTTTTCCCGCGATCATGTCGAGCGAAGCCTGGCATGATTTGATGGCAGCCTCGATCCGCTCGGAAAGCGCCAGCACTTCGCGACCGGCATCCGTCAGCAGCATGCCGTCGCTGGTGCGCTGGATCAGCGGTAGTCCGGCGAGCGCCTGCAGGTTGCGCAACTGCAGCGTGACCGCGGGCTGGGTGAGATGGAGTTGTTTGGCGGCGGCGGTCACCGACCGGTGTTTTTGCACCACCGCCAGCGCCCGCAATTGACGGATGGTCAATTCCCGCAGGAAACGGCCGGGCATCGGCATCCCCATAAGAAAAAATTTGCTCAACCCAAAGATAACAAAATTTCCCTAATTTGGCAAATTGCGCTTCTGTTGCGGCAACGGTGCGCCGGGCGACGAAACGCGCTGACGGGAGCGTCCCGAAGAGGGCGCAGGGAGACGACCATGGATGAGCGCTGCACCCTGCGTTCGCATCTCGACCGGTCCGCATCGCAGACGCTTCATGGCGTTGCGGCTGGCGAGGTGATCAAGGCGATCGCGACGGCGGCAATCGACCTTGCCGCTCTCATCGCCGACGGACCTCTGGCGGGCATCACCGGACGCGTCAATGGCGTCAATACCGACGGCGATCACCAGAAGGATGTCGACGTCGCGGCCGACGACATCATGCGCCGCGCCTTGAAAGCGGCCCCGGTTGCCGCGGTTCTGTCCGAGGAAGCGGCGCTGCCGGAAACCCTCGATCCCCAGGCGCCGCTTTGCGTCGCAATCGATCCGCTCGACGGGTCGGCCAATCTCGAGAACAACATTTCGGTCGGTACCATCTTTTCGATCCGTCCGCGGGGCAACGATATTCTGTCGACCTTCTTTGAGCCCGGCACGGCGCAGTGCGCAGCCGGGTTCATCGTTTACGGTCCGCAGACCACCCTGGTGCTCGCGCACAACAACACCGTCGATCTCTTCATCCTCGATCGGCGCCAAGGCCAGTTCCTGCTGGTCAAGCGCGACCTCCGGATTGCGCCCGATACGCCGGAATTTGCCATCAATGCGTCCAATCGCCGGCACTGGCACGGGCCGGTTCGCGCCTATATCGACGAATGCCTTGCCGGCAGCAACGGCGACCGCGGTTCCGATTTCAACATGCGCTGGATCGGTTCGCTGGTGGCGGAGGCGCTCCGCATCCTGGTGCGCGGCGGGGTGTTTCTCTACCCCGCCGACGCCCGTCCCGGCTATCGTGAGGGCAGGCTTCGGCTGCTCTACGAAGCCCATCCCATGGCATTGGTGATGGAGTGGGCGGGAGGCGCCGCCACCACCGGACGGCGGCGCATCCTGGAACTCGGCGCGAAGACGCCGCACCAGCGGGTGCCGCTGATCATGGGTTCGCTGCGCGGCGTTCGCGACGTCGCTGTCATTCACGAAGGCATCGAGCCGATGTTCGACAACAGTGACGCGCCGCTGTTCGCGCGTCGCGGCCTGTTTCGCTAGCGCTGGATCGATCAGATGTCGCGCAGTCATCCCATCATATCGATCACGGGTTCATCGGGCGCCGGCACGACCTCGGTCAAAAAGACGTTCGAGAACATCTTCCGCCGCGAGAAGGTGGCGGCGGCCTATATCGAGGGCGACGCCTTTCATCGCTATGATCGCGTCGAGATGCGCACGAAAATGGCGGAGGAGGGGGAGCGCGGCAACAAACACTTCAGCCATTTCAGCCCAGAAACCAATCTGTTCGAGGAGCTGGAGCGGGCGTTTCGCGACTACGGCGAATCCGGCACCGGTACCACCCGGCATTACGTTCACGACGACGACGAAGCGAAGCTGTACCGCGCGGAACCTGGCACCTTTACCGAATGGGGTCCGCTGCCCGAAAGCTCCGATCTGCTGTTTTATGAAGGCCTGCATGGCGCGGTGGTGACCGACAAGGTCAACATTGCCCAACATGCCGATCTCAAGATCGGCGTCGTTCCGGTCATCAACCTGGAATGGATCCAGAAGCTGCATCGCGACCGCAGCGATCGCGGCTATACCGCGGAGGCGGTGACCGACACCATCCTGCGGCGGATGCCGGATTACGTGAACTACATCTGTCCGCAGTTCGCCGAGACCGACATCAACTTCCAGCGGGTGCCGACCGTCGATACCTCGAATCCGTTCATCGCACGCTGGATTCCGACGCCGGACGAATCGATGGTGGTGATCCGGCTGAAGAATCCGCGCGGCATCGATTTCCCCTATCTGCTGTCGATGATCCCCAACAGCTTCATGTCGCGCGCCAATTCGATCGTGATTCACGGATCGAAGCTCGATCTCGCGATGCAGCTCATCCTGACCCCGCTGATCCTGCAACTGATGGAACGCAAGAGGCGCACCGTATGAACGCTCCCGCCCTGTCCTGCATTGCCGGCCGTCCCGATTTTTCCCATGCCGAACTGGCGAATGCGATCCGCTTTCTGGCCATCGATGCGGTGGAGAAGGCCAAATCCGGCCATCCGGGCATGCCGATGGGCATGGCCGACGTCGCCACCGTGCTGTTCTCCCGCTTTCTCAAATTCGATGCGGCTGATCCGTCCTGGCCGGATCGCGATCGCTTCGTCCTGTCTGCCGGTCACGGCTCGATGCTGTTGTATGCGCTGCTGCATTTGACGGGTTACGACGGCATGACGTCGGATCAGCTCAGGGCGTTCAGGCAATGGGGGTCAAAGACGCCCGGCCACCCCGAATACGGCCATACCGCCGGCGTCGAAACCACCACCGGACCGCTCGGACAAGGCATCGCGACGGCCGTCGGCATGGCGCTTGCCGAGCGGTTGCTGAACGCACGTTTCGGCAGCGAATTCGTCGATCATTATACCTACGTGATCGCCGGAGACGGCTGCCTGATGGAAGGTCTCGGCCATGAGGCGATTTCGCTGGCCGGGCACCTTCGGCTGAGCCGGCTGATCGTGTTGTTCGACGACAATGAAATCTCGATCGACGGCGCGACATCGCTGTCCTGTTCGGATGACCAGATCGCGCGCTTCAAGGCCGCGGGCTGGTCGGCCTGCCGCGTCGACGGCCACGATCCCGAAGCGATTGCATCGGCGATCGAACGCGCCCGAAGCGGCGATCGCCCGTCGTTAATCGCCTGCCGCACGGTGATCGGTTTCGGCGCACCGAACCGTCAGGGTACCGAGAAGGCACATGGCGCGCCGCTCGGTGCCGAGGAGGTCGCGAAGACGCGCGCGGCGCTGGGTTGGCCGCACCAGCCATTCTTTATCCCCGATGCCGTCTTGGCGCACTGGCGCCAGATCGGCGCGCGCGGGCAGACGGCGCGCTGGAACTGGATCGAGCGGACCAGACGCCTCAATACCGAGCCGCGCTCGCCCTTTCACGACGCGCTGAATCGCAAGCTGCCCTGCGAATACCGCGCGGCCATGGATCAGCTTCGGGCCCGGTTCGGCACCGAGCGGCCGAGCATCGCCACCCGGCAGGCGTCGCAACTGGTGATCGACGCGATTGCGGAAGCCTTGCCGAATTTGCTCGGCGGCTCCGCGGACCTGACCCACTCCAACCTGACCCGTGCCAGGACCCAGCAGCCGGTGCGCCATGATTGCTTTGCAGGCAGCTACCTCCACTATGGCGTCCGCGAGCACGCCATGGCGGCGGCGATGAACGGCATCGCCCTGCATGGCGGCTTTATCCCCTATGGCGGCACCTTTCTGACCTTCGCCGACTACAGCCGACCGGCGATCCGGCTGGCGGCGCTGATGGGTATCAGGGTCATTCATGTGATGACGCATGATTCCATCGGGCTCGGCGAAGACGGCCCCACCCATCAGCCGGTCGAGCACCTCGCGGCGTTGCGGGCGATCCCGCACCTCGCGGTCTTCCGCCCAGGCGATCCGGTCGAGACCGCCGAGTGCTGGGAATTGATTTTGGACGCGCCGCGCCGGCCGGCCCTGATCGCTTTGTCGCGCCAGACGATGCCGCTGCTGCGTCGCGAACCCGGCGCCGAGAACAAGTCGGCCAAGGGCGCCTACGTCCTGCTGGAGGCCGAGGGCGGCGAGCGGAAGCTCACCATCCTCAGCACCGGCTCGGAACTGCATCTTGCGGTCGAGGCGCGGGACATTCTGCAGAAGGAAGGCATTCCGACGGCGGTGGTCTCGATGCCGTGCCGCCTGCTGTTCGAGCAGCAGGACGCCGCCTACAAGAAGGCGGTTCTCGGCGCGACGCATGCTCGCGTCGCGGTGGAA
>Ga0182024_10019929_pt1 | contig 12302 bp, 5 predicted proteins | sample P32metaG_FD_120480 | JGI IMG/M metagenome (GOLD analysis project Ga0182024, IMG submission 120480) | Permafrost microbial communities from Stordalen Mire, Sweden - P3-2 metaG (Illumina Assembly) | ecosystem: Environmental > Terrestrial > Soil > Wetlands > Permafrost | place: Sweden: Stordalen...
CATAACTTGCTGATTCTAGAAGAAATATCTTGACTTCACTATGCCCTGGGTGCAAACTTTCTTAGCTTACCTCGAGGGGGCTTCCGACCATGGATTATAAGATTGGGGATAAGGTCGTCTATCCTAACCACGGCGTTGGGATGATCGAGCAAATCAATTTCGGGATTTTGAATGGACGCACGGAAAAGTATTTTATGGTTAAGATTTTAGCCAGCGGCCTCAAAGTCATGGTTCCCGCAACCAACGCCGAATCAGTTGGATTGCGGCACGTGATTCGAAACGGAGAAACGCTCAAGGTTTTGAGCTTTCTGGAAAAGGGCAAGCCGAATTCGCACCACGATTGGAAACACCGGTTCAAAGAGAATTCCGAACGAATGCGAACCGGCGAGCTGATTGAAGTAGCGGCCGTACTGAAGAGTCTAGTATCACTAAGCCGGACCAAGCCGCTTTCCTTCCGCGAAAAGAAAATGCTGGAACGGGCCAAATTCCTCCTCGTCAGTGAACTCGCTACAGCCAGAAACACCTCCACCGAAAACGTAGAAGACGCACTGATCAAGTCGCTGGCAAAAGCCCGCTTGCAGATGCCTTCGCCCATTGAAAAGCCCGAGGGAGTTGAGTTCTAGCCTCAATTTTCATTTCTCCAGGTTATAGAAAAGCCCCAAAGCAATCATGCTTTGGGGCTTTTCTTTTTCCCCAGCGCTTTTCCCAATCCCCCTCCCCCCGGCGTTTCAATTCGGATCATGGACCCTGCCAAAGCACGGAACGTGCATTTTGACGGCAGCCGCCGTGCATGGCCTTTGATGACAATTTCATTTTTTCCCGGCCTCCCTGGCGAGCCGCCCATCAGGCCATACGGCGGCAGTTTCCTGCGGTCTGACAGGATTCCGGCCTGCACGTCAGCCAGCATTTCAATTTCCCGGACGATGCCTTCTCCGCCTGGACATTTTCCGTGCCCGCCGGAACCTTTTCGTAGCGCGTAACGGTGAACACGGACGGGGTAAATATGCTCGAGTACTTCGGTGGGAGTATTGAGCGTGTTGGTCATATGGCTGTGAGCGCCGTTATTTCCCGGGTGGTCCGGGGTACCGCCAGTTCCCCCTGCGATGGTTTCGTAATAGGCAAAAGATTCTCCGCCGCGGTCTGCGTCACTTCCTCCGAAGCTCAGGTTGTTCATCGTGCCCTGGCTCGCGGCGGGAATCCTCGAGGGAATCGCGCGAGCGAGTGCCTTGAGGAGAGTGTCCACGATGCGTTGCGACGTTTCCACGTTTCCTCCCGCAACTGCGGCGGGCGGTAGCGCGTTCATGATTGTCCCGGCAGGCGCAATCACACGAATCGAGCGCATCAGGCCAGATGTTGCCGGGACCTGTTCATCCAGCAGACAGCGGAAAACGTAGAAGACGGCAGATTCCGTAATGGCTGCGACTGCGTTGACACTTCCGGCGCATTGCGGGGCGCTTCCCGTGAAATTGACCTCCGCATTTTTCCCGCGGATGCGGATCGCGACGGCGATCCGCAGCGGCTTTTCCGAGACGCCATCGTCGTCCAAAAAATCTTCCGCGCGGTAAACACCGTCTGGGATCGAGGCGATCGTGGCGCCCATCATTCGGGCCGAATAGTCGAGCAGGTGGCGGCCGTAAGCGAGGACTTCCCTGCTCCCATATTTAGCGCCGAGCGCCATCAGGCGCCGTTCGCCGATGCGGCACGCAGCGATCTGCGCGGTCAGGTCGCCTTCACGCTCACGGGGGGTGCGCACGTTGGCGAGAAGAATCGCCATGATATCGCGCGCGATGCGGCCTTTTTCCATGATTTTCACGGGAGGGATGCGCAAACCTTCTTCAAAGATTTCACGCGAAAGGCCCATGGAACCGGCGTGCGCGCCGCCTATATCGGCGTGATGGGCGCGGTTGGCGATGTAAAACAACGGGCGCGGGGAACGCGCCGCGAAAACCGCCATCACCATGGTCAGGTCAGGAAGATGGGTTCCACCGGCGTAGGGGTCGTTCAGTAATGCGACGTCCCCGCGCCCAAGCTCGAAGGCGCTGAGCGCCGCATGGACCGACATGGGCATCGAACCGAGATGGACGGGCATGTGATCGCCCATGGCTAGGACCTGACCGGCGGCATCGAACACGGCGCAGGAGTAGTCGCGCCGCTCTTTGATGTTGGGAGAAAATGCGGAACGGCGAAGCGCCGCTCCCATTTCTTCCGCGACCGAATGGAAGAGATTTTTGAAAATTTCGAGACGTATAGGGTCCACTTTCATCGGCGTGGCTCCAGAATAATGTTTCCATTTCGATCGACGCGGCCGGACCATTCCGGCGGAATCAGTGATGTCGCGCTGTATTCCGTCACGATCGCGGGGCCCGGGATGCGATTTCCCGCGCGCAATCGGGAGCGATCGTAAATGGCCGTCAATTTCCGGCGGCCGTGAAATTGCACTGGAGACTTAGTGACCAGAGCTTGTGCCGGGTTCGCGACGCCGGGCGGCAATTTCGGCAACAGGGGTTTCGGTGTGCGTCCCGCGAAGCGCGCTCGAATATTTACTACTTCACACGTACGGGCGCTGTCGAAATATCCGTAGCGTTTTTCGTGGGCGCGATGGAAGGCGGAAACGAAGTCGCGAGTGAACGGGACACTCAATTCATAGGATTGGCCGGAATAGCGCACGTCGAGTGAACAGTGGATTCGGATGGCGGCGTTGGAAAAGCCCTCGGCCAGCATTTGCTTGCGGCCTTCTTGTTCGAGTGCGGCGAACGCCTGCAGAAGTTTCGGCATTGCGTCTGAGGCGCTCTGAACTTCCAAGCGAACTGTGCGCGACAAATCTTTTGTCACGTCGGCACGCAGGATGCCCAGCGCGGAAAGCGCTCCCGGAAAACACGGAACGAGCACGCGCGGAATTTCAAGCGATCCCGCCAGTTCGCATGCGTGCAAGGCACCTGCACCGCCGAACGCCACGAGCGTGTAATCGCGCGGGTCGTGCCCGCGCTCCACGGAGATCACGCGAATGGCCTTCTCCATGACGGCATTGGCCACTTTCACAATGCCCTCGGCAAAGACTTCGGCTGAAGTCATCGGCCCGCGCCCGCGATTCATCAAGCGGTGCGCGCGCGGCAGGTCGAGTTTGAAAGCACCTCCCAGAAGGCCGGACTCCGGAATACGACTGAGGATGAGATTCGCGTCCGTGACGGTCGCTCTTTCGCCTCGCCCATAACAAATCGGGCCGGGCTCAGCTCCGGCGCTTTCCGGTCCGACACGCAATGCCCCGGCTCGGTCAAATCGCGCGATGGACCCGCCGCCGGCGCCAACGGTGTGAATGTCCAGCATTGGCACCGCAACCGGCATCCCTGACACGACGCTTTCTGAAGTGGTGGAGAGAACTTCCCCGCTCCTTGCGTCCATGAGGGCCACGTCGGTCGAGGTGCCTCCCATGTCGAAGGAGATAATGCGTTCGAATCCTGCCGCTTCGGCGACGTATTGCGCGCCGAGGACTCCACCCGCGGGGCCGGACAGGATCGTTCGAACGGGCTCGCTGGCGGCAGCTCCGGCCGAGAGAATTCCGCCGTTTGATTGCATGATTCGAACTCGCGCTACTTCCCACCCGCTCTTTCCACTTTTCGGGCTGGAGGATGACCTCCGCGATTGCGTCTCGGCGATGCTCTCGATCTCCGAGAGATAACCGCTCATGACCGGGACGAGATAGGCGTTGACGACGGTCGTGGAAGTCCGTTCGAATTCGCGATATTCGGGAAGGATTTCGTGCGAGACGGAAACGGGAAGTCTCGTTTCGGCGAGCGCCCGCGCCAACAATTTTTCGTGGGACGGATTCACAAAGGAAAAGAGGAGGCAGACGGCTATGGACTCTGCCCGGCTTCGGATAATTGCGCGAGCGATTCTCGAGATTTCAGCGCGCGAAGGCGCTAGCAGGACCCGGCCGTTGGCGTCCAGTCTTTCTCTCAGCCCAAGACGCCGGCTCTGCGGAATGAGCGGCTCTGCTTTCTTGAAAAGCAAATTGTAGAGTTGCGGGCGCGCTTGCCGTCCAATTTCGAGGACGTCTTCGAAGCCCGCGGTCGTCACAAGGGTGACGCGGCCGCCTTTTCGCTGGAGCAGGGCGTTCGTGCCGACTGTGGTTCCGCAGACGAGTTCGAGACCGGCCAGGTCCGCGCCGGTGGCCAGGATTTGCTCCAGCGCGTGAGCGATCGCATCGGAAGGTTTGCGCGGCGTGGAGGGGACCTTCAGAATTTCAAGGCGTCCGCCGCGAAGATAAACACAATCGGTGAACGTCCCGCCGGTATCGAACGCGATGCGCATGAAGTCGGCGATTGTAGCGTAAGTTCAGAGTTCTTGGTTGAGATGTGAAAGTTCGCTAGGGTGTTCCATAAACGCAAAAATGTCGGTTCGTTGGAGGGTGCGGCACCCGCGAGTAGGACGGGTTTCAGAGGCTGCGAAAAAACTAAGAAGCTGTCATTCCGAAGGGCGGGTTTGCCCGAGGAATCTGCTTTTTTCTGCGTCTTGCTGGAAAGCAGATCCCTCGCTTCGCTCGGGATGACAGTAGAAATGCCTTTTTACGCAGCCGTTTCAGCCTGTCCGGTTTTGATTTTCGTTGGATCCGAGAGGCAGACAGGCTGAAGCCCGTCCTACAACGTCTCATTTCGGTTGAGTGGCCGTGCGGCGGCGTACTTCGTCGAAGAAATTTTCGAGGAAGATCACATGGTTCTGTGCTTTCTGTCTTTCCGCCGTCTCGGCTGGCAGTAACGCCATGATTCGCTTGCCGTCGGGCGCGGGATCGGCATTTCTGGAGACAGTAGCGGTGTTGCCGAGTTGCTTTTCCGACCACAAACGCGCTTTGTCGGCCACAAAGGAATCGCCCTTCACTGCGAATGCCGACACCATCACGTGGTTATCCAAAGTCTCAAAAAAAAGCTCGTGCCCCTTGCGCGACCACATCGGGAGCGTGCCGCCGCTATTCGAGATTTGCCATTTACCGCCCTTGTCCGGAAAGGCCCGAACGTATATTTGGTTGGTTCCCGATTCGTCGGAACGGTAGGCGATCCACCGCCCGTCGGGAGAAAAGGAAGGAGCCCGCTCGTCCGCCTGCGTTTGCAGGAAAACCTCCGGCATTCCGGCATGCAGCCCCGCGCCGTCACTCTCCAGCGGTACGGTCCACAAGTGATATCCCGTAGTACCTAATTCCATGAATGCGAGCCGCTTTCCATCCGGCGCGAAAGAATACGGGTACTGAACGCTGTTGCTCTGGGTCAATGTTTGCGGCTTGCCCGATCCATCGGAACGAATCACAGAAATGCCTTCTCCCGCCGCTGTGAACACAATATACCGACCGTCCGGGTTCCATACAGCAGCAGTGGCTGTTCCGGTGAAGGTCATGCGCGTCATCGTGTCTCGCTGCCAGTCGTAGACCCAGATGTCCGTGCCCGACCCTTCGGTAACGTCAAGCGCGAGTCGCTGCCCGTCAGGCGACAGGTTAGGACGATTATAGGCGCCTGGTTTGGCCAACAGTGGCTGTGCATTCCCTGAGCCGTCCAGCCACGCAACAGTGAGGAGTGTGCTTGCCGCCTCGCCGCTACGGTAAATTGCCGTTCCGGTTTTGGCGAAATCAAACTGTGCTGAACCCTGTACGGTGGTGTAATTGACTTGGTCGATCACGGGGGCAGGCGTCCCGTGAACTTCCAGCCGATCCACATCGAAAGGCACGGCAAACAAAGTGCCTCGGTTCATGTATATAAGATGGCCGCTGGGCAAATAGCGCCCGAACGTGGCGTCTTGCACGACGATCTTTCTGCGGTGATCCGCCAAGGACATTACGACAATGTCGGCTCCGTTGTAAGCTACGCCTTTGCCGCTGGTGAACAACACCGCTTTTCCTCCAGGCAGGATTTGGGGCCAGCGGTGTGAGTATTCTCCGCTCTGTAGGTCAGTCGCTTGGGTCGGAGGGCCCCCGGCGGACGGAATTCGCGATAAGCCGCCTCCGAGATTGAGCGCAGCGATGATGTTCCCATCCTCGCCCCAACTGCCGCCCCTGCCATTTGCTGCGCCACACAAGGTGATTGCCGAGCCACCGTCGACAGAAATCTTTTGCAGCTTCCCTGGCGAGAAGAAAGCGACCCACTGCCCATCGGGCGCAAAGAAAGGAGCAAATGCCCCTTGCGTTCCTGCAAGCTCAGTGGCGTTGGGCTGATCCAGCCGCCTGGTGAAGAGCCGCCCTTGCGACGCATACACCATTCGGGTGCCGTCAGGCGAAAGGACCGCATCGGTTCCGGCAATCGTGCCGAGCGAAACGTCGGGGCCCAGGTCAACGTCCAGCCGCACCAGTGGACGCTCGACGGGCCGAGTCGACCGCCACCAGCCCCACGACGCGACGACCAAGAGTACCGCCAGTGCTGCGGCCAATGCGCCGATCGCCCACAGCAACTTGCTCTTGGAAGCTGGAGCAACCTGCGTTGTACCGGAATCCTTCGGCGCCGCAAGCGCGTCTTCAATCTCGATTCTGAGAATTGCAGCGTCCGGGGTTCGCTGACGCCGATCTTTCCGCAGGCAGCGTTGCAGCAGAACGCGGATGGCGGGAGAGATGTTCGCGGGCAGCGCGGTCCAATCCGGTTCCGTTTTCACCACGGATGCGAGAATGTCCCCAACATCTTCACCGTGAAATGCGGGCTTGGCGGTCAGCAATTCGTACAGCACCGCGCCGAAAGCCCAGATGTCGGTGCGCTTGTCCACCGCTCTGCCCTTGGCCTGCTCGGGGCTCATGTACGCTGCTGTTCCCAGAATCACACCCTGCATCGTCGCAGCCAAGCTCAGCGTCGGCGAGTTGCTCATGTCTTCCGTTGATGTGTCACCCGCGAATGCTTTCGCCAAGCCGAAATCCAGCACTTTCACTTTACCTTCCGGGGTGACCTTCACGTTGGCGGGTTTCAGGTCGCGGTGAATGATTCCTTTTTCGTGGGCCGCTTCGAGAGCTTCAGCGATCTGCTTCGCAATGGCCAGCGCTTCCTCGATCGGCACGGCTCCATCGCGTTGGACGCGCTGTTGCAGCGTGTCGCCGGGAACCAGTTCCATGACAAGGTAATGTGTGGCGCCGGATTGTTCCAGACCGTAGATCGTGGCGATGTTGGGATGATTCAGCGCCGCCAACATTTTCGCCTCGCGCTGAAAACGGGCGAGCCGTTCGGCGTCATGCGCAACGGCTTCGGGCAACACTTTGATAGCCACGTCGCGCTCGAGCTTGGTGTCGTGCGCTTGGTACACCTCGCCCATGCCGCCCGCGCCAATCTGCACGACGACCTCATAGGAACCAAATTTTGTGCCAGAGGGGATCGCCATAAGACTCCCGACAGTTGGTGGTGGCGAGAGTATACAGCCAGGAGGCCACTCTCAGGAATAATCAGAGAATATTACGGAGCTGGAGCATTATGCGTTCAACAGATTATAAAGAGATTAACAACTCTGTCATTCCGAGGCGCGTTGAGCCAGGCCATTGGGTTCCCTCGTAAGGGTCCGCGTGGCAGCTCGACTCCAAGCTGGACAGCGGCTAGATAGGCTGCTGAAAAACTCAAGACTCCGTCATTCTGAGCGAAGCGAAGAATCTCTCCCTGGTTCTTTTCTTATTCTTAAATCAAAGAGATATTCTTCGCTTCGCTCAGAATGACAGAACAAGGCAATTTTTCCGCAGCGTGTAAAGCAGTATTGATTTTGCGCCCGTTACGGTACGGCTGAAGCCGTGCCCTACAAGGACATGGCTGTTGCCATACAGGCTCGTGAAGGTGCGAAGGGTACAACCAACCGTGTTTCGCAAATCTCCGAGGGTGCTTTTGCCTGGACCTAGTCGTAATGGAACTACGATCTACCCGGCCGTTCGTACAGGTGGCTATTTCGTTGCGTGCGGCGCAGCGGAAGCGTAGGATGCGGGATTCAGATGCCATAATCAGTCATCGAATTTCTTTCAGGGGTGAGCCATGCGACAAAGACTCAGCTTGGGGCTCGTTGTGCTTGCTGCTCTCGCGGGAATTTTTGTTGCGCCTCCCGTTCATGCGCAAGTCGGCGTTGCCCGCCGGATCATCACGCAAGGAATTGATGAAGGAAATCTCATAACTCTGCGCGGGAGCACTCGCCCCGAGGCGACGGCAGCCAACGATCGCGGCGCGCTCGCGAACAATTATCCAATGGACCACATGTTGCTTCAGTTGCAGCGTTCGCCCGAACAGGAGACCGCGCTAAGGCAATTCCTCGACGAACTTCAGAAGCCCGGCTCGCCGAACTATCACCAGTGGCTCACCGCGCAGGAATATGGGGAACGGTTCGGTCTGGCGCAGCAGGATCTTGACACGATCGCCGGCTGGCTCGGCGGGCATGGTTTGACGGTCAATCTCGTTTATCCGAGCCGCATGGTGATCGATTTCTCCGGCACCGCGGGCCAGGTACGCGAAGCGTTTCGCACCGAAATTCACGCCCTCGAAGTGAACGGCGTAAGGCACGTGGCGAACATGAGCGACCCGCAGATTCCCGCGGCGCTCGGCGCGGCGGTCGTTGGCGTTGTATCGCTCCACGATTTCACACCGCGCCCGCTCTACCGGATGAAACCGGCATACCCGTTTGTCTCGGGGGGCGCTACCTATCAGGCCGTTGTGCCCGCGGACGTCGCGACGATTTACAATCTGAATCCGCTATTCAGCGCCGGAACATCCGGGACGGGGCAAACCATCGTTGTGATCGAAGACACGAACGTACATTCGACCTCCGACTGGACAACGTTCCGCTCAACGTTTGGCCTATCCGGCTACACGGGGGGTTCTTTCACGCAGGCGCATCCCGCGCCGCCGACTGGCACGAATAACTGCACGAATCCCGGCGTGAATGGCGACGACCTGGAAGCGATTCTGGACGCCGAATATGCGAGCGCCGCGGCGCCGAGCGCGGCGATCGAGCTGGCTTCCTGCGCGGATACGGTCAGCACCTTTGGCGGCCTGATCGCCCTGCAGAACCTGCTGAATGAAAGCAGCACGCCTCCGGCGATCGTCAGCATCAGCTACGGCGAATGCGAAGCGGAAAACGGCGCGTCGGCGAATGCTGCCTATAATTCGGCGTATCAGCGAGCTGTGGCCGAAGGCGTTTCTGTTTTCGTTTCTTCCGGGGACGAAGGCGCCGCGAGCTGCGACGCGGATCTTTCCAACGCGACGCACGGCATCGGCGTCAGCGGATTTTCGTCCACTCCCTATAACGTGTCTGTGGGCGGCACCGATTACGGAGACACGTATGCAGGCACGAACAGCACGTATTGGAGTTCGACGAACACTTCCGTGGACGGCTCAGCGAAGTCTTACGTACCGGAGATCCCGTGGAACGATTCGTGCGCCGGCGAATTGCTATCCTCGTACCTCGGCTTCTCCACGCCCTACGGCTCAAGCGGCTTTTGTAACAGCAGCACCGCAAGTGCAGACGGATTGCTGACAACCGCCTCCGGCAGCGGCGGCCCGAGCGGCTGCGCCACGGGGAGTCCTTCGACAGGCGGCGTCGTGAGCGGAAGCTGCGCGGGATACGCCAAGCCGTCCTGGCAATCGATCGTGGGTAATCCTGCCGATGGCGTGCGCGACATTCCGGACGTCTCCTTGTTTGCCGCAAATGGGATTTGGGGCCACTACTATATATTCTGCGACTCGGACACGGCCAACGGAGGAGCGGCTTGCACGGGCGCGCCGAGCGGGTGGTCCGGCGCGGGCGGAACGTCGTTTGCCTCGCCGATCTGGGCGGGTTTCCAGGCCTTGATCAATCAAAAGACCGGGGCGCGCCAGGGCAATCCGAATCCGACTTACTACAGCCTGGCCGCAACCGAATATGGTTCGAGCGGAAGCAGCGCGTGCAATTCGACGCTCGGCAATGGCGTCGCGAGTTCATGCATTTTTTACGACGTCACGCGGGGCGACATCGACGTTAACTGCACGGGAACTCATAGCTGCTATCGTTCGTCCGGCACGTACGGCGTGCTTTCCACTTCTAACAGTGCTTACTCGCCATCGTATGGGACCGGAACCGGCTGGGACTTTGCGACGGGCATCGGCACGGTGAACGTCACAAACCTTGTGAATAGCTGGCCGGGATCTTCCACGCCAAACTTCAGCCTTTCTCCTTCGCCCAGCAGCGTGACAATCACGCAGGGCGGCGCGGGAGGCACGAGCACAATCACGGTCAATCCGACGAACGGCTTCGCGGGGAGCGTAACGCTGTCTGCAACCGGCTTGCCGACTGGGGTGACCGCTGTGTTCGGAACGAACCCGGCGACAACTTCGAGTGTTTTGACCTTGACGGCGAGCAGCACGGCCACTACGGGTACTGCAACGGTAACGATCACGGGCATTTCTGGAAGCTTGACGCAGACCACCATTGTCTCTGTGACCGTAAATGCGGCGGTTACGCAGAACTTCAGCTTGTCCGCTTCGCCCGCGAGCGTGACGATCACGCAAGGCGGAGCAGGCGGCACGAGCACGATTACGCTCACTCCGGTCAACGGATTCAACGCAGGCGCGACGCTCACCGCGTCCGGCCTGCCCTCGGGCGTGACGGCAGTGTTCGGAACAAATCCGGTACTAAGCACAAGTGTTCTGACGTTGACGGCCAGTGGCACGGCCACTACGGGAACAGTCACCGTAACAATCACCGGCACGTCGGGCAGTTTGACGCACACGACGACTGTCGGCCTGACTGTGAACGCGGCTGCGACGGGAAACTTCACGATCTCAGCTTCACCGACGAGTCTCAGCATCACCCGCGGCTCTCATGGGACGAGCACGATTACGATTACTCCGAGCAACGGCTTCGCCGGAAGCGTGACGCTTTCTGCAACGGGGATGTCCACAGGAGTGACCGCAACGTTTGGAACGAATCCAACGACGAAAACCAGCGTCCTCACGCTGACCGCAAGCAGCAGCGCCAGGACAGGAACATTCACAATTACGGTGCATGGTGTGTCTGGCAGCTTGAGCCATACGACGACGATCAGTCTCAGGGTACGCGTCTGATCGGCAGACTTATGGAGCGCCGGTTTAGTTAGGAAGAAGACCGTAAACTTCGAGTTCTCCGGGCACGGTCGAATTGTTTCCTCGGGTCCCGAGATAGACTTTGCCATTGGCAACAGTGGGGACCGTGAACTTCACCGCGTCACCCGCCTGGTCGCGGCTCCCCGCCGCTTGGGAACTGTTCCACAATTCGGTTGCCAGATTCGTGGCGTTATAGGCGTGCAGGACCGCAGGTCCGCATCCGGGCGACTGCGGAGTACAGTACTGGCTGTTGTCCGACGCCCAGAGAATGCCCTGGGTTGCGCCGTTTGAGGATAGCGAAGGCGTCGCTCCCGGGAATCCGAACGACGCCGATGTTTGCGAAGCCGCCGAACCTCCGAACATTCCCGTCGTGGTGTTGAAGGTGTATTGCTTGAGCGCACCGATGGGCGCGACGTACAAGTTGTTCTCCCAGAAAACGGGCGTCGCGAAAATGTTGTTCCCCGCGTTTATGGTTTGAACCACGCCGTTTTTTGTGCTGTTGAACTTGCCCATGTTGTTGCGGTTCACGAGAAAGAGATTTCCTTCTTTTCCGCCACCGATCACGAGGTTAGGATTGGGCCCTCCGGAAGGGTCTATCAGGATTGTCGCGGCCCCGGAACCGAAGTCCGTGTCATTGGCATCGAGCGTGGCTTCATCGGCCGGCGTGAAATAGTCGGCTACACTCAACCCGTTCGTCGTGTTCATTTTCATCAGGGTGTCGCCATAATTCGTGCCGCCCGCTGTGTTCGCATTAAACGTGCCGTTGCCGGTGATGAAATAGAGGAAGCCGCTGGAATCAACCGCCGGGGCTCCTCCTCCCATCCATACCCCGCCGCGGGAATAGGTCGGAGTTCCCACACTGTTCGGAGTGGTGTTGAAAATCGCGTTCGCTATTGGTACGAGCGTCGAAGCGTTGAATCCAATCACCCAGCCGTGGTAGGGGTCGTGATCCTCATGGGATGCCCAGCTGACGTAAATCACGCCATTGGAAAACACCAAGCCCGATCGCGCGTTTTCGTTCTGCGGATCAAAAGCCAGTACTCCATTTACCGAGCCGTCGCCTGTTCCTGCGACGGAGATGGCATTGCTGATGCTTTGAGGCGGCGTGACTTTTTCGTTGCCGGTGGCCAAATCGAGGGCGTGCAACCGCTGGAAAAATTGAGTGCTGCCAATGGCGGACTTGCTTACAACGTAGATCGTTTTCGAGGTGGGGTCAATTACCGGCGTGCCGGTTACTCCCACTTCCGGGGAAATGACTCC
>Ga0182024_10019930_pt1 | contig 12301 bp, 12 predicted proteins | sample P32metaG_FD_120480 | JGI IMG/M metagenome (GOLD analysis project Ga0182024, IMG submission 120480) | Permafrost microbial communities from Stordalen Mire, Sweden - P3-2 metaG (Illumina Assembly) | ecosystem: Environmental > Terrestrial > Soil > Wetlands > Permafrost | place: Sweden: Stordalen...
AGTGAAATCATCCATTCCAGATAGGTGCGCGCGACCATGTATTCGGCCGAAGCCGGAGTCATCTTCGCGAGCCGCTTCAATTCGCGATCGCACTCCTTGCGCGGTTCCGCGGGCATTCCGGATTTCTCGAGCTTTTCGCGCAGCTCGTCAATCTCGGCCTGGCCGTCGTCGGACTCGCCCAGTTCCTTGTGAATTGCCTTCAGCTGCTCGCGCAACAAATATTCGCGCTGGCTCTGGCTGACCTGTTCCTGCACTTGCTCCTGAATCTTGTTCCGTAGCTCGAGGACTTCCAGCTCCTTCGAGAGTTCGCGAATCAGGGTTTCGAGGCGGCGCCGCACATCGGCCGTCTCCAATAGTTCCTGCCGCAGCAATGTCGGAAGAGAAGGCAAGTTCGCGGCAATGAAATCCGCGAGACGAACGGGATCTTCTATGTTCAGTGCAGCGGTTTGTAAATCATCCGAGAGTTGCGGCGAACGCGCCACCACGTCGCGGAACAGTTCGCGGGCATTGCGTTCCAGCGCCGCTAATTCCGCGTCCTGATCGCCAACGAGATCCGGCTGGATTTCCACGCGTGCCGTCAAAAATGGCCGGAAGCTGACCAGTTCCACGACACGAATTCGTTGCAGCCCCTCCAGGAAAACGACAACGTTCCCGTTGGGCATTCTGACCAATTTGTGAATTTTCGCGGCCGTGCCAACCAGGTGCAAGTCCGCGGCGGCCGGCTCTTCGACTCGGGGATCGTGTTGCGCCACAATTCCGAGCAGCTTTTCGTCCCCGTGTAGCGAGTTCAGCAGGGCCAACGAGCCCTCGCGCCCGACCGTCAGGGGCTGTACGCCTCCCGGAAACAAGACCGTATCCCGAACCGGCAGGATCGGAAGCTCTTTAGGAATTTGAATCGACTTTTCGCTCATTGGGTCCCCCTTAAATTTCTAAGGCAAACAGCGTTGCTATCGCTCGACACTTAACTTAGATGCACGATAAACCCAAAAGATACCGAAAGCAAACACAACGCTTAGCAACAACCTTTAGTGTATGCCACTAAAGGGTGTAAGGTTGGCGCCAGAACAGAAGAACGTCGGTAACTTGATCAAAATAAGAAAATTAACAAACGAGAGCCCACAATCACCAATTCCGCCCTGACCGGTCTCCCTCTGTCTAGCTCATATCGGCAATATCACTCATATCGTGAGCCCGCTGCAACTTGGTGCGCATTCAATTATGGATTCCCTGGGTAAAGTTTCCCCGGCCCTATTCACGGCTGAGACATCCCCCGAGCGTACTTGAGCGCGCTTTCTCTGTCTTGGAGCCGTCCTTCGAGCTGGGCCTCCTCAACTGCGAGTAGAATCTCCTTGAATCGAGGTCCCGGCTCAAGGCCCATATCCCTAAGATCATCTCCCGTGACCAGCTTTGGGGGATACACTTTTTCAAGGGGAGTTTCCAAAAGAAACCGCTGGACGAAGACATAGTTTTCCAGGTTGCAGTGGCAGGCCAGGCAATCCAGGCGGTGGAGCTCCAGGTGCTCTTCAAATCTCGGCAGGCGGACAAATCGCTTGAGCGTCGAGGTGCGCATCAGCTGGACGTCCTTGAAGCGCATGTGATTTGCCACGAGCGCCTTGATCTGCTCCATGTCGTCATTCGAGAAGCGCAGGGCGCGGCAGATGTGCTCGGCCATCTTTACGCCGACTTCCACGTGGCCGTCGAAGCGGATGCGCGTGCCCGGCCCTGTTGCCGGGGCGAACGTAGGCGGCTTGCCCACATCGTGCAGCAGCGCTCCCCAGGCAAGCGTCAGGGAGCATTGCGGCCGAAGATTTTCGAGCAGCAAAAGCGTGTGAATCCACACGTCGCCTTCGGGATGAAACTGCGGCGGCTGCTCGACGCCCTTCATCCGCGCAATGTCCGGAAGCACGACGGCGAGCAATCCCGCTTGATCCAGCAGCTCGAATCCGCGCCGAGCAGCGCCCTCGGTGAGCAGCTTGGTCAGCTCATCGCGAATGCGCTCCGGCGAAACCTGGGTGACTAGCCCGGCAAGACTCTGCGCAGCCGCTATCGTTTCCGGCTCGATCCGGAAACCGAATCGCGCGGCAAACCGCACGCCCCGCATCATGCGCAACTTATCTTCGGAGAAACGCAGCAGCGGATCGCCGATCGCGCGCACGACGCCCGCGCGCAAATCCGCGAGCCCTCCGACAAAATCCAGAACTTCACCCGTCAACGGGTCCATCAGCAATCCATTGATCGTGAAATCCCGCCGCTGCACATCTTCCTGCGGAGTATCCGCGTAAACCACGTGATCCGGATGCCGCCCATCGGAGTAACCAATGTCCGAGCGATACGTCGCTACCTCAACCTGCACGCCCTCCTCAACCACCAGAATCACGCCGAACCTCGCGCCCACGGCAACGCTGCTCGGAAAAAGTTCCTGCACGCGTTCCGGCTGCGCGTCCGTACAAACGTCATAATCCGCAGGCTTGCGCCCCAATTCGAGATCGCGCACGCATCCCCCCACCAAATACGCCTGGTGTCCCTGTGCCCGAAGAGTCGCGCAAATCTGTTCAGCCAATGCACGCGGAGTCATCTCCAAATTATGCGCCAGTTGGCGCAATGAACAAAGGACTCAGCGAAGACAGAAGCTGACTAAACTCCGCTAGCAGGCGCAATCGCGCACTGGGTTATCGGACCTCTTTCGTGCATAGAGGTCGCCAGGGTTAACTGCTCTGCACTCCATGGGTAGATATGTCGCCCCGCCGGCCAAGTGCCTGATAATTTGGTGATTCAGGCATTTCTGGTGAATCAACTCGATGTTTCCGACAAGAACAGTCTTTCTCTCGGCTGAATGGCGAGACCTAGTTATGTTGAACTACGAAGTTGATCCCGGTTTGTTGGAAGGACAAATCCCCAAAGGAACGGAGCTGGATTCGTTTCTTGGAAAGACATACCTGAGCCTCGTGGGCTTTCGGTTCTTTGGCACCAAACTATTTGGCTCCGTTAAGGTCCCGTTTCATTCAGCTTTCGATGAAGTGAATCTTCGTTTTTACGTTCGGCACAAACACGGTAATGAAAACCGACGGGGTGTCGTGTTCATAGGCGAGATCGTGCCCAAGCAAGCGGTCTCAACTTTAGCTCGTCTTGTATATGGCGAGAACTATAGATGTCTGCCGATGAAACACTACATCGATATTCAGAGCGTGAAAAAGACGGTTACTTATCAATGGAAGATTAAGAACAAATGGTGCAACCTGACCGCCCAAGGGACGAGCATTTCCCAGCTACCACGAGAAGGAAGTCTCGGACAATTTATTACAGAACATTATTGGGGCTATTCGAGACAGCAAGACGGGGCTTCCATTGAATACCATGTTTCGCATGTGCCATGGAAAGTTTCGATTGGTACATTTGCAGAATTTGAGGGTGATGCCACCGAACTATACGGCGTCGAGATAGGCCGTATCCTTCTGAGGCCGCCATGCTCTGCATTCATTGCCGATGGCTCGCCGGTAACTGTATTTAGAGGCAGCAAAATATAATGATGGAGTTGGATCAAGAATTGAAAGCGGTAACCCCTCGTGCGGGCTGGGTGCTTTACGATGGAGCGTGCGGGTTCTGCTTTCGTTGGGTTCACTTCTGGGAAAAAATAATCGGAAAACGTGGATTTTCTCTCAAAGACTTGAAATCCGCATGGGAAGACGGGAGCCTCAAATGTTCGGAAGAGAGATTGCTTGACGACATTATTGTATTGACCCGGGACGGCAAAATAGAATCCGGGGCCGATGCCTACCTCTTCGTTGCACGAAGGATCTGGTGGGCGTGGCCGTTCTATGCGATTTTCAGTCTGCCTGGATTTAATTGGATACTTTGGTCCGGCTATCGTTGGTTCAATCGCAACCGATATCGCATCTCTCGACACTGCCCATTACCATAAGCGACCCAATTTTCATGCTGGCTATAAATAACCGTGTATCTTTCACGGAATGCTGACTCTTTTTTTAGAAATCAACCATTCAGATGAGTTAGCCCTGACAATCGGCCTTCTCGGAATATGTCTAAAACTATCGTTAAGAATTGCGGCCTTCGGTCTGGAAAGCTGGGGCACTGTCAGGGAATCGGCACCTCTATATAGCGGAACGGCGTTTCGACGTCCTTATACCAATGAATCGTGTCGGGAGGAACGATATACGCATCTCCTTTGCTGACCCGATGCGACTCGCCGCCCTGGATGCGTTGGCCGCCGAATTTGTCAGGGCCCGCTGCTTTGGTATTCCCGCCGATGACCAGGGTCGCAGCCCCGCTCACCACATACACGAAGGCAGTAAAACCCTTATGGCTGCACCCCTCGGGTTTGCACGCGGACTTCACCGATTCCCGGCTGTGCGTCGATACGTCGAAGGTCCCCTTGCTGGACGTGCGGCTCCAGAGAAGGTCGCTGCCTCCACTGGAGACAGCTCTAGCAAACGAGGCGTCCAGTTTCGTGTGATCGAAAACGGTAATAATTCCGGCGGAGGAATTTTCCTGCGCGGTCGTATTGCCTTGCCAGACCGTGCCAATCGCAACCACTGCCAAACCAGTCAGGACGGTCCGTCGGATGTTCCACATCGTTTTCATGCCTCCCTTTGTGTTCTGTGCGAAATTCGCCCCGGCCGTCTCAATTCAATCGGCCGCCAGGGGCTGAAGCCCAGTGTTTCTCGCTGGTTCGATGTAGTGGCTGAAGAGGCTGCGGAAGAACTCAAAACTCTGTCATTCTGAGCGAAGCGAAGAATCTCTCCTTGGTTCTTTCCTTATGCTTAAATCGAAGAGACATTCTTCGCTTCGCTCAGAATGACAGAACAAGGCATTGTTTCCAGAGCCTGTGAAGCCGCCACCCACAATGCTTTATTGTGAGAAGGCTAACAGTGTGTTCCCATGCAGCGCGCAACGCACTCGAGTCCGTGCTTATGGCTTGGGCGCCGGCAAAGCCGTATACGCCGCGTCCACCTGCTTCCAGGTTCCGCCCACCTTGCGCCAGACCAGAGTCAGCGTGAACGCGCTGTCTCCCTTTGCGTTGTGGTTGAGCTGAGTGCCGACCATGACGGCGATATCGCCGTACACGTGAGTGATCACCTTCGCGTCCGGCGCGCGCCAGCTCTTCCGGGGATTCTGCTTGAGATAGACAAGATACCCAGGCTTGTCCATGACTTCGCCCGTGGCATGCACGTGAATGTAGTCGTCCGCGATGAGCGCCGCGACGGCGTTGATGTCCCCGTCGCTGATGGCTTTCATACGCTGCTCGTCAAGTTTTCTTAGCTCCGCAACCGCACTCTGCGCGTGCAACGCACCGGCGCCGGACAAAAACACGATCGCCAGAAAACAAATGCCGCGAATGATCTTCCGCATGGTTCCTCCTCTGACTGTTTGCATATCCTTACCGTGGACTCTGACGCCGAAATCGCTCTTCCCGTTTCGCCTAACACTAATTTGAAACGCAAATTAAGTCCAGACCATCTCTAAGAGCCGGAGAACCCATACCGGAAAACTTGCACGGGGCCCTTTCACGGAATCCGATCCGCAAAATTGCGGTGACGATTCGGCGCGCGCTCGAGGGCTCCGTCAGGCTGGTGGGATTGGTTGACAGGCACTGGCACTAGGACTAGACTCCGCGCAGTTGGGATTGCCAACCTGCGTAACACAACACGTTTTGAGGAGGGGGCTGATGAATAGGAATTGGAGTGTACGTTGCCGGGCATTCATAGGATTGGCCGGCATATGCTTGTTTGCATTGTGTGCGGCGCTCACAGCGCAGGCGCAATCCGCGCCGAAATACAAGTTCGATCCGGAGTGGCCCAAGCCATTGCCGAACAATTGGAAGATGGGCGGCGTTACGGGCCTGGCCGTGGACAAAGATGACAACGTGTGGGTGCTCGATCGCCCGCATGATTTGCGGGATATGGAGCTGCGCGCCGAGCTGCCTAATCCTCCTTCCGACTGTTGCACTCTCCCTCCCTCGATGATTCACATCGACAAGAACGGTGACGTCATCGGCTCCTTCGACGCGCCGGAGGGCCACGGCATGGCCGTCGACAGCAAGGGATTTGTCTACATCGGGCAGGACACGGTCCGCAAGTACGATCCCAAGACCGGCAAACCGGTTGGTGAAGTGCCTCGAGTACCGGATCGGCTGGCCGTGAACGGCGAAGCAGCAATTACCAGCGCCGCCCACGTTCCGGGCAAAGGCAGCCCCGGGCCGCTCGGAACCTATCCGGGCAGCACTGAAGGGCGCAAACCACCCGATCCAGCGGTCATAGCGGCTTTCCGCGCGAAGTATCCTCCGTCAACGCCGATGATTGTCGGCAACATTGAAGAAATTCGCCTCGACGAACCCGCGCACGAACTCTACGCCAGCGACAGTTACCTCGGCGGGCGCGTGATGGTGTTTGACCTGGACACTCTTCAGTTCAAGCGTGGCTGGGCCGCCTACGGTAGGCCCTTGTCCGAAATGAGTACCGATGACAACGATCGCAAATACACACCCGGCGGACCGATGCCCAAGGAATTCAGGGGCCACCTCACGCTGAATATCTCCACCGATGGGTACGTCTACGCAGCCGATCGTATGGCCAATCGCATCCAGGTCACCACGAAGCAGGGGAAGTTCGTAAAAGAATTCATCCTCGCGCCCACGACGGGCGGGGGTGGTTCCACCGGCGGCGTGGCTTTTTCACCCGACAAGGGGCAGAAGTTCTTGTTTATTTCCGATCTTTCGAACAACCACATCTGGTTCCTCAACCGTGAAGACGGCGAAGTTCTGAGCCGGATGGGCACCATGAGCCAGAACGGCGGCCAGTTCATGGGACTTCACATGATCGCAGTCGATTCGAAGGGCAACATCTACACGGGAGAAGTTTCGAACGGCGAGCGCGTACAGCGGTTCGTACCCGCGAAGTAAAACGGTGAATCTGGTGGAGCGGTTGATGCGAGATTGTCGCATCAACCGCCCCGCAGCGATGTTCTTCCGAGGGCATGAAAGCTCGTCAAACACTCGGTCATCCCTTTTACCCATTCTCTTCAACTGATAGCTGTTGAGTTGGTCGTCGGCCTTTAAGTAGCGCAGGCTTCAGCCTGTGGGTTTTAGGCCGAAGGAGTACTAAACCCCAGAGCCTGAGGCCTGCTCTTATGAGACGCCTCATTCCGCTGCGGAGGCACATACCATGACAAATACACTGAAACCCCATGAAGCGTCTGCTCGGCGGCGACATTCCCGACGAGGTTGGGCCGGGTGGTTGAAATTAGGTGTCCTGGGCGGCGGATTAGTTGTGGGTCTTTTGTTTGCGTTCGCGGGCGGTGCTGCCGCTGCGGAAGTAGCGCCCAATGGCGACATCGCCGGCCTGAAATCCAAGTTTGTGGACGTCAAAGGCGTTAGAACCCGCTACTACGAATACGGAACGGGCGAGCCGCTGGTGCTCCTTGCGGGCGGCGACGCGAACCATTGGTCAAAGAACATCCCGGGCTTGGCGAAACGGTTCCATGTCTTCGCAGTGGACCGGATTCGAACAGGAATGACCGGCAACCCGCTCGATGACAGCGATTACAACGATGCGGGCGACATCAAGTTTCTTTACAATTTTCTGCAAGTCATGAAGCTCGATCACATTCATCTGATGGGACATTCGGGCGGGGGCGCCCTGTCGTTCTACTTCTCCCTCGCGCATCCGGAAATGATCAAGACGCTGATCCTGGTCGCCGACGGGCCGGAAGACCCACACGTGGGTTTCCGTGTGGACGATCCCAAGCAGCAGGAAGAGGCCAGGTACGACATCCTGGCTCCGAAAGATCCGAACGTGAACCTGAAGGCAATGGTCGACGTCATGGTCGAAAAATGTGCAGGAAAGCCAAACTGCAGGACGCTCAATTCCGCCTATGCGCCGGACGTTGCCTTCGACGAAGAGTTTCTCGCAGCCGAGACGTTCTTTGCCGATCTACCGGTACGAAAGGAAGGGCAGGCAAAGATAAGAGCAGGAGCCGGCGAGCCGATGCGCACAAAAGAACATGCGGCATGGCTGAAAGCGCAGTGGGATCGCGCGCAGAATGAAGGAGTTCTGCAGATGCCGATCCTGTTGTATCGCGGGAAACAGGATTCGCTGGACTGGCCGGCAAACGATCCCGCTCCAACAGTGCGGCAAGGCCTCGCGACATACGACATCCTGGGTGCGAAGAACCCCAACGTGAAAATGATCGTAATGAATCACGCCGGGCATTACTTGATGCGGGAATTTCCAGACGTGTTTAATCAGGACATCATCAACTTCATCGAATATTGGGACAAGCACTCTGCGGCGCCGCAGAAGCTGTCTTCGCAGGCCTCGCACTAGAATCGTTCCCAGTTCGAACGCGGGAGAATTCAGTAGCACCGGCGTAAGAAGATCGGACTAATAGATTCCCTTCGCGGGCTTCGCTGTGGCCTTATCTACCGTGCAGATCGATTCCCGCATGTCATAGACGGGCCTGAACCTGAAAGTTTTTTGCCCTGTCCACGGCTTGGTGTACATCTTTGGATCATCAATCGTGACGTCCAATTGCAAAGTGTCATGGTCCACGCGGCGGTAGCGCTCGGTCAGGTGCATGGCGTCGCTATGCGGGCGGCCCAGTTGATCGAGCCACGTCGCATCCTTCAAACCGACGGTGTTCACGACCAGCGTGCTCCCTTCCCACTTGCCTACTGAATAGCCGAACCAAGTGAGATCCGGATCCTTCGGAAGCGGCCGGCCGTCCATGAAGATTTCACGCCACATTCGGCTGTCTTCAAAAATCATGACCAGTTCGTAGGAGGTCTGGAAAATCTTGAAAGGACGCGGATATAGAAGTTCCCGCGGAATGCCCGGCGGATCGCAAAATTTCACCACAGGGTCCGTGGATTTGGTCCTGTCGTCGGTTGCGTTGGGTCCCTTGAGGGGGACCTCGGACTTTAATTTCGCCAATGCCTCGGGCTGGTAAGGAGTGCCGTCTTCGATTTCGTGGCCGTATGGGTCGGAGACGCTCCAGCTATTGGTTAAATATTGCTGTACCCAGACACCGGAAAGGTCGTGAGAGGCTGCTTGAGCGCTGCTTGTCAAAGGGGCAGGCGTTTGCGGCTTGGGGGCGGTCTGGGCGAACGCACTCATGGAAAACGCCAAGATGGGAACGACGATTGAGCCCGCGAAGCTAAATCGCACCGGGAAACTCCTCTGTAATTCGAATGACGTACATCTAGTAGTAAGCGCTTCGGTAAATGCCTCAGAATCAACATGAGAACTCAGAATTTGCGTCTTCATGTAGCGCCCGCCTTCAGGCGGGTACCTTGGAACCAAGCAGATGCCCGCCTGAAGGCGGGCGCTACATGAAGCAAGACCAAGCCTGCCACAATGTTGCGCCGCTCGCCGCGTGGGCTAGCGCGCTTTGCCATTTGTGGCTGGATTTACCACTTGCTCTTCAAAGTGCAACTGGTCCGAAATCGCGCAGATGGATTCCTGCAAGTCCCCCTTTGCGCCGGGAGGAGACAACCGCCAGGTCTTGCTTCCCGACCATGGCTTTGCGTACATCTTCGGGTCATCGAACGTGACATCGATCCGCAGTGTGTGCGTATCCGGGCGGCTGAAGCGTTCCACGATGTGCAAAGCGTCGCTATGCGGACGGCCGACGTTGTCCAGCCAGGTGTCGGCCCGTTCGCCTGCCGTCTCCACCACCAACGCGCCACCCTCGTAATGGCCGACCGAGTATCCGAACCAGGTGGGATCCAGGTTGCTCGGAAGAGTGCGACCGTCCAGATAGATTTCGCGCCACATTTTAGTCGCCTCGTAGAGAATCAGCACTTCGCTTGGGGTCTGAATGATCCGCAACGGATGAGGGTAAAGGGCAAGTCGCGGTACGCCGGGGGGATCGCAGTTGAGCACCACGGCGTCCGTGTTGCTGACGTCGCTCGCGTTGAGGCCATGCCCGGAGGAGTGGGCCTTCGTCAGTGCCAATGCCGCGGGAAGATAAGGCGTGCCGTCTTCGGTTTTCAGGCCGGCGGGATCGTTCGTGTTCCAGCCTTCCGTCCCGATCGTTTCCTCCCAAACTCCGGAGAGATCAGGGACGTGGGCTTGAGCCTGGGGCTTCAACGCTTGCGGCTTCGCGACGGTCTGAGCGAACAGAACTGGCGATAGACCCAGCAAAGCCAAAAGAGCCGTTGCACGCGCGAACCGCATTCGCATTTGGAAATTCCCTCCCATTATTCGGGGCACCCAGCTTCGCTAGTAGTAGTGGACGGGCAGATAATATGCGATCCACCGGCCCGCGGCTACGACTCCAATCCACAGGAGCATCGAAAAACAGCCGGCGAGCCGCGCTCCCAGCGGCGGGACGCGCGCTTGATCCCACATCGCCACGCGCCTGCGCACCGTCCTATGAAAGACCAGGGCATTCATCCCCGCCAGGAGAATCATGAGCATCTTCAGGCGGAAGACGGCATTGGCGTAGTACCGGGTGGCCTCGGATGAAAACAATATGAATCCAGTTGCCACGAGGAGGGCAAAGGCAAACCACGCCCAGGGCAGAAGCTGCTTCGCCAGTTTTGACACAGGCTCACTCCGGAATCCAAAGCCCAGCAAACGAAGGCCCAGAATCGCATTCGAAGTCAGCAGCGCGATGATGGCGCAGATGTGAATGGTCTCGACCGTCGGCGCGAGCCACCCCGAGTTGCGCATTGCGGCGCCCATCGGCGTGTTTTGGAGCCACTGACAAAATGCGAGAAGAGTGGGCATAAATTGCGGGCTCAACGAGAGAATGGGAGTGGCTTGCCGTTGATGACGATGTTCGCCAGAGCCCCAACCGGCGCGCCGTTTTTCGCCGGATGCGCATCTGCTACCGCTTGATCGCCCGGCTTCATAACGCTTTTCGTCCAGCCCGCGCCGTGCATCATGGCGCTCGGCGGCGGCGTCTCCAAAACCCAATGTTGTACGTTGCCATCCGCATCCTTCACATCGATATGAACCAGGCAATGAGGATTGGTCCATTCGAAGGCGACTACGGTTCCCTTCAGAGTGAGCCATTTACCGTTGTCGTAGGAAGCCACGCCATGGTGAGCCCAAATGGGAACTGACCCAACAAGAAAGCAAACCCCCAGGGCGAAAGAAATATGCAGCTTTCCTTTCACGTGGCACCTCCGATATGCATGGAACTGTTCAGCTTGAGTGCTATTGATTTCACCCGTATAAAGCAGACTCCGACAGCACTAAAACGAACGGCGAGCCTCTTCTACTGCTTGATGTATTTTCTTACATCCTTCAGCACGACGTCCGCGCCGTACACACTGCCACTCGGATCCGCGGCGACGCCTTCAGGTGCATTTGTCGCCACATCCGCCGGATGGGGGATCGGGATAAACGCCGTTACCTTGCCATCTTTCGCGCTTCCAATCCGAATCCCCTGATCGAAGCCCGGGTTATAGGTGGGCTTCTTCGGGTCATCCGCCTGATCTACGGAGTCTGCGACATAGATCATGTCGTGCTTGTCGATGAAAAGTCCGCTCGGCGAGCCGAATTGCTTCCATTCCTCGAGAAATTTTCCATCATGGTCGAAGATCTGGATGCGCTTGTTTCCACGGTCAGCAACAAATATGCGCCCCTTGGAATCCATGCCGAGTCCGTGTGGGACTTCGAACTGGCCGGGACCCGATCCGTGCTCGCCCCACTGTTTGATGAACTTGCCGTCGCTTGAGAATTTCACGATACGCGCGTTGCCCGTCCCGGCAGTGTGGCCGTCCGCCACAAAGATGTCGCCATTCGCCGCGACCACAACACCGTCCGGCTGATTGAAGGTGTCCGGACCATCCCCGGCGACGCCTGCCTTCCCCAGCGTCATCAAGACTTTCCCGTCCGGGCTGAATTTGATGACTTGCTGGCCTTTGCCGTCTTTTCCTGAGTTGTCCGTTGCCCAGATGTTTCCTTTCTTGTCGATATAGACGCCGTGAGGCACGACAAACATGCCCGCGCCCAGGCTCTTGACGAGTTTGCCGGAGGCGTCAAATTCGAGAATTGGGGCCAAAGGCGAATCGGCGCAGGAATTGCCCCCGCACCGCTCGGCAACCCAGATATTGCCCTTCGAATCAACGGTGACTGCATTTGTCGATCCCCACTGCCTGCCATCTGGAAGCGGCTTGCCCCAACCTTCGACGGCGCGATAGGGATTGGGCGCGGCATTCGGTTGAGAGTCCGCTTGGACGTGCGCCCTGCTCATCAGCATTGCCGTTACGCCGATGCCGGCGATGGCAGTCATGAACCAAATGCGAGATTGTTTTGACTTCACGAGCCCTCCTGAG
>Ga0182024_10019931_pt1 | contig 12301 bp, 16 predicted proteins | sample P32metaG_FD_120480 | JGI IMG/M metagenome (GOLD analysis project Ga0182024, IMG submission 120480) | Permafrost microbial communities from Stordalen Mire, Sweden - P3-2 metaG (Illumina Assembly) | ecosystem: Environmental > Terrestrial > Soil > Wetlands > Permafrost | place: Sweden: Stordalen...
ATGCTGTATAGATCGACATAGTCCAGTTGCAGTCTTTTCAGACTTGCCTCGAAGGCGGGCTTAACGCGTTCGGGACGATGATTGTTGTTCCAGAGCTTCGTACCTACAAAAACGTCCTTCCGTGTGACCTTGCCCTCCTTGAACACCGCCCGCATTGCTTCGCCCACATGTTCTTCATTTCGGTAGCGTTCAGCGCAATCGAATTGACGAAAGCCCACCCGCAGGGAGTTCCTGACTGCCTCTTTTGTTGCGATCGGATCAGGAATCAGCGTGCCAAAGCCAAGCGCCGGAATCTGATCGGAGCCGTTATTGAGCGGGATCTTTGTGTAGCGAAGGCCATCGGTGTCACTCATAAAACCATTACCTCCGTGCAAATCGCATTCTGAGTCGGTTGCAATACAGCTCTTCGAGTACTGAATCATTGCCAGCCAACGAGTTCAGCACGCTCCACAATCGCTGGTCCAGAGCGGCAGTCTGATGATTACATGTGCGACCGCGGTTGTAAAAATCGAGGCTGGACGCGAGCTGTCACGTCAACACTCAGCTGGGCGCGGTAATTGTGTGGCTCCTGGCGGGCGCAGGACCGATGACGTCAATTCGCAAGGCCCTCGCATGGCAAATCGCGGTGATGCTCGCTCTAATTACGTCGGTGGTGATGGCGCGCGCATTCGCGGAGAGGCCGTGGCTGATGCTGCCGTTTGTCTTCGTATAGATTTCATTTTCAACCTACATGGGAACGACGCGCAAGCTCGGCGTGGGCCTGCTGGTTATGCAGATAGTCTGCCTCATTACATTCTACGGCGTCGTGTTTGGACCTCAGGAAATCGGTTGGAACGCAGCAGCCTTCGTTCGCGGGTAGCGCGATTGCCTTCGGCGTGATCGTCCTGTTCGACAACTGGTTGTGGCCGGATCCCGGCGAGCCGATCCTGATGGAGTCTCTCGGAGCGAGCATCGCGCGTGCCCGTTCGCAGCTTCTCGGGGCTTCGAACTTTTTTCTCGCCGGCGAAAGCGTACCTCGACCGCTATTGCCGGCACCGACTTCCGACCTACCCGCGCATATGGCGCTTCTTGATCAAGCGTTGGCCGAGGGCGCGTCCGAGCATCGCCGGGCGATCCTGCTTGCTGCGATCACACGCGCGGCTCGCATCGGTCTCGAAGTGGATCGCCTCATCACGACGGCGCGCGAGAACCTACCTCGAGAAATTCGCACGACGGTCCCGCGCGAAATTCAAGCGGCGGTAAGTGCGATCGCCGCTGCGCTCGACGAGATCTCGCACAACCTTCCGGCGCGCGTTGTTGCAGGCGCGGACGAACATGTGCAACCGGATTCATAGGTGACAGTTTAGACCGGATAGATGGGTGACACTTTTCTGGTCGGTTGAAGGGGTGCGGCGCAGGATGCGCGGGTTTTTTCGTTCGATGGTGCCGAGCTCGAGGTTGGCAAACTGCACCATCCAACGGTCGCTGCCGATCTCGGCGATGCCTACCAACTCGCCTGCCAACGCTTCGCTTATGTAGACCAGTTCGCCGCGCCAGCGCATCGCGCCGTCGCTGCGCACCGTGCCACCTGGTAGTCAGCGTCGTACCATGGATCACGCAAGTCTGCGCGGTAGCGGCGAGGCGAAGACAGGTAATGCGCCCCAGGGGCGGTCTGGCCGAGCGCTTCGTGCGGACGCAGGTGATTGTAGTAGCGCTGAAAGCGATCGAACCGCGCTTGTTGCGCGGCGTGGTTTGCGGCCGCCGGAGTCGAGGTCTCGGCCTTGAGCGTGCGATGCATCCGTTCGTGGCGACCATTCTGCTGCGGCTGGCCGCACTCGATCCGTTCCAGCGCAATCCCGGCCTTGAGCCACTGCACCGACAGCCGTGACAGTCCGGCGGTGCCGGCCGAGGCAAACGGCTCACCATTGTCGGTCCGAATGGCGCGCGGGCAGCCGTAGCGGCGAAAGGCCCGCTCGAACAGTAACTTCACTTGCGCATAGCTGGGCGCGACGATCCGACACTCGAGCAGGAAGCGGCTATAGGCGTCGGTGATGGTCAGCGGGTCACAGCGCTTGCCGTCCGCAGTCCGAAACCAGCCCTTGAAATCCGCGCACCACAGGTCGTTAGGGCCGTTGACTTGCGCAAACGGCTGGCCTGGCTGGGCCCGCAACCGACGCCGCGGCTCGCGGCATAGACCATGGCGGCGCAGCAGATCGCCCATCGTGCTGGCCGCCGGAAGCTTGAGCTCCGGATGGTTGTGTTGCAGCATCGCTTTGAGCTTGCGCGGCCCCCAATAGCGTCGGCGCCGCCGCAGGCCGATTATCAGTTGCGCCATCTCCTTAGCCATCGCTCGCCCATGTCGATGCGGTGCGTGCGAACGCGGCCGCAGTCCATTGACCCCGCCCGCTCGATAACGCGCCAGCCACTTGTAACCGGTCTTGCGACTGATCCCCGCCGCCGCGCAGGCAGCCGCCATCGGCATTTCCTTGTGCAGCACCTGACTTATCAACCTCAGCTTCTGATCCTCTTCCGCCACCACCACGGTCTTCTGCCACGGCATCCCTCGCCCTCCTGCCGTGCAGTTAACTCTGTTACCCATCTATCCCGTCTATACTGTTACCTATCTATCCGGTCCGTACCAACAGACTCCCGCTACGCGAACGCGTGTGCGCCTGGCGATGGACACTCTGGCCGCGCGCGTGATTGAGATCAGACCAGTATACATCGGCAAAGCCAGTTCGGCGGAAATCAGAAATTTTGCGGAATTCATCGATTCGCTGGCTGTGCTGACCAGGCACATCGAGCGCCCGTTGGATGAACCTCCGCGGCCACCGACCACGGATCCGTCGAACAGTGCTGTTCCTCGATTGACCGATCCTGCAGATCCCGCGCTTGTGCGCTATTGCTTGAAAGCCGGCTTATGCACCGTGGTCGGCTATCTAATCGGGCTCATTAGCAAGCGTCCGGACTTATTCATTATCCTGGTGACCGTAATAACAACCGCGACTCCCACCTATGGCGCAACCCGGCACAAGATGTACCTCCGGATCATCGGGGGCGATAATCGGAGGAGCGGTTTCCCTTCTCGCTATCATCGTAGTTTCGCCTAACTCCGATACGCTCCCAGCCTATATGCTCGCGGCCTTCGCGGTCTTCTATCCGTTTGCATACTCTTCCGCTCGGCAATGCGCGGATGTCGTACGCGGGCAAGCAAATGGGGATCATTTTTTCGTTGGTGTTCGTTGGGTTGAGCCCATCTGTCAATATCTACGAGCCTCTTTGGCGCATTTGGGGCGTCCTGCTTGGTGATTTTGTCGTGGCGATGGTCTTCTTTATCCTGCGGCCGGAATACGCCGGTGATTCCCTGGTGCCCAGAATGCGAAGAGTCATTGCCAACACGCTCGCGCTAGCGCAGCGAGGATCAAATCCTGAAGACGAACTCGGAAACGATACGCGTGCTGATCGAGTTCCTCGCGATCGCCAATGACGCGCGGATGGAAGGACGCACCTGTGCCGTCTATCATGACGGGATCGTCGAAGCGGCCGGGACTCTTCGCCGGATTTCGAACCGGCTGTCCTCGATCGCGACAGCGCGGGTTCTTACTCAAATGCCGCGACTCGACCCCGTCACGGAGTTTGCGCGCGAGCGGGTCTTCAATACAGTTCGTGGGAAGCTTATCTGGTGGCTGGATTTCTTCAGCGGCGCTGAACGTTTCAGCGCTTCCGCTGCTCGGGCGATCGCACAGAAACACTCAGCCGGTGAGTTGGCGGAACCGCTCAACGAGTTCGGTTCGCACTTGGAGGAGGGAGAGTTCGCCCGATTGGAATCGTGGCCGCTCGAGCCGCTTCGCACGATGATCGCGGAACTGGAATCGATGCGACGACTTGAGTTTCTATTCTCCGAGCTGAATCGGTATCTGTCGGATGTTCCAACTCCCTCACGACGCGCCTCACGCATCGTGTCTCCCGAGAGATGATCCATCTTCAATATATTCGCTTCATCACCGCAGCCTCGATCTGAGAAGCAAACGAAGGGGGCTCACATTGGTGGGGAGTAGCCAGTTCTCGCTCAAGTCAGCCAGTAAAGTAGCACGACATGCCCGCGGCGAGGTCATCCTCGAGGTTGCAATCTAATTGTTTCGAGTAGCCCGACCCGAGATATGATTCGCGCGGTATCGTTGGATAGCGAAGGCTGTCGGTGTCACTCATAAACCATTACCCCTGTGCAAATCGCATTCTGAGTCGATTGTAGCAAAGCTCTCCGATTGCTCGACAACGGCGTAATGCGTTGAGCCATTGATGCCGGGGGCGGGACTCGAACCCGCACGGAGGTTACCCTCCAGGGGCTTTTAAGTCGTTTTTAGCTTCTCGTAAGTAAGCGATTTTGTTAGCTTTTTTCTCAAACAATGTGAAAATGTATAAGTATTTGTGCAAGTTTTTGCAAATGCGCCCAATTTTGATGAGATTTCGGGGCATGGATTACCAATCCTGCTCCTGATCGACATTGACAGGCGTAAAGTATCAAAAAATGATACTTTACGCCTGTGAAAACGGAATCCAGCCGTCAAAACGCCAGAGAATACGTCAGCAGCCTTGCTGCGAACGGGCGCTATCATTTTACCTCTGGCGAGGTCCGGTCGGCTCTGGGCATTTCAGCCGATGCCGCCAAGCTCGCGCTCAACCGTCTCGAAAAGAAAACCCCCATCGCTTCTCCGGCGCGGGGCTTTTACGTCTTCGTCCCGCCGGAATATCGCTCGCTCGGTTGTCTACCCGCCGACCAGTTTATTCCGGCGCTGATGAAGCGCCTCGATCTCCTCTACTACGCAGGTCTGCTGTCGGCCGCACAGTATCACGGCGGGGCGCATCAGCGCCCACAGGAATTCCAGGTCTTTCTCGTAAAGAACCGGTGGCCGATCCAGTGCGGGATGGTACGCGTCGCGTTTATAGCCCGCAAGCACATCAAAGACGTGACCGTCCAGAGCCTCAATACGCCGCGCGGCACGGTTCTGGTGTCGTCTCCCGAGGCAACGGCGCTCGACCTTGTTGGTTACGCCGGTCATGCGGGTGGACTCGGTCAGGTGGCAACGGTTCTGTCTGAACTCGCCGAGCGGCTCGATCCCGAGAAGCTTGCGACGGCTGCCCGAACGGCACCTGTCTCCTGGGCGCAACGGCTCGGATATCTGCTGGAGCATCTTGGCTTCGACGCAAAAACTCCGGCGCTCAAGGAGTACGTGCGCGAACACTCAAAGCAGTGGATCGTGCTTTTGCCGAAAGCGCCACAGAAGCGCTCCCATCGCAACATGGGCTGGAAGCTTCACGTCAATGTCAACATGGAAGCAGAGCTGTGATCCCGCGTGACGATATCTCGTCTGCTCGAGCGTAATTCGTTAGTTAACTCGCTTCGTGGTTTTTTCTTGCCACAACCAGGCGTCGAGAGACCATGCCCCGGCTCCGACACTGGCAAGGAGAAGCAAGCTCATCGTCATTGCAAAGTCCGTTCTCGCGTCGCTTACCATGAACCAAAAACCCTGATTCGGGAGCCATAACTCGGGAATCTTGGTGGTCGCGATCGCGGTCAGGATTACGATCAGGAGGGGAATGCTGGCCAGCCTCGTGAACAGGCCGAGCAAGACCAGCAGGCCGCAAGCAATCTCGAAGGTCCCAACGAAATGCGCTGTGACATCGGCGTACGGGAATCCAATCTTCGCGAAGCGGAGAACACCCATGTGAGGGTCGATGTATTTGAGGATGCCCTGCGTCAGGAAGATCAGCCCCACGGCCAGTCGAACAAAAATCAGACTCCTGACCTTCCAGGCGGGTGCGAACAACTTGTTCATGTTGACTCCGGTCAGCGCCATCTACTACACGCACGGCAGGACCGCCAACACACTGGCAAACGAAGCCTGCGCGACCGCGCGGGATCGGGCAAACCGTTGCCAAAGCGTTTTCCATTCTTCACAGAGCCTCAAAAAGGATTTGTGGTCTCCGGTCCTTTGATGTTATCCTAGTTCGATATCGAAAGACGATAATCCATGGCCGCACCCAACGCAATCTACTCAGGACTGATCCGGTTGCATATCCTTCACCACGCGGCACAGGAGCCGATCTTCGGGCTGGGAATCATCGAAGAGCTGGGGCGGCACGGTTACCGTCTGAGCGCCGGAACCCTCTACCCGTTGCTGCATGGGTTGGAACGCGAAGGCTATCTGCGCTCCGTCGAGAAAAGGAACGGCCGGCATGCCCGCCGTCTCTATAAAGCAACATCAAAGGGCCGCCAAGCGTTGCGGGAGGCGAAGAGCAAGGTCCGCGAGTTGTTCGCCGAGTTGTTCGAAGATGAATGAGGGTCCGGAGATGGCGGCAGAAGAGAGTACCGCCGACGGGGCTATTGCGACTGACGGTGCTTCTGGCGCGGAGCTGAAGCAAATCGCGCTCTCGTTCCTCCGATTGGGCACGACGGCGTTCGGTGGTCCGGCAGCTCACATCGCGATGATGGAGGAGGAGTTCGTTCGGCGGCGCGGCAGGGTTTCCCATGAGGATTTCCTCGACATGCTCGGAGCGTCCAACCTGGTTCGGGGTCCGAGTTCGACGGAAATGGTCATTCATATAGGTCATCAGCGAGCGGGCTGGAGAGGCCTGGTCGTTGCGGGCGTATGCTTCATTCTTCCCGCGATGTTGATGGTGATGGCCCGCGCGTGAGCGTATGTTGGCTTCGGCTCGCTTCCCCCGATACAGAGCGTCCTCTACGGCGTCAAACCAGTGATCTTTGCCGTAGTGCTCCAGGCTGTCTGGAGGCTCGGTCGCACGGCGATCAAGAATGGTTTCCTGTCGGCTGTCGGTCTGCTCGCCACGGCGGGGGCGTTCGCAGGCGGGAATGTATTGGCGATACTTCTGGCCGCTGGCCTAGCGACGGTGTTCCGGGCGTGGATTAAGGAGCGCCGCTTCTCCGGCAATCTGCTCGCGCTGCCTGTGATGGCCAAATCCTTGATGTCATCAACTCCGGTCTTGGCCGCGGCGGTTCCCGTAAGCTTGTCGGGACTGTTCCTGGTTTTTGTGAAATTTGGTGCGACTATTTTCGGAAGCGGATACGTGTTGCTCGCGTTTCTTCAGGCCGATCTCGTCGGTCGGTTGCATTGGTTGACTCAGGCGCAGCTCCTAGACGCGGTCGCCGTGGGTCAGATGACACCCGGACCCGTATTCACCACCGCGACGTTCATCGGCTACCTGCTCGGAGGCTTTCGCGGTGCGGTGGTCGCAACCGCCGGCATTTTCCTTCCCGGCTTCCTCTTCGTCGCCGCCAGTCGTCCCCTGATTCCGCGGATTCGCCGCTCGAAGGTCCCCGCTGCCTTTCTGGACGGCGTAAATGTGGGCGCCATCGCGCTGATGGTCTCGGTTACCTGGCAACTCAGCCGAGCCGCACTGGTGGATTTCCCGACCGGCGCTATAGCCGCTCTCAGTGCGATCGTTTTGATCTATTTCCGAACAAACTCTGCGTGGCTGGTGTTGGCGGGCGGAGTCGTCGGACTGGTTGGAAGGCGATGGCTCGGAGGATGAGTACCGATGCACGTCCGAAGATTGCGGCGCTTTTCTCTCTAAGCCTTATTGTTCTCGTGCTGCTCCTTTCGCCTAAAGCGTTCGCGGGTCCCCCCTACATCACGGACGACCCGGAGCCCGTCGACTATCGGCACTGGGAGGTTTACTTCGCGTCGATATTCGCCAAACAGCCCGATGCCTGGACAAGCACAGCTCCGCACCTAGAGGTGAACTACGGCGTGGTACCGGACGTTCAACTTCATACGATCCTGCCGGTGACGCTGTACGCACCTGCTAGCGGTGCGAGCAGCTACGGCTACGGCGACACCGAACTTGGGGTCAAATATCGGTTCGTTCACGAAGGCGATTGGCTGCCGCAGATTGGAACATTTCCGCTGCTGGAAGTTCCGAGCGGCTCGCACAGCAGGAATCTGGGAAGTGGACATCTTCAGACATTCTTGCCGCTATGGCTGCAAAAGAGCCTGGGCAAATGGACCGCCTACGGAGGAGGAGGTTACTGGATTAATCCAGGGTCCGAGAACCGGAATTGGTGGTTTACCGGGATCCTCATTCAGTACCAAGTGCTTTCGAACCTGACGCCGGGTTTAGAGTTCTTTCATGGGACTTCACAACAGGTGGGTCAGTCGGCGGAAACCGGATTCAATCTCGGGATGGTGTGGGACCTTAGCGACGTTCAGCACATCATGTTTTCGGCTGGTCCTGCTTTCGGGGGACCGAATCAACTCCAGGGATATTTTGCCTATCAACTAACCTTTGGACCGTAGGCTGGCTATGCGTCCGATCGGAATTATTGATTGCGGCATGGCTGCAATCAAGGTGATATCCGAAGCGCAGGCTCTTGCTGCTCAAACTAAGGTTCCGATCGAATTTTTGGTAGGGGCAAGTTTCAGAACCAACACTGGTGGACGTCGTCTGGAAGACGCAAAGCGGGACCGCGGGTTCGAATCGCTTCATCTCCGCCATGGAGGTCAAAGCCTGCACGATTTCTCCGGTTCCGAGCTCAGCAAGCAACCGGCCAGAGATGACCCCGCCTGACGGTTTCGTTCGCAGCGCGCGAGACGGGAGCGGCTTTCTCCGGTACTGAACGCAGCAGGAAGCTCGCCGAAAATGACCCCCGCCGAGTGTCGTTTGCGGGCCCCGAGGCGGGCGCAGGGACCTCTGTTGGAGCCGTTGGCGGTGCTCACCAGCGTAGACAACCAACTCTAAAAACAGAGCGCGACTGAACCGTCAGGCGCGCATCGAGATTTCCAGATTCTTCGATCGCGCTTTCGCGACGAGCTGATTCGCGTGCGACATGCAGACGTTCAACTCCGCCATCGATTCAGTCGACTGGCCTCCGTAGGTTCTGTCACCCCTTCTCTCAGTAGAGTATTGCTGCTAACTGTAGGTCGGGGCGAGCGTCAAATGAATCGGTTTGCAGCGCGAAAAATCACGGGCGGGTTCGCGGCGACGCTACTCGTTCTGGGGCTGAACGCCTGGTGGTCGTTTTCAAACATCCATCAACTGATAGCCAAAGACGCGTGGGTCGCTCACACCCTTCAAGTGCGAGCGAATCTTGAAGCCTTGATCAACTCTGTGGTCGAGGGGGAAGGGGCAGTTCGAGGTTACCTCATCAATGGCGATGACGAATTTCTCAAATCATATCGCGCCGACACGCGCCTCATTCGCGGCACTATCGCACGGTTGAGATATCTGACCAGAGATAACCCGTCGGAGCAGCAAAGGCTCAGTGATCTCGACCCGCTCGTAGCGCACCGATTGGACATTCTAGAAAAGCTGATTCTCTCGAGCGCCGGGGGCACGACCGGCAAGGATACCGCCAAAGCCCTAGTGACCAGTGGAAGGAAAGTGACCGACGCCATTCGCAAGCTCTTGATGGAGATGGAGAGCGCAGAGGCTCGGTTACTCGAACTGCGAACCGAACAATCAGAGCACAGCGGTCGCATCGCGGTTCTGTCTCTCATTATTGCGAGTGCAATGAACGCCCTCTTGTTGTGCTTGATTTACTACCTCGTGCACCGCGACATCATCTGGCGGGAGCTGGAGCAGACGAAACTTAAGCTCAGCGAGGAAAAGTTCAGGCGAATATTTCAGAATTCCGCCGATCAGGTCGGAATCGTTTCGTTGGTTGACGATACCTACCTCGATGTAAATAACGAATTTCTGAAGGCGACCGGCTTCGAGCGTGAAGAGGTGATCGGCAAGAAGACCGACGAACTTTCTCTGTGGCTAAATAATCAGGAACGTGATCGGATCGTCGGTGCCTATACAAAGACAGGCTTCGTCAAGAATGAGGAGGCCGACTTCCGTAGAAAAGATGGCAGTACGTTTCCCGCGCTCTTGTCGTTGGTAGTGATCGAATTCGACGGCCAACCATGCACTATGTCGATGGGGCGCGACATTACCGACCTGAAGCGGCGCCAGGAACAACTCAAAGATTTTGCCACCAATCTGGAGCGCAGCAATCGAGATCTAGAGGACTTCGCACGTGTAGCTTCGCACGATCTGCAAGAACCGCTTCGAAAGATCCAGGCTTTCGGCGATAGGCTGACTGCGAAATATCGAGATGTTCTCGGGGAACAGGGCCGCGACTACTTGGACAGGATGCGCAACGCCGCCGGAAGGGGCGAAACTCTCATTCAGGATTTGCTGACTTTCTCGCGCGTCTCGAGCAAAGCGCAGCCATTCGTTCGAGTCGATCTGTCGCAGGTGGCAAAGGAAGTGCTGTCGGACCTCGAATTGCGAATTTCTGAATCCCGAGGCTCGGTCGAGGTTGGCGATCTCCCGGTCGTCGACGCAGACCCGACGCAGATGCGCCAATTGCTCCAGAACCTGATCGGCAACGCGCTGAAGTTTCATCGCAAGGATGTTGCCCCGGAAATCCGCGTGACCGGCAAGCTCCTGAACGGCGTCAACGGCAATGGAGTGTCCAAAGCGCGGGGTCTGTACGAATTGACAGTGGAAGACAATGGCATCGGATTCGAGGAGCAGTACGCTGAGCGCATTTTCAAAATCTTTCAGCGATTGCACTCGCGAGAAGCGTATGAGGGCACTGGCATCGGCCTCGCGGTCTGCCGAAAGATCGTCGAGCGACACGGGGGCGAAATCACCGCTACGAGCTCACCGGGCTTCGGGGCGACCTTCAAAATAAGGCTGCCCGCTGAACAAATTGCGGAGGTGGTGGAATGGATCGGCAACTGAACCCCGTAACGATTGTGATCGCGGACGACGATGCCGATGATCGGATGCTGATTGCCGAGGCGCTGCGGGAGAGCAGACTGGCCAACGACCTTCGCTTCGTCGAAGACGGACAGGAGTTGATGGACTACCTTGCTCGCAAGGGCCGCTATGCCGACCACTCCAACTCGCCGCGGCCGGGTGTGATCCTTCTGGATCTCAACATGCCACGGAAGGACGGCAGGGAGACTTTGCGCGAGATCAAGGCAGACCCCGCGTTCAAGCGCATTCCAGTGGTGGTGCTGACCACATCAAAAGCCGAAGAGGACATCTGCCGAAGCTATGACCTCGGAGTCAATTCCTTCATTAGCAAGCCGGTTACCTTCGAATCGCTGGTCCAGGTCATGAAGGCGGTGGGCGAGTATTGGTTTCAGATCGTGGAGTTGCCGAAGGACGGTCATAGGCAATGACCAAACCTGAACTGAAGATACTACTCGTTGAGGACGACGAAGACGATTTTTTGCTCTTCCGCGACCTGCTCTCTGAGATAACATCGACGAAGTTTGCCGTCGATTGGGTCTCGAGCTATGAAAAAGGGCGCGAATCCATCAAAAACGTTCCGTATGATGTGTATGTCTTCGACTACCGGTTAGGGTCGCATGACGGCCTGGAGCTTCTTCGCGAAACCCTTGATCGGGGCTGCCAACGACCCGTGATTCTCCTGACCGGTCAAGATGACCACGAAACAGACGTTAGAGCGACCGAAGCCGGCGCCGCCGACTATCTGGTCAAGGGTCGCATCGATGCTGAGGCGCTAGAGAGATCGATTCGGTACGCCCTCGAGCATTCGCGGGTGCTCATGGAACTGAGAGAGGCGCGTGATGCGGCGCTCACGGCCTCGCGACTGAAGTCCGCTTTTATTAGGAATATCAGCCACGAAGTACGTACCCCGCTCAACGTCATCCTGGGATATAGCTCGGTATTGGCCGACTACCTGGAACAAAACGCCGATGAGAGCCAGAAAGAGGCGCTTGAGGCAATCAATCGCCAAGGTCAGCGTTTGGTCGCTACCATGAATGGCATCATGGAGATCGCGAAGTTAGAAGCGGGAGACTTCAACCTTGAGCCGCGCAAGCTGATGATCGACGCACTAGTGCGGGAACAAATGGAAGCCTTTGATCGGCCGGCCAAAGATAAGGGACTCATATTGTCGTTGGACAACGAAGAGCCGCTGGCGGAGGTCCAATTCGACGAACATTGTCTCGCGCAATCGATGACGAACCTGCTCCAGAATGCGATCAAATTTACCGAGCGAGGAGGAGTGATGGCTAGGCTCTTTCGGGGCGCGGATCGCCGATTGAGGCTGGCCATCCATGACACCGGAATCGGTATCGGTGACGCTTTCTTATCCAAAGTTGGCGAGCCATTCTCGCAAGAGCAGTCGGGCTTCACCCGTCACTTTGAGGGGTGCGGACTCGGCTTGGCATTGACCAAGCGGTATCTCGAATTGAACCATGCAGACCTTTCAGTTGAGAGCGAGAAAGGCGAGGGCACTACTTTCACCGTCGTATTTGCCCCGGATAAAGATCGTGAC
>Ga0182024_10019932_pt1 | contig 12300 bp, 10 predicted proteins | sample P32metaG_FD_120480 | JGI IMG/M metagenome (GOLD analysis project Ga0182024, IMG submission 120480) | Permafrost microbial communities from Stordalen Mire, Sweden - P3-2 metaG (Illumina Assembly) | ecosystem: Environmental > Terrestrial > Soil > Wetlands > Permafrost | place: Sweden: Stordalen...
GCGAGATCAAGGCCTTTATCTCGTTCGACTTCGCCGCATCGAACACCAACGCGATCCTCAACAACAACCAGGGCAGCGTCAGCGGCTACATCCCGCGCTTCCGCGAGGGTTACGCCACCTTCGGCGGCCTCTTGATGGGCCAGACGGTGGGCACCTTCACCGACAACGATTCCTCCCCGACCATTCTCGATTTCGGCGGCCAGACCGGCTCCAACTTCGTCGCCCGCACGCCGCAGGCGCGCTACACCTATCCGCTCGGCAACGGCTGGTCGGCCGCGGTCGCGGCGGAGCAGCCGAACCCCAATTTCGCCGGCCCGTTCGGCGCATACTTTACCGACACCAACCAGATCCCGACGGCGTCCTCCTGCTCCGCGATCAACACAGGCGGCGGGCTCGGGAGCGCGACGGCTGGGACTGGCGTCACCACGATCGGTACGGCCGGCAGCACGATTGCGACCAACATCACCAATGCGTGCCTCGGCAACGCGGCGTTTTTCAACCCCGGGCAGGGTTTGATCCCGACCTTCGTCGAGCGCCTCCGTGTCGACCAGCCGTGGGGCCACTTGCAGTTCGGAGCAACGCAGGTCGGGTACACCCTGAATGACGGCCGCTTCCTCGATAAGCAATATCTCGGCTATGGCGGTTCGGTTTCGGGCCACTTCTTCACCTGGGGCAAGGACAGCATCGGCGGCGGCATCGCCGGCGGCAACGGCATCGGCGACCAGATCGCCAACAACGTCGGGGTGGCGACCAGTTTCGGCGGCGCCCTCAACGGCCAGCCGTTCAACGCCACCGACAGCCGGTCGAATTTCAGCGTCGCCCGGGCGACCTACGATTCGGCGGTGCAGGCCTCGACAATCGTCTCCTATTCGGCCCGCATCTACTACGAGCATTGGTGGACCGACCAGCTGCGCTCGGACGTCGATTTCAGCATGAACCACAACGACGTCCCCGCCTTTATCCAGGCCAGCGGCCGGGCGGCGACCAACAAGGAGCTCGACCTGTCGCATGTCAACCTGATCTGGAGCCCCGTCGCGTTTGTCGATCTCGGGATCGAGGGCGCCTGGGGCCACCGTCAGGTCGTGTCGAACGCGCGCGGCGACGCCTATACCATGCAGACCTCGCTGAAGGTCAGGTTCTAGTCGTTATCCGCCGAACTCTGCGCAAACCCAGCGGCCCGCCGGCCTCGCCGGCGGGCCGTTGCGATTCCCAGCGCACCGATCGGGCCGCATGAGCCGGCCGGGCTTGCCTCACGCAGTCGTTTGCGACTAACAATTTCCCGCTATGCGCCGTTTTGCTCTCGCTGTTCTCCTGGTCGTCTCGTCCGTTGCGTTGGCGGCGTGCTCGCAATCCGTCGCCAGCCGGATCGATGAGCGAACCTTCCGCATCGAGGGACCGGAGATCCCGGGCGGCTCCAATGTGCCGAACCAGCGCACGGCCGCAAGAATGTGCCCCCGGGGCTATCGCGTGCTTGATGAGAGCCAGCATAGGGGCGAGTTCCAGACGGGGTTCGCCACGGTCTGGACCATCCGCTGCCTGTGATTGCGCCGCCCGTGCCCGAGTTTGGGCCCGGCCGACCCGCTCAGCCTGCACCGCTTCGCCACTCGGCAAGGCCGGGACTGACGCAGCCATCCCTGCATTCCCCGGCTCAGGCTCGGGGTCGATCGCGCTAGAACGCGATCTGGGCACATTGAACCACTCGGTCGGCATCCCCGCGGAAGAGCGATTCCGGGGCAAAAGCTGTGCCGCTGCGCCTGAACCGACGCTTGCGCGGGGGCGACGGGTTGGGGGTGCTTCAAACCACGGCAGAGATGGGTCCCGGCGCACGAGATCGGAGATCTCGCGAACTTCGGAATCAGGACGGCAGGGACCGGTCCGGTGGAATTGAAAACGGGCAGCCGCGCTCTTGAGAGAGCGGCTGCTCGGGTCGTGCGAAAGTGGGCCTACTGCTTGCCGGCGAAGATCCCGGAGGCGAGGTAGGTCGGGCCGATGGTCGAGTGGACCGAAAAATTGCCCCCGGTTTCCGCCGCCTTCGGGCCGAAGAAGGCGCCGTTGATCGTGCCGGCGATCCCCGTCTGGGCAACGGTAAAGGTGTATTGGCCGTTGCTCAGCGGCGCCTTGCCGGTGGCGCTGACGGTATTTCCGTCGAAATTGCTGACTGTCATCGTGCCGTTTTGCGTGCCGAAATTATAGGTGCCGGTGAAGCCGCCGGCCGCGACGTAGTTCGAGTTCGTGCTACCGTTGAACACCGAGCCGATCGCATGCCCCGTATAGGTTCCCACTACCGACTGATTCGCCAGGGTGGTGAGGTCCCCGGCCGAGGTCGGTACCCCGGCGACCCAAAAGTTGATGTTCCCGTGGTCGACCCGGGACAAAAGGTCGGTGCTCGGATTGCCGGTCAAGAGGTCGCCGCCCCAATAGCCCCATTGCAGGTATTGGCACTGGCAGTATGACGCGCCGCTCGGCAACAACGAGGTGGGGAGCGCCGCGGTTGCGGAACTGACGAGATAGAGCTGGCTTGCCGCCTTCGTGTCGCCACCCACGGTCAGCTGCTGGCCGTTGATTTGCTGAGGGGTGGCGGGGTCCTCGAACGCGCCGAAGATATGGTCGTCGACGAACGTGCTTTGTTGTCCGCCGAAATTCATCACGACGGAGGTGACCCCGCCGGTTGCGGTAGTGGACAGCGTGTCGCTGGTGAAGGCCGCCTTCAGGGTATTGGCGACATTATCGGTCGAAATACTGGCCGCCCCGGTGATCGTATAGGGTGTCGTTAGCGCGGAGGTCGTCATCGTCCCGCCGAAAAAGCCGGTCAGCGTCTGGGTGGTCCGGCTGGTGCCGACGCCAGCAGGCAATGTCGTCGCGACGGCGGGCACCGCGAACCCATAGGTTTCCGCGGATTGGGATTGCGTCGTCGAGACCCCTTCGGTCTCGCTGGCCTGGGGCTGCGATAGCGCCGGCGTGGTTGCGACGAGACTGGTGGCGGATGCGTTCTGGTATTTCGTCTGGTCGAGCGTGAAGCCGGTTACCGTGTTTGCTCCGTAGAGGCTGTTCCCGTTGCCGTCGACGACCGAACTGACCGGCGAGGTGATCGTCTCCTGTTCGGGACCGCTCGCCTCAACCCCTCGCACCGCACCCTGAATGAACGGCGACCCGCTGCTCTGCAGCGTCGTGACGACCCCGCCTTGCACGACGGCGGTAGAATTTTGCGCGCTGCCCTGTCCGGAGATCACTACCGACGCCGACAGCTCGCGGGCGCCGATCGTGGCGCCGCTCGCGCTCGTGGTGCTGGTATTGCCGATCGCCGTCGATGCCGGCGCCACCAGGTAGAGCGGCGTCTTTGCGGCAACCAAAGGGGCGTCGTCGTTGAGCGAAAACGGTACGCCCGTCGCTTGCGCGGGCGACACGTTGAAGGCGGAGATGCGGGTCGCACCGGTGGATGCCAGCGCGCTCGCGGGGGTCGGTAGCCCCCCCGAGACGAAGAAGGACTGTCCCTTGGCCGTATTCAAGTTGGCATAGAAAAAGGCCCCGTCGTTTGACAGAAAACTGGTCCCGCTCACCGGGCCGGCTGAACTTGATCCGGTTGCGCTAAATGTGCTGGTCCCGGTGGCCAACGGAAACGACAACACGCTTCCGCCAACCGTGGTACCGAAGATGCCGTTGCTCAATGCGCCGCTGGAGAATGTAGCATTTGCGCTCGAGCTCTGGTCGGGCAGATCGCCGGAAAAGCCTGTGGATTTGAGCACCCCTGCGTAAGGACCGGTGGTGCTGACGGTCACGGGAGCGGAAGGGCTGACATTGGACTGCCCCGAGGCGCTCTGGATATTGGACTGGGCTGCGGTGCTCTGGAGGGTGTTCTGAACATTGCATTGCGGGCACGTGTTCAGATTTAAGCCAAGTCCCGGATCGCCCCCGTTCTGCCCGGCTTGCTGGTTGCTCTGGTTCAAATTTCCGGAGACGGTCTGCGAGATGCCGGTATTGAAGACGAACGTATCGGTTGGGATGACCGAAGCGCCGCCGGTGCTCCCGCTTCGCCCGTCGAGCAGTTGGGTATAGAGCGCCAGCAGCCCCGGCGGCATCCATCCCGGCCGCGAGGGCGGGCCGCCGGGGAGGACGATGGTCTGAAAGCCCGGTCGGGTCAGGGTCTCGGACCCGCCAGCCGCGCCGGTGACCGTCAAGCCTTTGCCGTAGAGGAACGAGGCTGTAGTCTTGCCGTCGCGGTCGATCTGCCCGATGAACGCGCCGCCGCGCACCGCCAACGTCGCCGTCGCGGTACGCAGCGTCACGGCGTCGTCCTGCTTGCTCAGCTTGCCGCCGACATAGCGCAACAGACCGCGCGTCGCGCTCATCGCGAGCTTGCCGGTGCCGCTCTTCGGGTCATAGACGAATTGATCGATCGTGATATCCGAATTGGGACCAACCGACATCGAGGATTCGTCGAGAAACAGCAATTGGGTCTGGCCGCTCTCGCCGGTGGTGATGTGTTCGTTGAAGATGACGTCCTGGCCGATCACCAGCCGGCGCGGCGCCGCGCCGGGGAGCGCCCCGGTCGCCTGGGGATTGACCGCGCTCTTGACCCCGACCCTCTCCTGGGCAAAAAGGGCGCTCGTTCCCGTCGTTAGCAACAGACCGGCGGAGACGGCAACGAGGAGTGGACGTAACGCAAACCCCGGCATAGAGCGCCTCCTGATACGCCGCCCACGGCCACCCGATCGCCTCGGATAGCCGGACAGACCAATCGCGCTGAAAGAATAGCGCTCGTTTAAGCTCCTGTCATGAGCTCTGCGCGTTTGCCCCACTCGACAGCGGCCTGGCCGCCGGAGTGCCGTTCTCAGAAGCGGACCTGCGCGCCGAGCAGCACGCTGTTGTTGGTGTAGTGATAGATCGGCTCGTTGGAGGATACGATGTCGCGCTGCAGCTGCAGAACGACCGAGACGTCCCCGGTGACCGGGAAAGTTTGCGTGATGCCGAACCGCCAGCGCCGGTCAAAACGATTGCTCGCGACGCCGCAGCAGGGATCGGGCGCGGCGTAATAGGCCCAGCTGCGGCTCAATGAAAAATTGGTCTCCAGCGGATGCCGGAAAAGCAGGGTCGGGTCGTCATAGCGAATGTGATAGGCGACCGCGCCGGCATAGGCGTCGTTGGTATAGAACGGGGCAAGGGTATCCTGGTTGAGATAGTCGAACTCGAGGGTGAGATCGGAATCCGGGACGAAGGTAATCGGCTTGTTGAGGGACACCGTGACGAGCTTGTCGCTCCCGTTAAAGCCGGTCGATAGCGGTCGATCGGGAGCGTTGGTGAAGGTCTTGTCGCGAAATTCAAACGTCGATTTGAACCGCAGATCCTCCCACGCCAGCGCGGTCGCCTCGCCCCCGAGGCCCCAGGTGTCGAAGTACTGGTGGTTCCCCAGGGTCACCTCGTTGCCGATCACATAGGGCTTGAGCGAGGCCGAGCTTACCCCGGGCAGCGGCTCGCGGAAGTTGAACCGCGGCCCGGCCGTCGCTTCGACGAGCCCGAGGTTGAGCCGCTCGATAACCCCATAATGGTTGGCATAGCCGGTGCCCCCGACTTCCAAGGTGTCGGCCGACTGGGTTCCCAGATCGTAGCTGTAGAGAACCGAGCCGGCGCCGAAGAAATTGTAATCGCTGCGTTTGGTGAACTGCGGCAGCAGGTTGATGACGACGCTCGGGAAGGCGATGCTCGACGAGCCCGCGATGTTGGCGTCCGTTTGATACTGGGCGCCGAAAAAGGCATAGCCGGAGAACCGCTGCGGCGCATTCCGCCGCGCTATCTCGGCGAGATAGGTCCTGATGCGCTCCATCACATCGGCGGGCGGGTTCGCTGCGGCCGCCCGCTCGAAATAGGTGCGCGCGCTGTCATACGAGCCCATCCGGAAATAGAGCGCGCCCAGTTCGAGCTGAACGCGCGGCAGGTTCGGGTTGAACAGCAGCATGCGTTCGAGCGCCGAGACCGCGGCCTCGTTGTCGCCGAGCTTGGCGGCGGCATCGGCATAGGCAAAGGCGATGTCGAGGTTTCCCGGGACGCGCAAGCTGCGCTGGAACAGCTGATCCTTTTTGGCTTGCAGTTCGGCACGCTCGGCGGGGGAGAGATCCTGCGCGTATGCCGGTCCGCCAACGAGGCCGGCTAGGACGAGCGCCAACGGCAGCAAGTCCCGGAAGCGGCGCATGAAGTGCCCAACAAAGCCTGCCACTCCGCCCCCTCCTGCGGCCAGGATGTCCAATGAGAGAAGCCTAGCTAACCCGAGGTTGTTCCGCAACGACCGCGGTGCCACCGTTGAACATTAGCCAGGCACTGTGGCACAGCGGTTTGGGTGCCGGCCGGGAACGCAGAAATGCCAGCGCTCGACGAGGCTTGATGCCGGTGGCAAACCCGGGGCACTCTCGCCATCACGCGCGCGCAGGCAGGGGGAGGCAGTCAGGTGGTAGGGCCATTCTACGATGCGCTGGAGACGCGCGGCCCGGCGGAGCGCGAGGCTGCCCTGATGGCAGCGCTGCCGCGCCTCATCGCGGCGGCGAAGCAGAATGCCCCGGCCTATCGCGACCGGCTCGCCGAGGTGCGACCTGAGGACATCACCGACCGGCGCGCCCTTGTTGATCTGCCGCTTACCCACAAATCCGAACTGATCGAGCTGCAGCGGCAGACCCCGCCCTTTGGCGGATTTGCCGCCGTGCCGGTCGCCGCCGTTGCGCGGGTCTTCGCCTCGCCCGGGCCGATTTACGAGCTGGAGGCGAGGCGTCCGGATTTCTTCCGCATGGCCCGGGCCCTCTATACCGCCGGCATCCGCGCCGGCGACCTCGTGCACAATACCTTTTCCTACCATCTGACCCCGGCTGGGGCGATGGTCGAGAGCGCGGCCCACGCGCTCGGCTGCCCGGTGATCCCGGCGGGCACCGGCCAGACCGAGCAGCAGCTGAAGACGATCGCCGATCTGCAACCGGTCGCCTATGTCGGCACCCCATCCTTTCTCAAGATCATCCTCGACCGCGCCGCCGCCGAGGGCAGCGATGTCGGCTCCCTCAAAAAGGCGCTGGTCGGCGCCGAGGCGTTCCCGTCGGTGCTGCGGGCCGAGTTCGGCGCGCGCGGCATCGCGGCGCTGCAATGCTACGGCACCGCCGATCTCGGCCTCATTGCGTACGAAAGCCTCGCGCCCGACGGCGCGCTGTGCGAGGGCATGGTGCTGGATGAGGGAATCATCGTCGAATTGGTGCGTCCCGGCACCGGGCAGCCCGTCGCTCCGGGCGAGGTCGGCGAGGTGGTGGTCACCACGCTGACCTCGGAATATCCGCTGATCCGGTTCGCGACCGGCGATCTGTCGGCGGTGCTGCCCGGCCCGAGCCCGTGCGGGCGCACCAACCAGCGGATCCGCGGCTGGCTCGGCCGCGCCGATCAGACCGCCAAGGTGCGCGGCATGTTCGTTCACCCCGTGCAAATCGCCGAAATCGCCCGCCGGCACAAATCGATCATCCGCGCCCGGCTGGTGATCGAGCGCCCGGCGAGCGCGGACCAGATGACCCTCTTGGTGGAGCTGGGGGAACCCACCGAAGCAGCTTCTTCCATCGCCGAGACGGTGCAAGCCGTTACCAAGCTGCGCGGCACGGTCACACCGGTGCCGGCGGGCAGCCTGCCCAACGACGGCAAGGTCATCGAGGATCGCCGGCCGATCGGCTAATTCGTCGCCAAATTGTCGCAATTTGTTCAAACGGAAGTCGCAATTCGGAACCATTATCAGATGCGTAGGGTTTGTCCTTACAGGTTTGTCCCCCAAACCTCCGGTCCCGCCGCTCCTGTCGGCTGGACCCCGAGCGGCTCCGGAACTCCCCCTCCGGAGCCGCTTTTTCGTGAGCCGCACGTAAATCAGCGGTTTCCAGGTTTTGCGCGTGCTCGACCGGTTTACAAATCGCCATCCCGGCGAAGGCCTTCGCCGGGATCAAGTCCGTGGGCTGAAGGCCCACGGGACGGCGATTTGGGGAATGGTTGACGTGGAAAGTGGCCTCGCCATCGACGGCGAACTGATTGCCGAGGGTCTCGCCTGCCGGCGCGGCGAGCGGCTGGTGTTTACCGGGCTCGATTGCCTTCTGCCCGCCGGCGGGGCGCTCGTCCTGCGCGGGAGCAACGGCAGCGGCAAATCGAGCCTGTTGCGTCTCTTCGCGACGCTGCTCGCGCCGGAAGCGGGGCGCCTCCTCTGGGGCGGTGCGCCGGTGATGCGCGACGCCGCGCGCTATCGCGCCGCGGTTCACTACGTCGGTCATCTCGATGCGACGAAACCGGCGTTTACCCCGCGCGAGATGCTGAGCTTCTGGGCGGCGCTGCGCGGTAACGCGGCACCGGCAATCGATGCGGCGCTTGCCGCCCTAGCGCTCGACGCGGTGGCCGACCGGCCTTGCCGCTGGCTGTCGGCCGGGCAACGGCGGCGCCTCACGCTGGCGCGCCTTGTTGCGGCGCCGGCGCCGATCTGGCTGCTCGATGAGCCGAATGCCGCGCTCGACGGCGATGGCGACGAGCGGCTGGCGGGCCTCATTGCCGAGCATCGTGCGGGTGGCGGCCGGGTGGCGATCGCGACCCACCAGCCGGTCGCGCTCGAGGGTGCGGCGGTTGTCATGCTCGACGATTTTGCCGCCTCGGCCGAGGCCGCGCTCGCGGTCTGGCAATGACGCCGCTCCTCGGATTGTTCTGGTGCGAGCTGCGGCTCTCCTATCGCCAAGGCGGCGATATCGGGCTGGCCCTAGGGTTTTTCGTGCTCGCCGTGCTCATGTTCCCGTTCGGGGTCGGACCGGAGCCCGAGCTGCTTGGGCGCATCGGCGCCGGGATCATCTGGGTGGCGGCGCTACTCGCTTCGGTGTTGAGCCTCGACCGTCTGTTCGCGGCCGATTACGCCGATGGCGGGCTCGACCTGATCGCGCTTTCGCCGGCCCCGCTCGAACTGGTGGTGCTCGCCAAGGGCGCGGCGCATTGGGTCACCACCGGATTGCCGCTGACCGCGATCAGCCCGGTTCTCGCGATCCTCGTCGATCTCGATCCCTCGGCGATCCCGGTTCTGATGCTCGGGCTCCTGATCGGGACCCCGGCGCTGAGCCTCCTGGGTGCGATCGCCGCCGCGCTCAGCTTGGGTGCCCGGCGTCCCGGGATCCTTGTTTCGTTGCTGGTACTGCCGCTTTATCTGCCGCCCTTGATCTTCGGGACCGGAGCGGTCGAGGCGGTGCTGGCGGAGGAGGGGTCGCGTGCGCACCTCCTGCTGCTTGGCGCGGTGACCCTCTTCGCGCTGCCGCTAGCCCCGCTCGCCGCCGCCGCGGCGCTGCGCCAGGCACTCGACTGACTGCGACCGAGGCCCGCGCTGACGGCGGGCCGGGCTTAGGTTAAAGTGCCCGTCGGCGATCGAGAAAGGCGCCCACGATGCTGACCCGCCTTGCCAACCCGGCGCGCTTCATGCGCGCGAGCGGCGTGGTGCTGCCCTGGCTCGGCGGCGCGAGCGCTGGCGTGCTCGGGCTCGGCCTCGTCTGGTCGCTGCTGCTGGCGCCGCCCGATTACCAGCAGGGCGAGAGCGTCCGGATCATGTTCATCCATGTCCCCTCGGCGATCATGGCGGAGGGCGGTTACTATCTCATCGCGATTGCGAGCGCCGTCGCCCTCGTATGGCGTCACCCGCTCGCCGACATTGCCGGGCAGGCCGCGGCGCCGATCGGCGCCGCCTTCACTCTGGTGTGCCTGGCGACCGGCTCCTTGTGGGGCCGGCCGATGTGGGGCGCGTGGTGGGTGTGGGACGCGCGGCTGACCTCGGTCTTGGTGCTGTTCTTCCTCTATCTCGGCTATATCGCCCTCGTTAATGCGTTCGACGATGCGAGCCGCGGCGCGCGCGCCGGTTCGCTGTTGGCGCTGGTTGGAGTCGTCGATCTGCCGATCATCAAGTTTTCGGTCAACTGGTGGAACACGCTGCATCAGCCGGCGAGTATTCTGCGCGCCGGCGGGCCGACCATCGACATCTCGCTGCTGCTCCCGCTCCTCGTCATGGCGGCGGGGTTTGCGCTCCTGTTCCTGTGGATGCTCTTGCTGCGGATGCGCACGGCGCTCAACGAGCGGAAGGCGCGGGCTCTGAGCCTCTATGGCCCCGCCGCCGCGCGTGACGAGGAGAGCGCCGCGCCGCTGCCGGAAGCTCGCCCGGTCTGACGGGGATGAACGCGATCGAGAGCTGGTTTCTGATGGGCGGGTACGCCGGGTTTGTCTGGCCCGCCTATGGGGTGGCCGCCATCGTGCTGGGCGGGCTCGCGGCTCTCTCCTGGCGGCGGCATCGGCGCAGCGGCGACACGCTCGCCCGCCTGCAGCGGCCCCGCGAATGACGCGGAAGCGGCGCCGCCTCCTCGCTCTCGCGGTGGGTCTCGGCCTCCTCGGCGCGGCCACCGCGATGGTGCTTGCCGCGTTCAACGACAATCTCGTCTTCTTCTACGGCCCGAGCGATCTTGTCGCCAAGGCGATTCCCGCCGGGCGCCGCTTCCGCGTCGGCGGGCTGGTCGAAACCCAAAGCCTCCAGCGCGAGGCCGGCGGAAGCAGCGTCGATTTTCGCGTCACCGACGGCAAGACGGATCTTCTGGTCATTTATGAGGGCGCGTTGCCGGATTTGTTCCGCGAAGGGCAGGGGGTCGTGGCCGAAGGCCGGCTGCGCGCGGACGGCGTCTTTGTCGCAACGAGCGTCCTCGCCAAACACGACGAAAAATACATGCCGCCGGAAGTCGCCGACGCGCTGAAGAAGGCCGGGCGCTGGCAGGAGGGCGGCACCCTGCCGGCCGACCAGCCGGTTGTCACACCGGTGGCCCGCCCGTGAAGCGGGTGGTGCGTCCTTCGAGACGGCCGCTTCGCGGCCTCCTCAGGATGAGGTAAGCCTTTAAACCGATAAACAAATATTCCTCGTCCTGAGGAGCGCCCAGAGGGGCGCGTCTCGAAGGACGCAGGAGCGGCGGTGCTCGGCCATATGGCCGGAAAGTTAAGGCTCGGGCCGGTCCGCGGCCCGGGCCGCGGTTTCGAGAAAGCGCGGCAGGTCCTGCCAGGCGTAGCCGGCGGCCTCGATCCGCTTGCCGCCGACGGTGAAGATCCGGTGCTGGACTTCCTTTCCACCGAGGCGCCGGTAGAAGAACCGGCCCGGATTATCGCGCAGCACCCAGATGATCGCCGAGCCGCAGGCCTGGTCGACCAGCCGCGCGAACAGCGCAATGAGAAGCCGGCGGCCGATCCCCTGATCCTGCCAGTCCGGCGCCACGTAGAGCGTGTAGACCTCGCCGGCGAAATTCCGGTCGCGGCAGCGGCCGCAGCTGCCGAAACCGAGGATGTTGCCGTCATTGTCGACGGCAACCCGCACATCGCGCGGTTCGCGCTCGATGACGGCCGACCATCCCAGCTCGCGGCGCTGGGCCGACAGACCGACGAGAAAGGGCGTCGCCAGGATGCCGGCATAGGCCGCGCGCCAGGTCTCGACATCGAGCCGCGCGATGCGGCGGGCATCGCCCGGCCGGGCGGTGCGGATCGTGATCTCGTCCATGCCGCGCCATTGTGCCCGGTTTTGCGGCGGCTGGGGAGTGGCTTGCAGCACTCTCGCCGCCGCCGCTATGGTGCGCCGATGACCACTATCCGACGCTGTCTGGTGGGTGCCCTGGCGGTATCGGCGGTCGCCCTGTCGGCGATCTCGCCGGCGCCGGCCGCCCATCCGAAAAAAAAGCACCCGGCGGCGGCGCCCGCCACAGAGGCCGCGCCGACGGCTCACTCGCTCGGCCAGTTCGATGCGTGGGCGGCCTATGTTTCCCAGGATAAGACCGGCAAGGTCTGCTACCTCGTCGGTCAGCCGGAAAAGAGCGATCCGGCCGGGGTTCCCCGGAAGCCGCCGAGCGCGATGGTGACGCATCGTCCGGTCGAGAAGATCGACAATGTCGTGAGCTTCGTCGAGGGCTATGCGCTGAAGGAGGGCAGCGACGTCGCGCTCGATATCAGCGGCAGCAAATTCGAGCTGTTCACCAAGGACGACAGCGCCTGGGCGCGGACCTCGGACCTCGACAGGACGATCGTCACGACGCTCGCAAAGGGCAAACAGGCGGTGGTCAAGGGCACGCCGCAGAAAGGCCCGCCGACGACCGACACCTACCCCCTCGCCGGCTTCGCCAAGGCGCTGGCGGCGATCGACAAGGCGTGCGGCGTCAAGCGGTAGCGGCCGCACGACCGCCGAGCGTCCTTCGAGACGCGGGCTGCACCGGCTCCTCAGGATGAGGTAATTCTCTGATGGCAATAAGAAAAGCCTCATCCTGA
>Ga0182024_10019933_pt1 | contig 12300 bp, 18 predicted proteins | sample P32metaG_FD_120480 | JGI IMG/M metagenome (GOLD analysis project Ga0182024, IMG submission 120480) | Permafrost microbial communities from Stordalen Mire, Sweden - P3-2 metaG (Illumina Assembly) | ecosystem: Environmental > Terrestrial > Soil > Wetlands > Permafrost | place: Sweden: Stordalen...
GGGAGCGCCCTCACCGCCCAGTTCATCCGCGACGCCTCTCACAGCCTGCGCCAGGTCGTTGGTGGTAGTGGTCGAGGATCGCAAATCGTGTACCGCGCTGCGTCCTTCGACGATCGCCTGATCGGCGCGTTCCAGCGTCTGTTCCAGTTGCTCTTTCGCTTTTCCCGGCGGAAGCAACTCGTCCACCACCTGAAGGCGCAGCATCAGTCCCTGGAAACTTTGCAGGAGCGTGTCGTGCAGGTCGCGGGCGATGCGCGTTCGCTCGCCGACGCGTTCCTCCAGGCGCAGGTTGAATTCGCGCGCGACCTGATAGAGGCGGAGGCGATAGAGGCCCCAGAGCACGGTCAGAAACGCGGCGGCGCAGGCGATTTTGAACCAAGTGGTCTGATAGTAGGTTGGATCGATGGAGAAATCAAAGGATGCGCCGGCTTCGTTCCATACGCCGCTGTTGTTTCAGGCGGCGACGCGGAAGCGATAGTTGCGCGGAGGAAGATCATTATAGAACGCCTTGCGTTCATTGCCGACATCCTTCCAGTCGGGATCGCGGCCTTCCAGCTTGACGCGAAAACGGATCTTCTCCGGCGCGACCAGGCTGAGAGCGGTATAGTCGATCTCCAGGTCGCGAATCAGCGGGGGCAGGCGCAGGTGCGAAGACGTCTGGTATTTCTTGCGGTCGGCGGTGATTTGCTCGATGTGTACCGGCGGCGGGAGTTTGTTGAAGGGAAGGTGGCGCGGATCGATGACGCTGACGCCGTCGCCGGGCAAGAACCACAACTTTCCATCCCCGGTCTTGGCGACCTGGGGGCTATAGCCGGTGATGATCGGGGTGCTCCTCACCCCGTCGGAACTGTCGAATACCGTGAGATGGGGCGTCCACTGGGGATCGCTCGCCCACCCATCCAACTCGGTCCGGGCAATGCGCACCAGGCCGCAGGCCGTGTAGAGCCAGACTGAGTGATCGTCATCCTCCATCATCGAGTGAACGGCATCGCAGGGCAGACCGTTCTTACTGGTAAGCGTGGTGACACGGCCGTTTCTTATCCGGCTCAGCCCGCCTTGAGTTGAGGCCCAGAGCGTCCCGTCTAGATCGAGCTGAAGGTCAGTTACCTGACCCTGGCCCAAACCATCGGCGACTGCGTACGACTGGCCGACCTTACCGTCCTTGAAAGACGTGACACCTCCTTTAACAAATCCGAGCCACAGGCCGCCCTGCGCTGGATCAGGGGACAGCGCATAGGCGAAATCCTCGTGTCCCAATCTGGCCCAAGGAATCTGCTCAACGATTTGCGCCCCAAGCAAACGAAAAAGACCCCGATCCTGGCTGATCCAGAGATTTCCCGCGCTGTCCCCAGTTATCGGCCAAATCGACCCCTCGGGTAACGCGCTTACGGGGATGAACCGGCCATTCTCGATGTAGGCAAGCCCGTGCAGCGTAGAGACCCAGACTCGCCCGCGATCGTCCTGAAAGAGGGACTCCACGTCGTCGTCCGGCAATCCGCTGGCTCGCTTGCGGTAAACCGCAATTTGCCCATCATTCCACCGGGTCAAGCCATCAACCGTGCCAAGCCAAACGCTGCCATCCAGAGCCGCAAGAACGGAAAGAACCTGGCCGCTGGACAACCCCTGCTTTTCGGAAATCGTGACCGCGGCGAAGTCGCGAAACCGGTCGAGGCCGTCACGGGTAGCGACCCAGATATTGCCCTCACGGTCCTCAAAGAGGCCCTCGATGTGATCGCCGGAGAGACCATCAGTTCGCGCAAACACATCCGTCCTTCCCTGGTGGACATGCAACAGCCCACGGTCCTGTGTTCCGATCCACAGACCGCCGCTCCGATCCCGAAGCAGGCTAGTGAGCGACCGCCCAACTCCTGGAAGCGGGTATGGCTCCACTCTCCCGTAATCGAACTTCCAGATTCCGGTGTGCATGGCTATCCAGAGTCCGCCGTTGTCGCCTTCGATCAGAGCGAAGGGCGCGTCTGGCGTCGGATGGTTTGTCGGAGGCCCAGGCTTCCATCGCCACAGCCCGGTCCGCGTTCCCGTCCAGAGATTGCCCCCGCTGTCCTCATACAAGCTGGTCACATTGCGGCCGAACCTACCATCCTCTCCGTAGCACTGGGCGCCGCCGCTCTGGATCGCGCATAGCCTGCCAGCGCTACTCAGTTGCCCGCCAGCCCATATCGTTCCTTCACGATCCTCAAAGAGCGTAACGACACTCTGTCCAGCAAGTTCCGGGTAGCGAGCCAGCTTATTATCTTTCCAGCTTGCCAGCCCTTCATCAGTGCCAATCCAAAGACGCCCATCGCGCGCGACGCGCAGGCTTCGAACGACGCTGCTGGGAAGAGCCTCACCGCCCGGCGGCGGCCATGGGACGTTCCGGACGCCATCGAAGCGGAGTAAACCGAATCCCGTGCCCAGCCAAAGATAGCCGTCCGGCGTCTGAGCGATTGAATATATAAGGCCTTTGAAAAAGCCTTCGCGGACCGTCCAGGCGGTGTGCGCGTATTGATTGATGTCGAGAGAAGGATTCAAGGCCGAGACGCAACGGCAGCACGTCAGAAGCATTACAGCAGCGACAGCGGCCCGTCCTTCCATGCGCATGATTATCTCGCACTGGGGACGACCATGTCGCCGATTTCAGGCGTAGAATATCCGTAAACGGTGCTATGTGCGCGCCAGTAATGTCAAATGGCCGCCCAACTGTCTGCCGGCTGCCGCGACCGTCGGACGGCGACTCCGCTTGCTGGGATTTGATTCCTCTGATCGGAGGAATTCGACTTCACTTGTGAGTCGCAAGCAAGTGGCCGACCAATTGCCTTGGGAGAGCCCAACCATGAATCGATCAGCAGCTATCATTTCAGCGGCGCTGTTGGCTGCGGCGCCCTTGCTCGCGCAGAACGCCGAACTTTCCGGTTTGATTAGCGATCCGTCCCACCGCGCGGTGTTCCATGCAGCAGTGGTTGTGCAGAATCTGGAAACAGGTGTAACGCGCGCGGTCCTCTCCAATCAGCAGGGCGAGTACAGCGTTCCCGCGCTGATTCCGGGCGCGTACGACATTACGGTTGAGGCAACCGGTTTCAAACCGATCCACCAGACGGGCGTGGTGGTGGAAGTGGATCAGCGAGCCCGGCTCGATTTCTCGCTATCGGTCGGCAGCAAGTCGGAAATTATCACCGTGCAAGGGAGCGCGCCGCTGCTCAACGCTTCCCTTGCGATCGAAAATGTTCTGAGCTGCGGGAGGATCATTCACAGATTCTATGGAATTATCCACCGAAGCATCATCCACGGAATGAGCTTATGTATACGACGCCTGCCAGAAAAGGTTATGTGCATAGCGTTTCGAAACGGACACCTGAAAGGAATTATAGAAGGATTGCCCGTCGGTCAATACCGTTACCAGAGGTGACGGCAAGTTCGGATTGTAACGATGGCCCAACGCCGGTTCAAAGGGGTTCTGCTCGGCTTCGCGGCTGAGGTGATTGCCGCGCGCGCCAAAGTACCCCGCGTTGAGGATCATGCCCCGCGCGAGTTCCCGTTCCACGTTGAGGTTATACTGCAGCGCGTATGGGAACTTCGGGTAGTAGGTTGCCGCGAAAGTGTCGAGCGGCTGGGTCAGTTCAGCATTCTGTGGGTTTTTAGAAACTGAGGGAAAACGAATTCCTCCAGACCGAAGAAAGGCGGTAGAAACCGGTCGACGCCGAACAGCAATGCAGGGAGCTGGTCGCGATAGATGTCGAATCCGCTCCGCACCACAGTTTTGCCGTCGCCGAAGACGTTCCATGCAAAGGCTGCCTGGGGTGATAAAAGATCCAGCGGGGTCTCGGCAAACACCTTGCCGACGGTTGGCTCCGAATCGGTCGCCGGGTTTGGAAAAGCTGAGAGACGGCCGAATGCCTCTGTCGGATTGGAGTAGAAGTCGTAGCGCAATCCGACATTTACGGTTAAGCGGCTGTTCACGCGCGCGAAGTCCTGGGCAAAACCAGACGCGATCGTTTCACGGTATCCGCGGTCGGAATCGGCGTTGGAGGGATTGACCCCCACGTACGACAGAGGCAAACCCTGAAGGAAGAATTCGAGAGCAGGGTTATTGCTGGATGCCTGCAACCCGAAGGGAGTCAGGTCCTGGAAGGTATACAATCCGTTAACAACGAAATCCAGCGGGCCATCGGATTGGAGCCTTCGAAACTCCACGCCGAATTTCAAGGTGTGACGGCCAATCGTACGCGATAGTTGGTCCTGAACCTGATAAACGGTCGAAAAATCGCCTAAGGGAAATACCGGGCTATTCCTAACAAGCTCATACCCGCAATATCGATCATTCCGAACGGCCGGTCAGGAACCAAAGAAATAGACAGACCCGGATGCGTATTATCGATCGAAGAAGATGCAGTTGTTCGGTTGACACCGAAGCGCAACTCATTGATCCATTCGGGTCCGAATGTCGTGCGGTCCTGAACAGTGGCATACTGATTCCGCGCCAGGTGAAAAGCCGGGAATCCCGGCACATATGTGCCCGGCGGCGTCCCGACATATGGAACCTGCGAGGAACTGTCATCTACGGTGTAGCGCGCGAATAGCGAATGGGTGCTCGAGAAGTTGTGGTCGACGCGAACCATACCGTGGTCCTCACGAGTTGTGCCTTTGTTCGCCGTGATCAGTTCGGCGGTGCCGTCCCCATTGGCCGGTCCGTTCGAACGCGGCATCAGATTAAGAAACGGTTGTATCAGAGGATTAATCGGGATGGCGACACATCCGCTGGGAGTGGCGTTAGTGCAGGCGGACGGATTATCCGCGGATGGCAGCAGCCCTTGATGGGCGAGGGCGTCGGGAACCGTGGCGATTGCCGTGGATGCCTGTACTTCGCGAAACCCTTCATAGTTGACAAAGAAAAACGTGCGATCACGCTTCAGCGGCCCGCCCATCCCGGCACCGAACTGATTGCGGACGAACTGCGGGTTCGGACTGGCGCCCAGGTCGAAGTAGTTCTTGGCGTCGAGTGACGCGTCCCGATACAATTCCCACAAAGATCCGTGAAACTGGTTACTGCCTGACTTCGTTGTCATCTCGATTACGGCGGCGCCATGCCCGCCGTAATCCGCGTTGAAGGTTTGGTTTAAAACGCGGACCTCCGCCAACTAATTGAGACCGAGAAAAAACCCGGAAGCGCCCGCGGGCGAATAGCCGAAGACCGGATCGGTCGCATCCATACCGTCGATCAGAACATTCGTCATATTCGGGCGTATACCATTAATTGACACTTGCCCGGACTTACCGTTCGAAAGCAACGAAGGAGCACTGCTGGGGTTAGGAGCGACTCCAGGCTCCAGTGTAACCGCACTAAAAAGATCGCGGTTGTTGAGGGGAAGCTCCGTCAGGCTCTGCTCTGGAATTAGTCCATTGATAGTCGACGTTGTGTTATCGATGGCGGCAACGTTCGCGCTGACCGTCGCTTGCTGTGAAAGGTCGCCTACCGCGAGTTGCGAATTTATCATCACTTCGGCGGCCGAATTGAGCTCAACTCCTTCGCGAATCTGCGATTGGAATCCTGTTTTCTCTAAGCGAAGAGAGTAGTTTCCTGTTGGTAAGCCGGCGAAACGGTATTCGCCGGCCGTGTCGGTAAGAACGCTCCGTTTCAATCCAGTGCCTTGGCTGACAATCGTAATGCTGACGCCGGGGACGACGGCGCCACTTGGGTTGGTGATGGCGCCGAAAACGGTGGCAAGCTGGGTTTGCGACCACGCACAGACTGAAAAGAGCGCCGCCAAAGCTGCTGCCAGTATGCAAGGCCGGTACGATGCGCGTTTCGCGCCTGGAGCCGCCCCAACATAGTTGTTCGTGACTTCGGGCCGCCTTATGATCAACTCAGTTTCGTTTTTCGGCATGGCTCCCCTCAATTTCGGACAAATGGTCTACCCAAAAGCTCTCAGAAAGAGCGCCTTAATCTTTTGCATCATACGTCCTCGATGGGCCTTCACCGTAATCTCGCTGATGCCGAGTTCGCTACCGGCCTGCTTATTCAACAGCCCGCTGACCACTAATGCCATCACCTGCCGTCCGCGAAGGCTAAGTGATCCGTAATGCTCTCGAAGCTCCTCGGTGCCATGCGCCACAACACGATCGAACGCCGCAACTAGAGCATTTACCTCGCGCTCCCTCCCGTACAGCTTCTCTCGTGTCAACAATCGGTCCGACGAGTCATCCGCGCCCAGAGGGAATGGATCGGGCCGGGCGTTCCAGCGCCCCGCCTGTTCGGGAGACATGTAGGCGAGGGTGCCGACAACGACTTCGGGCGGCGCGGGTGGCTGGCGCTCGCGTGGCAGTCGGGACGCTATGCCAAAACCGGTGAGCCAGACATGGCCGACGTCGTCGACGAGTACGTTCTCGGGCTTGACGTCTTTGTGGATCAGACCGCGCTGGTGGGCATAGCCGAGCGCCGTTGCCAGGTTAATGGCAAGGCGTAGAAGACGCGCCAGATCGAGAGGCTGCTCCCTGTCCCGCTCAAGAACGCGGTCGAGGGGCTCACCGCCAGGGCCGACCAGAACAAGGATTGGCCGTCCTTCGTGACGCGTGAGCGCCAGAGGTTTCGCCGCCCACGCGGGCTCAAGTTCGGCTGCGAGCGAGTATTCGTGCTCCAGGCGTCGCAGACTCTGGGGCAACGGCTGTTCTGCGCTAGGAGCTACTACCAGGACGGGCGATGGATTGCCGCACTGCCGGGCGCGATAAAGCGTGAACTCCGCGCCATCGCGGATTGGCTCCAACGCGTACTCAGAAGCAGCTGCCATTGAGAGTATCCTCGTCGCCAGGGCTGAACGAAGCCAGATCTTTATTCTGACTAGACACTAGAGAAGCACATTCTCTGATCCACGTGCGACTACTGGGGCAAAGCCGAGTTCCGCAACCGACTCTCCGAAGGATACCATTGTGCCGCGGAAACGTGCGCCGGCTTGAAGTCCTGCTAATAGAGGGAACCGATGTCGCTGACCTCGATTATCTTTGTTGGTCCATCCGACGATCTGGTTGGTTATCGGGATGACGTCCACGGGGGCCATGCGGGAGGCAGGCATGTCGTATCGGAACGTTTCCGGCTGCTGCCGCCGGAAAAACTCTAGCTTCCAAGATCCGCTGCGGAGGCCGGAAGGGTTGGACGACACTCGTCAGCGCGCAAAATGAAATGCGATCAGTCGATACTGAAATTCCTGCTGGTCGAGGTCGTGCCTTTGGAACGCGCAGGCATGCCTTTGATTTTCCTCGCGGAGGCGCGGCCACCTGTGTGTCGGCCAGGATGTCAAAGAGGCTCCAGATGAAATCTGGGCTCGAGTTCGCTGGAGTTTACCGGCAGCGCCAGCCACGGCCATGCAATCCGCCCATCCAGAATTCGTACCCGTGGTATTCAGTTCCACCAATCTCATTTGGTGGTGGTCGGGGCGGCAGGACTCGCGTTCATCATTCTTCGCCATATTTGACCAGATCCTGCATCGCCAATTGGGAGTCGCCAACCATCGCCTGTCCGGCGCTCTTAAGTAGCCGGGCGTGCCGGCCCCGTGCCCTTGCGACTGCCGCCTCCATTGCTTCCCCGGTGGGCTCGGGAACGCACGTCAGCAAGATCTTAGCGAGGCTGTCCACGAAGGCAAAAAAGGCTTGCTGGGCTCGCCCCAGACGAAAGATCTCCCGCCTCATCTGTTCCATTCCGGCAGCGAGTCATTCCTCAGACCCAATGATAGTGTCTTCACGCCCGCTCAATTCACGGTCAATTGCCGCTCTGAGGAACGCGCTAGGGTTGGCATAGCCTTTTTGTTTCGCCGTCAATTGAACTCTTTCATCCACATCGGCAGTCAACCGAATCGTTCGTCTTGGCATGAATTACCTCTCTACTTGTATGGCAATGGCGGCGTCGTCTCGGGACGCAATTTCGCTTGCAAAATAAGCCGTCAGACGAAACGGCGGACAACTGTTCGAATCGTCAGACGCCGGAAGTCCTTGGTGTGCACCAACTACAAAGCCAGAACAACTAACCCGTCTGACGATCCTTTATGTTCCACTACCGGTCTTATGGGACTCGGAACTGATCCCTGTGCCGGTCAACAGCGCTGTCGGTTGTCGAAAAACGTCGAATCTTGTCGAACTCCCCCTTAGGTCGGAAAGAGATGGCCAAGGCGGCCACACCAACTCCACCGGTCGCTCAACCCTTAGTGGAAGCGAAGCTGCCACCTACTCCGAATCCGCCGGCGAATAATCGGGCAAGCGCCGAGAAAAAGCACGGATTTGAGTATCCTCCCGGACCGCCAGACGAAAGCAAACTGATCCGAATCGCACATTTCGAAAAAGTCCTTTACGATTCCGCGTCCCGAAAGGGCTTCGCCATTGCCTTTGTAAGTGAGGGGGCGAACTAAGAGAAGCTATGCGCCGGAATGTTGCGAACGACAGCAGACAAGATCTCGAGACTTTGGACGCTACGGAATCTGGCGGAGGGCCCGCTGCACCCACCATTCATCTCACACTGCAAGGAAAGGAAGGCGTCGGGAAAAGCTTGGTAGCCAGCATTCTCGCCCAATACTTCCGCCATCGCAGCGCAGTAATCCACTGCGTCGATACCGATCCGGTGAACCAGACTTTCTCGCAATACAGCGAATTGGGCGCAGAGCATCTGGAATTGATGCATGACGGCAAGATCGATTCGCGCGGCTTTGACGTTTTGATGGAGCGGCTTCTCATCGAAGACGGGACCTTCATCGTGGACAACGGCGCGTCACTTTCATTCCGCTCTGGAGCTACATCGTCGAAAACAACGTCCTCGAACTGCTCCGCGCCAGCGGCCGGCGATTGTGCGTTCACACGGTAGTGACGGGCGGCCAGGCCCTCGGGGACACCCTCAAGGGGTTCAAGAGCCTCGCTCACAGTAGCGCTGACAGGAACATCGTCGTCTGGTTGAACGAATACTTCGGTCTGATCGAACGCGATGGCAAGACGTTCACCGAGATGCTGGCCTGCAAAGAGAGCGAGTCGAAAATCTTCGGCGTGGTTCGCATTCCGAAGAGGAACCAGGACACCTTCGGGCGCGACATCGAAGAGGTCATCGCGCGCAAGTTGACCTTTGAGGATGCGATTCGGAACGGCAAGGCTTCGGTGATGAGTAAGCAGCGCCTCAACTCAAAGTGGTCCAGCGGGAACTATTCGAGCAGTTGGACCAAATGCCGTTGTTGTGAGGGGATAAACGCAATGCAGGACGTAAAGCGATTGATCAGTGAAGTTGCCGCGCAGAACGGCATTCGCGTGGAACCCGATGATCCACTGTTTGCCCTAGTGACGATCAATAGGATAGTCCTGGAGGAAGCCACGCAGGAGTTACAGGATCAGATTCAGGCAAGAATCTCAGAATTCGATGCTTCTTACCAAAGAGCGGAAAGGCGCGCGGGCGGTGTGCTTGCGCAGATCGTGAAGGAGTCGGCGGAACAGATGCGGCAGGGATTGCAGAACGACATTCACCGCGCCGGCCTAAAGGCCTGCGAATTTGTGCACCTAGTGAACGAAGCCCACCGCCGCCCCACGTTGATTCGCTGGTCCGCCGTCGGATTGGCGGCCGGCGCCCTGCTGTTCGGCGGCGGCTTTTGGCTTGGTACGTTGCTGCATTAGCAGAACCAGTTCAGGCGCAGGCTAAGAGGAACGAGTAATGTCGGCTCTGTTCGTTGAGAATACCAGCTTCGAAAGGCATTACCGAATCGGCGATCTCGCTCGCCTTTGGAGTTTGGGTAGGGAGACAGTGCGAAAGCTCGTCAAAGACGATCCCGGCGTGATCAAGATTCGGATGGGCCGAAAAAAGGCGCACACTATCTACAGCGTCCCCGAATCCGCCGCACGCCGAATACACACACGCTTGCTGAACGCCACTCAGGTGCGCTCACCCGAATCGCTACCGGCGTCCGCCTTGGGTTATCGTCAAGCGCATCCATCAGACTTTTGAGTATCACCTCCCCAAAACCATCGGGAGTAGTGGCCTGTCCTCATGAACGAAGCGGCCGCACTACGTTCTACTTCGTTCCCGTCTTCGGTAGCTTGGCTGCAATCTGCTTAACGTTGACCCGCCATTTTGCTTTACGTGATTGCTCGTAGGCTTCCTTCAGAATCCCGGTCAAGCGCTCCTGTCTCTCTGGGACCCAGCGCGCGTAATGGCGTCTCACCATCTCTGGTGTATCCCCTATCAGTTCAGCCACGTCGTCCACACCTACGCCGCGCTGTAGTTGCACGCGGACGAAAGTGTGTCTGAAGCGATGCGGTACGGGGTGTTCCTTGAACGGCCCCGCTTCGAAGAACACTTTAGCCAGACGTTCACGCCAGGCATCCCCCGCCTGCTGCGGGTCCCGTGACTGCGTAATGAATGGAGTTGGTCCCAGCGTTTTTACCAGAGCGCACAGCCGGGAGTATAGGTCGGGGTTTATCCAGGTGAAAAGAGGTTTCCCCGTCTTGTGCATGGATAAGAAACACTCCTGCGTATCAGGGTTGATCCTTTCGACCACGTTGAACGTGGAGCCATCCGAAATGCGCAGGCCGGTTTCCAGCAGCAGCATGATGAACGTGACCAGCATGTCAGCCGTGATCTCACCTTTCTGGCCGCCGTTATGCCAAGGACATGTCTTCCAAGCAGCGGCAGCGTCGAATATGCGACTCAATTCTTCGTCCGTAAATGGGGACTTATTCTTGGTGACGCTATAGCCCACCGGCGGTTCAAGATCTTCCATCGGGCTGGCCAGAATCCAGTTGCGTTTTTTACAAAAATTCCAGAACCCCTTGGCGCGCTCCAACTTCTTGCCCCGGCTACTCTTACCACCTTTCCAAGACGCATAGAATGCGTCCATGTCGGTAGTGGTGAACTGGTCAAGGTATACGTACCCTTTGGCCTCGCCAAACGCCATCAATTGCGTCGTGAGAGTCCGATATTTAGACATGGTCGCCGGGCGCGGTTCCCTCGCAGCGCGGCTCGCCAAGTACGCAGCCAGAACGTCCGTCAAAGTAATGCGTTCCTGCATGTCGGGGGGCACGGGCAGCACAATCGCATCTGGCGCAACCTCTCCGCGCTCCCAGGCGTTAGCTACGGCGCGCGCTTCATCCCAATTGGTGCGCTTGGTGGTCCTTCGGATGAATTTCCCGGCAAGAGTGCCCGATACGCAGATCGAACAGTTGCAGAGTTTCCAGGAACGCCTGCGCTCGTCGAATTCGCTTGAATGGGAGTCTTCCGCGTGACCAGCTTTGCAGGCACCGCCGTGGCGTCTGTAAAGATTCAGCACGGGTTAAGCCTAGCCCTTATTGCACGCTATTGCACGGCATTTTGGGCTTTTCCAGGCAACCTATTGATTCTAAAATGGGGTGGGCGGAGGGATTCGAACTCGTGACCGCCTCCGCCGTTCTGCAAGCCTGGCCTGAGACAGAACCGGATAAGCTCGCTCCCAGATATCGTCCAGAACGCATTCCCCGAACGCCTTGAGTTCCAGTTCGCCGTCGTCGGTCAACCCGAAATCCACCATGAAATCCTGGATCTGCCTGAGTTCCGCCTGTTCCGCATTACCGAACTCGTCCAGCATGACGATGGCGTCTTCCTTGTTCCTGGCGGAGACGAATGACAGGTCCGCGTTGGGCCATGAATATTGGCACAAAACGATTATACGCGTCTACGTTTCGACACATCCAGGCAAACCGCAAGCGGTTCCGCGCCGGCCCGGCGGACCGTGGGACAGACGCTTTCGTCTATCAATCCTTGGTCTATCAACCCGGCGATGGTTCCCAGACCAGTTAAGCCCGCAACGGCCGGCGCCAGCCGCTAATCTTGAAATTGCCCGCCGGTTGTGCGCCAATAAAGAATCGACGAGGTACACACGTGAAAACCAAATTTGCCCATACTTTTGCGGTAGCGATTTGCGCCGCCAGCCTCTGCGCGCCAGTAGCCGTGACGCCCTTGGCCATGGCGCAGCCCGCCGCCCCTGCGCCGGCTTCCCAGGACGCCAAAATGCAATGGTTCCGCGAGGCCAAATTCGGCCTCTTCATCCACTGGGGCCTCTACGCGATTCCCGCCGGCGAATGGAAGGGCCAGCCGATAGCCGGCATCGGCGAATGGATCATGAACCACGCTAAAATCCCCGCCGTCGAGTACGCCGGGCTCGCCAAACAGTTCAACCCCGTCAAATTCGACGCCGATGCCTGGGTGCAAATGGCGCAGGACGCCGGCATGAAGTATCTCGTCATCACCAGCAAGCACCACGACGGCTTCGCCATGTACCATTCGCTGGTAAGCCCTTACAACGTCTACGACGCCAC
>Ga0182024_10019934_pt1 | contig 12299 bp, 8 predicted proteins | sample P32metaG_FD_120480 | JGI IMG/M metagenome (GOLD analysis project Ga0182024, IMG submission 120480) | Permafrost microbial communities from Stordalen Mire, Sweden - P3-2 metaG (Illumina Assembly) | ecosystem: Environmental > Terrestrial > Soil > Wetlands > Permafrost | place: Sweden: Stordalen...
TGGGTGTCCTCGTGGGAGCCCGTGTGCGCGGGTCGTGCTGGCAGATTGCTGGTACCTCTGGGTTATCGGCTCGCTCGACACGCCAGCTACGTTCGTTTCGGAGGTTGGTCGGCCTTCATCAAACCGAGGTCGAATCAGCTTGTTACAATTTAGGTCATGATTGCTGCCGATATTTTTAGGCCTGGGCAATGGACTGATTTCTTTGTCCTGGTCGGAACAGGCGCAGTCACGCTCACCGGCTTGGTTTTCGTGGCAATGTCACTCAACCTCAAAGCAATTGCTATTGATGCAACTCATCGTTATCGGGCCATAAACACGCTTACAGGGCTGGCACTGGTTTTCATGCGCTGTGCGCTTGTACTTATGGGAGCGCAAAACCATCGATCAATAGGCGCCGAACTTTTCGTAGTGTCTGGTATTTCGGCGGTCATCTTTGTCAGAGGCTACACGAGAGCTATTAGGATGAGCAACGGTTTGAGAATCTCTCGAATAGTTGGCGGAAGCCTCGTACACTTCGCTGAGATCGTCGGTGCAACACTATTGTTTCTAGGGTACATAGCTGGGCTTTATATTGCAGCCATAGCATGGTAATAAATACTTGCTATATGATTACCGCAGCTTGGTTACTCGTCATGGGTACCTTCGATCAAGAGACGTGATTGTTCAAGTCGCGCCCGTCGATTGCTGGAGTCGCAGGGAGTTCAGGGGCCGATGCCTGGCAGGGCTGGCGTCCACGGGTCTCAGTTGAACAGCTGCCGCAACGCACCGAGGCGATGGACGCTTTGACAAGCGGTCAAGGCCCCCATAACTGCGCTCTGGACGCTCAACAACGCTTGTCAAAGGTCGGTCGTCAGGACCCGGGCGGACCACGCGAGCGCACCCACAGCGAGCACATGCCGACGCAGTACCCATGCGGCGAGCCCGAGACGCTCGGCGTGATGGCCGAAGAAGGTCGACCACCGAGCGCGCCAGATCACCACGCTGCCGACGTACACGACGCCAACGAAACCGACAAGCCCACCGCAACACGGTCATTCATCGGCCGACTCACCCTCCAATATGACACTGGCCCGACCCCGCGGTCCACGCGATGACTGCCGATCTCGCGCACCTCGCGGATCCATAGCCGGAACAGAACCTACGCCACATACTGCGCCCTGGCGACCCGGGTGATCCGGTTCCGAACACGCTCCGGCAACATCGCAGACGTTGCTTGACGCGGCACTAGCAGACCTCGGTGCGCCGCCCCTACTGATATCGACAATTGTGTTGCGCAGCCCCGACGATCGCGACCTGGGACGAGATTTCTGCGACTTCGTGGTCGGTTTCTGCGGGATCGTTTCCGTGTAGTACTTCTGAGTCCCTCGAAAACTGCCGAGAGAAACGTATGAGTGTCCGTGGTCGTGGAGCACGCGGCCGGAATCGCTGGATCGCCGGACTCGTCATCACCAGCCTCGTAGTGCTGGCGGGCTGCGCCTCCGCGTCTTCGAAGGCCGCGGCCGTCAGGCCTCGATCAGCGACCACGACCCCTCGGGCTCCGACGACCTCGACGACGACCTCGACGACCACGACCACGACGACGGTGCCTACGACGGTGAGGATGCTGTTGGCGTACGTCGCGCAGAAGCTTGGTCCGGGTGCGAGTGGCCAGGCCGTGTTGGCGTTACAGCAACGATTGAGTTCGCTCGGCTACTGGCTCGGGACCCCGAGCGGAATGTTCGACGACGGTACTGAACAGGCCGTGTACGCATTGCAGAAGGCCGCGGGGCTGCCCCGCGACGGCATCGTCGGTCCGACAACGTGGCTTGCCGTGGTGAAGGGCGTGGTGCCACATCCGCGAAGCCGCCTCGGGCGTCTCATCGAAGTTGATCTCGAAGATGATCTCGTCATGTTTGTGACGAACGGCAAGGTTGACGCGGTGTTGAATACCTCGACGGGCGGTGGATATTCCTACTGGAGCAACGGCCAGAGCGCAGTGGCAGACACCCCGACCGGACTCTTCCGCATTTACCGGCAGGTGGATGGACTGGTGACCGACTCGCTCGGGCAGCTTTGGCGTCCGAAGTATTTCGACAGCGGGTTCGCTATCCACGGCGATTCGAACGTCCCAGCCACCCCGGCCTCGCACGGATGCGTTCGCGTGAGCAATGAGGCGATCGACTGGATCTGGGAACAAAATCTGGCCCCGCTCGGCACGCCGGTTTGGATCTATTGACACCGCCTTGGCGTGTGAGGACGGGCCGGAACCTCGGTGTCCGGCCCGGTTGGCGTCCGCGTGCAGGACGGTCGGTAGGTTGACGATCGTGGACGAGCGGCTGGCCGCGAATCGTGAGAATTGGGACGATCGCACGATCATCCATTTGGGTTCGCATTTTTACGACGTCGAACGCTGGCTTCGCGAGCAGCGTGGTCCGAGACCTCGGGAAGTCGCCGCGCTTGGTGACGTGGCTGGGCTGCGTCTGGTGCATTTGCAGTGCCACTTCGGTCTTGACACCCTGGCGTGGGCGCGGGCAGGTGCGCTCGTCACAGGTTTGGATTTCTCGCCGAACGCGATCGCGGCGGCGAAAAATATCGCCGAGCGTTCCGGTTTGGGCGACCGTGCCGAGTTTGTGTGCGCGGAGGTATACCAGGCGTTAGATGCGTTGCGGCATGCGAGGTTCGACATCGTGTACGTCAGTTTGGGTGCGTTGTGCTGGCTTCCCGACGTTGATCGGTGGGCGGAACAGGCAGCTGGGCTCGTCGGGTCAGGCGGTCGGTTGTATCTGCACGATGGTCATCCGCTCGCGTGGGCGCTCGCCGACGACGGCGTAGCCGTTCAGCACGCGTATTTCGAAGATTCGGAACCGTTCGTAGACGACGCGGACCATAGCTATACCGACGGTGATGTCCCGATCGAACATCGTCGGAGTTACGAATGGAACCATTCCATCGGCGAGACGGTCACGGCGCTCATCCGTCACGGACTTCGGCTGGAGTGGCTGGTCGAGCATGACTGGACGGTGTGGCAACGGTTCCCGTGGCTGATCCCGAACTCCGATGGCAACTGGACGACGCCGCCCGACACGCCCCGCTTGCCGTTGACGTTCAGTCTCCTGGCAAGCCGTCCGTAACAGGACCACGACTGACGACGATTCGCTCCCGGCTTGGTGTGACCCGAACAGCACGATGTCGATGTCATGGGCCGACATACTGGCGAGTCACGATGTCCAACTATCCGGAGGTTCGTTTTGACGTGGACGGTCATGTGCAGCGCGTCTGAGCAGCTGCCGGTGCAGGGTCGTGTTTCATCTGTCCGATCATCGCGGGAACCAGAGGTGACGATCTCGTCATCTTCCGTGACGATGTCTGCATTGCTTTCTGGCAAAGGATCCGACGCTGTTCGGCCAACCACGTCTTGCGCACGTCCGGCATCGCACCGGCGTCGTTGGCGACTTCACTGAAGACGAATACGTCGAACTTCGACGCCGAGCGCATCGTCTCGGCCGAGCGGTTATACGTCCTCACACCTGGCAGCAATCAAGGCAACACACATGTCCATTGGCATGTCGCGCCCTGCTCTTTGATGTGCCGTACCGGCAGCAGCAGTACGCGGCGCTCATGCATGAGAACGGCTACCTAGACATTCGCGCGAAGGTCCAGGCCGCGGGTGCGTTACGGACCCGGAGCTTGACGGCCACGAAAAGGCCGTGAGCACCCCGAACACAGATCACATCCGCGTGCGGTGCACTCCTCGGCGTCGCATCGCCCCCATGTTTGTCGGCAGTCCCGTCTCTCTCGGCATGACGAGCGGCCACGGTCATGAATGCGGCACGTGCATGTCAGGCTCAGCGCCTCCTGCTGCGTCCATCACCGCGGCCGGGTCGAGGCCCCGGTTCGGTGCTTCGACCAGGGTGCGCCACAACCCGGAATGTGGTTGTCAACGTTCTCGTCGAAATGGCCGTTCGGGCCGATTGCCGCGAGCGCACCTCACTCACTTCGCGATGGCGTCCGGGTCCTGGGTGTCGGTGTCACGAGGCAGCATGACCACATCGGAGTGGGATGGCACCCGTAGACCGGGACGACGCTAGATGAGGTGGTGCGGTTCCCGACATTCGGCGTGCACCACGCACGTTGTGAACGACACGACAAGTTTGCCATCCTCAACGAGAGGCTCGAAGCCGGTCGGCTGGCCGTCACTGCGTACTTCGGCATCCAGGATGTCGAGCACTGAGGTCTTTTCGGACTGGTCCGTCAGAGCGATATCGATCGGGAGCCGGATGGTGGAGGTATCGGCGTAGGTGAGTCCGTCGATCCCGCCCGGAAGGAAGTCGACGAGTTCAGCTTCGACGAACGCATGCACATGGGACGGGTCTATAAGCCGGTGTACAAAATCGAACCGCTCACGAACCGCACCCGTGGGTGCGACAAGATCGGCGAGCACGACCCGACCGCCGATCCGGCAGACCCGAACCATTTCCGACACGGCCCGGTTCGGGTTAGCGAAGTGATGCAGCGAGCTTCGGCAGAACACAACCTCGAACGAAGCGTCCATGAAAGGTAACGACTCGGCGTTGGCTTCTTGGAGCAACACGTTGTCGATGCCTCTGTCGTGCAATCGTTGTGCCCCGACCCGAAGCAACGCCGAGGTGAGGTCGATACCGACGACTTGACGGACGTGTGGCGCGATCGGCTCGGACGCGTGGGCGGCGCCGCACGCCATATCCAACACGATCGTGTCGTCGGTAAGTGGCGCAATCCACGACAGACCGCCCTCGGAGCGACGCGCGAACGGCGAATCCGGCCCCGAAAACAACGACACCTGCCGTTCGAACGACCGTCGTACCACCTCATCATGATTCGGCGTATTCATCCAGTCATTCTGACGCTCGCCAAGCCGGGCCGCACCGACTGCCCATTGTTGCTGCGGTGTCGTTCATGCGGTCGAGAGCGCCGCCGCGATCGCGCTCGAGGGATTGGCCTGACCCTGAAGTAAGTACGAGCGGCGGTCGAAGGTGTGGTCGGACGGGGCGAAGCCTCCGAGTCGGGGGATGATTCGGGGTTCGGTCGGGTGCGAAGACGGTCTTGGAACTGGCATGGCGAGAGGGAACGCATCCCGGTGACGCCGCTCCTCACGGAGCCGCGGAGTGTTGCGTTCGCATCCGGTCGACGGATATGGGCGAATCGTGACGCGTCGTTGCCATAAGCTGATTGGCGGCCGTGACTGGCGCTGCGGGTGGAGTACCACCGGGGAGCGGCCTCGACGGGCCTCGTCGAAGGCAGCCGTGCGCCTGGGCATTCGTTTTTCGATCCCGGGAGGTACGCACGCATGGCCAGCACTGCAGCATTGATGTCGGGCACCGAGTTGGCGAAGGACATCGTCACTCGCTGTCGCGACCGGTCAGCCGAGGTCGCCGCAAAGAGGGGACGTCGTCCTTGCTTGGTCGCGGTGCTGGTAGGCGCTGACCCGGCATCGGTCACCTATGTGCAGATGAAGCAGCGCCGATGCGCCGACGCGGGGATCGAATCGCGCTCTGTCGGTCTGCCCGAGAAGGCCACGACCACAGCGGTCGTCGCGTCAGTTGCAGACCTGTCGCAGGACGCAGGAGTTGACGGCATCCTGGTTCAGCACCCGGTTCCTGCGCAGGTTGACGAGCGGGCCGTTTTCGAAGCCATCGACCCGGCCAAGGATGTCGATGGTGTGACGATGCACTCCTTCGCGGCGATGGCGCTCGGACGCGACGGCTTCGCCTCGTGCACGCCGGCGGGGATCATCAGGCTGCTCGACGCCTACGACGTGACCATCGACGGCGCCCACGCAGTGGTCATCGGCCGAAGTGCGATTCTCGGCAAGCCCGTGGGGATGCTGTTGCTCGCCCGCAATGCCACCGTCACGTACTGCCATTCCCGGACACGAGACCTGCCTTCGGTCGTGGCGGCAGCTGACATTGTTGTCGCGGCCGTCGGCATTCCGAACTTCGTTCGCGGCGACTGGATACGACCCGGCGCCGTGATCGTCGACGCCGGCTACAACGACGGGAACGTCGGCGATGTCTGCTTCGACGAGGTCCGCGACCGTGCCCATCTCGTCACGCCCGTACCTGGCGGTGTCGGCCCAATGACGATCGCGGTTCTCCTCGAACAAACCGTCAACGCCGCGCTGGGTTGCGCGTGACATCCGCGATGTGCCGACGAGAAACCAAGCATGCAGCATGTCAGACGGTCACGGAGTGACAAGGTGCGCCAGAAACGGGGACCCCGGGCGCGAGTTGTTTCATCGTCTCGATTCAACCGCGCGGCTGAATAAGAAACCGGACGCTTGACGGTACAAATTTCAGACGTCTGGACATCCGGACGCGCCGAGGCCGCCCGAGATGGTGCGGCTTGGGACACGCCGCTCCATACACACTCCCGGCAAGTCGCTCGCGACGTCGATTTGAACCAGAAGCAGTGCACCAACAATATTCAGAGCGCAAATGGCCAGGTCACGGCCCCTATGTCCAGACATCTGAATTTAGATGAGACTGTCGACCCAGGCTTGGTGCAGCTCGGCGTAGTTCCCGCCATGGCGGATGAGTTCGCGGGGTCGGCCGTCTTCGAGGATGCGACCTGCGTCGAGGACCAGCACGCGATCGGCGATTTCTACCGTTGTGAGACGGTGGGCGATGATGATGGCGGTGCGGTCGGCGAGGAGGGTTCGGAGCGCGTGTTGGACGAGGCGCTCGGACGGTATGTCTAGGGATGAGGTTGCTTCGTCCAGGACTAGCACGGCGGGCTGGGCGAGGAAGGCGCGCGCGAAGGCGACGAGCTGGCGTTGACCGGCGGAGAGTCGGGCGCCTTTTTGGTGGACGTCGGTGTCGTAGCCGTCGGGGAGCGCTTCGATGAATGCGTGTGCGCCGATCGCGTCGGCCGCTGCTTCGATGTCGGCGCGTGAGGCGCTGGGTCGGCCGAGGCCGATATTGTCGGCGACCGAGCCGGTGAACAGGAAGTTCTCTTGGGTGACGGTGACGATCGCGCGATGGAGGTCGTCCGGGTCCAGATCGCGCAGGTCGATGTTGTCGAGCGACACCCGACCCGAGGTTGGGTCCCAGAATCTTGCGGCGAGTCGGGCGATGGTGGTTTTGCCGGCGCCGGTCATGCCGACGACCGCGATGGTTTGGCCGGCCGGGATCTCAAGGTTGAGGTCCGTGAGTACCGGACGTTCGCGGTACGCGAAGTTGACGGTGTCGAATCGTAGGGCTCCGTGGGGATGCGCGAGCTTGACCGGCGCGCTAGGAGGCGCGACGGCGAGCGGTTCTTCGAGTACGCCGGAGAGCTTTTCGAGTCCTGCGGCGGCTGCTTGGAAAAGGTTGTAGAACTGGCTGAGTTCTTGCATGGGCCCGAAGAATCGTTGGAGGTAGAGCAGGAAGGCTGCGAGGACGCCGATACTGACGCGGCCGTCGATCGCCAGCCAGCCGCCGTAGAACACGACGATCGCGGTGGTCATTCTGCCCGCGAGCTGTACGCCGGGCCCGTATGCCGCGGCGAGTCGTTGCGACCAAACGTTGGCGTCGCGGTAGCGGTCGTCGAGGTGTTCGAAGATTTCCTGATTGCGCGGCTCGCGGCGGAAGGAGTGCACTGCTTGTATTCCGCCGAGGCTTTCGACGAAATGCACGATGACGAGCGCGATCGCGTCTCGTGTTGCCCGATAGGCGCGTTCGGATTGGTCGCGAAACCAGCGGGTCAGCAGCCACAGCGCCGGAAGTGTGAGGAGAACCGGAATTGCGAGTTGCACGTTCAACACCACGAGCATGATTGCGATACCGACGACGGTGAGGACCGATGTGACGACCGTAACGACACCAAATTTCAACATGTCGGCCAAAGCATCGATGTCAGAGGTCTGACGCGAGATCACGCGTCCGGACGTGTATCGCTCGTGGAAGGAGAGACTGAGTTCCTGGAAGTGCATGAACGCGCGGCGTCGGAGATCAAGGATGGCGTCTTGTCCGACGCGCCCGACGATCATGAGGAACGCGTTGAACGTCACCGCTCCGATCAGCGTGATCACAACCATCGCGACGACCACCGTCACGAGTGGTCGCATGTCGCCGCTGCCGCCATGCATGAGTGGCGGGATGCCGTGGTCGATGCCGATCTGCACGAGCAGCGGGCCAGCAAGCTGCGCGACGGTACTGCACGCTATGAGTAAAGCGGCGAGGAGCAGCGACCGCGTATGCGGTCGCGTCAAGGATCCCAGGAGCTTGCGGCTTCGGCTGCGTAACAGCAGCGCAAGTCCTGATCCCGGCTCGTCGACGTCTTCCGCCGCGACGCCGCGCCAGCTGTCCACCGAGTCGTCGCCGGTGAGATCGAGTGGCGCGTCGCGGTCGACGTCGGGGATCTCGTCGGGTTCGATCATCGACCGACCCGATCATCGTGATCGCCGAGTCGCTCGGCGGCTTGGCTCAGGATGGCCGCATAACGCGGCTCGGACCGCAGCAGGTCGTGATGCGATCCCGTCGCGGCGATCCGACCGTGCTCGAGCAGCGCGGCACGATCTGCGAGCGCGATCGTCGACGGTCGGTGCACCACCACCAGCGCGGTGCAATCGGCAAGGATCGGCCGTAATGCCTCCTCGACGCGGGCCTCGGTATACACATCGAGTGCCGAGAGCGGATCGTCGAGCACGAGGACGCGCGGACGGCCGACGATGGCGCGTGCGAGTGCGAGACGCTGACGTTGTCCACCCGACAGCGAAAGGCCCTGTTCGCCGATCCGCGTGTCGAGACCCCACGGCAGCTCATATGCGAACGATGCCTGCGCGACCGCGAGCGCGGCTTCGACGTCAGCATCGGTGGCGTCGGGATAGCCGATCAGAAGGTTCTCGCGCACGCTCGCGGAAAACAGCGTCGGTTCCTCGAACGCAATACCAACCTGGCCGCGGAGACTGCGCAGCGTCAGGTCGCGCACGTCGTGGCCATCGAGCGTGACTCGTCCCGCGGTCACTTCATGGAGTCGTGCGAGCAGTGTCGCGACGGTTGTCTTACCGGCACCCGTCACGCCAACGAGCGCCAGCGTCTCCCCCGGATGAATCTCCAGGTCCAACCCCCGCAAGACGGTCCGGTCACTTCCCGGATAGGCGAAATGAACGGCTTCGAATCGCACTTCGCCGCGCGCCCGCACGAGCGTCGCCGCGTTCGGACGATCGGCGATGAGCGGCTCAGTATCGAAGACCTCCCACACCCGCCCGGCCGCGGTCTCGGCTTCTTCGGCCATGGCGAGAATCCAGGCCAGCTCCTCAATCGGGAACACCAAGATCAACAGATACGCCACGAACGCGACGAGGCCGCCCACCGTCAGGCTCCCCGTCGAAACCGCGAGCGCGCCGACGAGTAGGACGGCCGCGAGCGTGAGGTTCGGGATCAAGGCGAGGACCCAGATGAACTGCGTGTGGATCCTGACCCGTTCTAGTTCGGTCGTGCGCAGCTGTTGGCAGCGGATGTCGTAGCGACTGAACATCTCGGCGCCCCGACCAAATGCCTTGAGGACGCGAATGCCCCGCGCGGCTTCCTCGAGCATCGTTGTGAGATCGCCAGTCTGGTCTTGAATCTCGCGGACGACAACGTGATAGTTGCGTTCGAAACGGCGACACAACGCCAGCACCGGAATCGCCGTCGCGATCGTAAGAAGACCGAGCCACACGTTCAAATGCAAGACGAGCGCGAAGATCGCGATCACCTCAACGATGGTTATGAACAAGAAGATGGCGCCGAACGCGGCGAAACGGCGTATCAACGAAATGTCGGAGTTCGCACGCGACAACAGCTGGCCTGACTGCCACCGGTCGTGGAATCCAACCTCCAGCCGTTGGAGCTGCTCGTAAAAGTCGTCGCGCAGTTCGGTCTCGAGGGTCGTTGCCAGCTGTGCGAGGGCCAAGCGACGACGGTAGGTCAGGCTGAGCTCGAACAAACCGAGCGCAACCGCGAGGACAAACAGCGGTACGAGACCACTCTTATTCCCACGGTGGATCGGACCATCGATCGCTGCCTCCGCGATCAGTGGGATCGCAAGCTGCGCACCAACCGACAGCAGCGCCGAACCGGCAATAAACCCGATTCGCTTCCTGTGAGGTCGGAGATACGGCCCGACCCGCCACAATGCTCGCTCACGCACCACGAACTCCTGACCCGCGACACCCAGGCGCGACAAAGCGATCGCCGGGGCAGCCCGAAACGCTACGACCGACCCCAGGGTCGGTGCGACCGATTTACGAAGCAGGCCCGCAGTCAGCCCTCATTCGAGACCCACCCACCCCACGCCGGTCGCTTCGGTCGCTATGTAGGCCGAGCCCTTGCTCCCAACAACATCGTTGACGGCATACGCCGTGCTGCTCTGCCACTGCCCGCGCCAACGAAAACCGCGACTCGGCCGCCGGATCGTCGCTTCACTGGATGTGCATGCTCGCCCTGCTTGGTGGTCGATGATGCGCAACACAACCTTGTTCGGGCCGCTCCTCGGATGGCACGCCGCGATCGTGGTGGTCGCGCTGTCCGGAACCGCCGCCCACGCGAAGGTCCCACCCAGCGGCGAGACCGACGACGACGCCCGCGGCTAGGCCGCGCGAACCGAGACGCCTCCGCATGTCTGCCTCCGATGTGGGGAACGCTTCGGGCGGAGGCCAACCCCGTCGGCTGGTCTGGGTCGGATTTGTCAGCGACGTGAACACGGACCGTAGGCCGACCGGTCGCGCGGACCTAATCGAGCCTGTTGTCTGAACGCTGGTTGTCGCGAACGGGGGAGTGTGCGGCGATGGACCTCCCGGCTCCAGTCCAGCGGGGAAAGCTGAACAACCTCCTCAACCACCCCGGGGGAATCACTGAAGCCCGAAGGTACGTGTGGGATCGGTGGTCCCCCGATGAATCGGTCTCGGAACATGGTTGGCCGGGGAGTGCCTCCCGCACGTCCCTCGGGGAGCGGGCGAGTAGCACCGTACGGATCGGACCTGTGATGTGCAGGCGAGGAGTGTGATGAGGCGAAGAGGTCGGCGTCGTTGGAACGCATCACACTTGTGCGGGTGTGACAGTCGTCGCACGGCGCTCTAAGGTCTGCTTGCATGCGTGCTGCGGTCACTTTGCATATCGATGCGCCGCCCGACAGGGTCTGGGGCCTCGTCAGCGATATCACCAAGATGGGCGAGTACAGCCCCGAAGTGATCGAAGCCGAGTGGATCGACGGCGCCACCGGTCCGGCGGTCGGCGCTCGGTACCGGGGCCACGTAAAGCGCAACGAGAACTGGCCCGTCCTTTACTGGACCACGTGCAAGATCACTGAGTGCGTGCCGGGTCAGGTCTTCGAATTCGCGGTCATCATGCGCGACCGTCCGGTGAACACCTGGCGCTACGAGTTTCGCGCCACAGACGACGGAAGCACCGACCTCACCGAGTCATTCGACCTCGGCGACAACGTCTTCACCAAGATTTGGCGCCCGCTCGGCGGGTTCCTGCGAGAGCGTCGCAACCGACGCGACATGCTGCGCACCCTCGAACGAGTCAAGGCAGTCGCCGAGGGTTCGTAATCGGCCACCATGGACATCTTGTAGCGACGCGCTGAGTGACGTCCCTGAAACGGCGTCCGAGAAGTCTCGCACTTCGGGTTCACTGAAGCCGGATAGGTGGGCGTTCGCATCGTGTCCGTTGGGGTCGATGGCATCTCGCCGGCTGGTGATCCGCGCGTCGCGCAAGCGGCGCCGGCTGCCCGAAGCTGCGTCTTGCGTAAAACATGAACGCCGTCGGGTGCGCGCTCACTCGGAACCTGCCGGCCGGTCCCGATACGATTTGCGTCTCGTGAGGATCTTGAAGCGAGTGGCGCTGATCCTTCCGGTCCGCGACCTCCGCGCCGCGCTTACGTATTACCAGCGACTCGGCTTCGCCTCGCGGGAGTAAGACGGTGGCGGGTACGGCTATGCCACTCGTGATGAAGTCGAACTTCATCTGGGACTTGGGCCAGAAGTCGATGCGCGCGCGCCTCCGCTTACCTCTTTGTTGACGACGACGCGCTCGCGCGCGCGTGGCAGGCAGCGGGCGCCGACGTGCGCACGCCGGGGACATGGCATGGGCCCAGCACGAGGGTGTACTCGTCGATCCCGACGGGAACGTTCTCCGATTTGGTTCACCGATACAGCGCTCGACGAGCTGACGGAGCGTCGGCAGGGTGGTGTCCGCCTAGCCCGAGTTTCCTGGATGGGTGATGGGTGAGCGGTGTTGTGGCTGGTCAGCGCGCATGTTTGGGTGTTGGTCGTGTATTACCCAGGTTCAGCGGGTGGGTGCGTAGTTGTTGAGGTCGAA
>Ga0182024_10019935_pt1 | contig 12299 bp, 9 predicted proteins | sample P32metaG_FD_120480 | JGI IMG/M metagenome (GOLD analysis project Ga0182024, IMG submission 120480) | Permafrost microbial communities from Stordalen Mire, Sweden - P3-2 metaG (Illumina Assembly) | ecosystem: Environmental > Terrestrial > Soil > Wetlands > Permafrost | place: Sweden: Stordalen...
AGCTGGCAGCATCGCTCCCCCAGCTCCAGCCGAATGGCGGCATCCGCTCGATCACGGACAGGCCGTCGGGGCTCGAGATGCGGAACACGGGCGCGGAGATCGCATCGCACGGGGAGCCTTGCCACAACATGGCCTGATAGTGCCACTTGGCCGGGTAAGCGATGGTGTACGCATTGACGCCGACGGCGGGATCGAACAGCACCGCTCTCTGCATGCCGTCCGGTGCCGGCCCGTTCGCCGACGGAGCGCTCGCGGGCATGCCGGACTGCGCCTGCGCCATCGCCGATAGGCCCAGCGATAGGACGGCGGCCACGCTCACGACTGCTCTCTCGAGTGTGAACATGTTTCTCCCTGTGGGTTTTCCCTGCGGGATGGTCGCTGCCGCGGCAACAGGAATGAAGCTGCACCGAATCGGCCGCTCGGCAAGGAGGCAGATGGCGGCAGATCCCGGCAGGTAGCGGCGATCCGCCCCGCCAGCGTCCGATATACTTCCTGAATGGCGCATCCAGAGATGGATTCGGAGACTGGGCTCGAGTTTCCGGGGCTCGTCCGGACCGCCCGCCTCTTCGGCCGGGCCCTCCTGCTCCGCTGCCCCAACTGCGGTGGTGGGCCCGTCCTCAAGAACTGGTTTGCCATGCGGGTCCGGTGCGGGACGTGCGGCATCCGCCTCGAGCGCGGAGAGCACGACTACTTCACCGGATCGATGCTCTTCAACTACATCGTCGCCGGATTGCTCCTGCTGGTGGCGCTCGCCGTGACGCTGATCGTCACCTGGCCGCACGTGCCGTGGAACATCCTGCAGTACGGAGGACCGATTGCGATCGTGGTCGCCGTCGTCGGCCTCTTTCCGTTCTCGAAACTCATCTGGCTCGCGTTCGACCTCATGCTCCGGCCGGTCACGCTTGCGGAGCTTGACTGGCACCGGACGGAGGCTGCCGAATGGTCGTCCGAGCGGTCCGCGCCACCGCCGGAGCGGTAAAGCGGCAGCACCGGCAAACGTGTGAGGGCAAGAGGGCTGCCGGGGACGAATTCGTCGCAGGCGCTGGCGCCGTTACCAAGGACTGCCGCATGAGATGGCGCCGTGTGACAGCGGCATCCGTAGGGGCCGGTCATGACCGGCCCCTACCAGGGACGAATGGTGCGGTAGCACCACCAGCGCTGCCGTCATGTGTCCGGGCGAGATAGCGGGGGCTGATCGTTCGGGGGCGCCATATTTCGGCATGGTGCCCGTGACCAGTATCCCAAATGCCGATCCCGCGACGCGTGCCGCCGCGGACGGGCAACGCGCGGCCAGTCTCGGCGCGTCCGGTACTGGTGCGCCCGCGGTCGCCGGGCAGTACGTCGAGGTCGCGCTCCCGCTGCCGCTGTTCCATCCGTTCACGTATCGCGTGGACACCGAGCCCCGCTACCCGCTCGTTCCGGGCACTCGGGTCGTCGTCCCGTTCCGGAACCGCCGCGCGATCGGGATCTGCGTGGCGACCGCATCACCTCCGCCTGCGCGCGGCGTCGCAAAAGCCATCGTCGATGTCCCGGATGCGGAGCCGGCGCTCGACGGTCCGATGCTCGCGCTCTGCCGCTGGATCGCCGATTACTACGCCGTCCCGCTCGGCGTCGCGCTCCGTACCGCGCTGCCGGCGCTCCTGACGGGCGCGGCGGCGCCCATCCCCGCGCGCAAGACCCATCGGATTGCCGTGCTGCGCGAGGACGAGCCATCGCTGCTCCTTCGTGATCAGCTCTTTGCTCGCGCCCCACGCCAGCGAGAGGTCATCGACTACCTGGCGTCCGTCGGGGGCCGCAGTCCTGTCGGCCACCTCACGACGCACCTCGGCTGCTCGCCGTCGGTCTTACACGCCCTGGTGGATCGCGGGCTCGTGAGCATCGCGGACGAGGTGATCGAGCGCGACCCGTTCTCGAGGCGGGCGCGCCCGGCCGCATCCGATCACACGCCGTCACCCGCGCAGCGCGCGGCGATCGATGCCCTGACCGCGGCGGCTCCCGGCGACGTGTTCCTGCTGCACGGCATCACGGGCAGCGGCAAGACACTCGTCTACATCGAGCTGCTCCGTGAGATCGTGGACCGGCGTGGCCAGTCGGCGATCGTACTCGTCCCGGAGATCGCGCTCACGCCGCAGACCGTCGATCGTTTCCGCGCGGTCTTCGGCGACCGGGTCGCGGTCCTGCACAGCGCGCTCAGCGACGGCGAGCGCTACGATGCCTGGTTGGCCCTCCGCTCGGGTGCCAAGCGAATCGCGGTCGGCGCACGGTCCGCGATCTTCGCGCCGCTCCGGGACGTGGGTGCGATCATCGTCGACGAAGAGCACGAGGCGAGCTACAAGCAGGGAGAATCGCCGCGATACCACGCGCGTGAGGTGGCGATCGTGCGCGCGCGCTACGCCGGTGCCATCACCGTGCTCGGGAGTGCGACACCGAGTCTGGAGTCGTGGAGCAATGCGACATCGGGCAAGTACCGCCTGCTGACGCTGCCCGACCGGGTCGCCGGTGGCCGGCTCCCCGCGGTGGAGGTCGTGGATCTACGGAAGCGTACCGGCACCCCTATGGCATCGCTCGCGGCCCCGGTGTCCACCGACCCGTTCAGCTCCGTGATCAGCGTGCCACTCGAGTCGGCGCTTCGCGACACCCTCGGGCGCGGCGAGCAGAGCATCATCCTGCTCAACCGCCGCGGCTACGCCTCGTTCGTGCAGTGCGAGGCGTGCGGCGATGTTGCGACGTGCCCGCACTGTTCCATCACGCTCACGTATCACCGCACGCCCGAGCGGCTGGTCTGCCACTACTGCCAGCATCAGGAAGCGCCGCACGCGACGTGCCGGCGGTGTCGCGGGTCCACGCTGCGCCGCCGCGGGCTCGGTACCCAGCAAGTCGAGCGGCTCCTTGCGGAGCGATTCCCGGCGGCGCGCCTCGCGCGTATGGATGTCGATACCACGAGCGGCAAATGGGCGCACGCCGAGATCCTGGACCGCGTGGGCCGCGGGGAGGTGGACATCCTGCTCGGTACCCAGATGATCGCCAAGGGCCTCGATTTCGCGAACGTCACGCTGGTCGGCGTGATCGACGCGGATGTCGGCATCAACCTGCCGGACTTTCGGGCTTCGGAGCGCTGCTTCCAGCTCCTGAGCCAGGTCGCGGGCCGAGCGGGGCGCGGACCCAAGGGCGGCCGGGTTTTCATCCAGACGCGGCTCCCGGGCCATCACGCCGTGCAGTGCGCGGTCGCGCACGACTACGCGCGATTCGTCGCCACGGAGCTCGGCGGCCGCTCCACGCCGCCGTACCCCCCGGTCGCGCGTCTGGCCAACATCATCTTCAGCGGTACGAACGAAGCCGCAACCGCGGGGCTGGCCGAAGAGGGCTCGGCCTGGGTGCGGCGACTCATGGAGGCGCGCGAGATTCCCGGGATCCAGGTCATCGGTCCCGCGCCGTGCCCGGTCGAGCGGATCAAGAACCGCTGGCGGTGGCACGTGCTCCTCAAGAGCCGGAACGCCGGTGCGCTCACGCGGCTGGGTCAGTACTTCGTCCGGCGGTTCGCGGTACCCGCCCGTGACGGCCTCCGCGTGGCATTCGACCGAGATCCCGTGGCGCTCCTCTGAGGGCCCGGCCATTTTTCACGGGGTGACCACCTTCACGCATCCCGATTTCTCAGCCCCGGCATTCGCAGACGCCCCCGACGCGACATTCGCTCCCGCTCCGGCGGACGGCGTGCTCCCTGAGGGCTTCTTCTCCACGACCAACATGCCGACCTATGTCCGCATCGGCGGGACGTGGCGGCTGCCGCGCGAGCCGCGGATGGATGGCGCGCTTGTCCTCGATGCGGCGGGCGAGTTGTGGGTTCGCGAAGGGCGGCGCGTCCGGGCCGGTGATCGCGTCGCCGTGGGCACCGCGGAGAACGGGAGCACCGGCATCTTCGTCTACCTGCACGCCTTCGCGGGGGATGACCCGGCGGGCGAGTTCAAGTTCATGACGAGCGAGGTCTCCCGCGAAAAGCCGATCGACTACGCGCAGATGGCGCGCCTGTTGATCGATGAGCGCGCGCGCGGAGGCTATCCGGTCTGGGTGACGGGGCCCGCTCTCGTGCACTCACGGGCCCGCAGCGACATGGTGTGGTTCGTCCGCCACGGATTCGTCGGTGCGCTCCTCGCCGGCAACGCCGTCGCGGTCCACGACATCGAGGCCTCGATCTTCGGCACCACGCTCGGCATGAGCGGGAGCGGGGAAGCGACGGCGGGGGGACACGGGCTGCACATGCGCGCGATCAACCAAGTCCGCGGCGCGGGCTCGATCGCGGCGGCGGTGCGGCAGGGCATCATCACCGACGGCATCATGCACGCGTGCGTCGAGCAGAAGGTGCCGTTCGTGCTCACCGGTTCGATCCGCGATGACGGGCCGCTGCCCGATGTGATCACCGACGCCCTCGCGGCGCAGGACGCGATGAAACGGCACACGACCCGGGCCACGATGGCAATTCTGATCGCGACCGCACTGCACGCGATCGCGGCCGGCAACATGCTCCCGGCCTTCGTCACCGAACCGGATGGCTCCCTTCGCGAGCTGAGCACGATCTGCGTGGATTCCTCGGAGTTCGTGGTGAGCAAACTCAAGGACCGCGGGACGCACCAGGCGTTCGGCGTCGTGACCAACGCGCAGGATTTCATGCACATCCTCCGGTTGTACGTAGAACGCGAGCTCGACGCGCGCGGCATGCCGGCGGGAGCCGGCGCCGGATCTTCGCCAGTCGTCGCGGTGGTGCGATGACGGCGGAGGGGATGCGTCCGGACGATGGCGCGCAGGAGACCGAACAGCGGTTCGTGCGGGCGATCGCGGACCACGTTCCGATCGATCGGATCGCGGAGGTCTATCTGTTCCCGCCGCTCCGCCAGGGCGGGATGGAGAGTGGCGTCGCCGTCGTCGCGGTCACGGACCCGGTGACGGATCCGGAGGCCGGCGATGGCCGCCACATCGTATACACGGCCACCTACCGGCACACCCGAAAAGGACCCGAGCGGGGGACGTGGTCGGTGGACGTCGTGGCGCAGGCGGACGCGCCGCTCGAAGCGGTGGCCGCCGCGGTGCGTGGCGTGCACCGGCGCGCGGGGGATGGTGATGGCGCCGAAGCCGACCGGATGAGCGGATCGCAGTTCCGCGCGATGCTCGCCGATGGAGCGCCCGCGGCGGAGGACGCCGGGTAGAACCGCGAGCTGCGGCCCGCTAGGCCGCGGATGCCGTGGCGGGCGGCCGTGGTGGGGGGCTGGGGAGCGGCTCGTCCATGGCTTCGAGAGGCGGTGGCGAGGGCACCCGATACCGCGACATGATCACGCGGTGGATGTCTCGCGCATCGTCGAGCGGCACCTCCCGTACACCGAGTGAGCGTGGCGCGATGAGGAATGGCAGCGTTTGATCGCCGCCGAAGCTCCCGTGCGCGCCGACCTGATCGTCGAACGACACGATCCGATGCCCGTCGAACGCCCCGATGAGCACGAGGTCGCCGCCGTTCGGCTGCCGCACCAGCGACTCGATGGCGCGGACGGTCCGATCATCCGTGCGGTAGATGGCGAGCGGATTCACGCCCGCCGTGATATCGGTGTGCCCGTCGCAGATGCGCGCGCGGCCCAGCCGGCTCTCGACGTGCACCGATTCGCCCGCGCGCGTCGCGATGAGACCGATGCCGGGATGTGCGAGTAGGGCGGTGTAGAGCGCGACCCGTCGCGGGTCGCGCGCCAGGTCGGCGCGGGCGAGCGGACGCGGGTCATCCGCGAAGTACAACTGCGCCAGACACGAGCTGTAGGTGACGACCACATTGTGGCGCGCGTCGACCCGGTACTTCTCGGGCACGATGATCTCCCGGAGCCCGTAGTGGCGGCGCAGCCAATCCCGGACGCGGCCGATCACGCGGCGCACCTTCCCATAGGATGGGGGCGCGACGAGTGCCGCGGCATCGAGAATCTGGGGGCCCGCGTCCGCGTACTCGCTGTCCTCGGCGAAACTGGCCATCGCCCGCAGCGGCTCGCCGCCGGCCGTGGCGATCTCTCCGCCCAGGATGCGTTCGACGGTGGTGCCCAGCGATTCGTCGTATGCCACGCGGTAGCTCACGGCGGGTGTCATCCCGTGATCGGAGAGGATCACCACATCGTAGCCGCGGCCGGCGGCTGACCGCGTCATGCGCAGCAGCTCCGCGATGCGGGCATCGGTGCGTTTGAGATCGCCGAGCGCCTGCCGGCTGCGCGGACCGAAATGGTGCCCCAGCTCATCGTACTGCATGAACGTGCTGTAGATGATCGGGACGCCGAGGTAGAGATCGAGCATGATCGCCATGGTCTGGAGCTCGCGCATGACGACATTGCTGAGGATGCGGAGATACGGGAAGATCCCTTCGGCGTGCGTAACTGTGCCGGTGAGCTCTCCCCAGAGGCGCTCCCACTCCTCGCGCAGCCACTCGACGGCCGACTGCACGACCATGCGGACCATCCGGACCGGGTGGAGCGCGATCAGCAGGGCCATGCGGGTGCCGCCCAGCCGCCGGTAGACCGACATCCGCTGCCGTGTCGCGACGGTGAAGGCGACCGTCTGCGCGTCGCCATCCAGGAGGTTCACGTAGCTCGAGCCGCCGGCAAGGACACCGGGTGCGTCGATCCGGTCGCGGATGTACTGGACGCCTTCCGGCGCGTTGCACGTGACGACCTGGCGCAGCGCCTTGTCGTAAAACCGGAAGGCGGGGATGCCGGCGTTCTCGCCGTAGAGGATGCCGGCCTGGCAGTACGGCGTGGCGGAGGGCAGCCCGCAGAACCAGCGGCGGAAATCCACATCTGTCTCGCGCAGCATGCGCGCGATCGTGGGGCAATAGCCGAGGCGCAGTGCGCGCCGCAGGTCCGAATACGCGAGCGCGTCGATCTGCAGGGCGAGCAATCCGCGGCGGCCATCGTGGGGGCGTTTCTCGCGGGCGAACGGACGGTACTTGAGGCGGTAATACAACTGCACGAGCGGACCGCCCCGCGGGTTCTTGCGCCGCTCGACGAAGCCGGCGCCGCCGTCTACACCCACGTGGCGACCCGTGCCAGCAAATCTCGCGGCATGATCGGTTTGAGAATCACGTCCGCGCATCCGGCGGCGCGGCATCGCGCCGTGAGCACCTGGTCGTCATGGCCCGTGAGCGCGACGGTGACGCGCGGTGAGGTGCCGGCCGCTGCGGTCTGAGCGAGGACGTCGAAGCCGTCGCCGTCGGGTAGTGTCAGGTCGAGGAGCATCAGTTGCGGCGCCTGGGCGGCGCATTCGCGCACGGCGTCGGCGACCGACGCCGCGATCCGCGGCTGGTGGCCCGCGGCCTCGAACAGCAGCCGGAGCGCGTCAGCCGCCAGCGGGTGGTCCTCGACGATGAGGACATCCACCGGTGTGTCGGCTCGGGGGAGCGGCGTGTTCGCCGTCGGGCTCACGCGGCGTCGCGCTCGATGGCATCCACGAGCTGCTGGCGGCGCAGCAACGCCCAGTACCGGCCTCCCCGAGCGAGCAGCTCCTCGTGCCGGCCCTGCTCGGCCACCGTGCCATTGTCGAGCACGATGATCCAGGTCGCATCGCGGATCGCGCTGATGCGGTGCGACGCGATGACCGCCGTCCGTCCGGAGAGAGCATGCCGCAGTCCCTGGAGAATCTCGGCTTCCGTGTGAGTGTCGACGGCTGACAGCGCGTCATCGAGGAGGACGATGGCTGGACGCCGGGCGAGTGCGCGGGCCAGCGCCGCGCGCTGCTTCTGGCCCCCGGACAGATTGATGCCGCGCTCGCCCAGCATGGTCTCGTACCCGCCGGGGAACGCGCCGACGGTTTCGTCCAACTGCGCGATGCGCGCGGCCCAGCGCGGGTCGCCGGGCTCATTGCCGGTGGTGGGTCCGAGCGCGATCTCCGCCGCACCGTCGCTGTCGGTGTCGCGGGCGGCAACGCCCGGCGCTGCTGCGTCACCCGCCGCGTCACCCGCCGCGTCACCCGCCGCGTCACCCGCCGCGTCACCCGCCGCGTCACCCGCCGCGTCACCCGCCGCGTCACGCGCTGTGCCGTCGAGACGTCCGTATTCAAGATTCGCCGAAATCGTGTCACTGAAGAGCAGGCTCTCCTGGGGTACGGGGCCGATCTCACGCCGGAGCAGGGCGATCGGCAGGTCGCGCACCGGGACCCCGTCGATGAGGACCTGTCCTTCCTGCGGATCGAAGATCCTGGGGATGAGATCGACGAGCGCGGTCTTGCCGCTGCCGGTCGCGCCGACGACGCCGAGTGTGGCGCCGGCCGGGAGCGTGAAGGACACGTTACGCAACACCCAGCGGATCGGGTTGCCATCAGCCGCGGGATAGTGGAACCCGACGCCGCGGAACTCGATCGATCGGCCGCCAATGCCTGGGGCGAGCGCCGGGAGCGCTCGCGGGTGCTCGGGCTCCTGCAACGCCGAACGCGCATCGAAGATGTCGTTGAGCCGGCTCATCGAGGCCGCGCCGCGCTCGAACAGATTGATGACCCAGCCGAGCGCGATGAGCGGCCAGGTCAGGATCCCGAGATACAACCCGAACGCGACGAATTCGCCGAGGTTGATGGTGCCGCGGAGTGCCAGGACGGCGCCGAATCCCAGCACGGTGAGCGCGCCCAGCCCCGCGAGGAGCTGGAAGCCCGGATTCATCCCCCCGTACAGGTAGGCGAGCCGCATGTTGCGGCGGAGATACTCGTCGTTCAGCGTCCCGAACCGTTCGAGCTCAGCGGGCTCCTGCCGGTACGCACGCACGATGCGCGTCCCCGACAGGTTCTCCTGCGCGAACGAGGTGATCGTCGAGAAGTGCGACTGCACGGCCTCGAAACGGTCGTGGATGACGCGGCCGAGGCGCACCATGATGGCGGGGAGCAGGATCATCGGTAGCAGCGCGAGCCCGGTCAGTGCGGGGCTGATCCACAGCATGAAGGCGATGGCGATGATCCCGCGGGCAAATGTGTTCCCGAGGTACATGATGGCCGGGCCCGCCGCCATGCGGACCGCGCTCAGATCGTTGGTGAGCCGGGCCATGATGTCGCCCGTTCGCGTCCGCCCGTAGTACTCGGCGTCCAAGCTCTCGAGGTGTGCGAAGAGGGCGTTCCGGAGGTCGTACTCCACATACCGGCTCGCGCCGTTCAGGAACTCGCGCATGCCGTACTGGTAGATGCCGCCCACGATGGCCGTTCCGACCATGAATGCGGCGAGCATGTACACCCAATCGACCGGCGCGGACGGGATCACCACTCCCGCCGAGTGATAGAACATCGCGATCTCGACGGGCGGGTTCATCCCATTCATCGCCAGCTCGAGAAACCAGATGACGATGTTGGGCGCGGCCGATGTGGCGAGCACGTAGAGCAGGCCCATCACGATGCGCCCCCGGTGGCGGCGCAGATACGGCCAGAGCGACAGAAGCGATCGCATGCCGGTCATGGCTGCTCGTCAGCTCGAGTGACGGCGGGCGCGGCTAGTATCCTGCCGCTCCACCGGTCGCTCGCGGATCGACGGCGCCGGCATATCCGCCCGGCACGCGCATCACGGCGGCGCAGGTGCCGGTGGCCTGGCCTTCCGCCAGCACGTAGCCCATTGCCGCCAGGCTGTCGCGCACACCCTGCGTGAGACCGTTGCGCTCGTACCGTAGCTGGTCGGGGAGCGCCTGATGATGGATCCTCGGTGCGGCGAGGGCGTCCGCCAGGTCCATGTGATAGTCGATCGTATTCAGGATCACGGCTGCCGTGCTCGTGATGATCCGGGGCCCGCCGCGGCCGCCGACGACGAGGAAGAGCTGGCCGCGGGGGTCGAGCACGATCGTCGGGGCCATGGAGCTCAGCATGCGCTTGCCGGGCGCGATCGCGTTCTGCGGTCCCTCGACGAGCCCGAACTGATTCGGCGAGCCGGGGTGCGCCGCGAAGTCGTCCATCTCGTCGTTGAGGAAGAATCCGGCGCCGCGCACGAAGACCCCCGACCCATACAGGTCGTTGAGCGTGGTGGTCGTCGCAACCGCATCGCCATCGGCGTCCACGACCGAGTAGTGCGTCGTCTGCGACCCTTCCGGAATCGTGGAGACCAGCCGGCCGGTGGCCTGCGCACGCTCCGTGAGCGTGCCGCGCACCGCCCGCGCATACGATTTGCCGGTGAGATGATCGACGGGCACGGTGACGAACGCCGGGTCGCCGAGCTTGCCATTGCGGTCGATGAACGCGCGCTGAAACGCGTCGGTCACCTCGTGCGCGTAGGCCGTGCTGGCGAACGGCGGCAGTGCCGGGTACGTCTCGAGGATGTTGAGCGCCTCGATGATCGTGACGCCTCCTGACGACGGTGGCGGCATGGTATACAGCCTGTATCCGCGATACGTCGACGCGAGCGGAGTCCGGCGGACGGCGGCATAGCGAGCGAGATCCTCGCGCGTGATGATCCCGCCGTCGTTCCGCATCTCTTCGGCGATCGCGTCGGCAATCGGCCCGTGATAGAACGCGTCGGGCCCGTCGCTGGCGATCAGCGCCAGCGTGCGGGCGAGCGCCGGCTGCGTGAATCGCGTGCCGGGCGCCGGTGCGTCGCCGTGCGGCAGGAAGACGCTCGCGCCGGCGTACGGTGCGATCCGGTCGTGGGCGTGCGAGACCGACTCGAAGAAAGCCGAATCGACGACGAACCCGTCGCGCGCGAGCCGGATGGCTGGGGCCATGACCTCGCCGAGCGGGAGCCGCCCGAACGTCTTCGAGGCGGCGGCGAGACCGGCGACTGCACCGGGGACACCGGACGCGAGCGGTCCCACGACGCTCTCCGTTCCCGTGGTCCCGTCGGCGTGCACGTACATGTTGGCGGTCGCGGCGAGCGGCGCGATTTCGCGATAGTCGAACGTGGCGGTGCGTCCGTCCGCCATGCGGATCACCATGAAGCCGCCGCCGCCGATATTTCCCGCTTCGGGGAGGGTGACGGCAAGCGCAAATCCGACGGCGACCGCCGCATCGACCGCGTTGCCGCCTTTGCGCAGCACCTCGACGCCGGCCGCGCTCGCGAGCTCGCTGTTGCTCGCAATCATCGCGTGGGGCGCGACGGTCGCAGGCCGGCCTTCGGTGAAGCGCCAGCCGGGGGGAAAGGCGACGGCGCTGCCGGGTCCGTTGGCGATGGCCGGTGCGGCGGCCGCTGCCTGTGGGGTCGCCGGCGCGGGCGCGCCATGCGCAGCCCCGGCGTGGCATCCCTGTCCGCCCAGCAGTGCCGCGAGTCCTGCCGCGACGCACATGACGGACTGCAGTCTGCGCGCGAGGGCCGCGCCCGGCAATCGTGCGCTTTCCTTGCGGTGTGCGTTCATCGTCCGGTAAGTTAGCCGACACGCCGATGTCGCGACAGACGAGCCGCGCGGCGCATGCCGCCGATCTAAGTCTCACGGAGCGTCGGAACCCACGCACGGCGGATATCGATCTGGCGAGTGCTGCCGAGATCGTGGACCTGATGGCCGCCGAAGACGCGCTGGTTCCGGCTGCGGTGGCCACCCAGCGCGATGCGATCGCGCGGGCGATCGACATCGCGGTCACCACATTTCGCGAAGGCGGCCGGTTGTTTTATGTCGGCGCCGGCACCTCGGGGCGGCTCGGCGTACTCGACGCGAGCGAGTGCCCGCCGACGTTCGGCACCGATCCGGAGCTGGTGCAGGGTCTCATCGCGGGCGGCCCCGCGGCGCTCACCCGCGCACAAGAGGGCGCCGAGGACCGGCCGGAGGATGGAGCGCGGGATCTGGCCGCGCGTGGAGTGTCGGCCCGCGACTTCGTCGTCGGCATCGCCGCGTCGGCGACGACACCGTACGTCCGCGGTGCGCTGGCCCATGCACGAGCGGCTGGCGCGCGCACGGCGCTGGTCGCGAACTCTCCGCCGGCCGAGGAACTCGGACGCGACGTCGATGTGGCGATCGTGCCGGTCGTGGGGCCGGAGGTGGTCACGGGTTCGACGAGGCTCAAGTCGGGCACCGCGACGAAGCTCGTGCTCAACATGATCACGACCGGCGCCATGATTCGCCTGGGCAAGACCTACGGCAACCTCATGGTGGATCTCCAGGCGACCAATGCGAAGCTGCGCGCGCGCAGCGAGCGCATGGTGGCCGATGTCTGCGGCGTGGACCGCGATGCCGCACGGCAGATCCTCGACGCGGCAGGTGGATCGGTCAAGATCGCCATCGTGATGCACGCGCTCGGAGTCGCGCGCGACGAGGCGGTGCAGCGGCTGGCGGCAGCTGGCGGCAGTGTGCGCCGCGTCGTCCCCGGGCCGCCGCCCTCGGCTGGGTGATCCGAGTGGCCGC
>Ga0182024_10019936_pt1 | contig 12299 bp, 9 predicted proteins | sample P32metaG_FD_120480 | JGI IMG/M metagenome (GOLD analysis project Ga0182024, IMG submission 120480) | Permafrost microbial communities from Stordalen Mire, Sweden - P3-2 metaG (Illumina Assembly) | ecosystem: Environmental > Terrestrial > Soil > Wetlands > Permafrost | place: Sweden: Stordalen...
ACGGAATCGGAATCGCTGGAGCCGTTTGCTGCGGGGTCATCGAGGGTCAATTCACGACCATTCGTATCGAGATATCCGCGAAGGTAGCCAGTAGGGAGAAAGTCGAATTTGGCCTGCGGAGTCTTGATGAGAAGGCTGTCGCTTTGTATTTCAACTGTAATCGTTGAGGAAAGCTGCGCGGGTATCGGTGTGGGAGCGTTGCGGGATTTCTGGCAGCCGGCGGCAGCTACCACGACAAGAATCGCGACAAGAAACAGCGGTCCTGGCTCGCAGATCCACGAAAGGCGCGTCAGCCGCATCGGGCCACGACCGCGGCGGACAGAAGGTCGAATCCGAAATGGAATGTCGATTGACCGCACCTAAAATCCTTAGCGGCACTTCTGCACACTTCCCGTCCGCCGAAGACACGCAACCACGTTCACAGAAATTTTTTGATGCGAATCGCCAGCTTTCTCGGACTGGCTCCTCGTTCGGTAATGGTGGCGCTGCCATCAAGCGATACGGATTTGACACCCCGAAAATCAGCCGGCACATGGAACATCAGGATCATGTACCGGACGCTGGCTTGCGATTTTGCGGGTAGCCAGCAATAGACGGATTCTCCGAACAAACGATTCTGTTCAATGGTTTCGCGCCGCGGGATTGCGAATGGCGTGGTGCTGAATTCGATTCCACGGCAGAAAGCTTTCCGATTCCAAGGCGCATGCGAACGTAAAGAACTTTCCACCCAGTTCCCTACCCAAGGAAATTCCGCGCGTCGAAACGCATATACCACCAGGAGTCCGAGGCGCGGGTTGCAAGCGGCGATAAAGCCGATCTTGAGCTTGGGGTCGAGCAGTTGTGCGGTGTACTGGCCGAACTTCTTATCTGGAACGGTTCGCAAATTCAGACGTCCGCCGCGCGAGCCAGGCGCGATGGGCCAAACAAATTCCGCATCCGATTTCACGAGGGACTGCGCGCTATACGACAATGGCGAGGTTTTTGCCCGCGTCGCCGGCATGTCAAATAGAGTTGTATTCGGTTCTAAAAAGGGTGGTCCAAATGTCACGTGCTCATTCCAAGAGATGGGCCGGTCGAAAGAGGACAAGTTAGCCGCCGTTTCTTGGCAATAGATCGCGGGCTTACGTGGATCGACGACAATTTGGCGTGCCAATTTTATTTGGGCCTCAGGCAAAAACGCGCTACCGCGGAGTGTTGAAGAGGAATCTACCGTGGCGCGTTTGAAATTCCATTTCACGGAGGGAGCTTCGCCGTGCGTGCTGTGCCCGGCTGCGATTTCTTCTTTGGAAGGCGGTCCAAAATAATCGAAGCTGAGACTATGGCCGGCAATTCCTGCCAGCAGCCGCCCGTCTGGAGGCGGACCGTAGATTCGAAAATGTTTTTCGGCGTAGTTGTAGGGATCTATCGTCTTCCATGGCGGGCGCCACAACGGATTGACGCCGTCACAGTCATTTAGGTTTAGTTCACAGATGTGGCCGCCACCTTCCAGGACGGAAAGGTGGCCCCAACACGACTTCATTTGGTAGCCGACGCGGCCATCCAACAGATTAGAAACACGACGTATCGAAACATTCGATGGCTGATTCCTGATCTTATTCCCGGTCTGGTTCCTGGTCATCGCCTGGCGGGAGATACTTCGGCTTCGTTCAGTGCGGCTCGCGCATGCCGCAAAAACGCAGGCATATTGTCTGATTGAAATACGTTTCGCCCGAAGAAAACGCCAGCAGCGCCGGCAGCGGCAACGCCATTGATTAAGGCAAGAGCTTCGGCGTCGGACGAATAGCGACTTCCGCCAAGAACCAGAATCGGAACGGGGCAATCCTTGACGACCGCACGCATGGCATGGGGATCGCCCGCATAATCTGTTTTCACCACATCGGCACCGAGTTCGGCGGCCATTCTGGTGTGAAGCTTCAGCCACGCCGGATCGGAATGGGTTTTAACATTCTTACCGCGGGCCAGCGTTTCAACAATCATCGGCATGCCAATACGCTCGCACTGGCGGGCGACTTCCGCGTTGCGAGCGATTTCTTTGGATTCAAAGTCGGAATCGCCGGTGCCCACAGCAAGATACGTGAGAACGGCGTCAGCGCCGTGGCGCATCGCGTCTTCCGTACTGGCGAGCATGCAGCTGCGCAGGTCACCGGAAGTATCGAGGCCCGTTCCATTTCCGCTGGGAACTCCCCACAGTGTGGTCCAGTCAATTCGCGCGATGATGCCCGGCGTACGATCACCAAGCAAGGAATCCAGACAGCCACGGAGGAGGCCGAGGTTCAGCAATATGGCGTCCACGCCAGCATCGGTGAAACGCCGGATCTGTTGGGCCGGATTTTCAGTACCAGCAATCGGGCCCAGAACTAACGCATGATCGAACGCAATCACGAGAGACTTATGACCCGGACGGACGATTCTATTCAGGCGGATTTTCTTTCCGCAATCACTCACGGAGTTTCCTTTGACCGTTCAACCCGACAGCCGGGTGAGATTCGGAGCGCAACGATCGTTGGCGCAACTCGGGTTCACTCGCTTATTTTCGTAGGCTCCAATATTTATCGCGCCATCCTGGACACGTGGCAACTGCTCCGCAAATGAGGCCCTGATTGCAGATTCGCGGCGCATAGCCGCCTCCTGAGCGATTCGTTTTAAAAATAAAATTTCAAGGCAAATTGAATCAACCGCGGATCGTGCGAGGCTGTCGCAAAACCAAACTGCGACGCACCGCGCTCGATCGAGAAGTTCTCGTTCGTGGTGGTTTCGTCGGCGAAAGTCAGATTGGGATGGTTCCAGACGTTGAAAAACTCAGCGCGGAATTCGAAATGCATCTGGTCGCGAACGGGAAATTGTTTGAGGAAGGATATATCCCAATTCTGCAGTCCGGGCCCGAGGATGATGTTTCGGCCCGCGTCTCCGAAAGTGCCAAAAGTGGTGTTGGCTACGAAGGCGCAGGTATTGAATAGCGTGCCCGGTATACAGTGCGGACCATTGGGATTCCCGACGACGTTGGGACGCGCACAATTGAATACAGCGCCGCCGCAATCGGAATTTGAGTTGTTCACCAGGTCATCGGTAGCCGTGAACCAATTTCCAGTTTGCGCCGAAACGATTCCGGTAATTTGCCAATTTCCGATGATTTGGTTTCGAATTCCCGAAGCATCGCCGCCAAACCGTTGACCGTTACCAAACGGAAGGTTGTACACGTAGCTGAATACAAACCGGTGGCGAATGTCGAAGTCGGCGTTTCCGTATTCCAACGCGGGATCCGTTTGCAAACGGAAATCACCCTGATTTTGCGAACCGAGGCTGGCACTGGAAGCGTCGTCAAGCGCGTGGCTGTAGGTATAGGCGGCTTCGAACTGCAGACCATTTGAAAATCGCTTTTCCAGCCGGAGTTGCAGCCCGTTGTAATTCGAAAAGAGGTTGGACCGCAGCGTATCGATGCCTGCATCGATATTAGGATCAGGACGACGGACGGCCAGCGGAATAGTCGGATCGGCGGTAGGCACGGCCTGGTTGCCGTTGAACAGGCCAAAAAGATTAGAACCATGCGAACCGACGTAGGAGATCTCCGCAACAGTATTTGCGGGTAGCTCGTACTGGAAACCCACAAACCATTGCTGCATATACGGGGTTTGAATTTTGGGACTAATCGCAAACAAAAGAGGAGTGTTTGGATCGGTCAGGGAATTCGCGGGAAAACCCTGTTGCAACGAGTTGAAACCAGGGATCGAACAATCAATCTGGCCAGGGTTGGGATTTGCTGAGTTCGTCGAGCACGGCTGGTTGAATGATTGCGTGACGAAGAACGGCGGATTGAACCCAGGGCTGGGGTTGGAGTAAGGCCCATTCTCCTGGCCGCCATAGAAAATTCCATACGAAGATCGAAACACCAGCTTATCACTCACTTTATAAGCGAGGCCAACACGGGGTGCGAGATTGTGCAGAGTTGGTGAAACCAATCCTGGCGTACCGGTACGCTCAATGGGAAGTTGCATGGCGAGCGTGGGCGTAAGAACGGCATTCTGCCCTTTCGGAACGATAAGACACCCACAGGTAAAATCGAAGTTGGCCTGTTCGTTATCCGCAGCTTTGACCGTGGTATAGAGCTCGTAGCGCAAGCCCATATTCAGGGTCAGACGCGAGGATGCTTTAAAGTCATCCTGCACAAAACCTGCGTAGATCTGACGATTGTATTTCACGTTGTGCAGATTGACGATTGAACCGCCGTCTGAGATTCCGAGAAGGAAACTGGCAAACCCATTTCCGCCTGTTCCGGGAGCGGCCGGGTTGTCGGTGAAGCCAGAACCAAAGTCGGCCGTTCCGCGCGACTGCGAAGGTTGGAATATGGTGAATTGCTCGAAGCGGAGCTCCGTGCCAAACTTCAGCGAGTGGCGGCCTTTTATCCAGGTGAAGTTGTCTGTAAACACATAGCTGTTCTGTTTTTCGATCGAGGGAAGGAAACCGGAGCTGCCGAGCTCCGGCGCGGATCCATCGCCGAAAGTCAGAGTCGGAAGACCGCCGTTAAAGGTACCCGGCTCAAAAGGGACTCCCGGAAAACCAAGCTGGGAACTCACATCCGTGTCGAAATTATTCTGGTAACGGTGCGCATTGATGCGGTTATATCCGAATCGAAATTCGTTGACGTGGTTTGAATCCAGAATATGCGTCTCGCTGATTGCGAAGCTTCGATAAGAAAAATCTTCAGTGCCGTCAAAAAATCCACCACCGTCCAGCACATTATTGAACGGGGAAGGAATGAAACTGGGCTGATTCTCATAGCTGAAGCGTCCAAAAAGAGAATCCTTGGATGAAAAAGTGTGGTCGATGCGAGTGTCGAAGTTGTTGCGAGTTTCACTACGCGTCGGAACGGCTATGTAGTTGAACGCCGGGTTGTTCGAATTGGGCGCGGGTATGAGCGCCGCGAGACGGCTGGCCAAGGGATCGGTTGATCCCGGAGCGAACACATTGGTCGGAGCTCCGGCACCATTCACGGCGATGGGCACCCCGCACAGGCCGGCAGGGTTAGCCGGCGTTACCGGTACCACTCTGGTTTGCCGGGCGTTAAAAAGCTCACCCACGAAGGTTTGGTTACCGCTGCAGTCGAGGGCGACGGCTCCTGTGGGATTTCCGGAGCTGGGGTCGATCGCCATTGCCGGAGTATTTGTCAAGAGCTCGGAAAAATCGCCGCCGACCTCACTTTGATCGGGCAGAGTGGCCGTCTGGGGCAAGCCTTTGCGAAGACGAAATCCTTCGTAATCCACGAAGAAAAATGTCTTGTCCTTACGAATGGGACCGCCAAAGGTGGCTCCGAACTGGTTTTGCTTGTAGGCGGGTTTGGCGACGCCGTTAATGAAAAACGGCGACGCATCCAAGACGTCGTTTCGAAAGTATTCGAAGGCATCGCCGTGAAATCCGTTGGTACCGGATTTAATTACGGCATTGAGAATCGCACCGTTACCACGCCCAAACTCGGCGCTGTAGTCATTGGTCTGAACCTTGAATTCCTCGATTGCGTCTATCGGAGGCTGGATGACGTACGAAGATTCGTTCAGCAAGTCACCCAAATTTGAATTGTTGTCGATTCCATCCAGCAGGAAATTGTTCTGCAGCGATCGGGCGCCATCCACGCTGAATCCGAAATTTCCGCTGACACGCGAACCAGGCTCGCTGGGGACTACACCCACACCCAGTTGAGCGAGTTGAGCAAAGTTTCGGCCGTTCAGAGGAAGAGTCTCGATACGCGTCTTGTCCATCACCTGGCCCATGGTGCTGGTCTCGGTCTCGAGGAGAGGGTTTTGAACTGTGACTTCAACCTTCTGTGAAATTTGCCCGATTTCGAGTTTGACGTTTGCTTCGACGCGGCCCTGCACATCCAATTGTACCGGCCCGGCTACAGCGGTCTTGAAGTTGGCCTTCTCGACGGTGATCGTATAGCTGCCGACCTTTAGCGGACCAGCGACATACTCCCCGTTTTCACTCGTAGTGGTCTCGAACGTGGTGCCGCGATCGACATCGCGCACCGTGATTTTCGCGCCCGGCACTAATCCGCCTCCGCTATCGCGGACCACGCCAACGATGTTACCGGTATCTTTTTGCGCCCAGGCAGGTGAACAACAGAAAAACAGTGCAACGAGCAGCATGGAAAACAGGCCACGCGCGGCAGCGCAATGAAAGTAGCTCCTGACCTCGCGACTGAACTGGCGATTACCCTGAGGCAATGAGCTATTAAGGCCGAATGCGTTCACCGGTACCCCCCATTTCGTCTCTGGCTCAAATCTTCGCCTCAACAGACATGCGTAGACGTTTGAGCCTGGAGCGACTAGAAAGAGAACTAATCGCTCAGGTAAATAGTATGATTGTGGGGGCTTGTCAACTTATTTTATCGAAAATGACGTTCTTTGTACTTTTCCGCTTCATTTTGACGCAACTTGTGGCACAATCCCGCTGCTTTCAACCCTGATGCGCCGTGGAGTGCATTCGAGTGAGCCTGCTGGCCGAAGAGCGGAGATTTCGTATTCGCGAGATTCTGTCACGGGAGCGGACGGTCTCAGCCTCTGACCTTATCCGGACGCTGGGAGTGACAGCCGCCACAATTCGCCGCGACTTGGAGGTCCTGGAGAAAGAGGGTGTGCTGGTCCGCTCGCACGGAGGTGCCGTCTCACGCGCGTCGAGCACAACTTTCCAACCTTCTTACGAAGCGCTGGGCCGCAGCAATCGTGCCGAAAAGCAGGCGATCGCGCGAGAGGCCGAACGACTCATTCTGGACGGCGAGACAATTTTTTTGGAAGGCAGCACGACAGTATATGAACTGGCACGAAGGCTATTTCACCGCAACCGGTTGAAAGTGATCACGAATTCTCCACCCATCATTGAAGAGCTGCAGCGCAGCCAGCACGTCTCCGTGATTTCAACTGGAGGGGAGCTGCAAAAGGACGTCTTTTATCTTTCGGGAGTATGGGCCCAGCATGCGCTTTCGGAAATACGCGTCGACAAAGCAGTGCTGGGCGTCAGTGCAATCGATCCCGCGTACGGTATTTCCACCGCGAGTCAGGCAGAAGCGCAAATTAAGAAATTAATTCTGCAGTCGGCGCGGGTAAGCATTGCGTTGGCCGACCACAGCAAGTTCGGCAATCAAGGATTCGCATACGTTGGTCCGGTGACCGACTTCGATATTCTAGTCACGGATTCGGCAACTGATTCTCAGTATCTGCGGCCCCTACGCGAAGCAGGAGTGGAACTGATCCTGGCCGACGTGCGGGAGCAGGCTGAAGCACACGACAGTGAAACGAGCAAAACACGCACACGTCCGGGAACAACGAGGCACTGATGAAAATGAGGCAAAGGCATTTAAAGGCCGTCGTGGTGCTAGCGTGTGCAGCTGCGATTGCGCTATTTGCGGTAAGCTTGACTCGCTCAGCCAACGCGCTTAGCCAAGATTCCAGCGCGCAAAAAAACCTGCAGGCGTTTGCAGCGATGGAACCCGTCGATACTCACGTCCACGTGTTCCGAAGCGACCCCGATTTTACGGCGATGCTGAATCGCCTGCATTTGCATGTATTAGACATAACCGTGGCTGACAGCCAGGGTATTTACGGCGACTTGAACAAGGAAATAGCTAGCGCAAAAAGCTTTGTGGAGAGCAGCCAATACCACGCGACTCTGTGCGTAACCTTTAGCCCATTTGAATTTCAGCAAAAAGATTTCGCGTCGAACACTATTGCGCAACTTCGCAAGGAATTTGCGGAGGGAGCGGTGGCCGTAAAGATCTGGAAGAACATCGGAATGGAATTGAAGTCACGCGACGGCCGGTACGTGATGCCGGACGATCCGGCGTTCCAGCCCCTTTACCAAGCGATAGCGGCAGAAAACAAGACGATGGTCGCGCATGTGGCTGAGCCGACTTCGTCATGGAAACCCCTAGATCCCGACAATCCTGATTACGAGTACTACAAGGAAAATCCGGAGTGGCATATGTATCTGCACCCCGATCATCCCAAGAAAGAGGTGATAATCGCGGCGCGCGATCATTTGCTGGCTGAAAATCCTAAGCTGCGCGTGGTCGGCGCGCATCTGGGAAGCATGGAAACCGACGTGGACGAAATTGCGAAAAGACTTGATCGTTACCCAAATTTCGCAGTGGATACAGCGGCGCGAATGGAATATCTGATGATCCAGCCACGCGAGAAAGTCCGGAATTTCCTGATCAAGTATCAGGACCGGGTGCTCTACGGCACGGATCTAGAATTCCTGACGAATGAAACCACGGCTGACGCGATCAAGGATTGGGAAGAAACGCACGCACGAGATTGGAAATTTTTGGCAACCGACCAGATGTTGCCGTACAGGGGCCGTCAGATACAGGGATTGAAGCTGCCTGAGCCGGTTCTCCGCAACATTTTTCGCGATAACGCCGTTCGATGGATTCCAGGAGTGGTGGCGACTCCGAAGTAGACCTCGCGCCGTAGATTTTTTAATCGCGTCAAAATTAATTCCGTTACGACGGCAACTGCCGCACTTCGATCAGTGGCAGCAGGGATCCTACCGTAGCCATCTCGATTCTTCCTGGAGCTAGAGCTGAACAATTCGCGGCACCGCAAGCAGCGGCGAGGCGAATGGCTTCTTCGCCGGTAATTCCCTGGGTCGAAGCGCGCGCAAAGCCGGCGAGCGTAGCATCGCCGCAACCGACCGTGGAAATGACTTTCAGCCGGGGCGGCTGCGCCTTCCACACCGGGCCGTTACTGGACTCGACCCAAATTAGACCTTGGCTGCCCAAAGTGATGGCGGCGCTAGAGGCTCCGCGTCGAATTATTTCGTGCGCGGCAGAAACTGCTTCTTCGGTGGTTTTCAGCGATTGGCCGATTAGTTCCTCGGCTTCCTGTCTATTCGTTTTTACAAACCGCGGCTTTGCTTTCACGCTCGCTTGTAGCGCATCGCCGCTGGTATCGACAAAGGTTTCGACGCCTGCCGCTCGCGCTGCTTCGATTAGCGATGCATACAGGATGGGCGAGACGCCGGCAGGTAAGCGCCCCGAGATTACGAGCAATGCGCTTCGGCCGGCATTTTCAATCTCTTTGCGGCATCGCAGCAAAAATTCGTTGGCCTCGCCGGCTGCCGGTTCCCCGCCGGGTTCGAGAAGCTCGGTGATTTCGCCGGAGTCGTCGATAATTTCCAGGTTTACGCGAGTGTGAGCCGCAGTGGGTACGGAAGCGACATGCACTCCCAAAGACTCCATCTGTGCGGCGCATTCCTCGCCGATGGCACCGCCGAGAAATGCAATCCAGACCGTCTTAGCTAATAACGCGTGCGCGGCCATAGCCACATGGGCGGCTTTGCCTCCGGCAAAGCCTTGCGCGCTGCTGGCGCGATTGATTCCACCCACCACGAGCGAATTGATGCGCAGGCGGCGGTCCATTCCCGGATTGGCGCTCACGCAAAGAATGACCGGCTCATGCATAACTGCTTGCTCCTGTACCGTCTTTTATGACAAGCTATCGAGGCCCGTTAAAATAGTAACAAAAAGTAAGTAATCGAAACCACAGCGAAACTCCATGTTATCAGAAGAACGGCGGCGAAAAATCCTGGAAATGACGAATCGTGACGGCCGGGTGGTCGTCAAGGATCTGGCACGGCGATTTTCCACTTCGCTGATCACGATTCGCAAAGACCTGGAAGCACTTCATCAAATGGGCCGGATCCAACGCGCCCACGGCGGTGCGCTGCCGCTGGACGCGTCCTCCATGCGCGATCCCACGCTACACGAAAAGGAGCAATTGCACCGAAGTGAAAAATTGAAAATTGCAGCGGCGGCCGCGCGTTTCGTCAGGCCAGGTCATGTGGTGATCCTGGATTCCGGAACCACGACTACGGCCGTGGCGCGGGCCATCAAGCATACTAAGGACTTGACGGTGATAACGAACGCGGTAAATATCGCCGCGGAGCTCGCGGGAACCGACGTCGAGGTGATTCTAACGGGCGGCGTACTGCGAAGGAATTCGTTTTCACTGGTAGGCCCGCTTGCGGAAGATTCGCTGCGGCACGTAACGGCGGACCTGTTGTTTTTGGCGGTGGACGGATTCGATATCGAATACGGACTGACCACACCCAACCTGCTGGAAGCACGGGCCAACCGCGTGATGATGGAAAATGCGAAAACCACGGTGATCGTGTGCGATTCGAGCAAGTTTGGACGACGTAGCCTGTCTTTTATTGCACCGACTTCATCGGTGCATCACACGATAACCGACAAGAAAATTTCCCCTCGCCATTTGCGGGGGCTTCGCGCGGCGCATATTAAAGTAATCACAGTTTGAGTTTTTATATCTAATTCATGGTGGAGGAACTGTTGGCGGAATTGAATGCAGGAATCGGCGCCCACACGATTGCTGAGATTCTTTCGGAGCCTGCGACCTGGGCAGCCTGCCTGCAGCGTATGGAGAAGACGGGCGAGCTGAAAAGATTGAACGAAGAGCTTTCCCGGACGATCGAATGGGTATTTATCGGATGTGGGTCGAGTTTTTATCTGGCGCAGGCAGCGGCGACGAGCTGGGCAATTTTAACAGGTGAAAAGGCGCGCGCGATTCCGGCATCGGAAATTCTGCTGTTTCCGCAGACGTTTGTGCTGCCGTGCCAACCGGTGGTGATCAGCCGCTCCGGGCACACATCGGAAGCCGTGGAAGCGGCTGAATATCTGGAAAAAACGCTTAAGATTCCTACACTCGCGATCACCTGCGGCACCGACACACCGATTCAGAAAGTGGCGACACACTGCATCGTGCTGCCGGAAGCTGATGAAAAAAGCACGGTAATGACGCGGTCGTTCACATCGATGCTGCTCGTCTTGCAGTCGTTGGCTGCCATTCGCGGGAAGCGGCGTGATTTTCTGGACAAGATCACGAAACTGCCAGAGCAAATGGCTTCGCGGCTGAGTGGAATCCACGAAACCGTGAAATCTTTAACGAAGGCGCATACGTTCGCGGACTATGTATTCCTGGGGCAGGGACCGTTTTTTGGCATCGCGCAGGAATCGATGTTGAAAGTGAAGGAGATGTCCTGCTCGTACGCGCAGAGTTTTCACACGCTCGAATTTCGACATGGGCCAAAGGCGATCGTAAGTCCTGAAACACTGATCACATTTATTCTGAGTGAAAGCGGCCTAAATGCCGAAGCTGCGGTCCTCGAGGAAATAAAGGCGCTGGGCGGGAAGACGTTTGCGATTTGCAACGTGGCCAGTGCTGCAGTGCGCCGCGCCTCGGATTATCTCGTGGAACTTTCACTCGAAGCGCCGGAAGCGGCCCGCCCAGCCGCCAGCGTAATTCCCGGACAACTGCTTGGTTTTTACACCGGACTCAAGAAGGGCCTGAATCCGGACGAACCCCGCAACTTATCCCGCGTGGTGATGCTGCAAAGCAGCGAATAACGAGGCCGTGCGAATGCCGCTAGATGTGTGCGTAGTCGGTGAGATCAATCCTGACTTGATTCTTTACGGCTTGCCGAAAGAACTGAAACCGGAAGAAGAAACCCTGGTCGACGGTTTTCGGCTGACTCTCGGAAGTTCGTCCGCGATTTTCTCGCACAACCTCTCTGTTCTCGGTACTCGGGTCGGTTTGGTATCGAAAATCGGCAACGATGCCCTGGGGCGAATGTCCATGGAATGGCTCGCGAGTGCCGGTGTGGATTTGACGCATGTGCTGCACGCTTCGAACGGCACCGCCACCGGCCTTTCCGTAATCTTGAATCAGCCGGAACATCGCTTCATATTGACGTATCCGGGGACAATGTTTGAATTGGCTTTCGGCGATCTGGATCTCGAGTACATTTTTTCGGCGCGGCATTTTCACGTTTCGTCTTATTTCCTGCATCGAGCGCTACGCCCGCGCGTGGCAGAATTGTTCCGCAAGGCCAAGAGTCGAGGCCTTTCGACGTCACTCGATACCAACGACGATCCTGAAGGAAAATGGGCTGACGATTTGCTCGAAGTGCTGCCATTCGTCGACATTCTTTTTCCCAACGCGCGCGAAGCAAAAAAAATCGCACGCGTCAATGACTTGAATCAGGCGATCGACAAGCTTTCGCGGATTTGCCCGCTGGTAGTGGTAAAACTCGGCCCAGACGGTGCGGTCGCGCGGAAAGGCAGCGAAGAATGGCGCCGGGGCGGGATGCGGGTGAAATCAAAGGACGCAGTGGGCGCCGGCGACAGTTTTGACGCCGGATTCATCCACCGATTCCTACAGGGAGCGTCGCCGCAGGAATGCCTGGAATACGGCGACATTGCGGGCGCGTTTTCAACGACGCACGAAGGGGGC
>Ga0182024_10019937_pt1 | contig 12298 bp, 9 predicted proteins | sample P32metaG_FD_120480 | JGI IMG/M metagenome (GOLD analysis project Ga0182024, IMG submission 120480) | Permafrost microbial communities from Stordalen Mire, Sweden - P3-2 metaG (Illumina Assembly) | ecosystem: Environmental > Terrestrial > Soil > Wetlands > Permafrost | place: Sweden: Stordalen...
ACCTTGCCCCTTCTGGGCATCCGATGAAGCGCCTTCTGCGGAGAATCGGATTCTTTTCTAAGAGCTTTCAGAAAGTCTATGGAAAATCCGTCCTTGTCGAGATCGAGATTTGCAGCTTCTGCTTGTTTATTCAGACGAAGCTTCCTTTTCCGGACGAGGCGATCGGAAGGCTCTATACAGATTACCGGTCTGATTCATATAACCGGGAGAGAATTCGGTACGAACCCGAGTATGCGGACTTAGCAGGTCAGGTTGGCAGTTGCACTCAGGAGATTCAATCCCGTAAAGTTGGCCTCACTCAGTGGTTGACGGGGAAATTCGACGTCGAAAGCAATTTTTCGATGCTTGACTATGGCGGAGCGGACGGAAAGTTTTTACCAAATCTTCCAGGCGAGAAATACGTTTTTGACATTTCCGATATCGCGCCGGCCGAGGGAATCATCAGAATCAAGGACGAATCGGGATTGGGTTCTTACTCCTACGTCCAACTCGCTCACGTGCTGGAACATGTGCCCTATCCCCTGCTTTTGACTAAGAAGGCTGCATCTGTTCTCAAAGACTCAGGTTATCTTTACATTGAGGTTCCACAGGAGTTGAGCGATGAGGTGACGACCCGGCTCGCGAATGGGGATAAAACGATCCGAGTGGACATTCATGAACACATCAACAGGTACTCCGTAAAATCGGTGACGGAACTTTTGCGATCGGCGGGGCTTTCGCTGGCGGCGATTCAGACGGAGGAGGTGGATTTTGGCTGGATCAGCGCGACGGTGATCAGGGCGCTTGGCAAGAAACGCTAAATTTGCCGGAATGGTCCCAGACCCATCCGCGGAAACGAAGCCGCAACTACAGCGAACTCAGAGTTCCTCATAGGCAACGATTTGCTTCCTGGTGAACTCCGCCATGTTGTCCCCTTGATTCCAGGCGCGATACCACGCCATCGTCCACTCCAACGCGGTTTCGATTCTGAGTCGTGGTCTCCATCCGAGTTCGAAATGAGCTTTGCTTGCATCCAGCCTGAGAACATGATCCTCGTGTAGGCTGGGAAACGCATCGCGAACCCAGGAAGCGCCATCGCCCCATAAGTCGACAACCTTGGTCGCGATGCGCTCGACGGACCAGATGTCGTCATCGCTCGGTCCGAAGTTGTAAGAGGAAGCAAACTTCGCATGCTGGGCGAGGAGTTGCTCAGCCAGCATCATGTAACCGTGCAGAGACTCGAGCACGTGTTGCCAGGGACGGATCGCTGTTGGACGCCGAATCAGAACCGGTTGCCCGGAGCGGAATCCTCGGACCAGATCCGGAATAAGCCTGTCCTCGGACCAGTCCCCTCCACCAATCACATTGCCAGCGCGCGCTGTGGCAAGGGCCACACGGTGTTCGTGCAGTCGCGCGAGGGGGAAAAATGAGTTGCGGTAGGCCGCGCTCACAATTTCGGCGCAGGCTTTGCTGGACGCATAGGGGTCATACCCGCCGAGCGGATCCGTCTCCCGATACGGCCATATCCATTCCTGATTCTGGTAACACTTGTCGGTCGTGACACACACGACCGCGCGAACGCTCGGAGTCTTACGGATACCCTCCAACAGATGTACCGTACCCATCACATTCGTGCCGTACGTGCCCAACGGGTCCGAATACGATCGCCGAACAATCGGCTGCGCCGCCAGATGAAAGACCACCTCTGGCGCAAACTCCGTCATCGAGGCCTCGAGCCTGGCATAGTCGCGGACGTCGCCGCGAACGTCATCAACGTCGGTATGCCCGGACACCAGGCTGAACATGTTCGGTTCGGTGCAAGGGTCGAGGGCGTACCCTCGAACCTTGGCACCCAGCTTGCTCAGCCAGAGCGCGAGCCAACTGCCCTTAAACCCAGTATGCCCAGTCAAGAAAACGCGTCGCCCCAGCCAAGTTTTCACCACTTCTTCCAGGGTGCCCTCCCCTCGGCCCACAACTCCTCCAGCCGTTGCTTATCGCGTAGAGTATCCATTGCCTGCCAGAATCCGCGATGCCGAAATGCATGCACTTGGCGTTGCGTGGTCAGGTTGTCCATCGGCTCACGTTCAAACATCGATGCATTGTTGTGAATTTCATCCAGCACCTTAGGTGACAAGACAAAGAAGCCGCCGTTGATCCATCCGCCTTCACCTTGTGGCTTCTCCTGAAACGAAGTGATGGCTGTTCCGTCCATGCCCAGTGCGCCAAATCGCGCTGGCGGCTGCACAGCCGTGATTGTCACCCGACCGCCTTGCTGCCTGTGGAAAGCGATGCTTGCCGAAATATCGATGTCGCTCAAGCCATCTCCGTATGTCATGCAGAAGGCATCGTCGCCTTCGACATAGCGAGCTACTTTTTTCAGCCGTCCTCCGGTACCCGTCTGATCTCCGGTATCCACGAGCGTCACCTTCCACGGCTCTGCGACGCTCTGGTGGACTTCCATAGAACGCTTCTGCATGTCAAAGGTGACATCGGACATATGCAGGAGATAATTCGCAAAGTACTCTTTGATCATGTATCCCTTGTATCCGCAGCAGATGATGAAATCGTTGATTCCGTGGTGTGAATACAGCTTGAGGATGTGCCAAAGGATCGGTCGGCCACCAATCTCAACCATCGGTTTAGGCCGAATGGCCGTCTCTTCACTAAGCCGCGTTCCAAAGCCGCCTGCAAGAATCACTGCCTTCATTTCATCTCCCGGCCGTATCCGGAACATTCGTCGCGCGCCGAACACGTCAACAACCCACACTGGGTCTGCTCCGGTCCGCATGCGTCGAAATGTGTTGCAAAATCGTTCTCATCATAAGCTAACCTGCACAGGAATCAAGCGCCCGGGAAACAGCTTGAATGGTATGATTTGAAGGCTCGCACTGAAATTATGGCGGATACCGCAGCGCAGCTACGCAGGAAAATTCTCGACCTGACGGCTCAATATTGTTCGGAATCGTCCCAGCCTGGAGATTTTATACCGGGAGTTTCACCTGTTCCCGTGTCGGGCAAAGTGATCGACGGTTCCGATGTGAGCGCGGTGGTGGATTCAGCTCTCGACGCCTGGTTTACGACCGGCCGATTCGCGGAGGCCTTCGAACGGGACCTGGCACGGTTTGTTGGCGTTCGTTCGGCATCGCTGGTCAACTCGGGCTCTTCGGCCAATCTGGTTGCCCTCAGTGCTCTGACTTCGCCAAAACTTGGCGATCGACGTCTAAAGCCGGGCGATGAGGTGATCACCGTGGCAGCAGGGTTTCCGACGACGGTGAACCCGATTTTTCAGAATCGCCTCGTGCCAGTTTTCGTGGATGTCACTGTTCCGGGGTATGAGATTGATGTGCGCGAACTGGAAGCGGCGCGTAGCGAGCGGACAAAAGCTGTGTTCGTCGCCCACACTCTGGGAAACGTCTTTGATCTCGATGCAGTCAGCGCCTTTACACGCAAGCATGGTCTCTGGCTGGTCGAAGACTGCTGCGATGCCCTGGGTTCCACTTACAAGGGAAGGAACGTTGGTACTTTTGGCGACATCGCTACTTTGAGCTTCTATCCCGCGCACCACATCACCACCGGAGAAGGCGGAGCCGTCCTTACAGATAAGCCGGCTTTGCAGGTGCTGATTGAGTCCTTTCGCGACTGGGGTCGCGATTGCTGGTGCGAGCCCGGGAAGGACAACACCTGTGGCAAGCGTTTTGACTGGCAACTGGGTTCGTTGCCGTGCGGATACGATCACAAGTACACCTATTCGCACATCGGGTATAACTTGAAAGCGACAGATATGCAGGCGGCTCTCGGTGCATCTCAGATCAAAAAGCTGCCTGATTTTATCGCGCGCCGGAAAGCGAACTTTCGTCATCTCAAGAGCGCTCTGGGAGCGGTCGGGGAGTATCTGATACTGCCGCAAGCGACGCCCCATTCCGATCCGTCGTGGTTTGGCTTCCCCATTGGAGTGCGTGAGAATGCGCCATTTCGGCGAGAGGATCTGATTCACACCCTGGATGCGAACAAGATTGGTACGCGCCTTTTATTCGGGGGTAATCTCCTCCGACAGCCCGCTTATCAGGATTGCGTGTATCGTGTGGTGGGAAAACTGCACAATACTGACTTTGTAATGAATAACGTGTTTTGGGTGGGGGTATTCCCCGGACTGACGGCACCGATGCTGAACTTCGTGGCAGCGACGATCGTTGAATTTGTGGCGAAGTCCACGGCTCGAGGCGGAGAGACACGGCCTACACTCGCACATCTTAGCTGAAAACAGGAGGGGTGGGAGAATGCGGGATCTCAATCGGCGGCCGCTCTTTATCTACGAGATGGCCAATAATCACATGGGTGATGTGGAGCACGGGATCCGCATCGTCAAGGAACTGCGGGCCGCTTCGGAGGGATTTCCGTTCGGTTTTTGCGTGAAGCTGCAATATCGCGATATTGACAGTTGCATCCATCCGTTGTACCAGGGACGGTACGATCTCAAGTATGTCAAGCGCTTCTCCGAGACTCGCCTTTCCTGGGATCAATACCGACAAATTAAAGATGCCATCGTCGAAGGCGGCTTTCTGTCGATGTGTACACCATGGGACGAGACCTCGGTAGACAAAATCATTGAACACGAATTCGATTTCATGAAAGTGCCTAGCTGTTATATGACCGACTGGCCTCTTCTTGAACGAATTGCAAAATACGACCTTCCCATCGTCGCGTCCACTGCGGGTGAGCCGCTCGAAGACATTGATCGCGTGGTCAGCTTCTTTAGGCACCGGAACAAATCGCTCACCATCATGCATTGCGTGGGCGAATACCCCGCCCCTGACGATCACCTGCACCTCGGCCAGGTCGAACTGCTGCGAAAGCGGTATCCAGAGATTCCAATCGGTTATTCCACACATGAGCGTCCGGACAATCTTGAAGCCGTCAAGATTGCTATAGCACTCGGCGCCGTCATGTTGGAGAAGCATGTCGGCCTCGCTACAGACAAGTATGCGCTGAATGCGTACAGTGCGAACCCCGGCCAAGTACGGAAGTGGCTCGAGTCAGCTGCAGACGCTTTGACTATGATCGGCGACCCAACGAAACGCTATCCTGCGCCCCCGGGAGAACAGATCGCCCTTCGGGATCTGGCGCGCGGAGCCTTCGCCCGGAACCCTGTAGCGGCCGGTGAGCCGGTCCGGCATTCGAATGTCTTTTACGCCATGCCCAACGCCAAGGGCCAACTTGTAGCCCAGGACTTCTCAAAATATGCGGAGTTTGTCGCGTGCCAGGACATCCTCGCCAATGGCGCGGTGATGCAGGCTCAGGTGAAGGCTGTTAATACCCGCGAGGCGGTTTACAGAATTGTCTGCGACGTAAAAGCACTCATCCGAAAGAGCAAGGTGCAAGTGCCAGGACAGTGCGAGCTCGAGATTTCTCACCATTATGGTTTGGAAAAGTTTCGTGAATGCGGGTTGACGGCAATTACAGTGATCAATCGCGAATATTGCAAACGACTCATGGTGGTATTGCCTGGACAGAAGCATCCTGAGCAGTGGCACAATGTTAAAGACGAGACATATCACATTCTCTACGGAGACGTTACGGTGGACTTGGATGGCCGCCAGGCGACTCATAAAGCGAACGGGGTTGTGACGATTCCACACGGAATCAAGCATTCGTTCTGGACCAAGAGCGGAGCGGTCATTGAGGAAGTGTCGTCCAGCTATTCTTCCGATGATTCGTTCTATTCGGATGCCGCAATTACTGGAAACAAGAACCGCAAGACCTTCGTAAGTCACTGGCTCGAATAATGCTGACGGTAGTCTGGGATGTCGATGACGTCCTAAACGATCTGACGTACCAATGGTTCGTCTATGGATGGCTGGCGGAGCACTCTGACTGCCGGATTTCCTACAACGAACTGACCTGCAATCCACCGCATGACGTTCTGGGAGTGGATCGAAGTGAATACCTTTCTTCCATGGATGATTTCCGAAGAACCGAGCGGGCCCGCAATATGGCACCCAATCGCGAGGTGCTCACCTGGTTTCGCAAAGAGGGACATCGATTCCGCCATCTTGCCCTTACAGCTCGTCCTTTGGAGACGGCACCGGACGTTGCACATTGGGTGATGCGACACTTCGGCTCATGGATCCGCAGTTTTGGAGTTGTGCCCACTCGCGCAGCGGAAGGGGTTCCTGTCTATGACCGCAGTAAGGGCGAATACCTGGCATGGCTCGGCAGGGGAGACGTACTCGTGGAGGATTCGACAGACAATATCATTGAGGCTGAATCGCTTGGACTGAGAACTCTGCAGACGGCCCAGCCTTGGAACAACAGCAAATTAACCATGACGTCAGTACTGCGACGCCTTACCCAACTGGCGGGTGAATCTTGATCAAACTCTCGGACTACGTCGTCCGTTTCCTGAGCGAAGTCGGAGTGACTCGGATTTTCATGCTCACGGGCGGAGGCAGTATGCACTTGGTCGACTCGGTCGGTCGACAGCCCGGATTGGAATACGTTTGCTGTCTTCACGAACAAGCTGTTGCTTTTGCCACTCAGGCGCACGCTGAATTCACCAGCAGTCTTGCGGCTGGTCTGGTGACTACCGGCCCTGGTGGAACGAACACGATCACCGGCCTCGCGGCCGCCTGGCTCGATTCCTCTCCCTGCATTTTCATTTCCGGCCAGGTGAAACGCTCCGACTTGCTGACGACCCGTGGAGTTCGTTCCATGGGACCGCAGGAGGTCGATATTATCTCGGTGGTCAGGCCGTTGACCAAATACGCCAAGACCATTCTCGAGCCGAACGATATCCGATATGAACTGGAGCGGGCATTCTTTCTTGCTAACGCTGGACGACGTGGACCGGTTTGGCTTGACATTCCACTGGATGTCCAGGCTCAGATGATCGATGAAGGGATGCTCCAGGGATTTACGCCGGAGCCGTCTCGGCAGAAAGCAGACCTGCGAGAGAAGGTCTCCGCAACCATCGATCTGCTGAAGAAGGCCAAGCGTCCGGTTCTTTTTGTCGGAAACGGAGCGCGCCTGGCTCATAAACAGGGCCTCGTTAGAAACCTCGCGGATCAGCTTAAGATTCCGGTGCTGCTCACCTGGAAGTCGATGGACATGCTTCCCGAAGGGTATCCATGGTTTGCGGGACGCCCGGGGTCGGTAGCATCGCGCGGCGCGAACTTCACACAGCAAAATGCGGATCTCGTGGTGGTTGTAGGCGCAAGGCTCGATATGCCGCAGATCGCATTCAGTCACAAGAACTTTGCGCGGGCCGCGAAAAAGGTGCTCGTCGACGTCGATCCCCGAGAAATCGCAAAATTTGAAATGCCGATCGATTTACCCATCAATGAGGATGCTGGGGATTTTCTTTCAGAATTAGCAGAACAACTCTCACACGTGCACCTGCCTGACGTCAGCGCCTGGGTGGCAAAAACAAAAGACTGGGCCGCGAAATACCCGGTGATTCTGACCGAGTATTGGCACCAGGATCCCGGCTTCGTAAATCTCTACGTCCTGGTCGATGTCTTGTCGGATCTGTGCAACTCGGAAGATGTTCTGGCACCGGGCAGTTCCGGGGCATGCAGCGATATCTTTCTGCAGTGCTTCCGGATGAAAGAGGGTCAGCGGCTGGTCAACTCTCCTTCTCTTGGCGCGATGGGAACGGGGTTGCCAGGATCGATCGGGACCTGTCTCGCCTCCGATCGTCGGCGCACTATCTGCGTGAATGGCGATGGCGGATTTCAGCTCAACATCCAGGATCTGGCGACGGTCCGTCGGCTGACTCTACCTATCAAGTACTTCATCCTCTGCAACGGCTCCTATGCTTCCATCATGGCAACTCAGCGCAATTACTTCGCGGGAAGAATGGTGGGCAGTGATCCGACCAGCCACCTGACTTTGCCCGACATCAGAAGAGTTTCTGAGGCGTACGGGATCGATAGTTGCGAGATCCGGGACCACACGAACATTCGTGAGCAAGTGCAAGCAGTTCTCAATCGTCCTGGACCGGTGATCTGCGCCGTGAATGTGTCGTCGAATCAAGTCACCGCCCCCAGAGCTACTTCCTCTGTGCGGCCGGATGGAACGATCGTGAGCCTGCCTATGGAAGATATGGCGCCGAGGCTCCCGCGGGACGTTTTCTTGTCGGAGATGGTCATCTCACCCTTGGAAGACTGATGAGCGCAGCGAATCCTCTACCCCGGCAGGACTTGGAATTGATTCTGGAGCACACTGCTCTACTGTGGGAGGAAGTGCGCGGCCATCGCATATTGCTGACCGGCGGAACCGGCTTTTTTGGCTGCTGGCTCGTGGAGAGTTTTTGCCACGTCAATCAGGCTCTCGGCCTCGGCGCCCGCATGGTTGTGCTCACCCGTAACCCCGCGGCATTCGCGACGAAGTGTCCGCACCTTGCTACGAACTCCGCTATTGAGCTTCACACCGGTGACGTACGAAGCTTCACTTTCCCTCCAGGCCAATTCGGCTACGTCATCCATGCTGCTACCGACACAAGAGCCCGCGTTGTGGCCGAGGCTCCGCTGAATACATTCTCCACGATTGTTGGCGGAACGGAACGTGCGCTGCAGTTCGCAAGCGAATCCGGTGCCAGGAAATTCCTGCTCACAAGTTCCGGTGCCGTGTATGGAAAACAACCGCCCGGAACAACACATATTCTGGAGAGCTACGTTGGATCGCCAAACCCGGTGGATCCGGCAAGCGTATATGGCGAGGGTAAGCGGGCAGCGGAGCTCCTGTGTGCGATCTATCAGAACGCAGGCCGCCTCGATTGCAAAATCGCTCGTTGTTGGGCATTCTGCGGTCCGCATCTTCCCCTTGATCAGCACTTCGCCATCGGCAACTTCATCGGGGACGTCCTTGCGGGCAGGCCGATTCGAATTCAGGGCGACGGAACCGCGAGAAGGTCTTATTTGTATGCTGCCGACTTAGCTGTGTGGCTGTGGACAATGTTGTTTCGGGCACCGCCGCTCGTCCCTTTCAATGTCGGGTCATCGAATGATTGCAGTATTCTCGAGTTGGCGCAGACGGTGGTTGCGACTCTCAATCCGGAGACGAAAATATGTGTCGCCGGACAAGCTGTTCCAGGGAGTGCGCCGCCCCGGTACGTGCCTTCCGTAGACCGGGCTCGGGAGATGCTTGGACTACGCGAGACAATCGGCTTGAAAGAATGCATCCGGCGGACTGCGGAATGGTACGCTCAAGAAACCAAGTGGCCTGCTGCACAGGTGCCGTAACTTTCGCTTTTGACACCCGACCAATTTCGCGGCCTAACGTGCTGGCGAACGGTGGATGTTCCACGAGGCATTTCGACCGAAGAGGCTAATGCAGAATGAATGCTGCAGGCCCGGTCGGCGGGGTATCCGGAACTGGAGCGAGTGAGCCGCTCCAAGCTGCATAAGATCTTGATGCAGGGAGAACTTCGGCCGCATAAGGTTCGTTACTATGTGGAGCGACGAGACCCGGAGTTCGAGTCCAAGATGGCGGCGGTGTTGCAAATTTACAAGGAAGTAGAGATTCTCAATCAAGGACTGCTGCGCGGCGAGATATGCGAGCCGGGGATGGTCACGGTGTCCTACGAGGAGAAACCCGGCATTCAGGCGCTGGCTCAGAAAACGCCCGACCGGCCGCCAATGCCCGGACAGCATGCCAGCCCGACCCGGGACTTCGAATACAAGCGGCTGGGAACCGTTTCGTTGCTGGCGGGGCTGGATCTGCACCGGGGCACGGTCACCGAGATCGTCAGCGAGACGCATAAAAGCTAAGGACTTCATTGAGCTGCTGAAAAAGCTGGATGCGGCCTATCCGGCGGCCACGACGTTGCGACTGATTCTAGACAATCACTCCGCCCATATCTCGAAGGAGACGCAACGTTACCTGGCGATCCGGCCGCAACGCTTTCAGTTCGTCTTCGTTCCCAAGCACGGTTCGTGGCTCAATCTGGTGGAGGATATGTTCAGCAAGATGGCGTGCAGCATGCTCCAGGAGATCCGGGTGCAGAGCAAACAGGAACTCATCGAGCGAATCCACCTGTACTTCCAAGAAGTGAATGCGGCTCCGGTGGTATTCCGATGGAAGTACAAGACGGATGAGGCTTTGATTGATTAGCTATTTAGAGAACGATGATCTAGTCGCCAGCTTGCGGACTCGTGATTTGTGTCAACCGATTACCGTCCTGACTTTTTTCGGGAGCGCTGGTTTTCACGTGCTGGCTGCCGCGCAACAGATACTTTGACAACGTAATGAAGCCCTTGACGTTGCGCTGTAGCTCGCGGCGATCTTTCAACGACTGCTTCAGCTTATAGAACAGATACGAAGGACTCAGATAGAAGCTGCGGCGCGCGCGGTCGCAGAAGCTGACCAACTGCTCGTGAGTGATGTTGGGCAAAGTGACGACGCTGTTGTGGAGTCCGTCTTTGGTTAACCATGCGCTCCAGTCTTCGATCTTAATATATTCCCGCTTCTTGGCTTCTTCATACGCGGTTGTACCCGGGTACACCATGATGGGAAAGAATTGGGCGGTGTCGGGCTGGAGCTTCTTGGCAAAGCTCAGAGTCTTTTCCATGCTGGCCGGAGTCTCATTCAGGTTGCCGACCATGAAGCAGCCATGCACCATGATGCCGGACTGCTGGCAGCGGCGGACAAAGCGATGGGCCTCTTCGTGATACTTCGCGTCACGGCGGTCATCGTTGTTCTTCTTCATGCCGTGTATGACTTCAACGTCGCCGCTCTCAAACCCGACGCAGAACAGGCGGGCACCCGCCTTGTGCAGCGTTGACAGCAGTTCACCCTCGGCCCCGATGTCGGCGCGGCAGTTGGCGTCAAATGGCAGCTTGTTGCCGCGGCGGATCAGTTCGTTCGCCAATTCCAGGGTGCGCGGCTTGCTGATGATGAAGGTATCGTCTTCGAGCATCGCGGTCTTGATTTCAGGCATTTCGCGGGAGACGAAATCGAACTCATCGGCCACGTTCCCCACCGAGCGGTAGCGCATGGTGTGTCCACTGAAAGTCTGTGGATAAACACAGAACGAGCAGTGATATGGGCATCCGCGGCTGGTATCGAAGACCACCAGGGGCCACAGCGAGTGGCCATAGAAGTAATCCGGTGTATGCAGAAATCGTTTATAGACTTCTGAAACGAAAGGCAGCTCATCGAGATTCTTAATGGCTTCGCGTGGCTTGTTGCTGACGATCTCTCCCGTCCTGCTATGGCGCCATACCAGACCATCGACCGCGGAAAGATCTGCGCCGCAGGCCTTCGCCTCCAGCCAGTCACGCACTGTGTATTCGTACTCGCGTATGGCCACCGCCTCCAGTGCGGCCGACATAGCGAGCGTCTCCTTGGGTAACGAGGACACGTGCCGTCCGACCAGCAGTACGTGCAAAGAGGGGTTCGCGGCGACCAGAGATTCGATCACGCTAACGTCATTAAGAATGCTGGGCGTACAGGTATCGCAGACTACCGCTTCGATATTTTTGGAGGCGATGCGGTCGATGACCGCCTGGACTGAGTGACCAGCCGCGGGGGCATCGATGAAGTCCACGTCATGACCACTCTTGATCGCCACCCCGGCGGCGTGAGCCAGCCACTTGGGGTAATACAGGGTCCCACTCTTGGTGACCGCAGGACTGCGCTGCTCCCGTGAAAAACGGGGGTGAAAAGGTGGATTCAAAAACAAGACACGCATCGTTTCAGTATATCTTAACCGTGCCGCAAATACTGGAGGCACGGCTGTCAACTTTGATTACTTAAGTATGTGGCATCAAGCCTTTACATCCAAAAACTGAAAACCAGCCCGCAACCTGAAGACTACACCGTCTCCCGTCTCGCCTTCCAGAGCCCCTTGATCGTTCGCAGGCGATCGCTGTTCTCCGGCAGCTCGAAGGCATAATGCAAGCTTTTCCGCAGCCAGACCCAGAACACGGCAATAAAGAAAGAAAGAATGGTCGCTCCGATAACAATCAGGGTCCGGTGTGGGGAGGATTTCGTATCCGGAGGCACGGCAGCATCCACCACCTGAATAATGGCGCCTTCCCGCGCCTCATCGAGTTTTGCGACTTCGAATTCCTTCGCTAACAGCTCGAAGACGGTCTCCTGATATTTGAGGTCGCGGAACCGGCGCAGGTATTCCATGCCGGATTGGGTCACTCTCCCTTTGGACATATTGATGTCTGACCCCAAGTCCTGTTTTGACCCCGCTACACGATCGAGTTGCGATTGCAGCGCCGCAAGTTCCTGCTTGGCAAGGATGACGTTAGGATTGTCGTCGGTGGCGAAGGATCGCATTCCCTCGATCTGCACTTGTTTGGCCACGACC
>Ga0182024_10019938_pt1 | contig 12297 bp, 13 predicted proteins | sample P32metaG_FD_120480 | JGI IMG/M metagenome (GOLD analysis project Ga0182024, IMG submission 120480) | Permafrost microbial communities from Stordalen Mire, Sweden - P3-2 metaG (Illumina Assembly) | ecosystem: Environmental > Terrestrial > Soil > Wetlands > Permafrost | place: Sweden: Stordalen...
GACCTCCTGCGTGTGAAGCAGGCGCTCTAACCAGCTGAGCTACGCGCCCGACTGGCGGGCAACAGCCCTATTGTAATTCACGCGGCGCGATGAGTGCTACCTTTAGAAATTCATGCACGATTCAAACGATTATTTCGTAATCCCCCATCGGCGGCTCGCGGAGTTTGCGCGTGCGGTGCTCGAAGCCGTCAAAGTCCCGAGCGAAGCCGCGACCCTGGTTGCCGATTCACTCGTCTCGGCGAATTTGCGCGGGGTCGATTCCCACGGCGTGCAGCTTCTTATCTGGTATACGCAGCAGATTCAGGACGGTAACATCGATATCGCGACCTCCGGCCGGATCGCGAGCGAAAAGGGTTCCTGCATGGTCTACGACGGGATGAACGGGCTGGGCCAGGTGGTCTCTGACGCATGTTGCGATCACGCGATTCGCCTCGCCCGAGCAAACGGACTGGGCATGGTGACGGCGCGAAATTCCAGCCATTTCGGAGCGTCTGCGTGGTGGGCGCAAAAAATCGCCGCGGCGGGATTGATCGGCATCGTCACGTGCAACGCGACGCCGCTCGTGGCGGCATGGCAAGGCAAGGATAAAATTATCGGCACCAATCCGATCTGCATGGCCGTGCCTGGACCCGATACCTTTCTGCTCGACATGGCGACCACCACCGTCGCATTGAATCGCATTCACAAGGCGATTCTCAGCGGCGACACCGAAATCCCGCCGGGCTGGGCAATGGACGCCGAGGGCAATCCGACGACAGATCCCAAGACCGCTCTGGAAGGACTGCCAATGCCGCTCGGAGGATATAAAGGCACCGGTCTGGCGCTGATGGTTGAGGTCCTATGCGCGGTCCTTTCCGGCGGCGCCATGATGACCGGCGTCGGCGGCTTGCGGATCAAAAGGCGTCCCATGCGCGTCAGTCATTTTTTCCTGGCCATCGACGCCGCGCATTTTCTTCCCATGGACGAATTCCAAGCCCGCATGCAGCAGATGCGCGAAACCGTCAAGGGCTCGCGACCCGCGGCAGGGTTCGACGAAGTGCTGATCGCCGGCGATCCGGAATGGAAATCCGACGAGCGGCGCCGACGCGAGGGGATCCCTGTTTCGAGAGGGATCTGGCAGCAACTCTCTCTACTCGCCGAAAGTCTGAACGTCCCGGTGGCTGTTGGCTAGAATAGAGTCTCATGCCCGAAGAAGCACCGGTAACCTTCGAGAGCGGCCTGCAGCAGCTTGAAGGAATCGTTAAGGAAATGGAGAGCGGCGACCTGCCGCTGGAGCGCGCGCTTGAGCTTTTCGAAAAAGGAATGAAGCTGAGCGAAGCCTGCCGCAAGCAGCTGGAAGAGGCCGAAACGCGCGTCGAAACTCTGATTAAGCGCGCAGGCGAAGTGGCGGCCGAGCCCTTTTCATTTGACAAAGGATGACGCTCGCCGACTATATATCCGCGCAGCAGAAGACGGTTGATTCCGCGCTGGAGCGTTGGGTTCCCGCTGAGTCCGACAATCCCGCGACCATTCACCACGCCATGCGCTACAGCCTGTTCGCGGGCGGAAAGCGCATCCGTCCTTTACTGGCGATCGCGGCTGCGGAGGCCATTTCCGATGCTCCCGCCGGCATCGAGTCGGCCGCGTGCGTTCTCGAATTGATCCACACTTATTCATTGATCCACGACGACCTGCCCGCGCTCGACAACGACGATCTTCGCCGCGGACGCCCGACGTGCCACAAAGTCTTCGGCGACGCGATGGCGATTCTCGCGGGCGACGCTTTGCTGACGCTCGCGTTCGAAGTACTGGCAAAACTGGAAGGCGTCGATGCGGAACGACGCATTTCCCTGGTCCGCGAGCTTGCCACTGCCTCCGGCACCGTCGGCGGAATGATCGGCGGTCAGGTGAACGATATCGAAGGCGAGGGTAAGTTTCCCACCGCGCATCTCCTCGATTCGATCCATCGCGCGAAGACCGGAGCCCTCCTCCGCGCCAGCGTTCGCATGGGAGCGATTTACGCCGGCGCAACGGAACAGCAGCTCAACGCGCTTACGAATTTCGGTGAACACATCGGTCTCGCGTTTCAGATCGTCGACGATGTTCTCGACGTCGAGCAATCGTCGGAGGCGCTGGGCAAGACCGCCGGCAAGGACGCACAACAAAAGAAAATTACCTTCCCTGCCGTCTACGGAATCGAGCGGTCTCGCAAGATGGCGGAAAGCGAGCGCCTCGAGGCGCACCTCGCTCTGAAAATGTTTGATGAACGCGCCGAGCGCCTTCGCGAACTTGCAGACCTGATCGTGCGCCGCAACGCATGAAGTTCGCTATGAGCAAGCATCGCCTCGATCAACTCGTGGTGGAACGCGGGCTCGCCGAATCGCGCGAAAGAGCGCAGGCCCTGATCCTGGCCGGACAAGTGATCGTCAATGGGCAGAAAAGTTCGAAGCCCGGCCACAGCATCGCCGACGACGCGCGCATCGAAGTGCTCGAACGCATGCCCTACGTGAGCCGCGGAGGATTTAAGCTGGCTGCCGCGCTCGATTATTTTGCGATCGATGTTACCGGTTGGACCTGCATCGACGTCGGCGCATCGACCGGCGGATTCACGGATTGCCTCCTCCAGCGCGGGGCCAAGAACGTCTGGGCCATCGACGTCGGCCACGGCCAGTTCGATTGGAAACTTCGCAACGACCCTCGCGTAATCGCGAAAGAAGGCGTGAACGCGCGCTATCTGGCCGCAGCCGATTATCCCGTCAAGTTCGATCTCGCTGTTTGCGACGCGAGCTTCATCTCGACCACGATGTTGATTCCCGCCATCGTGCCTCTTCTTGCCGCGCCGCATCGCCTGATCGTCTTGGTGAAACCTCAGTTTGAAGTGGGCCGCGCCGACATCGGCAAAGGAGGAATCGTGCGCGATCCCGAGCTTCATGAACTCGCCTGTGCCCGCGTCCGCAATGCCTTCCAAGCGCAGGGCCTCGATTCTGCTATCATTCCCAGTCCGATCCTTGGGACGGAGGGAAACCGCGAATTTCTTCTCTATGGCCACGATTGAAACCGTCGGCATCATCTCGAAGCCTCGCATTGAGCACGCGGCTCCTCTGGTCGGCGGCATTGTCCAATGGCTTGTCAAGCGCGACATCAAAATCCGTCTGGATGAAGAGAGCGCGCGCTACGCTGGCCGCAACGAATTTCTATCCCGTGACGACGTGCCTCGCAATGTGCAGCTTGTCATCGTCCTCGGCGGCGACGGGACGTTGCTCTCCGCGGCTCGCGCCATCGGCGGTCGGGACATTCCGATCTTCGCGGTAAACTTCGGCGGCCTGGGATTTCTAACCGCGATCACGGTCGATGAAGTCTACGCGCAGCTCGAACACGCTTTACATGGCGATCTTCACATCGGCCGGCGCCGCATGCTGCACTGCGAACTCTGGCGCGACGAAAAGATTCTGCTGTCTCACGACGCACTGAACGATGCTGTACTCTCCAAAGCCGAAATCGCCCGCATGATCGACCTCGAGGTCAACGTCGACAGCAAACTGATGTGTGTCTACAAGGCCGACGGACTCATCGTCGCCACGCCCACCGGCTCCACAGCGTATTCTCTTTCGGCCGGCGGCCCGATCGTCTATCCATCGGTCGCCGCGTTTTGCATCACCCCGATTTGTCCGCACACGTTAACCAACCGCCCCGTCATTCTCCCCGATGAGAGCGTAATTGAAGTAATCAATCTTGGCGACGACAGCACCTCCTACTTGACCATCGACGGTCAAGTGGGCGAACTTCTAAAACATGGCGACCGCGTCGTCTGCCGGCGCTCGCAACACTCGATCAGCCTCATTCGGCCGCCCGATAAGCTGTTCTTCGATGTGCTGCGAGAAAAATTGAAATGGGGAAGCCGATGAAACGCCCGTCACTCACTACATGGATTCTGATTGCTCTATTCGCCGGCATCGCGTTTGGCGCGTTCTTTCCCGGACCCGCAAAGGAAATGGGACTGCTCGGAACCATCTTTCTGCGACTGATCAAATCGATCATCGCGCCCCTGATTTTCGCGACCCTCGTGTACGGCATCGCCGGAACCGGCAGTGTCAGGACAATGGGTCGCATTGGCGGCAAGGCGATTCTGTACTTCGAAATCGTCACGACCGCCGCGTTATTCGTCGGACTCGGGGCGGTGAATCTGGTCAAGCCAGGCGTCGGCGTGCAGCTCCCCGATAAGCTCATGGCGAATCTCGCGACATCGGCAACCAGCGCTGCGGCGCTCGCCGAGCATACGTTTCCCACCAGTATTATCGACGCGATGGCGCGCGGCGAAGTTCTTCAAATCGTCGTCTTCTGCTTCATCTTCGGAACCGCCTGCGCAACCATCGGATTAAAAGCGCGGCCGGTGGTCGATTTTTGCAAAGGCCTCTCCGAAGTGATGTTCCAGTACACCAATTACGTAATGCTCTTCGCGCCGCTCGGCGTTTTCGGATCGATGGCGGCAACTGTGGGAGACAAGGGCCTCGGCGTCCTCGTCAACCTCGGCAAGCTGGTGCTGACGCTCTACGGCGCGCTCATCTTTTTCGTCGTGGTCGTGTTCGGAACGGTTATTTTCATTTGTAAGATCCCGCTCGCGCGATTCATTGACGCAGTCCGCGAACCATGGCTGCTGGCATTCTCAACCGCCTCCAGCGAAGCCGCCCTTCCGCTCGCCTTGGAGAACATGGAAAAGTTCGGCGTCCCGAATCACATCGTCGCGTTCGTGTTGCCCACCGGCTACAGCTTCAACCTCGATGGCTCGACACTCTACCTCTCATTGGCCGCGATGTTCGTAGCGCAGGCAGCAAATCATCCTCTGGCGTTCGGCACCCAAATCACGATGTTGTTGACGCTCATGCTCACCAGTAAAGGAGTCGCCGGCGTCCCCCGTGCCTCTTTGGTGATCCTTGCCGGGACGTTGTCGACCTTCGGTCTTCCGATTGAAGGTGTTGCCCTGATTCTAGGCGTCGACACGATCATGGATATGGCGCGAACGTCGGTCAATCTGCTGGGAAACTGCCTCGCGACCGCGGTCGTCGCACGATGGGAAGGCGTCGACCTTTCAATCGCACCCCCGGTAATCGCGGACATTCCAATCCCGGAATCGTCGGCGACTAATTAATTCACGCAAAGACGCAAAGCTCGCCAAGAACCTTCTTGCCTTTCTTTTGCGAGCTTTGCGCCTTTGCGTGAATTGTGTTACGCCGCCGCCGAAACCCCCATCTTCTTCGACCATGGCGTAGCACCCGACAGCGCCGCGTTGACCGCGTTGATATTCTTCACGCCCTGATCTTGCAGCCAGTCTTCCAAAGCCTTGACGCCCTGCTTGGCGTAAATTCCCATGCCATCTTTCCACGTCGCCCGGCCGCACAACACGCCCGAATAATCCGTGCCCGCTTCGGTCGCCATGTTCAAGCTCTCTACGAACTGGGCGTTACCCACACCTGCGCTCAAATAAATAAACGGCTTCGTCGCCACTTCCGCCGCGCGCCGATAATGCCCTAGCGCTTCGGTGCGTGTATACGCCTTTTGCCCCTTGTAAACCGAGCTTCCTTCGACAAACTCCGCATTCACTGGCACTTCGACTTTCAGCACGTCCACGCGATACTGCGGCTTGGTAAACTCTGCCATGCTACCAATCACGATCTGCGGCTTGACCTTCGCGTATTCCAATCCTTTTTCGTCACCGCCCTTTGGATCGTAGCCTACAAATTCCAGGAAAAAGGGAATCTCGTTAAATTCGCACTCCGCGCCGACCCGCTCGATGAATGCGTGCTTCACGTCGTTGATGTCCGCCGTGTCGAAAGGCGTGTAGTAGATCAGAATCTTTACCGCGTCCGCGCCCCAATCGGCGATGCGCTTCGCCGAAACGTGCGGCAACAAATCCGGCAGACGGCCGGGTTGCGTGTTGTCGTAACCGGTTTCTTCATACGCGAGCAGCAGACCCGCATTCGACGAGCGCGCCTTCGCCGCATCCAAACCAAACTCGGGATCGAGCAGAATCGCCGAAGCGTGCGGCGTCAACACGCGCGTCACCGCCGTCTTGAACTCCGACATCATCTCAGGCGTTACCGCCTTCACGTCGACGCCCTTGGCGGATGCGATCGACTTTTGCAAACTGCCGCGCTGGTCCATGGCGGCCGCCGAGATAATTCCCTTATCGTTCGAGAGAGCCCTCAGATGCTTCAATTTTCCGGGAGAAAGAGACATATATTTATTAGTGTAAACCGGCCGGTAGCCTGCGAAAGAACGTTTGGGCGCGCCCCACGTCGCGAAAGATCTGCTGCTTCAGGGCGTCCGCACTCTCGAATTTCCGCTCCTCACGCAGCCGTCTCCAAAACTCCACTGAGATGCGACCCGGTGTCAGCCCGTCGAATGAGGAGAGCAGAAACGTTTCGATCGACAGGCTGTCGCCATCGAACGTCGGTCTTGTTCCCACATTGGTGATCGAATTCCAGCGGTCGTCCGACTCGCAATCGCGAGTGCGGGTGATGTAAACTCCGTTCGCGGGAATCACCTCCGCCGGTGTTTTCATGTTCAGAGTCGGAACGGTCTGCTTGGACCCGATTCCATGGCCCGAAACCACATCGCCCGATAAATCGTAGGGCCTTTCGAGCAGCCTGTCTGCCATCGCGACGTCGCCGTCTTCGATGAGGCGTCGGATCTCGCTGGATGAGACGATTCGGCCACGTCGGCGCACGACGTCCACCACGTGGGTCTGAAATCCAAAACGCACGCCGAGCTCCGATAGTGTTTTGAAGTCACCCGCTTGTTTGTGACCGAAACGAAAATTATCCCCCACCATCACGATTCGTGCACGCAACTGCCCGACGACGATTCGCTCCACGAACTCCTCGGGCGAAAGCCGCGCGACCTCGGGGGTAAACGGCAGCACGACTACTTCCTCGATGCCCTGCTCGCGAATCAGCGCGACGCGTTCCTCAACAGTCGTCAGCAAACGCGGCGCGCGCTCCGGAGCCACCACGCGAGTAGGATGCGGATCGAACGTCAGCACAGCGGGCTTCAAATTGTTTTCGCGGCCCAGTTCCACCACGCGCCGCAACAATTGCCGATGCCCCGCATGCACGCCATCAAAATTCCCAATGGTGATCACCGAGTTCACCATGAGCGCCCCTCTTCACAGGCTAAAGCCTGTGCCACCCCTGGGCCTAAAGGTGGCACAGACTTTAGTCTGTGTCTCCGCATAACCTTCACAGCCTGGGCTCCACACTAACTTCCAATCCGTCATACGCAAGATGCACTCCCGCGGGCAACGTCGCCTCCGTGCGGACATGCCCCAGATCGTGGCAGATGTGGGTGAAGAAAGCCATCCGCGGCTGCAACTCCTTCACCCATTTCAAACTCTGCGCAACCGTCGAATGCGTCGGATGAGGCTTGTGCCGCAACGCGCCTAGAAACAAAACATCAAGATTGCGTAGCTTCTCTTTCGTCGCCTCCGGAATATCGCTTTGATCCGTAATGTACACCGCCGTACCGAACCGGAACCCCAGAATCTCCTGCTCGCCGTGCATCACGCGGAGCGGCGTAATTGTCAATCCGAACAGATTGAAAGGCTCATCCTCGATAGGATGCAGTTTCAGCCGCGGAATCGATGTTTGCGCCAGTTCCGGCTCAAACGCATAGCGGAACACCCGCCGAATCGCGTCAAGCGTAACCTGCTTCGCGTAAATCGGAATCGCCGAGCGCTGCCTGTAATTGAACGGACGCACATCGTCGAGACCGAGAATATGATCGGCATGCGCATGCGTGTAGAGAATCGCATCCACCCGTTCGATCGGCGCACGCAATGCCTGCGTGCGAAAGTCGGGCGTCGTGTCGATCAGAATGCCATGGCCGGCATAGCGAATCAAAATCGACGGCCGCAGGCGGTTGTCGCGCGGGTCGGTGGAAGTGCACACCTCGCACTCGCAGCCGATCGTCGGCACTCCGGTGCTCGTGCCCGACCCGAGCACTGTTATGTATAGGGGCAGGTCCATTAAGACGCCGTTTCGGCGCCGCCGCTCTCCGCAACTTTGGACTTTCCAACGGTCTCGCTCACCTGCACATAGCGGAACCGCAGCTCGGTAAGCGAATTTTCAATCAGCCGCTGCTCTTCCATCGACAAATTGTTGCGCGTCTTCTCATGAATCATCGCGAGAAGATCGATCGCGTGACGAGCCGCCGTGAGATCCGGCCCGTCCTGTTGTTCCTCGCCAAACTTCAAGAGCCCAAGGCGAACTTCAGCCTGCGTCTTCAGTGAAAACACCAGAAATTCAAAAGTGGGTGGGGGCAATGGGAAATCGTTTTCAGCCATATTTTTCTTCTCCCAGTTTAAGCTTTACCGCGCGCCTTGTCGGGAGCAATGTTCGAACTTCATGCCACTCCACCATCGTCGCGCCCGCTCGACTAGCGTGTAAGCTAGACCTATGCCAGAAGATGAGCGGCTGGAGGCCATTTCGGAGGCTCTCGCCAGGTTGCTTCGGCGTCAGGATGAACGGCAGCAGGAGATTGACGCGCGGTTTGCGCGCATCGAGGCGGCGTTGGGAATTCACGCTGCCCCCCCGCCGGTCATCGCGACTCCTCCGCCGATTCCTCCGCCGCTGCCTGCTCCCATTCAATATCAACCACCTCCGGTACAGAGGAGCGAGCCGCCACCACCCCCTCTGCCTACGCAAGGCCTGGAATCGCGCATTGGACTCAACTGGATCAACATTATTGGTGTCGTCACGCTGATCTTCGGCGCGGCGTTCTTTTTTAAGTACGCGGTCGACAGTAACTGGGTCGGCCCCGGCGCGCGCGTCGCGCTCGGTATCGTCGCGGCGATGCTGTCGCTTTTTTTTGGCGATCTGATGTGGAGGCGGGGACAGAAAATATTCGGCCAGGGAATCACCGGCCTCGGACTCGCTTTGTTGTATCTGTCTTTCTGGGCCGCCTACGGCGTGTATCATCTCATCCCGCAGCCCGCGGCCTTCTCGCTGATGGTGCTGACCACAATCGCCTCCGTAGTTTTCGCCATGCGATACGAGTCTCAGGTCATCGCGTTACTCGGAATGCTGGCCGGATATTGGACGCCGGGCGCGCTCTCCTCAGGCGAACCTCATCCGTGGATCCTGTTCAATTACGTGTTTCTGCTCAACCTCGGCGGCCTCGCGTTGTCGCGCCTTCGCCGCTGGGCGGCACTGGAAATCCTTTCCGCCATCGCAACGATTCTTTGGTACGGCTTGTGGCTCGGTTTTTCGGCCGCTGCCAGCGATCATCTGGTCGCAACGGTTTTTGCCTTCGCTTTCTACGCGCAATTTTGCTTCGCGCGACTCCGCCTGCTCTGGTTTGTCGCCCAAGTCGCGGGCCCCGTGGCGATTCTGACCATCTGGAATGCACCGGATCGATTCCTGCCGCTTTTGTTCGTGTATGCAATCGGTGGCTTGGTTGTCGCCGAGATCCGCCGCTGGACCGAAGCGCCAGCCTGGACGCTCACCTGTTACTGGGGCGTCTATTTCCTTGCGACGAGAGCCAACCCGGAGCTTCAATTCACCTATATCACCGGAGCGTTCGCGCTTTTCTTTTTCTGGATCATCTGGTGGGCCGTGATTCAAAAACGCGCGCTTCGCAACACCGATCTTTTAGTCATGGCCGTGAATGCAGCTGCGTATTTCGGGGCGTCTTATTATTTACTCAACCCGGATTATCACGCCTACATGGGCCTGTTCGCTGCGCTTCTTGGAGGCCTGAATTTATTGCTCGCCAAACTAGTGTGGAATCCGCAGGCCACTGAGGAGCGCGATACCTGGCCTGCACTTCTCGCCGTCGCGGTGACTTTGACGTTTCTAACGCTCGCGGTGCCGATTCAGTTCGCGGGATTCCGCATCACCATCGCGTGGGCGCTCGAAGGAGCGGCGCTCGCATGGATCTCGGCTCGATTCCAGAGCACGAGAATGAGCATCGGCGCGAGTATCGTGCTGATTCTCGCCGTAATGCGCCTGTTCACGGTCGATACTCTGTTCTATGCCGCGCAAACAGATTTCCCGCTGTTCGCCAATCAACGATTTCTGACCTTTGCCGTGACAGCGATCGGACTGTTTATCGCGGCGAAGTTTTTCTCCGACCGCGCGCAGGCGCTGGTTTCCTACGTTGCCGGTCATTTCGTCACATTGACGGCGCTGGGACTGGAACTGGTTTCGTGGATACAGAAATCGGTCGCGACTGAAGACCAATTTGAAACCATTACCGTATCGATATCGATCCTGATGGCCCTTTATGCCCTGATGTTAATAACGCTGGGAGTGATCAAAAGAAGGTCAATTAACCGTGTTTTGGGGCTCTTATTGATGGGATTAGTGGTCATTAAGCTCTATCTAAGTGACGTGTGGGAGCTCGGATTCGTCTTTCGGATCGTCGCGTTCCTGGGATTAGGCGTTTTGCTGCTCAGCGTTTCGTACCTCTATTCGCGATTCCGACCGGTAGTCGAGAAACTATGGAAAGATGACCCGAGCGTCTAAGTTTCTCCTAATCTTCGCCATGATCGCGTGTGCCGCGCCACTCGATTTGTCAGCGTGGAAGTATCGCAAGCGCATTCCGCTGACGCAGGGCGATGGATTGGCCGTAGTAAAGCTCGACCGCGAGGTCTACATGGGCTCGGAGTTCGACCGCGATGATATTCGAGTCGTACGGGATGGAGGTGAGGTTCCCTACGTTAGAGATACGCTCGCGGTGGAAGATGATGATTGTGTCCAGCCGGAAAGGCTCCTCGACATGTCCGTGATAGACGGTCCCGCGTTCCAGTTCACGGTGAAAGCAGGAAGATACCTTCACAACCAGATCCGAATACGCACCAGTGAGCGAAATTTCCGGCAAAGGGTGCGCATCGAAGCGAGCGAGGACAACCAACATTGGGCTGTACTTCGTTCCGATGGGGCCATTTTTGACTTCACTCAGGACTATCGCCAGTTCTCTTCGCTCGACGTCGAATTTCCGGTCTCTACCAAGCCGTTTCTACGGGTCACGATTTTAGGGTGGAACAAAACTCCTTCGGTGCTGGCCGCATATGTTAATTACAAAGTAGCGCGGACCGCCGAAAGGGAGGTTCTAGCCACAATGGCTCCGAACTTTGTCGAGGACACAAAGACGCAGTCGACGGTCGCGACACTTGACCTTGGTGTCGAAGGGCTGCCCATCGATCGCATTACGTTTGAGATGGAGTCGAAGCAGTTTCAGCGCGCGGTGGGCGTTGACTTAAGCACCAATGGAAAAAATTGGGCTTATCTTGCGCAAGGTGTTATTGCCCGATTGCCAGGCTCCGATTTCACCGAAGAGGATCTCAGCGTTTCCATTCCCGAAACGTATCGCCGCTACTTGCGCATTCGGATCTACAATCGCGACGATCAACCGCTCCAAATCGGCCGCATTCAACTCGGAGGCCTGATCCGCTACGTTAAGTTCGTCGCCTCCGATGCGGGTAATTATTGGCTCTATTACGGCAATTCCAAGGTTCACGCGCCTGTTTACGATCTGCCGGATCTGCTATCGCGGCGCGAGCATGTGAAGGAGACTCGCTGGGTCCTTGGCTCCGCCGAAGTCAATCCGGCGTATCGAGCCCCTGCCGCGCCCAGGAAACCTTGGAGCGAGCGGCATCCGGCGATCCTTTATACTGTGCTTGGCGGCGCGGTTTTGGCGCTGGGCATCGCTACCCTGCGATTCATGGCGCGAATGCGTACGTCTGCATAATTCATGCCTCGATATTTTACACTTGCCGAAGCGGAGAGGGCTCTGCCGGAGGTCGAACTTGCGCTGCGCGATGTTCTGTTTCATCGTGCCGAGTATCAGAAGGCTCACGAGGCTGTCGAAAACAACACGAAGCGAATTCGCATGGCCGGGGGATCGCGGGTCGATCCGGGGGCGCATCTTGCTCTGCGGGCTCGACGGGATACCAGTGCCGCGGCCCTGAAGGACGCTGCCGATCGGGTGGAGCACGCGGGCGCGCTTATCAAGGACGTCGACACCGGACTAATCGATTTTTTGTCGCGATATCAAGGCCAAGCGGTGTGCCTTTGCTGGAAACTCGGCGAAGATAAGATTCGTTTCTGGCACGGTCTCGAAGAGGGATTTCGCGGGCGCAAGGCGATCGATGACGATTTTATTCTGAATCATCGCGGCGAGATGACGAATTGACGATGCCGTTTGCTAGACTAGATGCGAGGAATGCTGCTCGCACGAGAGTTCGTCGATTACGTTTCGCGCCAAATCGTCAAAAAACTGACGCCCCAGTGGATTGAGACAACCGATGCCCAGATAGCGGCC
>Ga0182024_10019939_pt1 | contig 12297 bp, 8 predicted proteins | sample P32metaG_FD_120480 | JGI IMG/M metagenome (GOLD analysis project Ga0182024, IMG submission 120480) | Permafrost microbial communities from Stordalen Mire, Sweden - P3-2 metaG (Illumina Assembly) | ecosystem: Environmental > Terrestrial > Soil > Wetlands > Permafrost | place: Sweden: Stordalen...
AAAAGCTAGTGCTTCCTTTGCTTCATAGCTTCGCTCGGCCAGTTACTCACCGTTTTCGACGGGAGAACTAATGTCCGGTTCGTTGATCTGCATATGACACGCGGCGGCGAAAGGGTCAATGAGATTTTGTTTGTTTATTATTTGTTTAATTACAGAAAAGATTTTGTTAACCGTGTCGTTGTTTGGTTAATTGTTCGATGTGGGCTGACCACCTTTCCCAAGCGTCTTTGCATTCGTCGGCGAAGTCGTATCTCTGATAGACCGCCATCACGCCTTTCATTTTATGATTGAGGCACGCTTCGATCACGGGCAGCGCGATCTTGAGCCGCCGTGCCATCCCCGTGGCCATGGAACGGCGCAAGTCATGGAAACGCCAAGGCTCGGCAAGGGCCACATCAATCTGATCCTTGGCGTGGCCGCCGACGTGCATTGGCTTACTGCTATCGTTGAGTACGTAGGCCCGATCAGGATGGCGCGGCAGCGCATCGATGATACCGCGCATGGCACTCGTGAGGGCGACGCGGTGCGCCTTGCCCGTCTTGGTCCGCTCTTTCGGGAGCACGATGGCGTCGGCGGTGACTTCGCTCCACTGTAAATGCGCGATCTCGTTCCGGCGACACCCGGTCAAAATCAGTAGCCGAGCGAGTGCGCCCGCCGCGCCCGCCGTCTCGGCGGCATGCCACACGGCGGCAAGCTCGGCATCGTCAAGTACCCGCTCGCGTGCCATTTCCTTCGTGCGCTTCACACCGCGTGCCGGTGACGCATCAATCCGGTCCTCACCCTCACACCAGCGGAAGAATGACGACAGCATCTTGACCATGGTGTTTTTGGAAGTCGCGCCACGCTTGCCTGCCTCGTTGGCCAAATCAATCACGTCGCGTCGGGTGATTGAGCGCACCGGCCGGGAGCCCCACGCCTTCACAGCGATGGCAAGCTCGCGCCGGGTGTTGGCAATCGAACCGGGCCGCAGTGTCGTGATGTACTTCTCATCGAAGAGGGCTACGGCAACGGCAACGGAAGCGTCTGGGGCGATCCCGGCACGCTTGGCGGCAGACGGATCAATACCGGCCTGGACACTCTGTATGGCTGCGCCAGCGGCCTTGCGCGCATCGGCGAGCGACAACGCCGGATACGGCCCGAGCGTCTGCTTCACTTTCTTACCGGCGAAGCTGTAGCGGATCGCCCATGACTTGACGCCGCTCGGCTGGACCACGAGACGCAAGGCGCGCAGCAGCGGGTCGCTGTATTCCAGGCGGGCCGATCCGGGCTTGATACTCTCGGCGGTTCGAGCATTGAGGACGGTCATGGGGTATCCTTGGGGTATCCAAAACCCCGTTATATCGCGTGCGCTCCTGTGCGCCCTTGTTATGGTCAGATGCCCAGGAAAGGCCGGAACTGCAAGGCTTTCCGCGCTAAAGCCCCCGAAAATCATGGGCTATCGCTAACAGGCCGTTCAATCCATTCTTGATCGCGCCCCGCAGCGGCGTAGGAACTAACCGGAAGCGCGGCGCCAAGCCCGCCTTGCGGGTGGCGGCGAAAGGCACGGACGCATCATAGGCGACTCGGCGAATCGTCGCCGTCCGCCGCGCGACATCGACAATCATGTAGGTCGCGCGGCTGTCGGTCCCGCGCGGTACGCCGACCGTGCCGGGGTTGATCAGATAAAATGCATCATCGCGCAGGCGCCCGGTTTCCTCGGGCCGCTGAACGATTCGGCCGTCGCGATATTCGTGGATCGCAATTTCGTGCGTATGTCCGTGGGCGCAAATCCGCGCGCCGGACGGATGGGCGATAAGCGCTTCAAAGCTGAGCGCCCGGCTTTCGTCATTGTCGAGCCTGACGATCTCGCAGCCGATCTCGGGATGCAACGCTCCGTGCACCGCCAAGAGTTCGCCCTCGATGTCGGCCTTGAGCGGAAGAGCGGCAAGGAAGCCGAGATCGCCGTTCATCGCGCGCTTGCGTGTCCAGGCGACGGCGCGCGCGGCGGTATTGCTGAAGGTCTCGGTCGTGATTTGCCCGCAAACCGCGCGGTCGTGGTTGCCCGCGATGCAAACCGCCTGAACCTCGCGCAGCAACGCGATACATTCTTGAGGTTTCGTGTTGTATCCGACGATGTCGCCGAGACAGACGATGCGATCGACCGAGTATGGCGCGATGTCGTCGAGGGTTGCTTGCAGTGCTTCGAGATTGGCGTGGATTTCGGAAATCAATGCGAGCTTCATGAGGCGTCCCGATGGCGACCCCGCCAGGCGCCGATTTGATCTTGTTTGAGACGCTTACCGGCCAGCCGGTGGAGTGTCGAGCGCACGAACGGCAACGGGTCATCCCACGACAAAGTCGATTTCGCTTCGCAGCCCAACGCCCAGAAGGCCCACATTGTCAGCGGCATGCCGCCCGCCCGGGCCGCAGGAAAATCCTTCCAGATGCGGCTCCAGCGGACGCCCGCCGTCACGCGCGTTGCCGGCGGTCGTGGCAGTCCCGTTAGATCGGCGTAGACCAGCGCCGGGATGTTGACGCCGGCAATGGCGCCGGCGTGATGCCAAAGGTTGAAGCGAGGATTGATCTCCAGGAGCCGAAGATTGCCCTGCGGATCGCGCTTGAAGTCGAGCTTGGCGACGCCCGTCAGCGCCAGCCGTTCCACGACGGCGCGCCCTTGGCGGCGCACGTCGTCGGCTTCGGTAATCTCGAGTGCGGTGGTGTGGCCATAGCGCAATGGATAGGTGCGGATTTTCCGGCCGGTGAACTCGCCGGCGACGCCGCCTTGCGGATCGACATAGCAATGGTAGCTCTCGATCCTGGATTCGGCGCCGGGGATGAATTCCTGCGCCAGAAGCGGAAGGCGGACGGCACGCAATTGCGGCCACAGGCTCCGTAAGGCTTCGGCGTTTTCGGCACAAAGCGCCTTGCGTAGGCCCCAGCTGTCATTCCAGCGGTCGAGGCGGGTCAGCGGCTTGATGATGACGGGGAAGCGAAGTCCCAGATCGGCCGGTTCGAGGGTGGCGGGATCGAAGCGGCGGGCCCCCGGTACCGGCAGGCCGTGGCGTTCGGCCAGGACCTGGAAGCGCGCCTTGTCGAGCAGGTCTTCGATCAGCGTCGCGTCGGCAACGACGAAGCGGAATGCCTGCGCCAGCCGTTCGCGGAACCGCGAGACCAGCAAGACCTGTCCGTCCTCTTCATAAAACAGCACGGGAGGCTCGGGCTGGGCCTTGCCGAAGCCGACGAGTGCGTCGAGCAGGCCCTCGATGTTTTTCGAGTAGTCGTCCCAGGCCAGGCGAGATTGCGCGTAGCGTGAATAGAGCGAGGGAACTCCCGGCCGGCTCACGACCGCACAAGGAATGTCGGCCAGCGCCAGCGGCCGCAACAGATCCATGTCGCCCATAACGCAAGCGACAACGGTCGGCGCGGCAGACGCAGGCGAAGCGAGCGGCGCGCCTTGCGGCGATCGAGACAGCCGCGGATGCGAGAGTGCGCCGAGGGCGGAGCGCGCCTGCGAGGCCAGCCTCCACAACAGCGGCGTCTGTTTGATCAAACGTTTGATCCGCCGCCGCACGCTCGAAGACCAGCGCGCCGGCAAGCCACGCCAAGTCACTGTCGCCGTGTAATCGTACAGCTTCAGATCGACATCGGACCATTCCAGCTTGTAAGGCTCGTCACCGATCGTGAAATCGAAGCGCTTTAGACCGAGTTTGATCGCATGCGCCATGAGTTCGCGCAGGTGAAGCGCGCCCGGGCCGTAATGGGCCACTTCGGTGTCCACAAAGCTCGCGAGCACGTGGTAATAGCAATCGCGGAAGACCATGCCGAGATTCGCGGCCGCGCAGACCGGCCCGATCTCCACCCGGCTGATGTGAACCAGATTTCGTGTCTTTGGATTCGACGCGAGGTCCAGATAAAATTCCCGGTGACCCGGCGGGGCAAAGATGTCGGCGATTCCCTTGCGCGCCAACGACCGACTTTTTTGGTCCATGAGCGTTTCGAGCGTTCGCCGGGCGTCATCGGTGTCCGCCGCGTTGACAAAACGAACCTCGCCGTATTGCGACATATGCCTGCGTTTGGCGCGGTCGCGGCGGCGCGTCGCCGAAGAACGCTTGGCGTTGTAGAACTTCTCCCAGTCCTCGCCCAACCGGGTGAGATGCACGCCGCTGGCGTTGGGCGTGACGCCGAGATAGGTGAATGGATTGATCTGGGCGCCGACTTTTTGCGGCATCTTCTCAAACTCGATCCAATCGTGGCGTAGCAGCGCCTCGCATTGCATTTGAGCGAGTAGCTCATGCCAAGCCGCGAGGAAGCGATCGGGCGTGACGCGCTGCGAAAAATCCCGCGCGAGCAGCGGTGCGTTGTAGTCGCACAGATCCTGGCCGAGCCAGCACAGCCGTCTGGCCCAGCGTTCCGGGACGACGCAAAGCGGCATCAAGAAAGCGATTTCGCCTTCGCCGAAGCGGCCGACGGCGACGACGGGACGGACACCGGCGCGCTCGCCGACGTGCCGATGCCAGGTCGCGAGCCAATCGAACGTCTGAAACGCGGTGCAATCGGCAACGCTTTCGAACAGACGCCATTCGGCTTCGATGACGGCCAGGTCGCTATAGATACGCAGGCTTAGCTTCGGCGCGATTTCGCCAAGACGCTCCTCCCGACGCGCGGCCGCCATCGGGCGGACGTCGACCGGCGAAGCTTCGTTCCGAAACGCCGTCAATGTGGTGGCGCGTGTCACAGCATTTACTGAAATGGATGGAGCCGCACTTGTGTGGGTGATAGTCGAGAATAGCTAAGGTTGCCTCGCTATCCCGCGGCCTATCGCGTTAAGGTAAAGCCGGCATGAATCGCCCTTGCTCGCGCTGGCGGGCGCATAGCCGTAGTGCAAAATTGCGTTTCAGGAGCAGGGCGGTCCGTGGCGCTTGAAGGCCAGCAAGCCGGCCGAGGCGATCAGCGATGCCCAAATCAGTAAGTGGACATCGCTGTGCGATTGAGCGTCTCGACGGCGATACCCGCCGTTATTTTTCGTGAGCGAAGACGATGCGAGATGGCTCCCCGCGAAAGAAACTTATCGAGGTTTCGATCCCTTTGGAGGCGATCAACTTCGCCTCGGCGCTACAGAAATCTATCCGCCTTGGGTGCACTTTGACGCTGCACGGTTCCGGCAAGACCCGCCTCCATGCTGGACAGTTAATCTTTTGTTAAGTTTGACGGGGGCGCCGAGCACGGTACTGACACGATGTTTTGGTTGGGCGCGCCCGCGTATCACCGATGGTAATCGTTGTGCACGTCGTACGTCACGATCCCGCCGCCCGGCGGGGGGATGACGAGCCAATCCTTGCGCTTCAGAGTGCCCTTGGTGTCCTCGTAGCCGCTGGCCCAATGCTCGCGCATCGAGGTGCCGGAGAACTCAAAATCTTTGGCGTGGCCTTCGTACGTCTTCTGCTGGTAGATGAGCTGCAAGATCGCCATTTCCGGTTGGTGCTCGAGTTCTTCCAGCAGGCGGTGGTTCTCCTTCGACATCAGCTCCGGCGGCATTTTTAGCAGCACCTCCCGCAGGCGCGCCTTCCACGCGTGTACGCGGCGGAATACGTCCGTGTTGTAGCGCGTGCGCGAGGAATACAGGATGTCCTTGTGGCGGGCCATGACCTCGTGGATGTCACCTGGCAGCGGGCCGCGTGCGTTGAAGAGATCGACCTGAAAGACCAGCGCGTTGAGTCCGTCCTCGTGGTCCAGCAGATATTGCAGCGGCGTGTTCGATACGATGCCGCCGTCCCAATAATGGTCCGTGCCGATTTTCACCATCGGAAACGCCGGCGGCAGCGCGCCGCTCGCCAGGATATGGTCTGGCTCGATCGGCTCGTTCGTATTGTCGAAATAGACGAAATTGCCGGTGACGACGTTCACCGCGCCGACGGAGAAGTGGATGCCGCACGAATTGAGCAGATCGAAATCGACCAATTCGCACAGCGTTTCGCGTAGCGGCGCGGTGTCGTAATAGGAGGTGGCGTCCCTGGCGCCGGGCGCGCTGAACCACGGGCCGGGAAAGCGCGGGCTAAAGAAGCCTGGCTGACCGAAGGAAGCGGTCATCAGCGTCGAGGTGGCGTTGCGCATCTGGCGGAACACATCGCCGTCCGGCGTGAAGGCCCAGATGCTTCGCGCGGTGATGGATTCCCAAAACGCTTTCAATCGCTCTATGCGCCGGTCAGGCGGATTGCCGGCGATGAGCGCGGCATTGATCGCCCCGATCGAGACGCCCGAAATCCAGTCCGGCTGCACGTCCGCTTCGTAAAGCGCCTGATAGACGCCGGCCTGATAGGCGCCGAGCGCTCCCCCACCCTGCAGGACGAGCGCCACGCGCCGGCAGCGCGGCGGGCGCCATCCGAGGCCGGAAATCCCAAGCAGATGCTTTGGTGTCGTTGCGTCCATGGAAGCGCTCTATTCTGAGAGTTCGGGCCAACTATGCGCCAGGACGATGAAGATTGAGTTTCGTCTTGCGATGGGCCTCGAGCGCGTCACCATCGTTCCGCCGTTCCATCCGACCGCGCACCGCGATCAGATCGCAGCGAACGGCTGTGCTGGCTCGGATGATGACCGCCCAAGGCGATCAAGAACGATATGCTGATCGCGCGGGAGATCGATGGAAGCGGAGCGCATGGCGGGAGCGGCTATTGGCGCAATGGCAAGCCGTACCCGGCATCCATTGTCACTGCGGACATCGCGCGGACACGATGTTTTTGTTCAAGTGCAATAATTTCTAAGTATTTGATTTTGTTGGTACAGCTGGGTGGACTCGAACCACCGACCTCCTGATCCACAGTCAGGCACTCTAACCAACTGAGCTACAGCTGCACGCGCTCGCGGTCGGCAAGCGCGCGAAAGCTAAGTGGAACGCCCTGGTTTGGCAAGGCCGGCGGCACAATCGCCGCAAACTGGCAAGGCGACAAGCAAAAGCCCGGGCGAAAGACCCGGGCTTCGCCCCATCACGCGATGGGGGTGGAAAACGCGAAACGAGAGGCGTCGCTCAACCGATCTTGGTGAAAGCCTTGTTCATGCCGCTCTTCATTGGCTCGGCCGTCTCGGTTGCAACCTTTTGCGCGAGTGTGCCGAGCTCCTTGCTCTGCTCGCTCAGCGTTTCGAACTGCTTGCGCGCATGCGCGCTCGTGAGTTCGACGACTTCCGACAGCGTCTTTGCCGCCATGACCTCGCCGGCAAAATCGAATGCGGCATTGGTATTGGTGCGCGCCAACTCGATCACCCTGAGACCGTAGTTGGAGGCGCCTTTGGTGGCGGTGGAGTAGGTGGTCTCGAGGACGTCGGTCGCCTCTTCCGCGGCGGCCTTCATCTTCTCGTAGGTGTCCTTTGCCTGGGCCACGCCACGCTCGGCGAATTCGCGGAAGGCCGCCGGCATATCAACCTTCGGCATATCGAATTTGGGCATCTCGAACTTCGGCATTTCGAACGCGCCGGTAGCCGGCTTGGTCGGCTTCACTTTTGGGGCAGCAGTTGTGGCTTCCACCATGACACTCGTCCTTGTTTTCTAGCGCCTATTGGGCTGTTTGACCTTCGAGTTTTGATGGGCCTCGCCGCCCGTGACGCGAGGCATCACATTCATTGACCCCGTAGCCGAACGCAGCACACTTCCAAGCCCGGGAACGTCTGCAGAATTACATAGCAAGAAATTTGGTGCATTGCAATAGGTTATATTGCATCGCACAAATTTGCGTATGGTCTGATTTACATCAATTTTCTGAATTAACGCTGCCCGCGGGGTGCGTCACTTTTTCGGCTTGGCAGCATCCATGACTATTTTGGCAGCACTTTGTCCGAGCCCCTGTGCCTGCGTCGAAAGCATCTTCATTTGCTGCTTGAGATACTCGGATTGTAGCCGCATGACCTCTGTGGGGTCCTTGGCCTGCATGAGTTTTTGGGCAAAGTCGAAGGTCGCTTCCATATTCTGTTCGGCGTAAGCCATCGATTTGTGTGCGATTTCGCTGGCGCCGGCGCGCGCTGCTTCGGCCTGTCCCTGCCATTGCGCCACCGCCTGGTTTGCCGCCTGGGCGATGCCGTCGAACGCGGTCCTTGCATGCGCCACGCTTTGCTCGACGAAAGCGCGGACCTCATTGGGCATTGCAAATTGCTCGAACGGTTCCTTAGCCATCGTCTACTCCTCGCCCCCTGACGGCCGTTATCCTAGGCCAATTCACCGTCCGCGTGCAGCCCGATTTTTGCCGGTCAAGGCTATGCGGCGATTAAGGTTATCTCGCCTTGCCGGCCCGGAGACGTCGACGCGGCATGGACGGCACGGGCCGCCCGCACTATTAAGAATTCCTTAGGAAATGAGTTCCGTCGCATGCCAATCGTGGAGTCAGAGTTCGCCGCCACGCCGCGCGATCCGCGACTGACGGCCCAGCTCGCCGACCACGCCACCAGCGCAACGCCTGCCTGGCTGTGGAGCACGGATGGGTCACGGATCCTATGGGCGAACGCCGTCGGCGCCGCGATCTTCGCCGCCACGAATACGAGCGAGTATGCAACGCGCCGGTTCGATTCAAGGCATCCGGCCGCGGCGGAAATCGCCCGGCTCGCGGCCACGCTGCCGCCGGCGGGGCAGCCGCGGCTTGAGCGCCTGCGCGGTTTCGGGGCGAGTTTCGGCCGTGCCCTGACTTGCCTATGCTCGCGTTTTCCAGCGACTGACGGCATGGCAGCGGTCCTCGTCGTCGCGACCGAGCCGGCCGGACCGGCACTGCCGCTCCGTGAAAGGATCAGCCGCATGTTCGCCGATCGTGAACGAACGCTCGCCGCGTTCGCGGCCGACGGCACGCTCCTCTACGTCACCGATGCGGCGCGGACGCTTCTCGCCGGCGTCCAAACGACGGCGGCGGCCGGCATAGCTGGCATCGCGTCTCAAGCGCTGGCTGCTGGCAGCGCCAGTGGGACGACCGGCTACGGTCCGGTAACGGTCGATCGTTTCGGCAGGGATGTGTCGGTTGTGCTTTTGGCAAAGTTTGGCGCGCAACCGAACGCCCTTCATGCCACCGAGAGCCCTGCTGCAAGGATCGAGCCCGAGCCGGTTCCTGCGGTATCGGCGCTGCAGACCGAGGCCGAAACACCGGCGCTTTCGCCACCTGCCGAGCCCGCCGCGCCAGCAACCCCGCAAGCCGTGCCGAACGGCGCGCAAGACGAGCCGGCTTCGGAACGGCGTCACCCACTGCGTTTCGTCTGGCAGATGGATGCCGATGGCCGCTTCGTCGTTGGTTCGGACGAGTTCATCGAGCTTATGGGACCGCGCACCACGGCTTCATTCGGCCGATTGTGGAGCGAGATCGCCGCCGAGCTGAAGCTCGATCCTGACCATCAGGTCGCGCGCGCGGTCGCCACGCGCGAGACCTGGAGCGGCATCACAATCTCATGGCCGGTCGACGACGGTGACGAGCGGCTTCCGGTCGAACTGTCGGGGCTTCCGGTGTTCGATCGCGATCGCGGCTATCGCGGCTATCGCGGGTTCGGCGTCTGTCGCGACCTCGGCCGCATCAACCATTTGACGCGCACGCGTCGCGAGCGCCCGATCGGATTCATCGCTCAGCCTGAGACGCTCCCGGAGAACGACCGCGACAGTGCGTCCGCGCTAGAGCAGCAAGATGTAACGCCGGCCGAGAAAGAATTTGCGCCCGCCGCCACTGAGCTCGAGTCTCGCGCCGAGCGTCCCACGCCGAGTGTCGCGCCTACGGCCGCTAACGTCGTGCCGTTTCGCCAGGGAACGCCGCCGGAACCGAGGACCCCGAGCCTCAGTCCGGTAGAACGCAAGGCGTTTCGCGAACTGGCCCAGGAACTGACTGCGCGCTTGCGCGGAGGCAATGAGATTCCTGCCGCCGAGAGGGGCGCCGGCGCCTTGCCGGCTGACGAGCAACCCTATGCGTCTGAACTCGCCGAGGCCGCGGACGCGGCGCTTGGTTCCGAGCCGGCACCACCGGCTGCCGGCGAACGCGAAGACGCCGACGCCGCTGGCGAACAAACGATGCCCGCGTTCGAGTCGGCGGTGCTCGACCGCCTTCCGCTCGGCGCGCTGATCTACCGGCACGACGCGCCGGGGGACGCGCTTCTCTATGCCAATCGCCATTTCTTCGAACTTAGCGGCTATCAGAGCCTCAATGCGCTCGCGGCGGCGGGCGGCCTGGATAAGCTCTTCGCCGAACCCGGCGCCGGCGTACTCGCCCAGAGCGGCGGCGCGCAATCGCTTTCGGTCATGACCAACGATGGCGTCCGCCGCCCGGTCGAGGCCCGCCTGTTCACGATCCCCTGGGGCCGAGCTTCCGCGCTCGCGCTGATCCTGACCAACGGCGAAGCCGAGGAACGCCGGCGATCGGGCGCGCTCTCGCTTACGACCGCCCAGAACGAAATCCGCGAGCTCAAGACGCACGTCGAATCCTTCAAGAAAACCGAGGCGGAGATGCGCGCCGCCGTGCGCGAAGCACATAAAGCGGCGGCGGCGAAAGCGGACTTCGTCAGCAAAGTCAGCCACGAAATTCGCACGCCGCTCAACGCCATCACCGGGTTCGCGGAAGTGATCATTGCGGAGCGTTTCGGCCCGATCGGCAACGAGCGCTACCGCGACTATCTGAAGGACATCCACGCGGCCGGAATGCACCTCGTCTCGCTCTTGAACGACCTGCTTGATCTTTCCAAGATCGAGACCGGCCAGCTGGATCTTTCCTTCGCCAATGTCAGCCTCAACGACCTCACACAGCAGTGTGTTGGTATCATGCAGCCGCAGGCAAGCCATGCGCGCATCATCATCCGCACGTCATTGACGCCCGGATTGCCGCAAGTCGTCGCCGACGAGCGTTCGCTGCGCCAGATCGTGCTCAATCTGCTGTCGAACTCGATCAAGTTCACCGGCCCAGGCGGCCAGGTCATCGTATCGACGGCATTTGCCGACAGCGGCGAGGCGGTGCTGCGCGTGCGCGACACCGGCGTCGGAATGAGCGAGAAAGACGTCGAGGCGGCGCTCGAACCGTTCCGTCAGACGGCCACATCCGGAAGTTGGGGATCAGGCGGGACCGGCCTCGGTCTGCCGTTGACCAAGGCGCTGGCGGAAGCCAATCGCGCGCATTTCAGTATCAAGAGCGCGCCGAATGCCGGCACTTTGATCGAGGTCGCATTCCCGCCCACGCGCGTGGTCGCGCGATAGCGCAGCTCGCGTTACGCCACCTTGATGACGATTTTCCCGAAATGCGCGCCGGCAGCCATGTGCTGGTAGGCAGCCTTCACCTCGTCGAACCCAAAGACACGATCGATCGCCGGCTTGATCTTGTTCGCCGCGATCGCGGCATTCATCGCCGTGAACATCTCCGTCGAACCGACGTAAATGCCCTGCACGTTGGCACGCTTGGAGAAGATCAGTCCCGGATTGAGCTCGGTGGCGCCGCCGCTCAGGCCGCCGATCATGCTGACCTTGCCGCCGTTGCGGATTGCGCCGAACGAGCGGGTCAGGGTGTTGGCGCCACCGACCTCGATCACATGGTCGACGCCGCGTCCGCCGTTGAACGCCACCGCCGCTTTGTCCCATTCCGGCGTAGTTTTGTAGTTGATGCCGCAGGCCGCGCCGAGCGCCTTGGCGCGCGCGAGCTTCTCGTCGCTCGACGAGGTGACGATGGCTATAATTCCCATCGCATGCGCCAGTTGCAGCCCGAAAATCGAAACGCCTCCGGTCCCTTGCAGCAGCACTGTCTGGCCGGCAATCAGCTTGGCGTGCTGTACGATAGCGTTCCATGCGGTCACGCCGGCGCACGGCAAAGTCGCGCCTTCTTCGAGTGACAGATGCTCGGGGATTTTGACGACGCCGTCCTCCTCCAGCACGACGTATTCGGCGAGCATGCCGTCGATGGCGCCGCCCAGCGCCGATGTGCCGGCGTCAGGAGTCATTTCGCCGCCGGGCCAGCGCTGGAAGAAGCAGCCGGCCACCTTGTCGCCGGCCTTGACGCGCGTGACGCCGGGACCAACCTCGACCACCTCGCCGGCGCCGTCGGAAAGCGGAATGAGATTTTCGCGCACCGGCATGCGGTAGGTACCGCGAACGATGCCGAGGTCGCGGAAATTGAGCGAGCAGGCGGCGACCTTGAGCAGCACCTGACGGTAAAGTGGCTTCGGCGTCGGCCGATCGACCGTGGCAAGCGCGTCGATACCGGTACCGCCCTTGGGTAATAGATACGCACGCATGTGTGTTGTCTCCCGATGTGGCGGTGACCGCCGTTCTAGCCGTCTACGGCAACAGGCGATAGGTCAGGCCGGCGCGACACCGGCCACGGCCCAAGCGATGGC
>Ga0182024_10019941_pt1 | contig 12296 bp, 13 predicted proteins | sample P32metaG_FD_120480 | JGI IMG/M metagenome (GOLD analysis project Ga0182024, IMG submission 120480) | Permafrost microbial communities from Stordalen Mire, Sweden - P3-2 metaG (Illumina Assembly) | ecosystem: Environmental > Terrestrial > Soil > Wetlands > Permafrost | place: Sweden: Stordalen...
CAAATATCTTTACCGCCGCATCAAGGGCGAAGTCCCAGCGGAAGATTACGTCGTCCCCATCGGGAAAGCCAACATCGTCCGCGAAGGCCGCGACCTCAGCATCATTACGTATGCGGCGATGGTTCACTCCTCCCTGGAGGCTTCCGAGGTTCTAAAAAAAGACGGAATCGACGTCGAAATCCTCGACCTGCGTACCGTGTCGCCGCTCGACCGCGAGGCAATAACTCAGACCGTGAAGAAGACAAATAAAGTCATCATCCTGCACGAGCACTCCCGCACGGGAGGCCTCGCCGGCGAAATTGCCGCCATCATCAACGAGGAGGCCTTCGACGATCTCGACGGACCCATCGTCCGCATCGCAGGGCTCGATTCGGCGATTCCATTCTCTCCGCCTCAGGAAGAACATTACCTACCGAAGGTGGAAGACGTTGTCCGAGAAGCCCGTAAGCTCAAAGCGTATTGATTCCTGAGTCAGGCCGCAGCCCGTGCTGGAGGGGCGACTCGCCCGTCAGCCAAGAGAACAACCGCAACTAATTTCAAAAACTAGCGCCCAACCCAGTTCATCTGCCACAATAGACCCTCACCGGAGGAACTAGTGAGCAAGTTCATACTCGGCGTCATCATCACTCTGGCCGTACTTATCCTGGGCGGCCTCGGACTGGCCATGCTCGGCTTCATTCCAACCAACGCAAACGTCGCCCCGCCGAGTCTTGAGCGCCGCATCGCCAACGCAGCCGTCGACGCTTCCATGGAGCGGCACGCGCCTCACGTCACCAATCCTTTGCCGCCCACCGATCAGAATCTGGAAGACGGCATGAAGGTCTACACCATGAACTGCGCTCTCTGCCATGGCGACCTTGATCGCAAGCCCGCCGCGCTCGCCAAGTCGTTCTACCCACCTGCGCCAAATCTCATCTCGCATCCGCCCGACGATCCCGAATGGCACGTCTTCTACACCATCCGAACGGGTGTCCGCTACACCGGCATGCCATCCTGGGAAAAAACTCTCAGCGAGCAAGACATGTGGAAGCTCACCAGCTTCATCTCGCATATGGAAAAACTTCCGCCCGCCGTTCAGGAGTTTTGGAAGAAAAGCTTTGGAGTGGACGCGCCGAGCGGTGAAGAAGAAAAGAACTTAAAGCACGCAGACTGACAGTTACAAACCCGGGTTGTCCGCTGCGGATAGAACCAGGCTGAAATCAACCTCCGCCCCTAGATGCGATCCCGGTGGCGTAAGGCTGTCCTTCGGTGAGTGAAGAGGACGATCAGCCGTCGCTCGATTGCCACGTTCGCCACTTGTAACCGCTATAATATTCGTTTGCGTCCGGCCCTGCTTTCAAACCGTGGGCCGCCTGGAAGGAAATCATGCCAACTGACATCATCATGCCCCAGATGGGCGAATCCATTGTGGAAGGCACCATCACAAAGTGGCTCAAGAAGCCCGGCGACAAAGTTCAGCGCGATGAACCCCTCTTTGAAATTTCTACCGACAAAGTCGATGCCGAAATTCCCGCCCCCGCTTCCGGCGTTTTGCAGGACATCAAAGTTTCAGAAGGTACTACGGTCGGCGTGAACACGGTTGTTGGAACAATCTCTGCCGACGGCGAAGCCGCAGCGCCAGCGAAATCAGCACCAGCCGCCTCGGCACCAGCGAAGTCGGCTCCGGAAAAATCAGTTCCCGAGGCCAGCGCTCAAAAGTCCGCCTCGGAAAAAACTGGCGCGCCAGCTACGACGACTTCGCCGGCGCCCTCGTCCGAATCCTCCGAAGACGGCGATGACGAAACTCGTTCTTCCCCGCTCGTCCGCAGAATCGCTCGCGAACACGGCGTCAATCTCTCGCAAGTTTCCGGCACCGGACTTGGCGGCCGTATCACCAAGCAGGACATCTTGGCCTTCATCGAGCGCGTACCATCCGCGCCCGCAGCCACCCCTGCGCCGACCGCTCAGCCCAGTCAGCCGACAACCGCCGGCCCGTCTCGGCCTTCGGCGCCTGCGCCCGCAGCCTATCCCGGCGATCTCGTCCCGTTAACCAACATGCGCAAGATCATCGCCCAGCGCATGATCGAGTCGCGCCGCACCAGCGCCCACGTTCACTGCATGTACGAAGTGGATTTCACCCGCATCGTCAACCTGCGCGCCAAGCACAAAAGCGGATTCGAGCAGCGCCACGGCGTTCGTCTTACCTTTATGCCGTTTTTCGTGCGTGCCGCCATCATTGCTGTTCAGCAATGTCCCATCATCAATGCTTCACTCGAAGGCGATAGCGTCCGCTACCACCGTCAAATCAACGTTGGCATCGCCGTCGCTCTCGACTGGGGTCTCATCGTCCCTGTCCTCAAGAATGCCGGCGATCTCAACTTCCTCGGCCTGCAACGTGGCATCACCGATCTGGGCGAACGCGCTCGCACCAAGAAGCTCAAGCCTGAAGATGTCGAAGGTTCCACTTTCACGGTCACCAACCCCGGCCAATTTGGCGCGGTCTTCGGTCTGCCCATCATCAATCAGCCAAACTCCGCCATCATGGGCGTGGGCGGCATCACCAAGCAGCCGCTCGTAATCACAGATAAAGATGGCAACGATTCCATCGCCATCCGTTCGGTGGTTCACTTGACGCTGGGCTACGACCATCGCCTGATCGACGGTGCAGTCGCCGACCAGTTCATGGCATTGGTCAAGAAGAACCTCGAGAATTGGACCGAAGAGGTCGGATAGCGAGATCAGGCAGTTGGTGGGATGGGTGGCGCGGGTTGTGGCTTGCACCAGGTCGAAGCGTTAAGGCACGCGACTGTGCCGTCAATTATCTGAGAGATCCCGTCCTTGAATTTCACGGGATCGATAATCTCCCGGGCAGCGATGGCATCGGTCATCGCCAGCGCATTTTGCAGGAACGACATCGCCGCATCTTTTTTGTCGGCTCCCGGTTTGTTGCCGAATAACCCTTCGATCCCGTTCACCAGAGCGGGAACAAAGGCGATTCCCCGAAGCAATTGCGATAAAAAGTCCATAACTTGTCCTCCTTGAAAAAAGCCTCAGCATCCGTCTGAGATCAGCGGCAGCCGCGTCACTCTAGCGCGGCTGCCTGTTCCCTAAGTAAGGCTGGCCAAAATATCGTTGAGTGTCGCCAGGTTTGGGTCTGCGCTGTCGGTCGCTCTCACGATCAGCGTCAGACATCCCTTCAGTTCATTGGCCTTGGTCAAGGCCGCGGCCAGCATGCCTGGCATGTCGATCGCCCACGCATTTGAATCCGCCAGGGTATTCGCCGTGGGCGCAGTCACATTTTTCAAATTGGTGATGATGGTTGTGCTTGGTACTGTACTCATGTTTCTCTCCTGTGCTTGAACTAACTAACTACTTGAACCAGTATTTGTGCAGGGCAATCGCGACACTAATTCCGACGCTGATCCCCCCATTGACGAGCCGGTTATGAACGCTGTTCCGCAAATCGTTGCGCTCCAGCACCGCCACCTTGTCCTCTACCAGCTTTACGCGACCCGGCTGCCCGTTTCCCACCAGGCCATCCATTTTGGTTTCCAGCCTCACTAACTTGTCGAGCACTTCGCGCTGGAACTCAATGTCGATTGCCCGTAAAGCCAACTCTCTGTCGCTGACACTCATAACCTGGTTTCCTCTCCGGCAAAACTACTCACAGCGGATAATCCACGTGCAACGCCGCTGAATACCGTGAATATTTTGGCGGCGACGAATTGTCATACAGTCGAAGAAAATAATTCTGTGTCCGCGCCAGCCGGGCCAGACTGAATGTCTCTGTACTGAACCGTCCTAACAAGTTTCGGTCGTTCGCTTGTCCCCAGCCATAGTCGTTTTCGCGGACTTCGATTCCTCCGCCGCTCGGCGGCGTCATTCCCGCGTCTACGCTTACTGTGGTCGACGTCACTGCCGTAATCTGCGCCTCAGTTAGATCCTGCTGGTAATAGGCCCCCACCTGCGTTGTCCGCAGCAGCGGCGGCATATCCTGCAATGCGATCGTAATTGCGCTGGCGCCGTATTCAATTCCCAACGGAGTCGCCAGATCATTGGCAAAAACAATGGTGTAAAACCCTCGATCATCCGCCGGATCGATAATGGCAATCTCCACTTCCCGCACAATCGCCGTGAACGCCGCACCGCGCGACGGAACATTCACCGCAATTGCATCTCCCGGAAAAATATCCGCCGCGGCGCCCGGTAAAAAATCGCTCCACGTTTCGTACGTCCCGCTCCACGCGCTTCCCAGCGTATCGTCCAGAATCGCCAGAGCCGCATTTTCGCAATCGACGTCTGTCCTGGCTCCCGGATTTTTCGCCGCGCGCACCGCGCCTCTCGTCCCATCGTCCGCGCCATTTTCAAGGGCAGATACGCTGGCCGCATTCTGCACCTGCGCGACCGCCCTGCCGCTTCCCCGGTAACTGGCGACGATCAACTGGTTCAACGCCGGCACATACTGCGGATAGAAATCCAGCGAAGGGTCGCTGGTAATCTCACACTCCGCTCCATCCGAAAGCGCTCCGACAAGCTGTGTCACATACGGCGCGTATTCCGTCGACGAAATCTGCACCGCGGTCCTCACCTCAGCCAGCGAAATATGCGCCCCGTAGGTGTATGCGATGCTGCACTGCATGTTCGTCGAGTTCACCAACGCATAGGTGCAAAATCCCGGCGCACTCTCGATCACGTCGTCATAGAGCACGGTAGCTGGCGCAACCAGGGTCTCAGGATTGCCCGGATCAATGTCCTGCACCTCCAACACAAAGCGCACATCCGCCGTCACCCCCGCGCCGCCCCATCCGCTCCCCGCCGGATGCAACGACGAGTGATAAGTCTCTCCCGATCGGTACACTTCCATCGAATAGACGTAGGTCGTGAAAAAATACTGATGTCCCGGCGTGGTCGCCATTGCCGATCCCGTCACGCTTCCATTGATCAGCGCTTGAATAGTCGAGCCCGTCCCCGACGGCGTGATCTGGAATCCGGCAAGGCACCCTCCCGCCGAACTTCCACCCGCATACAATCCGCCCAACACGCCATTCGAAGCGGCCGTGAAGCTCATATCGCCGTGCTGCAATTCCAGCGCTCCGCCCAGTTCAATCTGCTCGATAAAGCTCACTGTGGTTTGGCCATCCACCCCTGTTCCGCCCGCAATCTGCAGGGTTTGCGCGGCCACCGAAACGGCCGCTGTAGGGTCATTCACCACCCAAATCGTCGGGTCCAATCCCGGCCCCAAGTATTCTTCATCCACCAGCGCTGGCTTCATCTGGGCAAACGCTTTCTGCGACAAATAGAACTTCAGACTCAGGCCATCTCCAACAAAATAGTCGCGAACATACGCCTGCGGCTCATTTTCGCCGATCACTGCAACTTCATTCACCAGCACGTTCGGACTGTTCAGCCACAAATTGCCCGGCGAAAAATTAGCATCGCTCTCATTCAGCCCATAGCTGGCCATGCCAACCGGCGCCAGGATTAACGCGCCATCCATTGCTCGAAAACTTGCCCGCGCAGCCACTGCTATTTCCGCCGCATGATACGAAAAGTTTTTCTGCGGATTCACCGTGTACACTGCCAGCGTATCGACATCCTCGACCCCACTCGTGTCGAACCATCCCGGCAACAAATCCTGTGCCAACTGCCGGAGCGCGTTACCCGCGCTCCGGCCCACAAAAGGGTTGCGGTTTGGCAGTGCTTTCTGGTCCAACAGAACTTCATCACTCTTCGCCACTATGTTGTAGCGATACACGGGGCCCTGCTCACCCCAACCCAGGTATTCATACTGCGGCGCCGCAGTTACGTAACCCGTGAAGACGTCGCTCCCATTCGTCTTCCCGAGCGTCACTCGCGCACCCGTCGCTGGAATTACGAATCCCGGCGAAGTAGCTACCAGGCTGAATTGCAACTCAGCCGGCTGATTTATTTTTCGTTCAACCTTGGGTGGCTGGGTTCCATCCGTCGCTCCTGTATAGTCTTGCGGTCCTTGCCCCTGCAGATTGTCGATGGTTAATTTCATTTTTTGTTCGCTGCACTGCCTTTCTCCGACGGCGCAGCTCCGCGCTCCCGCAACCATGCGCTGCCGGTGGTTCCTGTTGGTCACAAAGTTGTCTAATGAGAAACTGATTTTAGGTTGGCATCGGCTGGATTGGGCCGCTTGACTCAAGACCCGCTGTCACAGTTTGCGGAATTCAAAAAAGCAGTCTTCCTAATCGTTCCAATCCGGGAAGTTCCGTATCAATACACGGCAGCCATCGTCGCCGGAAAATAACTCCGATAGCACAACACGCTTTGCCCATCATTCGTATCTGTGAACGGCAGAGCCAAGAACGAAGCGTGCAGACCGACGGAGCTGAGTGGTCTTGAAATTTCATCCAGAGCTTCCCGCGCGAATTTCTGCGATGAGTTCTTGCCGCTACTCCCCGAAGAAACAGCATTTCCGCTGCTCGTCGCGCCGCCACTCTTCGGCGGCTTCAGTGCCGCTCCCGACTTCATCGTGATGCCCGCCGCAACGGCTCCCGGATTCGGGCTCAAACGTGGATAGTAGAAACATACTCGCCCGCCAGTCTCCGCCTCCACCACAAACAGCGCCGACCATTCCTGGAAGAATGATCCACCTTCCCGATCCACAAATGCCACCACAACCTGGGCCGACGCTCCCGCTGCTGGTGCTCCCGCCAGCAAAGGCTGCGCCAAAATCAACGAAGTGGCCGTAACCTCTACTACCCGCCCCACATTGAACGTAACCCTCCGCACATAATTCGGATCATTATTTACGTCCGCCGGATCGCTCACATACGCCGCCGATATTCCTGACCCGACATAGCCGATCTGTTGTTGATAATCCACGTCCACGGCGATCAAGTTCCCTGGCGCGAATGCGCTGGCCGCTCCCGTGCCCAGCACAATCTGGTTCGCCGTCGAACCCGCCTGCACCGCCGCTCCCGGCAGTGGCGTTCCTCCCGAAGGTTCGGGCGAAGCGCTCGCACTCGTCGCCAGTACGTTCATGTGCTCCGATCCTCCCGCCAGCGCCATTTGCAACTTTCCCCACTCGCGGAAGTCGAACTCCACCCGCGCCTCGATCGGTCCCCGGAATTGCACCGTGGGCAACGCATTCGCTCCCGATCGCACTGCATCCGTAGGTGTGTCGTAATAGCGTTCAAACTCATCAATCCATCCCAGGTCCAGCCACGGCGCTGGAGGCGACTCAAGTGCAAACACTCCACACGCCGCTGGATCAAAGATCGTCGGCGTCTCAGTAATTCGGTTCACAGGCGCGAAGTACGCGCGCATTTGCCGTGTTATCGGCACCATCGCCGGCCGCAGTGGAGAAGTGCTCATAGCAGCGTTACCTCCGAGAAAAAGAAAATCATTAACTCGGCGCGCCGTTCGACTCGCCCATCCTGATAAGCCTGCTCATACATGGCTCGCCGCACCGCTCGTCCTTGATACGCCAGCGTGTTATTTTCCACGCCACTGGTTGTCGCTTCCTGAAATGTCGGCTGATTCCAGAACACACTCGTACCCAGGTCGGCGACCGGGGACTGCGTATAGTCGTACTTCTCCGTATTTGTTGGCTGGCAGATTCCCAGCAACTCGTCATCGAGTTGGCCCAGCACGCGCCCGCGATCCACCATACTTTGAGTGGTCCCTAGCGTGTAATACGAAATGACGCACTCCAGGCTCATCAGTGCCGCATTGCCCCCATGACCATCGATCACGCTCCCCATCCCCCACTCAATGTAGAAAGTATTGGGCTGCGGCTCCGCCGAACCCGGCGGCAGATTCTCCAGCGCCAGCACCGCAGGCACCGTCGTTCCGTTGATCGTCACCGTCCGCGCCGGATTCAGCCCCGCCAGTCTCTGCTGCAGTGCAAGAAAAAAACTATCTTTGGCAAATTGCATGAACACCAGCCTCTAACTGCTAACGTGATTTACCCTGTGTCCCTCTGTGGTGAAGGTCTTCTCCAAAGTCAAAACTGAACCGACGTTCTCCTCACTCCACCGCAGTCACTACATAAAAATAAGCCGTCCCGGCAAAATTCTCGGTGACCACGGTTTCCACGTGAAAAAGATCCCCGTCGTACACCAACCCCAATACTGCTGCAAACAATACCTCCACGGAACCCATCCCCAGCGTCGGTAACTGTTCCGTCAGAGCCGAGGCCGGCAATGTAAATTCGATTCGCCTTGTTGGCCCCAAATTTCCCGTGGGCAAATTACGTGAAACCACGGGCGTAATGATTACGCTTTGCACTCCAGGGTCAACTAACCCCAACTGTCCCGCTGCATCACCCGCCATCGCCGTCGCTGGCAACAGCAAACTCACCTGATCACCGCCCAGTGCCGCCAGCATTGCATTCGCCGCTCGCACCAATGCATCCCCGCAAATTCCGCTGCCCATCGCCGCCTCCGTCCCGCCGCTCGCCTCTCATCGCGCAGCCCGAATCCATACCTTGCCCATTTTTTCAAGCGCCCTTCTGCGATACATAAGGCGCCAACAAACTTTTCACCATGTCATCCACCAACGTCGGCCCAAAATACTGCAGTTTCAATTGATTGATCTGGCTCGATTGCACATTCAGCCCCGGTGTCGCCTGCGCGTTCTTCACGATTTGCGCGCACGCTACTTGCACCGGCGTCGGAATCGTGCTCCACCCCGCGTTGTAGGTAACATCTACTTCGTTGAAAAATAACCCCAGCGCATTCACCGGAAATGTGAGTTCCCCAACGTCCGTCCAAATGTCGATCGTCGTCGGATCGATGGTCGTCCACATACCCGGCAGCGAGAAGACCAGCGCAAACTCCAGGCTCATCTCCGGAAATGGCCATTCTCCTCTTCGCGGAATTCCGTATCTTCCCTGCAACGTCACAATCGGCGTCGTCAACGGAGCCACCGTCACCAGCGGCAGGTAACTCAAACGCACCGTGTTCAATTCCGGCGGCAGCTTCAACCGCTCCTCGTACTGATTCACTCCAAGCGTGGTACGCCGGCAGTGCGCATCGATGATCCCCGACGCCGCCGTGATCCACGATGGATCCGTCGTCGCATCCAGTCCGTATGTCAAATAATCCGTTGTCGCCAGATAATTCATAGTGATTCCTAAAGGTTGATTGCGAACCTGAGGTTTTGATTTGCCAGTTGTCAGTGACTTACTTTCCACTGCTTGCAGATCGCAGCGTGGTTGAACTGGCCACTGACAACTGGCAACTGTTACCGCTGCACGATCACCTGGTAGTGTGCAAAGTTCGCTCCCTTCACCACGGGCGCTCCAAACTTCACCACCACCATCTGCTGAGTCAACGCGCTCGGCAGCCCTAGCTTGAACACCCGCGGATTCGGATCGCTCAACCAGTGATACTCGATCAGATCCTCGGTCACGATGTACACCGGATATGATCCCGGAGATCCCGGAGTGTACGGAATCGTCCAATCCGGAATCAGGGGCAGTTCTCCGGCCTGCGTCGTCAGCGCTTTCACCCGGAGTCCAGCCGTGACCTCCACTGTGTTCAGCACTACGTTGTACTCCGACTTCATTTCCCGGTCGATCAAGTCCAACAGCACCGGATTGGAGTAGATCGCCGTCGGTCGCACCGCATACGACGCGCTGGAAACCATCGCAGCAATCGTTCCCTTGATGCCGTCCACGATGCTGTTTCCGGTTGTGATCGTCGTTGTGTTCCCGCCCGCCACAATCTGTCCGATCACGCCAAAATATTGCAGCGTGGTCGGAGAAGTCAGCGACGTATCGGTGCCGTTCCACAGCGCAACATCGTGCGTGCGCAGCAGTCCGTCCACCGAATCCGCCAGGTCCTTCGCCTGCAAGTATGCGAACTGGCTTTGTTGCGCCGTCACTTCCAGATCGAACAGGTTGTAATTGAGTTGCGATACCAGCGCCTTCAGCGGCACCGTCATCTCCAGGCGCGTCGGCATGCCAGCAACTGGCACGATATTGCGCGGATCGACAAATGCCTGCGTCGCCGTCGGCGCGTTGATCGCAGTCTCCTCAAAGAACCGCGACGGATGGCCCGTTGCCGGTACCTGCTTAATCCGTTGTCCGAACACTCCACGCCGCCGCACGATGTCGAAAATTTCCGTCTGGTACCGGTTAATCTCAATCGCGCCCGGCCCAAGGTAGTCGGCCGACGCGTACAAATCCACAAACTGTCCTCTCATGTTTTCTCCTCTTTATTTTTTTCTGTGATTGAAATTCAATTGCGCTAATGCCGTATTCCCCTGCCGCCTGTCATCCTGAGCGAAGAGGTGATTCACGAAGTGAATTACTTCGCAGTCGAAGGATCCCTTTGCCCGCGATTCCTTTCTCCGGCATCGCGAGGAGTTCTCTTCGCTCATCAGCCCTTCCGAACCGCTCACTCGTTCGTGTACGCTTCCCGAGACCCAAATAAAAAGAGGCACGACCAAACTCGTGCCCCTCATTCGTTCCGCGCCTAAAGCCCGTGCTCTACTCGATAATTCCCGCCCGCGCCAACTCCGACTTCACCGCGATTCTCTGCTCCACACTCAGGCTCTGGAGCGTCTTGTCCAGCATTCCTTTGTCCAGTTTTTCGCTGCCGCCCTCGTCGCAGCTCTTCGCCAGGATCGCCGAAACCAGCGGCGGAAGCGTCTTCCGCGCCATGCGCGCCGCCTGCGCTTTTAAGTCAGTGTTGGATTTCTCCAGTTCCGCCACCCGCTCCTGCAACTGTCGAGATCCTTCCCCACGCGCCGAAATCGCAGGTTGCTCTGCCACTGCAGCCGCAATCCGATCCACTTTCGTGTTCAGTACATCCTGCTGCGCATCCAGTCGCCCCAACACACGATCCAACGATTCGGCCGCATTCGCCAGCCGTTCCGCCGTCGCCATCAACTGCTGCATTACTTCTTCATTCATCTCTTCACTCCTTTCGCTAATCTCACCGCCAAAACTTTGATCTTGAGGGTACGGGTTACTAGATACCGGGTACTGAGTACTGTTAGCTGCTCAACTCGATCCACGTATCCCGATACGCCGCCTTGTCTCGTCGCAAAATCGCAGCCCCAGTAAAAGTGACTTTCTCCAGCATCCAAATCTCCGCCTTCGGGTCCACCAATTTCACATTGGTTACCTCATACGACAATCCCAGCCCCGCCACTCCCGCAGTCGTCATGCAGGCCTCGGCACGGATCGTCGGTTCCCACTCGCTACGGTCTCTGTTCACCTCGGAACTCTTCCGCATCGCTGTCGTTAAATACAGAATCCTCTCCGCCGTCGCACGTAGCGAAGTCCGCAATCTGTACCCTTCAGCCCACCTGTCGGACCTGCCCCACCCCGCTCCTGCACGCAGCGCGTCCGCATCTCTCACGACTTCGGCCGAAGAGCTCAATGTCTTTCGATCGCCGCCTCGTCTTCCTTTCCCAATCTCCTCCACGATCTCGGGAAAATCTCTCGCATACAAATACCCTCCCAACTCAAGATTTCTCCCCACAATCTCCGCGCGCGTAATCACCCCCACCTTTCGCCGCACGTCGTGACGATCCAATGTGGGCGAATAATCCAGCGCCATCCCCAGCAGAGATGGCAGTCCTGCCTCTGCCGCTTTCTTGGTCAGCACCACCAGGTGACCCTTCGCACCCGAAGGCGCCCGCTGCGACGGCACATCGACCATCGTCAATACTCCATGAAACGCCGTCCGATTCGGATGCCCTGCCACCTCCGGCATCGCCACCGCCATACTCTTTAAATCGATCATCGCCCGTCCCTTCTTCCAAACTTGTCATCCTGAGCGAGGATTGTCCTTCGCGATAGCGAAGCACAACCGCAGTCGAAGGACCCCTAAACCCTTTTCCTAACTCATCGGCTACAGGGAATTCTCTCCACGAATCTCACCGCCCGCTTAACTCTCCGCCCCCAAATCCGGCAGCCCCCTCATCCTCCTCACCTCATTCACCGTCAACACCCCGTTCTGCAACAGAATCTGCTGAATCTGCGCCTCCTCCAGCGGATCCTGCGTATCCAGCTCCGCAAACACAAACTCCAGATCATTCCATCCCAATCTTTTCTGGATCGCATCCCGCGTCAAATGCTCCGCCAGCAGCCGCGCTGTGGGCACAATCGCCTGCCGGAATGCCAGGTCGTTGTACTCTTCCGCTGTCGATCGGTTCACATCCCATTCCACTCCCAAGTAAAACGGAGGCAGATCGAACGCATCCGCAATCACTCGCAACAGAAATTCCTGCCACTGCAATCGCAAATCCGCGTCGGTCCCGCCGCCAAACCGCAGGACCTCCGGCTTGCTCTCCACCGACAAAATCGGCACTCGCCCCGTCCCCTCAATCTC
>Ga0182024_10019942_pt1 | contig 12296 bp, 12 predicted proteins | sample P32metaG_FD_120480 | JGI IMG/M metagenome (GOLD analysis project Ga0182024, IMG submission 120480) | Permafrost microbial communities from Stordalen Mire, Sweden - P3-2 metaG (Illumina Assembly) | ecosystem: Environmental > Terrestrial > Soil > Wetlands > Permafrost | place: Sweden: Stordalen...
AGCCGCCGCCGCCTTCGACGATCTCACCATCTCCGGCCGCGACAACCTGCTCACCGAGCAAGGCCCCGAGGACTGGCCTAACGCCTTCCGCATTGCCCGCTTCTACCCCGCCGTTGAATACATCCAGGCCAACCGCGCCCGTACCTTAGCCATCCGCGAGCTCTCCAAGCTCTTTGAGCAGGTCGATATCGTCGTGGCTCCCACCAGCGGCGACCAACTCGTAGCCACCAACCTCACGGGTCACCCGGCCCTTATCCTGCCCAACGGCCTACGCGGCGCCGATGCCCCCCGACCCCCAAAAATCGACGATGGCAACAACGACGATATCGGTGGTCCGGGCACACCCGTGAGCATCACTTTCCTCGCCGGCCATTATCAGGACGCAAAGCTCTGCGCCTTCGCACGCGCTTACCAACAGGCGACAGGCTTCCACCAACTCCACCCCAAACTGGACTGAGGCAGTAGCATCTGAAGATGGCCCTCGTCGAAGTCAACGCGGTGAGCAAAAACTACCCTCGCCGTGCAGCCGGCGGTTTTGGCCTGTCACATGAAGACCATTTCGTCGTCAAAGATGTGAGTCTCACCATCGCTGCCGGAGAAACTCTCGGTCTTGTAGGCGAATCCGGCTCGGGCAAAAGCACTCTGGCCCGCATGATCCTTGGACTGGTTCCGCCGACCAGCGGAACGATCCGCGTCGCCGGCGTCGAGGTAGGCGGCAGCCGCACGCAAGCGTTACGTCGCCAGATGCAACCCGTCTTTCAGGACCCCTCAGCAGCACTCAACCCGCGCATGAGAGTCCTCGATATCGTCACCGAACCTCTGATCATTCACAACGGAGGCGGTGAACCCACCATCGACACCAGAAAGCTCGCGCTCAAAGCCGCTGCTCGCGAACTCCTCATCTCTGTCGGGCTAGAAGAATCGGCGCTCCATCGCTATCCGCACGAGTTCAGCGGAGGCCAGCGCCAGCGCATCAACATCGCGCGAGCTCTTGCCCTCAAGCCTCAGTTCGTAGTGCTTGATGAGCCCGTTTCCGCACTGGATGTCAGCGTAGGCGCACAGATCGTCAACCTGCTCCGCAATCTCCAGCGCGAACACGGACTGACCTATCTCTTCATCAGCCATTCGATGCCGCTTGTCCGCTATCTCTCCACGCGAATCGCCGTGATGAGCAACGGCAGGCTCGTCGAGACCGGCGAAGCAGTAGAGTTATGCGCCCACCCTCGCGAGAGCTACACCCGGCAACTACTCGCCGCTACGCCGGAGTTACCGGAAGCCACAATCCCCTCATAGCTTCCGGGTAACTCGTGATTCATGTACTTAGTTAGGCTGAGCAGGATTCGCAGGCTTATCCGGCGGACCCGTCGGCTGCTCAGGCTTTGGCGCTGTCGGAGCCGGCGTCGTCGGTGCAGCGTTCGGCGTGGGAGCAGGGATAGGCGTGCCAGCCGGATCAGCCGGTTTCGGCGCAGTCGGAGCCGGTGGCGGCGTCGGAGTTGCGGGCCTCGGCGCCGGACGGCCGCCAGACATACCAGGCATCGCCTGCGCAGGCATATCGTCTACGGCCACCAACTCAATATCAAAGATCAGATCAGACTTCGCCGGAATCATCGGAGGCCGTCCCATCACGCCATACGCCAGTTGGTAGGGAATGAAAAGCCTGCGCTTTCCGCCAATCTTCATGCCTTCAAAACCCTGATCCCAGCCCGGAATCACGCGTCCCCGCCCCTGCGGAAACTGGATTGGCTCCTTGTCAGGATGGTCAAAAGATGAGTCGAACTTCTTCCCGTCCGAGGCCAGCCATCCCGTGTAAGCCACCTTGTACAGCTTGTTGGACTCGGCCACAGGGCCGGTTCCAATCTTGATCTCCTGATAGCGCAGCGCAAACGCTGACTTTACCAGCCCACGAACGGGCGGCACTCCCGGCGGCAGCTTCACCGCCGAACCGGCCACGCCGGTTCTGGACGCAGTTCCCGCCGCAGTACCAGTCTTTGCTGTGCTTCCAACAGCCGGCTTGGTAGCCGTTGAAGCGGGTTTGGCCGTCGTCGAAGATTGAGCGTGAACAAGGGATGCAGCAACCATCGCCGCAAACGCAAGCGGCATCGCGATTCGTCTCATAGGTTTGTTAAGACTCCACAGTGGCTTTCAACGGGAGTGTATCAGGTGCCGGCAGCCTCATCTTTGCTTGAATGCAACGGCAATGCAGCCAATTCTTCGACATTCCACTGCAGAAATAGGCTTTGCGTCTCTGCATCAAGCCTTTACAGTGAGGTATGGATTCCTCAGTCGGTCATATTTTGCAGCTCTTGTGGCTGCCCGTAGCCTCCTTTCTCGCCGGCGCATTGAACACCGTCGCCGGAGGCGGGTCGTTTCTTTCTCTCCCCGCTCTGCTCAACGCGATGAAGGGCACAGGAGTGGGAGCGGTCTCCGCCAACGCCACCAACACGGTAGCCCTCTGGCCAGGCCAGCTCACCTCAGTCTTCGCCTACCGCGATAAACTCGCCGTCCACTCAAAGCGTCTCTTGCCGCTCAGCATTGCTTCGCTGATTGGTGGCCTCGTCGGTGCATGGCTCCTGGTTATCACTCCCAGCAGCCGCTTCCTCTATCTGCTGCCGTGGCTGCTTCTCTTCGCCGCAATCATGTTTGTGCTTAGTGAACCGTTGGGCCGCTGGCTCGCAACGCGCGGCAACGCCCAGCGCTCAGACTTCTGGCTCATTGTCGGCATGGTCGTGGTCAGCGCCTATGTCGGCTACTTCGGCGCAGGCGGCGGATTCCTCGTAATGGCCCTCTTCGGCCTCTGCGGAGTCACCGACATCCATGAGATGAACGCGCTCAAAGTCGTCACCGCAGTCGTCTCCATCGGAATCGCCGTTGCCGTCTTCATCTTCAAACACAAAGTCGTCTGGTCGTATTGCTGGCAGATGGCAATCCTCGCAGCCATCGGCGGATACATCGCAGCTCGCTACAGCAAACGTGTCAATCAGAAGGTGATGCGGAGGCTCGTCGCCAGCGTAGGATTTCTCACCGCAGCCTACTTTTTCTGGCACGCCTATGGCCCGAAATCGTAGCCGCCTCTGCCGATAGAATTGATCCCGATGCATTGCACAAGTTATCTGGAAGCCATGACCCTCGCATGGATTTCCTCAACGCCCATCGACTGGCGCGTGCCCTGGCTCATCGTCGCTTCCTTCCTGGGCGGAGCGCTCAATGCCGTGGCCGGCGGAGGCTCGTTCCTCAGCTTTCCCGCTATGCTCGCCGTCGGCCTCGGACCGATCCAGGCCAACGCCACCAACACCGTGGCGCTCTGGCCCGGCCAGCTCACCTCTATCGCCGGCTACCGCGATGAGGTAATGAAGCACAAACGGCTGGCCGTCATGATGGCGATCGCCGGCCTCATCGGCGGTTCAGTCGGCGCAATCATTCTGCTCAACACCCCGGCAAAGACTTTTCTGAATCTTGTGCCGTGGCTGCTGCTTTTCGCCGCGCTCGTCTTCGCGCTCAGCGGCCCGGTGATGAAGCAGATCCAGCGCCGAACCGGTTCAAGCAAGGCGAGAACCGAAGCACCCCGCAACTACTGGCCTCTGGTCTTCGCCACCGTAGTAGTCTGCTTCTACATCGGCTACTTCGGCGCGGGCGCCGGATTCCTGATCATCACGCTGCTCTCCGTCTTCGGCTTTGAAGACCTCAATGAGATGAACGCCATGAAGGTCGTCTCCACCACAATGGCCAATGGCATGGCATGCATCCTCTTCGCCTTCAGCGGCAAGGTGGAGTGGCGCTACTGCCTCGCTGCCATGGTCACCTGCGCCATCGGAGGCTATCTCTCAGCCCGCATCTCCCAAAAGCTCGACCAGCGCTTTCTGCGCGCTCTCGTCGTCTTCATCGGCCTCGGCATGGCCGCCTACTTCTTCTGGAGAAACCACAGATGACCCCAGCAAGCGCATGGACGGAAGGTATCGGTTCACTAGCGGCGATCTGCACCACGATTGCGTTTGTGCCGCAACTTGTCCGTGTGTGGCGTCGCAGAAGCGCCGACGACATCTCGCTCTCCATGTTTCTGCTCTTCAGCACCGGCGAAGCTCTGTGGCTCACCTACGGCCTGCGCATCCGCTCGGCTCCGGTGATAGCTGCCAATGTCGTCACGCTGGCGCTGGCTCTGGTAATCCTTGTGCTCAAGCTGCGATTTGGCATGAGCAAGGCAGTCCAGCCTGAGCGCGGCGAATCAGGCAAAATAGAAGTATGAGTCACGAAGGAATCCGCTTTCTCAGCAAAGAAGAACAAGAACGCCAGGAACGCGAAGATCGTCGAGCCAGCCATCTTTCCAAGGCAGCGCTGACGCCCTCCAAAGTGCGCGTATTGAAGACCGAAGGCACCGGCATGGAGATCGACTGGGAAGACGGCCACAATAGCCATTGGAACTTCGCCTGGCTGCGCCTAGCTTGCCCCTGCGCCACCTGCATCGAAGAGCGAAAAATTCAAGGCCGCGAACCGGGCCAGCCCAAACCCCAGCCCAAGCAACTGCTGCAGATGTACGAGGCCCCAGCCCGCCCAGCCAGCGCCCACGCCGTAGGCCGCTACGCCATCCAGTTCAACTGGCAAGACGGTCACTCAAGCGGCATCTATTCCTGGGACTTTCTGCGCCGCAACTGCCAGTGCGCCGAGTGCAAGACACCTCGCTAACCGTCGCTTGCGCCCTATCAGTCTTCGGCAAGATATTGCATCGGTGTGACAATCGCGATCCCGCGAAAGGGATGCAGCGCCTGTAAATCTAGATCGCCAGTGAGGATCAAGTCGGCGCGCCCATCGACGGCAAGCTCAAGAAACTTGTTATCCCTGGGATCACGGCAGGCTTGGATGGTCGATTGGACGTGGATGGTTTCGCAGGCACGGATGTATTCCGCCGCCAATTGTCGCCGGATATCAAGCGAGATGTAGCGATCGAACTTCGGCCTGGATAGAACTTCCACAACCTCCAGTTTCGTCGCCTCGGAGGCGAGCATTTCGCAGGTTTGCGCCTTCAAGAGCGCTCGATTGAGTTCGGAGCGAGGGAAGAGAAGTCCGCTCACCACCACGTTGGTATCGATAACGATGCGTTGCCAGAGGGGCATCAGTCAGCCAGAATCTCGGCAAGAATTTCTTCTGTAAGACCGTTGGCTTCGGCCTGCTGGGCGGCAATAGCCGAGAGACGGTTGAACTCTGCCCATCTGTCCTGGCGCATGCGATCGTACTCCTCCGCAGAGATGAGAACCGCGATATCCCGCTCATGGCGCTGGATGCGCACCGGCTCTCGCTGCGCCGTATCGAGCAAGGCGGCAAACTTCTGTTTTGCATCGGTAGCCGAGATTGTCTGCATAACTCTATAGTATGGCCAAATTGCTCATTTTGTCCATTTCAATCATTTGCATAATTTAAACCCACGGCCCTTCCTATGGCGCCTTCCTTAGTATCTGAGAGACCCACATCTAAAATTCGAGATGTGGGCACCCTTGTTGTTTTATCCAGAGTTGAGCTCCCGCCACTCTTTAGTGGATAGCTAGCGACCGGTCATCTTCTCCAGATGCTCCGGATACCGATTGCCTTCAGCCGTGATCTTCGATGCGGCGCTGTCGATCTCACGCAAGTCATCTGCAGTCAGCTCGATCGCGAGGGAGCCAATGTTCTCGTCCAGACGCGACAGCCTGGTAGTACCAGGAATCGGAACGATCCAAGGTTTCTGTGCGAGCAGCCAGGCGAGAGCGATCTGAGCAGGCGTCGCGTTCTTCTGCTTTGCGATGGAGCCCAGCAGATCGACGAACACCTGGTTGGCCTTCATGGCTTCCGGCGTAAAGCGAGGCAGGGTGCTGCGGAAGTCGCCACTGCCAAGCTTGGTGTTCTCGTCCATCTTCCCTGTGAGGAAGCCCTTCCCCAGCGGGCTGTACGGAACAAAGCCGATGCCGAGTTCCTCAAGCGTAGGAATAACCTCTGCTTCAGGCTTTCGCCACCAAAGCGAGTATTCGCTCTGAAGTGCAGTTACAGGTTGAACGGCATGCGCGCGGCGAATTGTCTGCACGCTCGCTTCAGACAACCCAAAATGCTTTACCTTACCTTCCGCGATCAATTCCTTCACCGTTCCCGCGACGTCTTCGATCGGTACGTCCGGATCGACGCGATGCTGATAGAACAGATCGATAGAGTCGATATTGAGACGCTTGAGCGAGGCCTCAGCCACCTGCTTAATATGCTCGGGGCGGCTATTCAAGCTCTGCGACCCTGGGCTGCCGCCGGGATTGACGTTAAAGCCGAACTTGGTCGCAATCACCACCTGATCGCGAATGGGGGAGAGCGCTTTACCGACAAGCACCTCATTCGTGAACGGACCATAGACCTCCGCCGTGTCAAAGAACGTGATGCCGCGATCCACTGCCGCACGCATAAGAGAGATCATCTCCTGCTCGTCATGAACGACGCCATACGAGAAGCTCATGCCCATGCACCCCAGGCCAAGAGCCGATACCTCAAGATTGCTGTTTCCCAATTTGCGCTTCTGCATTTGTTTCTCCTGCCAACTGTTTAGAACTGTTTTGGACCGGGCAGACTCGTATCGAATCGGGTGCCCGGCCAGTCGTCACTCGGATTTGAGCGAAGCCATGTCGATGGAGAAGCGATACTTCACATCGGACTTCAGCAGCCGCTCGTAGGCTTCGTTGACCATCTGGATGGGGATAACCTCGACATCGGAGGTGATGTTGTGCTGGCCGCAGAAGTCCAGCATTTCCTGGGTTTCGGGGAGGCCTCCGATGGGCGATCCGGAAAGACTGCGGCGTCCCATAATGAGGCCGAAGGCGGAGACAGGCAGCGGATTTTCAGGTGCGCCCACCAGCGTGAGGTTGCCGTCGCGGCGGAGGAGGTTGATGTAGGCGTTGATGTCGTGATCTGCGGCGACAGCGTCGAGGATGAAGTCGAAACTGCCGGCATGCTTCGCCATCTCATCCGCATTGCGGGAGAGGACTACTTCATCGGCTCCGAGCCGAAGGGCGTCTTCCTTCTTGCTGGGCGATGTTGTGAAAACCACCGTGTAGGCTCCAAGAGCGTGGGCAAACTTGACGCCCATGTGGCCCAGTCCGCCAAGGCCGACGACACCGACCTTCTTGCCTTTGGTCACGCCCCAGTGGCGCATCGGCGAGTAGGTAGTAATTCCAGCGCACAGCAGAGGCGCTGCTCCAGCTAGGTCGAGGTTAGACGGCACACTCAGCACGAAGCGCTCGGTGACGACAATGCTGTCGGAGTATCCACCGTATGTGACGCCGCCGGTGTGCTTGTCGGGGAAGTTGTAGGTTAGTGTGAAGTTCGGGCAAAACTGCTCGAAGCCGGCCTTACACTCGGGGCATGTGCCGTCGGAGTCCACCAGGCATCCCACCGCGGCGAGGTCGCCCGGCTTGAATTTGGTTACAGCGGAGCCGACTTTTGTAACGCGGCCGACAATCTCGTGGCCGGGAACGCAGGGATAAACGGTTGGCATGACGCCGCTCCACTCGTTGCGGGCCTGGTGGAGATCGGAGTGGCAGATGCCGCAGAAGAGAATCTCGATCTGGACGTCGTCCTCCGTGGGATCGCGCCGCGCGATAGTGGTGGAAGCAAACGGCGAAGTCGCACTATCAACGGAATAAGCTTTTGCTTTGTACATGAAGTAACCTCAACTCCCTAAGCAGATGGCGAGCAACTCGCTCGCAGATCAGACTAAAAAGAGTGTACTTCGAGCGGTATTCCGATCCTGCCAATCTATTGATTCCCACTCGACGGAAATTCGGGAGCGCCAGGGTTGACGAGGTCGAGGGTGAGCCGAGTGCTGTGGCTTGGCTGAGAGGTGAAAATTGTTCCACGGATTGTTCCACGAGGAACAATTTTAGCCAAATGGGGAGGGGGTATCTCGTTTTGTGCGGGTATCCACTTTTATTTCAGCGGTATCCGGGAGAAATCGGGGTGCGTTATGGCGCGATTTGCCGGGGATTTGTGCACTTAGCTGGCACTAACTGGCACGTTGGTTTGCTGCTCGCAGGTTGCCCGAGCTTGAGTTGCAGCTTCTCTTGACTATGCGCATGTTGGGGATAATTCCATGCAAAGGGCTGGATGAGGCTTTGAGGCGGCCACATCTGAAAAGCGAGATGTGGCCGCCCGGCCGATTGTTACAAAACGTAAACCCGTAGCAACCACCAAATTAGGAATAGCGCCACAATGGCTCCGATGACGTGACTGATCCACTGGCCTGGGGTATTGGGTCTACCGAATCTGAACATGCAGGGATGATAGCAGTCAGCGCCAGGAAGCTCGCGGGCTTCACTTAGTTCCTGACAAGGTCTATCTCACCCTGTTTCCAAATCTGGGAAGGATGGGGTAGACGGCATTCTTTGCGTTTGAGAAACCCAGGTCTGAAAGTCCAGACCTGGGGCACCCTCATTTGTTACCAATCAGACCTGCGCCACCCGCCATCCTGCACCCGGCCACGCCAGCGAGTCGGCGACGACCCAGGCGGCTCCGAGGATTGCGAGATTCACGGCGCTCTCGGTCCAGTTCATTCGGCTGGATGGGCCGGCCAGCAGCATCGGCATGTGCACCAGAATGGCGAAGGACGCGAGCATGGCGGTCAGCAGGATCGCAGCAAGGCGGGCTTGCACGCCCGCCAGGATCGCAACGCCCGCCGCGATGAAGGCAACCCCGGTCGCATAAGCCCAGAAATCTTGCGTAGGCGGCAGCCATTTGGGAATCAGCGGAGAAGTCAGGTTCCTATAGACAAAATGCGCACCGCCGAATAACAGCGCACAAACACCGAATGCCAGCTGGCCGAGCCGTGTGAGGCGCTTGGCCATGATCGCACCGATTCTGATTCCGGCCGTGGCAGCGTAGACGATTAGTCCGCCAGCCGCGATCGCAAGTTGCTCGGCGATGCCGCTGTAGGCGCCGTACTCGGCGTAATCGGTGAGCAACAGGCGGCCGTTCATCAGAATGACGACAATGAGCGCGTAGTAGGCCGTGAGCGCGGCGCTGCCCCAGGCCGCCGTTCGACGCCACTGGATGGCCGCGGCGGCGAGGAGCATGAAGGCACCGGCGACATAGGCCAGGGCGGTGCGGGCGGGGAAGTCTTTGGGCACCGGCTGCCCGAGGACGAAGTCGCCCCACGCCAGGCAGACTGCGCCCAGCGCCATCACACCCAGGCTGTAGACGCGCCAGCCGAAGGCCACGGTAGTTGTTGCCGCGCTCATGACAAGTCCCAGCTTACATTTGGAATGGGCGACAGAGCGACCACTCTGCCGAACGTCACCATAGCCACCGTGTGAATGCCGGCGCGCCTTTGGCGCTTGAGCCGGAAAAGCAGATTCCCTGACGGGAGTGACAAACAGAAAAGCAAAGGCAAAAGCGGGGCTGGCATTTGTGGTTTCCCACCCTTCGCAAATGCGGCGAAGGATGGGGCACCCGGCCTTTGGCGCTGGAGCCGGAAAAGCAGATTCCCTGACGGGAATGACAGACAGAAAAGCAAAGGCAAAACAGGGCTGGCTTTTGTGGTTTCTCACCATTCGCGAATACGGCGAAGGATGGAGATCCGACAGCAAGGGTTGACGACTAACCTTTGTCTCATCCGAATGTAGTCCACCTCCTATTCGATATTGAAGAGAACAAATGTGTTGAAAACTTCGTTTCCGTCTGCAGTTCTTTCGGATTCAAAGCGGAAAGTTCTCGCGGTCACTACTCCATCGAAGGTTCCATTTTTGAAGTCCTCGCAGATGATACGGTCACCTATTTCGGGTACGCAGGGGACCATATCGGTCGGAAAGATTGCGTTGCTTGCTACGTCAGGATTGGAATCCGACTGAAAAGAGAATGTGTATCGGTGCATTTGTCCTCCGAAGAGAGTATAGGCGCGATTTAATGATCAATGGCTAACGACCACACTGACGTGAATGCAACGGTACACTAGAGGTAGGGCATTTCCCTCCTGGACTCGGACCTCTTGCAGCATCTCGTCGATCAACTGAATCCTGAACAGCGCGCCGCCGTGGAGACTACGGAGGGGCCGGTGCTGATTCTTGCCGGGGCGGGGTCGGGCAAGACTCGTGTCATTACTTATCGGATTGCTTATCTGATTCAGCAGAAAGGCGTTGCGCCGGATTCGATTCTGGCTGTGACGTTTACCAACAAGGCTTCGCGGGAGATGGGCGAGAGGATCGACAAGCTGCTCGAACGCGGCTCGCTGACCAAGCCGCTGATTGCGACTTTCCACTCTCTCTGCGTCCGGATTCTTCGCCGCGACATTGAGGCGCTGCGCATTGGCGGGGAGGGGCTTACCAAAGACTTCGCCATCTACGACGAGAACGATCAGCAGTCCATCGTGAAGACGATCATGAAGCGCATGGGGCTGGACACCAAGCAGCTCACGCCGCGCAATGTGCTGGGCAAGATTTCATGGGCCAAGAGCCACATGATCGATCCGCAGGAGTACTATCTCGCTTCGGCGGACCCGAACAGCGAGCGCATCGCGCATATCTTCGAGGCTTATCGCAAGGAGATGCGCAAGAACAACGCGCTGGACTTTGACGATCTGCTGCTTGAAACCGTGCGTCTGCTCAAGGCTTCGAGCGACGTACGGGAGCGCTACCAGCGGCGCTACAAATATCTGCTGGTCGACGAGTATCAGGACACCAACCGTCCTCAGTACGAGCTGATGAAGCTGCTGGCGGGCGAGCGGCATAATGTCTGCGCTGTGGGCGATGAGGATCAGAGCATCTATAGCTGGCGCGGCGCGGATATTCGCAACATTCTTGAGTTCGAGCAGGATTTCCCGAATGCGAAGATCGTTCGCCTGGAGCAGAATTACCGGTCGACGCAGGTGATTCTGGAGGCGGCCGGGGCAGTGGTTGCGAACAACGCGCAGCGCAAGGGCAAGACGCTGTGGACGGAGCGCGACGGCGGGGCGATGGTCGGGTTTTACGAGGCTCCGGATGGAGAGAATGAAGCGCTGTTCATCGCCGACAAGATCAACAAGTATCTGCGCGAGGCGACGAGTGAGCATCGGGATGATGCCCGCACTGCGGTGCTTTATCGCACCAATTCGCAGTCGCGGCTGGTGGAAGAGGCGTTGCGGCGGTACGGAATCAAGTACACGATGGTGGGCGGATTCAGCTTTTACGAGCGCGCTGAGATTCGCGACATGCTCAGCTATCTGAAGCTGGTGCAGAATCCTCACGATTCTGTTGCTCTGCAGCGGGCGATCAATACGCCTCCGCGAGGCATTGGCAAGACTACGATGGAGACCCTCGAACGGCTGGCGCTGGAGACGGGTGTCTCGACGTGGGAGGCGATCGATCAGGCGGTTCGCAATCAGCTGATACCTGCGCGGGCGTGCGTGGCGTTGCAGGGATTTCAGCAGTTGATTCGCGATGCGCAGGCGATTCAGGATCCTGACTTTGCGGCCAAGCTTGCTGCGGATATGGGCTCGGATCTGGCTGGTGGTCCGAGTGAGCCGGAGCCGGTGCTTGAAGCCGCGGGCAGTGCGGACGATTCGTTTCAATTCGGCGAGAACATAAGCTTCGACTTTGGCACTTCGGCGGAGGCTGGCGACCCTGTTCTCGATGACGAGGCTGCGGCGGCGCACGACGATCTCGACACGGCCTTTGACTTCGGCAGCGAGCCGGCGCCGGCTCCGCTGCTGGATGCGGCCATGCTTTCGCCTTTTCAGGCGAGCGTGGGTGGGCCGGGCAGGGGCCGGGCGAAGAGGGTTGTTCCGGCTGCTGAGGCTGCTCAGGGGGCGGCTGTCGACGCGCCATTTCGTACTCCAGGTGAGCGGGGGACGCTGCCGGAGCTGATCCGCTTCATCATCGACCGCAGCGGGTATATTCGCGTGCTTGAGGCTGAGGGGTCTCCGGAGGCGATCAGCCGGATTGAAAATCTGAAGGAATTGGCGAATGCCGCACAGGATGCTGAAGAGCGAGGCGAAACGCTGAGCGAATTCCTCGATCACGCTGCGCTGGTCTCGGATACGGATCAGTACAACGCAGATTCTCGGGTGACTTTGATGAGTTTGCATGCGGCGAAGGGGCTGGAGTTTCCGCTTGTCTTCCTGACCGGTATGGAAGAGGGGTTGTTTCCGCATTCCCGGACGCTGAACGATCCGAATGGCCTCGAAGAGGAGCGCCGTCTCTGCTATGTCGGAATGACGCGGGCGATGGATACGCTGGTGCTGACGCGCGCCCAGTATCGCCGCCGGTATGGCAATGACGCGCCTGAGGCGAGCCTTCCTTCGCGCTTTCTGGAGGAGATTCCGGGACGGC
>Ga0182024_10019943_pt1 | contig 12296 bp, 12 predicted proteins | sample P32metaG_FD_120480 | JGI IMG/M metagenome (GOLD analysis project Ga0182024, IMG submission 120480) | Permafrost microbial communities from Stordalen Mire, Sweden - P3-2 metaG (Illumina Assembly) | ecosystem: Environmental > Terrestrial > Soil > Wetlands > Permafrost | place: Sweden: Stordalen...
ACTGTGCGATATCCCCAGCCCATGTCCACCGCCACCACACGCCGCGCCGAGTACGTCGCGGCGCTTCCGACGTTCACCGAAGCGGCGGTGTTCATCATGATCGACCCGTCGGGGGTCAGCCGAGCAGTGAAGGCGCTCGGGATCGAGCCAATCCCGTGGGGCAACCGCGAGAAGCATCTGGCGATCGCAGATGTGTTCCGGATTGCGATCCACGCGAAGCGGGCCGCGCTCGAAGAGGTCGGCGGCGGGCTGCTGGATTGGGCTGAGCGGGAGCACCCAGATCAGGTCGAGGCAATCCGCGCTGAGATCGATGCGTTCTTCGCGTCGCTCCCCGAACGGAAGGTGGCCGATCCAGAAGAGCTGATTGCCGATCTACGCGCCGGGCTGCCCCCCGAAGCGGCCGAACAAGCGATCGCGATCTATCTGAGGCTACGAGCGAAGACCCAGAAGTCGCCCGGGTAACCGCCGCGGCGGCGACCCGAAGTCAGGCCGAGCTCGCGGAGCTCTTCGGCGTCGAGTTCGACCGCGTTGTCGCGCACCAGCCCAACTACCCCGCGGCGGACCGTGCGCTGATCGATCGCGGAGACCGCGCAGAGCAGCAGCCAACAGAGCGATGAGGTAGTCGTCACGAAGCTCGCCGGCGGCGCCGTTCCACACTGCCGCCGACGTCACGAGGTGGGGCCGACCGCTGTGCCCTCTGCCCGAGGACTCGAAGTGCCAGCTGAGCAGCGCAGCGACTCGGTGGTCGTTGGCGATGTCCGTCGCCAGCAGGCGACGGCCTTTGACACCGTCCGCCGAATGCCATGCGGCGAGTGCATCGCGGCCGGCGGGCGGCGGATACAACCGGGCATTGGTCGAAGCGAGCCGCCAGCGAGCGGGGCCGGACCGAAGCGCGTCCGGCGACGGTACGAGGTGGTCGAGATGAACGCGCGTCTCCGGATCGCCCGCTCGACGGCCCCCCGTGACCGTGATCACCGCGGCAAGCCGGTCGACTGGCGCGCCGACGTCGCCGATGCTCACGAGAAGGCCCGATCGACGGCGTCGGCCTCCTGGTCGCTCGGCTGGTAGTGCGCGTAGATCTGCGTCGTCTTGGAGTCGGCGTGGCCCATCCAGTGCTGAAGAGTGCGCATCGGCGTGCCCGCGGCCGCCATGCGAGTCCCGAACGTGTGGCGCAGCTCGTGAAACGTGATCCGATGGACGCCGGCCCGGTCGATCGCCTGCTTGAAGCGCCGGACCAGTTTCGAGCGGTCGAGCGGTTTGCCGGTCTCGGGGTGGCAGAAGACGAGGTTGCGGTCGTGGGCGTAGTAGGAGCGCTCGCGGAGCTCGCTGAGCGCTATCGCGACACGTTCGGCCATCGGAACCGACCGGCCCGAGCCGGCCGACTTGGGATCGCCGAACTCGCCGCGGACGAACGGTGAGACGACGCGGATCTTGCGCGCGTCGAAGTCGACGTCACGCCATCGCAATCCGAGCAGCTCACCCTGGCGCAGCCCGGTCATCGCGGCAGTCAAATACAAAGTCGGCTCGATCCGCCCAAAGACGTCATCGGGGTACGGCGCGGCCAGCAGCTGCTCGAGCTCGGGCTGATCGAGGAACTGGATCCGGGTCTCGGTCTTCTTCACGGTGGGCCGGTCAGCCAGCTTGACCGGGTTCGTCTGGCACCAACCCTTGCGCAGGCCGAGGTCGAAGATCGAGTGCATCGTGTTGACGTGATTCCGGATCGTCTTGACGGCCAGCGTCCTACGCTTCGTAGACACGTAGCGCTCGATGTCCGCCGGGCGGATGCGATCGAGGGTCTTGCCAGCGAAGAACGGAGCGATGTGGTTGCGCAGATCGGACGCAACCGTCAGACGGTGGGACTTGCGCCGCCCCTTCAGCTCCAGGCGCTGGCAGAACTCGCGCCCCGCCTGCTCCATCGTCACCCGCTCGGCGTCGGGCGCCGCCGGCCGGCTGTCGAGCTCCCGCATGCGCCGCAGCGCGCGCTCGGCCTGAGCCTTCGTGAGCCCGTCGGCTCGACCTTCGGTGCGGACGTCGCCCACCTTGCGCCGCACCCGCCGTCCATCGGGCCCGTACCAGGAGCCAATCCAGGAGCGCCCGACGACCTGGAGGGTCCCGGTCCCGTAGGCGCGGCGGGGCGTTGTCGGCGAGCCGCTCACAGGCGCTTCCGACGGCCGATTGGTACAAGATGGAACACGGCACATCCGACCGCGCCCACACCGGCCGGGCGGTCGCCACGACGAGGCCATCGACGATTCCGCGGAATCGCGCAGCACGGGCGATGTACTGTGTCATGTACCATTCTGACCGAATCTTATCTGATCCAACGGACAGAAAACCCTGCCAAATCAGGCGATTTCGCCCCTACGGGAACCAGCTGATTCCGGCTGGGGGCCGGGCGGTCGCAGGTTCAAATCCTGTCTCCCCGATTCGCCGAAATACCCGCAGGCAATGATTTCTGTGCCTCTGAGTTTCGGTGCAAATCACATTTGGATTCCTCACACAAGCGTCGGAATCGGAGTACTGTCGGAGGTGGCGCTGGCCCTGCGGCCAGAATTCTCAGCTCAGCCCGAAAGCCACCAACGGCGCACCGTGCGTCACGAGGCGGGAGGCGAGGGTCACCGGTTTTGACTGCGGGGTCGGTGGGCCATTTTCTACCGACGTTATTTCACCGTCTGGGTGGCTTCGTCTCTACCCGATGAGCGCTCGAGGTTTAGCCAGCCGACCTGCGGCGCGCTGACTCTCGACCGTCAGTCAGTTTGTTCGGTCACGGCAGCAGGACGATCTTGCCGTGGCTGTGGCGTGCCGCCAGCTCGTCGTAGGCGTCACGAACCTGGTCGAGCGGGAATGTGCGCGCCACCGGTAGCTCGATGCTGCCGTCGGCCACGAGCTCCGCCACCTCCGCGAGCAGTGGCGCGGTGGCGATCGCGTGGGTGCCCTGCGCGTTGACGCCGAGTCGCTCCACCGCGCCGTAGTCGCTGATTGTGTTGATCCTCTGCGGGGCCACGCCGAGCTCGATCGCCAGGTCGACGTAACCGCTGCCGAAGGTGTCAATAAAGGCGTCGATCTTGCCGTGCGCGGCATCCCGGATCCGGTCGGCCTGGCCGTCGCCGTAGGTCACCGGCACGATGTCGTGGGCACGCAGCCAGTCGTGGTTGTGCTCGCCCGCCAGCCCGATCACCGTGGCTCCGGTGCGCCGCGCCAGCTGCACTGCCACTGAGCCCACGCCGCCCGCGGCGGCTGAGACCACGACCGTCTCGCCGGCCTGGGGAGCGACCGCGTCAACCGACGCGTAGGCGGCCATACCGACGACGAACAACGACCCGGCCACCTCCCACGGGAGGGACGCGGGCTTGGCCGTCAGCTGCTCGGCGGGAACCACGACGAGCTCGGCGTGGCTGGCGCGCTCCTCAGTCCAGCCCAGCACCTCGTCGCCGGGCGCGAACGCGGTCACGCCGTCGCCGACTGCCTGCACCACGCCGGCGAGATCGGTGCCCTCGCCCGAGGGGAAGCTCGCCGGCCAGCGGTCATGCATACGGCCTTCGCGGATCCCGATCTCACCCGGGTTGATTCCCGCAGCCTTCACCGCCACCACGACCTGCCCGGGACCGGCGACCGGGTCCTCCACCTCGCGCACCTCCAGGACATCGACCCCGCCGTACTGGTCCAATCGCACTGCTCTCATCTCGTCTCCTCGGTTTCGTGTACTGGGGTGGCGTCGGTCTCGGACGCGAACCGCCGGATGTGGTCAAGCGTACGTTGGGACTGCTCGATCTGGGGGAGGTGGCCGGCTTCGGCGATCAGCTCGAGTCGCGCGTGGGGGAAGGAGTCGGCATATGCCTGGCCGTAGGCGGGAGGTGCGATCTGGTCGCTCTCGCCCCACAGTGCGAGTACGGGTGTGCTCACGAGCTTCAGGCGGCGCTTGAGCTTGGGGTCGTGCATGTAGGGGTCTTTGGCGTAGGCGGCCAGCGCCGTGGCGTTGCCCGCGAGCGCCCGTTGCGCTTCGGGTGCAAGCGTGGCGGGATCGACCTTGAACGGCTCGGGGTTGTGGAAGGCGTGCTCGGCGAGTTCGTCGGGGGTGAGGGCGAAGAAGTCAGCGAGCTGGATGCCCTCGACGTTGATTCCGACAGCGTTGATGAGCACCGTCGCGCTGATGCGGCGGTGTTCGCGGACGGCCAACTCGGCGGCGATCCAGCCGCCGATGGAGGAGCCGATCACCAGCACGTTGTCCAGGTCCTGCTGCTCGAGCAGCAGGACGTAGGTCAGCGCGAGATCGTCGATCGAGTCATACCAGTCCGGCCGGGGGGTCAAGGCGAACCCGGGGTGGGTGGGGGTGATGACGTGAAACTCCTCAGCCAGCGCCGCGGGCAGCCCAGCCATGGTCTGCGGACCGCCGCCTCCGTGCAGCAGCAGGACAGGCCGGCCGTTGCCGTTCTCGTCGATCGTGACCGTCAGATCATCGGCTAAGAAATCAGTGTGGTTTGTCGTGGTCATGGTGATGGTTCCTTACCCCGGCGATCACACGCAGGAGTCGTTGGCGGCAGTACAGCAAGCTATATCAAAGTCTTTATATATGCAAGCTGAGATAACTCTGGTACCCTCAATCGCATGACGGTCGCGCTCCAAGACCTGGGCCAAGCCGTCAAGCAGTTGCAGTACCGCCACCACCGGGCGCTCGACAATCACCTGCGACAGATCGGGACGACGCTCGCCCAGTGGGACGCGTTACGGGCGATCGCCAGGCGGCCGGATTCCTCCGGCCATGCGCTCGCCGAGATGACATTCCAGACTGATCAATCCTTCGGCGCGCTCGCCAGCCGGCTCGTGCAGCGCGGCATGATCGAGCGGGTCGCCGGGCCCGGTCGCGCTATCCGCCACCGGCTCACCCCAGCAGGAGAGGCGACCCTGCAAAAGGGTCATGGGATCGCCGACGAGGTGCTCGCCGACTCGTTCTCGACCCTCACCGACTCACAACGCGACCAGCTCTACAGGCTCCTCACCCGCAGCCTCGCGGCGCCGCCGGCCGGCGATCGTCACGCCCGCACAGGCGCAGCGACTCAAGCCGGCTGAGGCGCAAATGCGCGCAGGCCCGCGGCGCCGCGCTCAGTCTCGATCATCTGGCGCTGGGCTTCCGCACGCGCAATCAAGATGTCGAGCTCGCTCGCGTCGAGCGCCGGATATCGATCCTCGACGACCTTGAGTGCGCGCCACAGCGAAGCCTTGCCCTCGACCCCGAGCGAAAGCGTCTCCAGGGACAGGAACAGACCCAGCTCCCGCTCGCCGGAGCTGAGCCCGGTCAGCTTGATCCGGCTTAGCCTCTCCGCCATCCACGTCGTGGCCTGCTTGACCGGGTTGCGCTCGACCTCCATCCGCTGCAATGAGCTCGAGCAACGTCTGCAGGTCCTCCTCGATCTGCGTGGCGAGCTCCGCGGCGGGAGTCGCCATCGCGCTTCCCTGCACCTCCGACTCGATTCGTCTCGCCAGATCGCTGCCGAACGTCGCTCCGGCAAGGTGGTCGTTCAGGTACACGTTGATCGCCTTGTCTGCCATCTGACCTTCTCCTCGGAAGCCGGGATCCGACCAGGTTAGTAGGAGGCAGACCGGCTGGGCCAAAGCCCACCCCCCTCGAATCGAACCCGCATACTGGTCACGTGCTTCTCCCGCACGATGACGTCGGGACCGGTCAAACGGTGGTGCTGCTGCACGCCGGGGTGGCGGATCGGACGATGTGGAGCGAGCATCTGCCGCCGATCGCGGCGGCCGGCTACAGAGCGGTCGCGATCGACCTCCCGGGCTTCGGCGAGGCCGTCCCCGTCGGGGAGTCGGCGCCGTGGTCTGACGTGTTGCAGACCATGGACGCGCTCGGTGTGAGGCGGGCGGTGATCGTCGGCAACTCGTTCGGGGGCGGGGTGGCACTGAGCGTGGCGGTAACCGAGCCCGAGCGGGTGTGTGCGCTTGTGTTGGTTTCGGCTCGGCCTCCAGGCGCGCAGCCGTCCCCGGAGCTTGCAGCGGCGTGGGAGGCAGAACAGGCAGCGATGGAGAGTGGTGACCTCGACGCCGCCGTAGAGGCGGTTCTGGATGCGTGGACGCTGCCCGGCGCGCCCGCGGCGTTACGCGATCGAGTGGCGAGAATGCAGCGCCGCGCGTTCGAACTGGAAGCGAACCTTGAGAGCACCGGTGAGGGTCCGGATCCCGTTGAGGCTGACCCGGCGGCACTGGCCCGTCTCGCCATGCCCGCCCTGGTGGCAGCGGGAGAGTTCGACATGCCTGACTTCCGGGTCGGCGCCGAGCAGCTGACTCGCCAATTATGTGATGCCCGGCACGTCGTCATCCCTGAGGCCGGCCATCTGGCTCCGCTCGAGCAGCCCGCCGCATTTCGCGCACTGCTGATCGACTTCCTGACTGAGCTGGGGCATCGGCTACGCGGGGCTGACGGCCGGTCGAAACCGGGCGCCCGCGTGCTCAAGCGACCGCCCGGAGCACCGGAGCCGTGAGTCGATTTGACGCCGCCGGCAAGACCGGCCTTGTCCTGGCTGGGTGGGCGCAGAGACGCAAGCCACGCTCTCCGCGGACGCGACCGGCGCCGATCGCCCCGCTCCTGGCTGAGCCGGCAGGCCGCCGCGGCCCGGCGGCGCGCGCAGAGGCGCAATCCGTCCGTTGTGAGAGCTTTGCTCAAGATTTGAGCGCAGAGCACCGATGTCACTGACAACCGGACAGGTTGTTCAAACCCGAGCCCACGATGGGAGCCGTTATGCCAAATCCTGTTGATACGCACGCCCCATCCATGACCCCCTCGCCTCCTCGGCGCGGGGCGTTCGCCGTGTTGGGCTCGGTGGCAGCGCTCGCCCGCATCAGGTGTGGGGCGCCGACCTTGGTGGCAACGCTGACTCTGGCGGCCGCTGCGAATGAAGCGTCGTCGCGCACCAGCTGAGCCCCTTCTGGGTCAACTCCTGACCAGCGGGTAGCTAGTCGAGGGGGGAGGTCGCCGGCCGCTCGTTTCAAGGACTGAGAAGAGAGGCAGCCTGCCCTCATGCGCGTCGTGATGACGGGTGCTGCCGGGAAGGTCGGGACATCGGTGCTCAGGGCACTGGCCGCGCCTGCTCACGGAGCTGTTTACCGGATTGCAGGAAAACGCCGACGCTGCTACACCCCCTTTGCCCGGAGCACCAGCGGTCCCCCTCGTGGGCGAGAGCTGCTGACGGGCGTCGGCAAGCGGCAGTGACCCACCTCGCGGCGAGCAGAGCTCGCCCTCACCCGAGCCAGCAAAGGAGCCTGATATGCCAACCCCCCGTAAGCGCGTGAACGAACGCGATGCGAAGCTCGTGCAGTGGCTCAACGAAGCCTATGCCAAGGAAGCCGAGCTTGAAGCTGACCTCACTGCGCACATCGCATTGACCCAGAAGGCCTCCTACAAGAAGCGCCTGCAGCAGCATCTGAAGGAGACGCGCGAGCACAAGCGGTCCGTGGCCAAGCAGGTCAAGGCGCTTGGAGGAAAGCCAGACGCCGGCCCGGGCCTCCCCGGGGTTCCCAGGGTCGTGGGCGAGGTGGCGGGCAAGACGGTCGCCGCGGTCAAGGGTCAGGTGGGAGCGGCGCGCGCGCTGGTCACCGAGCAGGTGGAGACGCATCTGCGCAACGCCCAGGAGGAGCTGCGCGAGGAGCACGTGGAGATCGCGATCTACTCCCGCATCGAGACGTTCGCCACCGAGGTCGGAGATCGCGACACCGCGCAGCTGGCCAAGCGGGTGCGCCGCGACGAGGAGCGGATGGCGAAATACCTCAGCGCCGAGCTCACACGCCTGGTCAAGGATGTCGTCAAGGCCGACGTTCCTAGAGATCAGCGGGCCAAGCCCTCCCGGTCACGCCGCCGGACGTCTACGAGGTCCTCGAGCGCGACGAGCTCCTCGGGCGCCACGAAGTCCTCGGGCACCGCGAGCTCCTCGCGCGCCGGCAGGTCGTCGAGCGCCGGCTCGAGGTCGACCAGGTCGCGGTCGCGCTCGGGCCGGAGCTAGCTTCGCGCGTGCGTGCGCCGGCGTGACGCCGACGCACGGCGCCGGGGCGTCCGAGGAAGCCGCGCCGGACCACCCGACTCCCGTATCTTCCTGCTCGCGACGAGCCGAAGTCCTAGCCTCCAGCGCCCAGCCCTAGTACGGATACGGCGTGGTGGTGGTCGTCGTCGGCGGGGTCATGGGCGAGCCCGAGGTGTGCGGCGCCGATGTCGTCACCACGTGCCACGTTCCGCCGAAGGTCTTGATGCCCTGACCGTTGGCCATGCCTCGCTTGGAATGGTCCAAGGCGAAGCGATATAGCGGGCGTCCTCCGAGCGTGACCTGGAAGAACCCGTCACGGTGGAGGGTCCCGAGCTTCCCTTTGACTCCACTGGCGGTGAGCTTGGTTCTGGCGGAACGGACGGTCACCGGCGGCCAGAACGCGAAGCAGCCGTTCGCCTTGGTGCAGAGCAGGTGGTGGGTCGTCTCCGGGCTGAGCTCGTAGACCGTGAGCCCGCGGGAGTCGACGACGATCGTCTTACTTAGCTGCGAGTTGTGCGCACTGCGGAACATCGGGGTGGTCCTCGCGAGTGCGAGTCCGGTGACGCCGGCGATCGTAAAGCTGGCCACAGCGACGACGAGCATCGCCGCCGTGCCCGGAAACCCGTGGCGGACCGGTGTGCTCGAGCCTGCGGTGGTGCGTTTGACGATCATGTTCCTCCCTCGTTAGCGAAGTAGTCCACCCTCAAAGACGCCGATTTCGGGCAACCCTTCCCGCGAAGAGGTTCGAGTAACGGCGGTTCGGCAGGCCGGCGGGGGGAAGGATTCGGGCTGAAAGTCGTCTTTGGCGGTAGCGGCGCAAGCAGCCGCGTAGTGCGGATGAACCGCCGAGAGGAGAGCTACATGCGTCCGATCATGAAGTTGTCGGTCCCCACAGTCGCGGCAGCGTTGCTGCTGGCGGCGTGCGGCAGCAGTTCCAGCAGTTCCAGCAGTTCGGCTCCGGCGAGCACGCCGGCGGCGGCGGCGAGCAGCAGCTCTTCGGCGTCAGTCGTCAAGACGGCGTCCAACACCTCGCTTCACTCCACCATCCTGGTCGATTCCAAGGGGATGACCCTGTATCGGCTCTCCGGCGAGCACGCCGGGAAGTGGATCTGCACAAGTTCAGAATGCGTGAAGATCTGGCATCCCCTCACCGCGAGCGCGGGCCAGGCCCCGAAAGGGAGTGTCAGCTCGCTGGGGACGGTCAAGCGCCCGGACGGGATGATGCAGATCACCTATAAGGGCATGCCCCTGTACACCTTCGCTGAGGACACCAGCCCCGGCGAGGCAAAGGGCCAGGGCATCAAGGACGTCGGCGTCTGGGCGGCGGTCACCACAGGCGCAGCGTCGACCCCCGCACCGGTTCCCGCGGCGTCATCGTCGACGTCCTCCAGTGGCGGGGGCTACGGGTACTGAGCTTGGCTTGGAGCGCCCGTCGGTCGCTTCGGCCGCCGGCTCGGGATGGCGAAACGCCTGGCGCGCGGTGGTTGACGCGCGCCGGGCTGTTGCTATTGGCCTCGACGGTGGCGAGCGTTCTCGCCGGGTGTGCCGCCGCGGCGTCGTCCCACCCCGGCGGTGCGGTCCGCGACAGGTCCGCGCTGCAGTCCTACCTGCGAGAGATCGAGCCGCCCCGGCTGGCCGTCAACCGGCTTCTGAGTCAGGCGGACCCGATCCTCCGCGCCTACCGGGACGGTCGGGCCACCCCTGCTCAGGCTGCGGCGCGAATGGACCGCCTCGAGCGCCGTTTCGCTGCCTACGCCGTCGATGTCGCGGCGGTGCAGGCCGGCGTGCCTGAGCTGCAACGGCTGCAATCGGCATACGCGCACACCTATGTGCTCGAGGACGCCTATCTCAGCGCACTGGTCGCCGGGCTCGCCGAGCGTGATCTGGACAACCTCCCGAACACGCAGGCCTCCCAGCGCGCGGCGATCATCGGCTGGCGCACCGGATTGACGGTGCTGGCACACGACTGGGGAGTGAGGCTGCCGGCGGATCTGCAGCAGGCCGGGCGCGGGGAGATAGCTCCTTCGCCGGGCGGGAGCTGATCAGCTCGAAGCCTGGCCCTAGCGCTTGCCGCGTTTGGCTGCCGCACCCACCCCGCTGGCCGTGGCCGGGGGTCTGCTGCTGCTCGCCGGGTCGGTGTGCGAGCGCTTCACCGTCTACCACGCCGGCTTTCAGTCGGCCCGCGACCCGGAGGCCACCGTGGGGCCGCAGCGTGAGCGCGCGGCTGGGCGAGAGCGACCGGCGGCTTAGCAGGAAATCAGCGGCTCGCCGGTCACGCCGTGGCGCCGACAGCCGCCCGCACCGGATCCACGCGCCCGGTGGCCAGCCGCTGGGCCAGCCGCGAGGCCAGCGCCATGATCGTCAACGCCGGGTTCGGCGAGCCCTGGGTGGGGCACACGCTCCCGTCGCACCGGAACAGGTTGGGCACTCCCCAGACCCGGTGGTCTGAGTCGACCACGCTGTTGTCGGGCCGTGCGACCATCCGTCCGCCCCCGACCAGGTGGGCGTAGCGCTGGATCGTGAGCACGTCCTGGGCCCCGGCGGCTTGCAGGACCTCCTTGATCACGTTGGTCGAGTAGGTCATGTTGGCCTCGTCGTTGTCGCTCAGGGTGTAGTCGAAGCGGGCGACGGGGATGCCACAGGGGTCCGTGTCCGCCGCCAGCGCGCGGCCGAGGAATGCGAGCACGGTGGAGGCAAACTGAAGCGGCACGGCAAACCCGAGCAGCAGGTAGGCGACCGTCTTCGCGTCCGTAGGGGCAAACCACTGCAGCTGAAGCCCGACCAGCAGCAGACCCGAGGGAACCAGCGCGAAGACGCCGAGCGGCAGGGAAGGGCCGATCGGCCACATGGTGACGCGTGCGACGGTGCTCGTGGCCGCCACCCGTCCGTTGCTGGATTGCCCCGAGCTCACGCTCCGCTGGCTACCCACTGATTGACGGGTCAAACACAGAGCGCAGCGGGGGTCGCTCGAGAACCGGAACCGCGACCACGGTTCCGTCCTCCCACGGGCGCAGGTAGGAGCCGCCGATGACGGATCGGCGACCGCCGGTCCGGCGCTCGACCGCAGCGAGCACGGCGTAGGCCATCTCGCCGAGCGCCCGCAACGGCTGATGGCGGTTCTGGCGGCTGCCGAGGTCACATTCGGCCAGCGAGTCGAGTCCGTGCCGGCGCAGAGCGTCGATCAGGACCGCGATCTCGACCCCGTAACCGACCGGGAAGGGGATCGCCTCCAGCAGCTCTCGCCGGGCCGAGAACTCACCCGCCAGCGGCTGGGCGAACCCCGCCAGCCGAGGCTCGTGGAGGTTGAGCAGCGGGCGCGCCATCAGCTCCGTCACCCGCCCGCCCTCGTGGGGCAGCCGCTGGTCGCCCGACTCCAGCGGGCGCTCGAACGCCCCCTTGACCAGCTGGATCCGCTCATCGGTGAGGATCGGTCCTAACAGCCCCAGGAGAACACTGGGCTGCGGATCCTTGGTGTCGCCGTCGAGAAAGCAGACCACCTCGCCGCCGGTCACGCTCAGCGCGCGCCACATCGCGTCTCCCTTACCGAGCGCGGGGCCCCGCTCGCTGAGGACCTCATCCTGCTGGATGACCTGCGCCCCGGCAGCGGCGGCGACCTCGGCGGTGCCGTCACGTGAGCCGGCGTCGATCACCACGAGCTCGTCGACGACGCCGAGGCCGGCGAGCGGAGCAACCGTTCGCTGCACGATGGGCCCGATCGTCTCGGCGCATTCCTTGGTCGGTATCACCACGGTCACCGATGTCTCGCCCTTACCGGCCAACAGCTGCTCCTGGCTGAACTCGGAGGCGCGGTAACGCCGTCGTTCGGACCAGATGGAGACCTCGAGATCGACTGACAGGCCGTTGGCGACACGACCGTTGGAGCGAGCCGACGTCTGCACCCGGACGTCCCGGGCGCGCACGATCGGAATCTGGTGTTCGTTGAGGCGAGACGCGAACGCCGCGTCCTCGAGCGACGTGAGCGGCTCGAGCCCCCCGACGTCCCGGTACGTCGCCGCGGTGATCCCGATCGACGAGCCGGCGAAGTGGTGATGACCGGCGTCGGGCTCGAGGCGGCGGAGGCTGAGCAGCCGGTCGGCGGCGTCGCGGTCTCGACGCCGGAGCACGCCCGGGGGCAGCAGCTCTTGCTCGGATGGATCGAGCTCGATCCATCCGGCGATCGCTCGCGCCCCGCGACGGGTGTAGGCGAGCTGACGTGCAAGCCAATCCGGAGCCGGCCGGGAATCAGCGTCCGTGCAGGCGATCAGTCCATCC
>Ga0182024_10019944_pt1 | contig 12296 bp, 7 predicted proteins | sample P32metaG_FD_120480 | JGI IMG/M metagenome (GOLD analysis project Ga0182024, IMG submission 120480) | Permafrost microbial communities from Stordalen Mire, Sweden - P3-2 metaG (Illumina Assembly) | ecosystem: Environmental > Terrestrial > Soil > Wetlands > Permafrost | place: Sweden: Stordalen...
CCGGCGGCGCCGGCGATCGCCCGCCGACAAGCCAAACCGACACCGATCTACCCGATGGTCTCACCGACGCCGACCCGTCCGCGCCTAATGGGCAAGCCGCAGCGGCGCTAGAGAAACTGCCTGCAAACAGTTCGGGCCAACCCGCAACCGGCGGCAACAATCAAAACACTCCGCCGACCGGCCAAACGCCAGGCGCGACGCCAACGCCACCTGCCGTGAACCCTGCCGCCAACTCCGCGGCGGCGCATGGAACGCCGACAGCCGCGACGAACCGTGCGGGCCACGGTTCGCTATGGTCGAAAGAGTGGTCCGCCTGGGCCGCCGCATGTGCCGCGGCCGCGGCCGCGGTAGCCGTGAATCCGCGGCAAACGGACGAGTTCATGGAAAGTCTGAGCAAGCGGTCGCTCTCCAAGAGCGGCCGGCTCTCGCGTTGGCTGCGAAAATCGGCGAATGTAGAATAGGAATTCAGTTTTCCCTCCAGACTTGCGATCCACTCCCATGTCTACCTGCTCTTATTGCAATGCTGATCTGTCGGAATCACCCTTGAGCGCTGGGCGCTGCCCGAGTTGCGGCAACATGTTGGCGTGGCAGGATCCCTCTGCGATGGCGCCGCAGCCCACGGCAATGGGAGCGCCGCCGATGGAGTATGGCGCGCCGCCGGCCCAGGATCCTCTCGCAGCACTGAAGGCGACAATGGCGCGGATCGTGAATCGAGGCGCCGTGGAAGCAGGTGATGGGCCACGGCAAGCGACCCCCACGCTCTTGCCGCCGGGCGCCGGCGTGGGAGATAGTTCGCCCGCGCTTGCTCCGCTTGTCGCGCCGCTACCTCCCGCGCAAACTCCCTCGTCGCCCACGTCGAATCCCACTCCTCCCACCAGTCCTCGATCCTATCCGACACCGCGCGGCAACATCGATCAAACGATCGAATTGGGTCCTTCGTCGGCGGCCACGGTTCGCAATCAGCCGGCGGACGACAAGGGGACCGATGGCGCGACCGGCGCCGATCGAGGAAATTATGGAGCAACGATCGACCTTCCGGCTCCCAAGCAAAAGCAGCCGAGCACCTACGACGACCGCCGCATCGCCCAAACGATGGCGGCCGGCGGCATGGCCGCGGAAGACACCGAGCAGGTCGCCAAATTGTGGCGAGGCACTTTCGATCCGAGCACCTCGCCGCGCACCAGTTTGAAAGGCGAGGAAGGGGCCGCGAAGGCGCGCGATTCGAAGTTGGTCATCAAGCATCGCGCGCTGCGCGACGTGCAAGAATCGACCCGTGCCGGAGCCGACTACGAATTGCTCTCCGTGATCGGCGAGGGCGGGATGGGCGTGGTCTACGCCGCTCGGCAAGCCGCCATCGACCGCACGGTGGCGATCAAGATGTTGAAGAACGACATCGCCACCGACAACGACCAACGCGAGAAGTTTCTCTCCGAGGCGGTCGTCACCGGCGACCTCGACCACCCCAACATCGTTCCGATCTACGATCTGGGAAGCAACGAAACCGGGGCGTTGTTCTATTCGATGAAGCGCGTGCAGGGCACGCCTTGGATGTCGGTCATCGACCGCAAGTCGAATTCCGAGAACATCGACATCTTGATGAAAGTGGCCGACGCCGTGGCGTTTGCCCATTCTCGCGGCGTGATTCATCGCGATTTGAAGCCGGAAAACGTCATGCTCGGCGACTTCGGCGAAGTGTTGGTCATGGACTGGGGATTGGCGATCTCGACGGCCAGTTTCCGCAAGTCGGGAAGCATCACGCAGACGAGCAGCATGGGGGGCACGCCCGCCTACATGGCCCCCGAAATGGCCACCGGCCCGATCGACCGCGTCGGCGCCGCCAGCGACGTATATCTGCTGGGCGCGATCCTCTACGAGATCATCGCGAAAAAGCCGCCGCATACCGGCAAGAACGTGATGAACTGCCTGTTCGCCGCGGCGCGCAACGAAATTCAGCCGACGGAGCATTCGGGCGAGCTTTTGGATATCGCCCTGAAGGCCATGTCGACGGTGGTGGGAAATCGCTACGCGAGCGTGCAGGACCTCCAAGCCGCGATCCGGCAATATCAGTCGCATTCGGAAAGCATCGTCCTCTCGACACGTGCCCAGCATGATCTAGAGGCCGCGGAAGAATCGGGCGATTATCAAACCTATTCCCGCGCCTTGTTCGCTTTCCAGGAAGCGGCCGCGTTATGGGACGGCAACGTCAAGGCCCGCGACGGCATCTCGGCCGCAAAGCTGGCCTACGCTCGCCAGGCCATGCGCAAGGAAGACTTCGATTTGGGCGCTTCGTTGGTGGATCCCGAGGATCCGGCCCATATCGACGTGCATCGCCAAATTGTCGCCGCGCAGCGCGAGCGCGACAGCCGTCAACAGCGGCTCAAGAGCATCCGTCGGACGGTCGCGGCGATGGGCGTCGCCATCCTCGTGGGCGCCGGTTTTGCGGCGATCAAAATCAACTCCGAAAAGAATCTCGCCCTCAGCGCCGAAGCGTCCGCTCGAACGGCGGAACAGCAGGCCAAGGATGATCGCGATAAAGCGGTGGCCGCCGAGGGTCGGGCGAAGGATGCGAAGACGAAAGCCGATGCCTCCGCCAAGGCGGCGCTCGAATCCGCCGATGCGGCGACGAAGGCGAAGGACCAGGCCCGCGTCGCGGAAGCGGCCGCGAAACAGGATCGCGACAATGCGAACGACGCGACGAAGCGCGAGGAGGATCAAGCCTATGTGGCTCGCATCGGTCTGGCCGCGGCCCAAATCGACGAAAACGCCTTCGACACCGCCGAGCAGTTGCTCAATGATTGTCTGGCTCGATCGCGGAATTGGGAATGGGGCCGGCTGCGGTTTCTTTCGACCCAAAGCGTCCAAGACTTCGCGGGCGACGCCCCCGTCGATTCGATCGCTTTCGACAAGACCGGCCAGCGGTTCGTCTCGGGAAGTTGGGACGGCAAGGCCCGCGTGTGGGATCTCGCCACCGGCAAAACACTGCTGACGATTCCCTACGGCGCGCTCTATGTTCACGCCGTCGCTTTTTCCCCCGACGGCGAATCGATCGCCACGGGCGGCAATGACAAGAAGGGGTTCGTCAAGATATGGAACGCCAAAACGGGGGCATTGATTCAAACGCTGGTCGGTCACCAAGACGACGTTCTCTCCGTCGCCTTCTCCCGCGACGGCAAACACCTGTTGACCGCTTCCTACGACAAGACGGCCCGGCTGTGGGACATCGCAACCGGGAAGGAATTGCAACGCTATTTGGGACACAACTGGTGGGTTTGGTCGGCCGCGTTTTCGCCGGATGAATCCCACATCGTCACCGCCAGCCAGGATGGCACGGCAATCGTCTGGACGACGGCCACCGCAAAGGCGGGCCCGCCGTTCACCGGTCACGCGGGTCCGGTCTACGCCGCCGCGTTCTCGCCCGACGGCAAATCGGTCGTCTCCGGCGGATACGACAATCGCGTGCTGATCTGGGAACCGGACCATCTTCGGCCGTTCGACTATCCCGCGGTGGTTTCCGGCGGAACGAATCCGCCGCCGCCGTTTCGCGCCTTGGAAGGTCACACCGGCCCCGTCCACGCCGTTGCCGTTTCCGCCGGCGTTTCCGCCGACGGCAAGCCGATTCCCAAGCTCGTGTTGAGCGGAAGCAACGACAACGCCATCAAGCTCTGGGATTTCGCCAGCGGCAAGTTGATCAAGACGCTGCGCGGGCATGGCGGCTGGGTCGATAGCGCCGTGTTTGCTCCCGACGGTCATTCGGTTCTCTCCGCCAGCCAGGATAATGGCATCAAGCTCTGGAGCATCTCCGGATACGAGGAAGTTCGCGTGTTGCAAGGCCGCGTGCTTCAAGGTCACACGGACGCCGTTCTCTCGGCGGCAACCTCGCGCGATAGCAAGAGAATCGTCACGGCCAGCCGTGATCGCACCGCCAAAATGTGGGACTTCGCTTCCGGAAAAATGCTTCAGGATTTTGAGGAAGGACACGACTACCTCGCCTCGACGGCCGCTTTCTTCCCCGACGGCAAACGCCTGCTGACCGCCGCCGCCGACAACACGACTCGCACCTGGGATGTCACCACCGGCACGCAGATTCTCCGCCTCGACCACACCGGCCGTGGGTCCGTCGCCGTGCTCTCGCATGACGGTAAGACCGTGCTCACCGGCAGCGACGAAGTGACCGCCCGGCTTTGGAACGCCGAAACCGGCGAGCTGCTGCGGTCGACGAAACCACTGGTCGCGGAAGTCACCGCCGTGGCCTTCTCGCCCGACGACAAGCAATTCTTCGTCGGCGATGCACATGGCCATTGCACGCTTTGGAATGCGCAAACGGCGGCGCAAATCCGCTCTCTCGACACGCACACCGGCAAGATCACCGCGGCGGAATTCACCAACGACGGCCATCGAGTGCTCACCGCCAGTGCCGATCGCACGGTTGGCCAGTGGGACGTCGCTTCCGGCGGGGAGCCGTTGGCGTTGATCCTCAAGCATCCGGGTCCGGTGGAAGCCGTGGCGGTCGTTCCGCATGGTTCGCAAGCGATTACACTCGGCGACGATGGAATGGTTCGGCTGTGGGAAGTCGATAAGGCCACGATGCTCGGCACGATCGGCGGCGAAGAGGGAACCAGCCAAGTCGGAGTTTCCAGCGATGGGCGTTTTGCACTTTGGGTCAACTACAAGCAACGCACCGTTCGCGTTTGGAACTTTCACGACAAGCACGAAGTTGCACCCCCGGGAGCAGCCAAGGACTCGAAGGCCGCGTTTCTCACGCTGCCCGACGGACTGATTTGGTCGGCCGCCTTCTCGCCCGATGCCCAATATCTGATCACGGTCGGCGGCAACGGCGCGCGGCTGTGGGATGTCGCCAGCGGCAAGGAGCGAATGTCGTTCACTCCGAACGGTGCCGTCGCCTCCGCCCGATTCTCGCCGAATGGCAAGCGGATCGTCACCGGAAGTTGGGACAACTCGGCCAAGATTTGGAACGTCGAAACGGGCCGCGCGGAATTGAAGCTGATCGGGCACGGCGGGTACGTCAACAGCGCCGAATTCTCGCCCGACCCCGACGGCAACCTGATTCTCACCGCCAGCGACGACAAAACGGCCCGTATTTGGGACGCCAAGACGGGCCTTCTGGTCCGTAAGTTCATCGGTCACCAAGACCGTGTCACCGCGGCGACATTTTCGTCGGATGGCCGCTACGTGCTCACCGCTTCCGGCGACAAAACGGCCCGCGTTTGGGACGCCAAGACGGCCAAGCAGTTGCATGTCTACAAAGGCCACCAATGGGGTTTGCTGTCCGCCGCCTTTTCGAAAGACGGCAGTCGGATCATTACCGGCAGCGCCGACAACACGGCCCGAATCTGGGACGTCCAAACCGAGCAATTGCACGCGACGCTCGCCGGTCACACGGCGGCAGTCGGTTCGGTGGCGTTCTCGCCCGACGGCCTCCGCGCGATAACGGGCAGTCAAGACGACACCGCCAAGATTTGGGATGCCGACAAGGGCAAGGAGGTTCTCACGCTCAAGGGCCACACGCAGGAAGTCACGTCGGTTTCGTTCTCCGGCGACGGCGCCTACGTGCTCACCGCCAGCCGCGACGGCACCGCCATGATCTGGCTGGCGTCCCCCGAATGGCGCAACGCCGACGCGCATGCCGCAAAAGTCGCCCGCCACCCGTAAGCCCAGGGAAGGCCTGGAAGACGTTTTTTATTGGCGAAGACTCCGTTGGGCCTTCCCTGGGCTTGGGCGCTCATGCTCCTGTCCACTTTCTCCTCTCCCCTTTCCCCTTACTCGTTTCTCCCGTGCTCGACAAAATCGTCGCCTCCAAGCGCCACGAAATCGCCGCCGCCAAAGCCGCGCGGCCGGAATCGATCGTCCGCGAAGCCGCGTCCATGGCGCCGCTGCCGCGAGATTTTTTTTCCCCGCTGGCCCAGGGCGGCCCCATCCGCCTCATCGCCGAGATCAAGCGTGCCAGCCCGTCGGCCGGCGTGATTCGCGCGGATTGCGATCCCTTGCAAATCGCGAACACCTACGAGCTTCATGGAGCCAGTTGCCTGAGCGTGCTGACCGACGGTCCATTCTTCCAAGGGAGCTTGCTCGATTTGCAACAGGTTCGCGCCGCCGTGCGCCTGCCGGTGCTGCGGAAGGATTTCATTCTCGATTCGTATCAGGTTTATGAAGCCCGCGCGGCGGGGGCCGATGCGGTGCTACTGATCGCCGAATGTCTCGACAATTGCAACTTGCGCAAGCTGCACGACGAAATTGTCGGCCTGGGCATGTCGCCCCTCGTGGAAATTTACGATCCCGAGAATCTGCAGCGCGTGTTCGACGCCGGGGCAACGCTGATCGGCGTGAACAACCGCGACCTGCGCACGTTCAAGACCGATTTGGAGCACACGCTCCGGCTCCGCGATCGCGTGCCCGACCAATGTGTCCTGGTCGCCGAGAGCGGAATCCGCACCCGGGCCGACGTGCTTCGCTTGGAAGCGGCCGGCGTCGATGCAATACTTGTGGGAGAGGCGCTCATGGCCAGTCCGGACGTGGGCGCCGCGGTCGATGCTCTCTTGGGCCGCGATCTTTTGGCGGCCGAATCGTCGCAGGATTCTTGATGTTCGACTCGCGTGCCACGAATCGTCCGCCGATGCCGTCCGCGTGGATCGGCGTGGGCGCGGCGATTCTGGTCGGCTGGTTGACGGTTGCCGCCGCGGCATGTCCGTTTTGTAGCGCCGTCCGCGCGACGCTCGCGCAGCAGCGCGATGCGTCTGCCATCGTCGTGCTGGTCGAGGCCACCGATAAGGCTACCGACAAAGCTGTAGACAAACCCGACTCCAGCGCCGCCCGCCGCCAATCGTTTCGCATTCATGCCGTGCTGAAGGGAAAGAAGCGTCTCGGCGAGATTGAGTCGCTCCGCATTGTCGCCGACGCGCCGCTCAAAGAGGGCTCGCTCGGGATGCTGCTCGCCACGGGCGCCGACGATGCCGCGGCTGAAGAACTCCAATGGACCGCTATACCATTGGACGAATCGGCATACGCGTATGTCTTCCGCGAACCGACGCTGCCCGCTCCCAATGCCGAGCGGCTCAAGTATTTTGCCCGCTATCTCGAGCATCGGAATCCGCTGGTGGCCGACGACGCGTTGCAGGAATTTGCCCACGCTTCATTCGACGACACGGTGCCCGCGGCCCGAAGTTTGGACATGAACAATTTGCGCCGCTGGTTGGTCGACCCGCAGGTGCCGCCGGAGCGAAAGGGTTTTTATGGCCTGGCGCTCGGAATGGCGACCGGCGCCGACGACCGCCGCCTCAACGAAGAATTGCTGCACCAACAAATTATCGCCCCGGCAAGCGATTTTCGCGCCGGCTTCGACGGCGTGCTGGGCGGGCATCTACTGCTGACCGGCCCGAAGGGTCTCGAGTTACTCGATTCTCGCTACTTTGCCAATCCCAAGGCCGCGATCGGCGACGTGCAACATGCGATGCGGTCGCTTCGGTTTTATCATCAGTTCGGCCACCGGATCGAGCCGGTCCGTCAGGCCGAGGTGTTGGCGCATGTCTTGGACCGCCCCGAGTTCGCGGCCGACGCGATCACGGACCTCGCCCGCTGGCAGTATTGGCCGATCGTCGCGCGCGTCGCTGGTCTCTACGAGCACAAGGACTATGCCGACCCGGTGATCCACCGCGCGATCGTCGGCTATCTGAAAGCGTGCCCCAAGCCCGAAGCCGCGACGGCGCTCGCGCACTTGAGGGTGGTTGACCCGCAGGGCATCGCCGACGCGGAGAAGTGGCTGGAGATCTTCACCGGCGCGAAGTGACATCGCGCCGCATAAGCCCAGGGAAGGCCGCCGCCGATCCCGCTATCAAACCGTGCGTCGCCGGCCTTCCCTGGGCTCGCGGGAGCGCAAAGCATTATCTTGCAATGCTTTCCGGCGTCAGAAACCGCTCTACCGTCGCCGGCCGGATTTTGATTTAATCTCGCCCCTATGAAACACCACATTCCGCGACTCACCCTGATCGTCGTCTTGTTCGCGTCGGCGACCGCACAAGCTCAGTATTCACAAGTTCCTCCGACGCCGACGGCCGATGTTCCGATGTCGTCCGTTCAGACGCCCGCGCCGTACAATCCCGCGCCCTACAATCCAACGCCTTATAACCCGGCGCCGTACAACCCATCACTGCCCGGTGCGCCAAGTTACACTCCGGCGCCGACCGGCCCCGCTTATACTCCGGCACCCTACAATCCGGCGCCCTACTCGCCGGCGCCGAGCGGTCCGCCGGCTTACGCTCCCGCGCCGGCCGCGCGTGCGTCGTACGACGCACCACCCTCGTACACGCCAGCGCCCTATTCGCCGTCGCCCTACGGCCCGCCCGCTTATGGTCCGGCGCCGTACACGCCGGCCCCCTATACTCCGGCTCCGTACACGCCAGGCCCTTACACGCCGGCGCCCGGTGGCCCGCCTGCTTACACTCCAGCCCCCTCCGGACCGATCATCGGCCCGGGTCCGATCGAAGGCATTCCGAGCGGCGCTCTTGAAGGCCCCAAGTGGATCTTCAGCGCCGATGCCCTGTTTCTAGAACGTAGCGCCGGCGGCAGCGTCTTCTTGGGCGGCACGTATACCAACCCCGGCTCCGCCAACATCGACAATCTATACAGCGATGACGAACTGTTTCCCTTGGAAACGGGAGTCCGGCTTCAATTCGGCCGACGGTTCACCGACGACATAGCCGTCGACGCTATCTACTGGGGATTGCAACAATGGTCGGTCGGTCGAAACATCTACGGCGATCCGGTCGGAGAGACCGTACTGGCGTTTTCGCCTTGGACCCAGACCGATGCGCTCATCGGCGGGTTCGACAACTATCTGGGCTACACGGACAAAAGCCAGGTCAACAACTTCGAAATCAATGAGCGGATCATGCTCACCCAGCACGATCCCTACCACAGCCTCGCCTGGCTCTGGGGCTTTCGCTATTTTCAACTCTCCGACAACTTCACTCTTAGCGGTTCCGACGACTTCACGGGCGATTACGAGAATATCAATTGGAAAACCCAAAATGAACTGGTCGGACTCCAAGCCGGCCTGCAATGGACCCGCGGCTGGGACCGTTTTCAAGTGGTCTCGGAAGGGAAGGCGGGCCTGTTTGCGAACTTCTATAATCAAAAGGGGAACAACCTCAATTCGAGTGGCGTTGCGACCGGCGATCCTGCCGGTTTCGTGCCGTTCAACGTTTCGCACGACGGCACCGACGTGGCGGCCCTGTTCGAGCTATCCCTGCTGGCCCGCTATCGCCTGAACGATTATCTCTGGCTGCGGCTCGGCTATCAGGGCTATTTGATGACGGGCCTGGCACTCGGCCCGCGGCAATTGGGCGGCTACAGCCACGGCGGCACCGTCGCCTTCGATGGCCCCTCGATCGGCATGGAAGCGACGTGGTAATCGCGCGCCGACGGAACGCCACGGAGGGCGTTCCCTACAGTGCCATACCGTTCTGTAGGGAACGCCCTCCGTGGCGTTCCGTTGGTGGCCCTCACTCTTGCGCCGGTCGTTGCAACCAATCGGGCAATCGCCGGACGTTCCCTTCCCGATCGACGCAGGCGATCGTGCTGCGTCCCGTTGCCAAGACTTCCGTCCCACGAAAAAGCTGATATTCGTGCTCGATCCGCGCGCCGCGGGCGGAAACCGTCGTGGTGCGCAGCGTCAACACGTCGTCGTAGCCGGCTGGCCGCAGGTACTTGCACGAGATTTCCGAGACGACCAGATACAGCCCAAGTTCTTCGACTTGCCGATAGGTGAATCCCGCGGCGCGCAGCAACTCGGTTCTTCCGAGCTCGAAGTACGTGGCATAGTTCGCATGATGGAGCCGGCCCATGGCATCGGTCTCCTGATAGCGAACGCGGATTTGCAGATCGTGTTGCATCAGCATCAGATCAGTACTCCACCGCTTCCCAGCGCTTCGTCTCCGCCGAGCGATACGCCGCGTCGAGCACGCAATTGACGATATGTCCGTCGGCAAAAGTTTCGCGCGGCATCCGGCCCTGCGCGATGCATTCGACGAAATGCCGCATTTCCTCTCGATAGCCGTACGTCCAGGCCTCGTCCACCGGCGGAAACAGCCAGCCGGTTTCCGATTCCGCCTTTTCAACCGTGTAGCCGACGCCCAAACGGGAAAACACCTTGATCGGCGTTTCGCGGGTAACGTCGGTGAAGATCGCCCCTTCGGTGCCGTAAATCTCGTTGCGCAGATCGAGCCCGCCGCGGGCCGTCCAACTCAACTCGGCCTGGCCCAATTGCCCGCCTTGAAACCGCATCAGGAGCACGGCGTTATCCTCGGCGTCGGTCCGATCGCGGTGAAACAGCGTGTCGGTCCAGGCGATGACTTCGACGATCGGGTTCTCCTTGCCGATCAGATATCGCGCCGCCTCGATCGTGTGACAGCCCATGTCGAGCATCGCGCCGCCACCGCTCAGTTCCTTCTTCCAAAACCAATCGGAATGCGGGCCGGCATGTGCCTCGCGAGACCGGACCGTGAGCACTTTGCCGACGCCGCCCCGATCGACGAAATCCCGCGCCTTCATCACCGCGGGACTGAACACCTCCGTTTCGCCATAGCCATGCAACACTCCCGCGGCCTGAACGGCATCGAGCATCTCGCGAGCCTCGTGCCGATTCCGCGCCAGCGGCTTGGTGCAAACGACGTGTTTGCCGGCCCGCGCGCACCGAATCACCAAATCCTTATGGACATGATTGGGCGCCGCCAGGAGCATCAGATCGAGATCCTTGCGGGCGATGACGCCGTTCACGTCGGCCGTCGCCTCCGCGATGTTCCATTTCTCGGCGAACGCCCGAGCATGTTCGGCCGAAGGCGAAGCGACGACGGGAATCTCCCAGCCTGCGACGTTTTGCAAACCTTGCATGTAGAACGTGCTGAGAAATCCGCTGCCAAGCAGGCCGATCCGAACGGTCATAGGTAGTTGCCTTGTGACAGGATTGAACGCTATGGATTAGGCGTCTTTGTCCAGTGATTTCCATTCGCGGCGGCCGATTTCGGCGATCTTTGCGTCGGGCCATTTCTCAAGCGGCGAGTAGCGCGGGTGGCGGGAATCCTTGTAAGGATCGTTGCGGGCCGCGTTGTAGCAGCAGATCAGCGCCCAACGCGGGTTGGCGCTGCGGTTTTGTGCCGAGCAGTGCAACAGGTTCGAGTGAAAAAAGATCGCCGAGCCGGGCTCCATTTCGCAATGCACGAGTTCCAATCGCTCGAGCGCCGCGGCGACTCGTTCCATGTCGGCCCCGGTTTGATCGCCGACTTTGCCATGATCGATTCGCCCCATGCGATGCGAGCCTTTGAGAACTTGCAAGCAGCCGTTCTCTTTCGTCGCGCGATCGACGGCGATCATGCAGCTCGCCAGATCGGGAAACAGGCAGCCGTTGTTGTACCAATAGCCATAATCCTGATGCCATTCCCACGCGCCGCCGGTGAGCGGCTCTTTCAAGATCATTTTGTGGTGATAGTGATACACCTCGCCGCCGAGCAGGCGCTCCATCGCATCGACAATCCGCCGGCTGCGAACGATGGCGCTGGCGATATCGTCGCCCAGTTCGTTATGCACGGCAAGCTTGATCGCCCCGCCTTGCCCATCGCGCCGGCTGGCGGCTTGCTTTTCCTCGGAATGGCGCGATCGAGCGATTTTCCGCAGCAAATCGATCTCGGCGGCGTCGAACAAACCATCGACCAGGAAGAAGCCGTCTTCCTGGAAGCGGTGAACTAATTCGTCGGTTACGACAAACGATGTCATAGGAAGGGGACAGGGGACAGGGATCAGGGGACAGGAGAACACAAGCCCGAAGCGCTAGCAAGGAAGGAGCGGAGTTGGCGTTCACCGTTGCTGACGCCTCGCGCTTAGTGTGACAAATTCCGGCGTAGCCCACAATAAGTTTGCGCAGCCCCCGGTTCAAAGATACGGCGACAGCAGCCGCGCCACGCCATCGCGGAGTTTGACCGGCAACCGCCGGGCGTCGACGTCGGCGAGAGTCACTTGCCGCGAAATGCTCAGTTTATGCTCGACGATTTCGCCAAGTGATTTGGCAAGCTCGCGGTCGTAGCATTCGACGTTGAACTCGAAGTTCAACCGCAGGCTTCGCGGGTCCCAATTGCTCGAGCCGACCAGGCTCCACAGGCCGTCGACGATCATCAGCTTCGTATGATCGAACGGCGGCGGCGAAAGCCAAACCCGGCAGCTATGCCCCAGCACTTGCCAAAGCATGGCCGTCGATGCCCATTGCACCATCGCCAGATTGTTGTTCCGCGGCA
>Ga0182024_10019945_pt1 | contig 12295 bp, 11 predicted proteins | sample P32metaG_FD_120480 | JGI IMG/M metagenome (GOLD analysis project Ga0182024, IMG submission 120480) | Permafrost microbial communities from Stordalen Mire, Sweden - P3-2 metaG (Illumina Assembly) | ecosystem: Environmental > Terrestrial > Soil > Wetlands > Permafrost | place: Sweden: Stordalen...
GCAAGATGCAGATCATGAAGAAGAGTTCCGTGGCCACCAGGACGAGGCCGATGCTCATGCCCGAACGCAGCGGGATTAGGAGCGTGGCGAGGGGGTTGCCCTTCAGGGCGGAGAAGGCCGCTCGGGAATTGGCGACGGTGTTGATACGGATGCCAAACCAGGCCACCCCATAGCTGCCCAGAATGCCGAGGATGGAAGCGGCCAGGATCACGGCGACCTTGCCCGCCGGATTTCCTTCTAGGGCCCCAAAATAGTAGGCGATGCAGACGGCGATCAGGATCCACAGGCCCAAGAGAAACTTTCCCTGCTGCATGAGGTACGTCTTGCAGGTCTCCCAGATCATTTGGGAGACATCCCCCATCGACTGATGGACGGGCAGATTGCGCGTTTGCACATACTGCATCCAGCCGAAGAGGACCCCGATCGCGCAGACGACCAGTCCGAGATAGAGAATCATGGGGCCGCTCAATTGGCCCCCCAGAAAGGTAATGGAGCTGAGATCGGGGATCTTGATATCTGCTTCGCTCGCCTGCACCGCGGGAGCGGAGAGTGCGGACAAAGCAGCGGCGGCCAATAACCAGGCGGTCTTGGGTAATTTCATATTTTGGGTAGCGGGGGGTTTGACGGCCTTGATCTTGACCAAAAGGGCCCGCTCGGAGCGAGGATTTTCAGCGGGCCGACCAAGCGATAAAGAAATCCTAATCCTCAGCCGCAGGCTGATTACAGGATATATTTTCAGCGGCTCGATGGGGAACCAGGGGGAATTCCCGTCTCAACTTTGTCTGGCCGAAAGGCGACCTTTGAGCCTTAAATCGAGACCTGCGCGTTGCCCGGGTGGTGGAATGGCATACACATGAGACTTAAAATCTCCCGGCCGTAAGGCCTTGCGGGTTCGAGTCCCGCCCCGGGCACTCATTCCACGGATTTCACGGTGCGGACCTGCAGTTCAGTGCGGATGGCAGCCGGCTTGTCACCCGGGAAAGGCGCGCCCTGCGGATTTGGGACACCCAGTCGGCCGCCGCCGTCACGGATGCCCTGCCCAGCGGCGGCGATGCGATCATGGCCGTCGATTTCAGCCCCGACGGCGCCCGAGTTGCGAGTGCGACCGTGGACGGCGTGATTCGGGTCTGGGACGCGTCCACCGGTCAATTGCTGCTCGAACCGGCGAAGGTCGAGGGACCGATTAAAACCGATAATTTGCATTTCGATGCCTCGGGCCATTTCCTGACCGTTGCGACGCTGAATTTTGACTTTTATGCGTGGTCCCTTCCGGCCTCAGCGGTTGGCCGCCCCGTTCCGTCCTGGCTCCTGCAGTTGGCAACCGCGGTGGCCGGAGGCGTCGTGGACGACGGCGCGCTGTTTCGCGAGCAGGCGGCCGACGTCCGTACCTTCGACGCCATCCGCGCCGAGTTGGCCGCGCTGCCCGACGATGCCCCTTTTGCCGCCTGGGGCCGCTGGTTCCTCGCCGACCCCGCCACCCGCTCCCTCGCGCCCGGCTTTACCCTGACTCCGGCGGAGGCCGAAAAGATCAATGCCTCGCTGGCTTCACCGCCAGCAGCAGCTGAACCGACGACTCCGGCGCCGGGAAATTGACCGATCCGTGGCGCCGCACCCCGCCTACCGATTTTCCAACGATCGGCGCAAATTCGCCGCGAGGTATTCGTACACAATCTTTCGCGGTGCGGCATAAAAGCACTCAATCACCCCGGCGGCATGGCGATAGACGACCCGGTGCTCGCCCACGCGCAGCCGATGAAATCCGCTCAAGTCTTCGCCCAGGGCTCGAATATCGCCGCGGCCCAGGGCCAAGCCCGCGATCGCCTGCTTGAGCCTGCGCCGCGGCACGGGCGCCAGGCTGCGCTGATAATCGCGCACCTGCGCATTGACTCTCACCTCAATCGGCAAGGGCAGAAACCGGATAGAATTTCTGTTTGCCGCGAAGCAGCTTTCGCAACTCCCGGGCAAAGGCGGGATCCGCCGTAAACTCCATGGTTTCCAGCAAAGCCCCCAGGCGCTCCGAAGAAATGACGTGGGCGACCGGATGGTCGTTCCGAGTCACAGTCACGAGCACCCCCGCCTCCGCTTCGCGCACCGCCCCGGCGGTATCCCGCTGCAGTTCACGGATACTGTATGTATCTTTCATCCGATAAATACTGCCCCCATTTGGCCATCGGGTCAAACTTTGATTGGCATGGAATTCGTCCCGCGAAATCGATTTACTCGGCGCACGTTCCGCACCCGGCGAATGTGATCTCCGCTCCACCCCCCAACAAAAAGTCCCATTTCCGCGCCGCTTCTGGTTCCTCACTCCATGAAATTTTCATTCTCGTCTTTGCTCGGCGTTGGCGTCCTCGGGTGGTTCGCGGGCCTGGCGCCAAGCTTCGTCCAAGCCCGCGTCACCGGAATCGAGATTGCTCATCGCGCCGATGTGCTGGGCGGCCAGTCGTTCGGATCGGCGGGGGCGTACGAAAAACTTTCGGGCCGCATCAACTTTGCGGTCCAACCCGGTACCCCGGCCAACCGCCGAATCGTCGATCTGGAACTGGCGCCGCGAAATGCCGCCGGGGACGTCGAATTCTCCGCCGATTTCTTCATCCTGAAACCGAAGGATCCCGCCCGCGGAAATGGGGCGATGCTCTGCGAGGTTTCGAATCGGGGCGGCAAGGGGATGCTCAGCATCATCGACCGCGGCTCCGCTTCCCTCGACCCCACCGCCGCCGCCGACTTCGGCGATGGCTTCCTGCTCAAGCGGGGCTTCACGCTGGCCTGGGTGGGCTGGCAGGCGGACGTGCTGCCCGGCGGCGCTTGGCTGCATCTCTACGCTCCGGTCGCTCATGCTCCCGTGGGCGGCGTTATCTCGGGGCTCGTCCGCGCCGACTTTGCGCCCTGGGAAAGCGTGAACGATTGGCCGCTGGCCCATCTGCTTACGGGGAAGATCGGCGGCGTGGGCTATCCGATGTCCGGTCCGCAGGAAGGGGCGGACGTGCTGACCGTCCGCGATCTCGCCCATGGCCCGCGGACGCCGGTGGCCGCTTCCGCCTGGCAGTTCGGACGCTCCGTGCCAGGAGGGGGCGTCGCCGCCGATCCGGCATTCGTGCACTTGGCCCGCGGGTTTGAGCCCGGCCGGATTTACGAGGTCATCTACCGGGCGCAAAATCCGCGCGTCGCCGGCCTCGGGTTTGCGGCGGTGCGCGATTTTCTTTCCTACTCCAAATACGACCCGGCCTCGCCCGCCCCGGTGCAGCGGACTTACGCCATGGGGATCTCCCAGACCGGCCGATTTCTGCGCCATTTTCTGTATGAGGATTTCAATGCGGACGAACAGGGCCGCCCGGCGATTGACGGGGTGATCGCCCATGTGGGCGGGGCCGGCCGCGGCAGCTTTAACGAACGCTTCGCCCAGCCCTCGCGCGATGCCCAGTCGATGGCGTCGATCGATTACCCCACGGATCTGTTTCCCTTCACCGATTTGCCCGAAACCGACCCGGTGACTGGCGAGACGGACGGCCTGCTCACCCGAGCAGCGGCCTCGCATACGGTGCCCAAGATTTTTCTTTCGAACACTTCGCACGAGTACTGGGGCCGCGCCGCCGCGCTGATTCACACCACGCCCGATGGCCAGGCCGATACGACGGTCTCGCCCGAGGTGCGCATCTATTTCTTCGCCGGACTGCAGCACTTCTCCGGCCCGTTTCCCGCGACCGCGGGCGTCGGGGACCTGCACGGGCAGGAACCGATGGATCCCAACCCTGTCGCCTGGCTCTGGCGGGCCATGGTCGTCAATCTCGATGCGTGGGTGCGCGATGGCACCGCTCCGCCGGACAGCCGCTATCCGCGCCTCAGCGACGGCACGCTCGTGCCGCGCGCACAATTCACCTTTCCGGCGATTCCGGGCGTCGGCCCGACCCCCGCGCCGTTGCAAGCCTTCCGGCTCGATTTTGGTCCGCAGTGGAAAGAGGGCATCGTGACCCTCGAACCCCCGCGCGTGGGCGCGGGCTTTCCCGTCCTCGTCCCGCAGGTCGACGCGGATGGCAATGACCGGGGCGGCGTCCTCATTCCGGAAATGGCCGTTCCCCTCGCCTCCTATCCGGGGTGGAACTTGCGCGCGCCGGTGATCGGGGCGCCCACGCAGCGCGTCGCTTTCCTCGGCTCGTACCTGCCTTTTCCGCGCACCGCCGCGGAGCGCGCACGCACGGGAGATTCGCGCCGTTCGGTGGCCGAACGGTATCCCAGTCCGGAGGCTTATGCCGCCTTGTACGCGGCCGCAGCGCAGGAGAATATCCGCGAGCGGTTTCTGCTGGCAGAAGACTTGTCGGATATTCTGGACCGCGGAGCGGTAGAGTGGCGCGCGGTCATGGGGGCGCCGAAGAATCCCAACTAGGGCTGCGCCGTCGGGGATTCTCTTCCTCCGATTGGCTCCGGAAGGCCGCAGCCCGCGGCCCGAACGAAATCGCCGGGGGTTCTAACCCCCGCGGCAAAAATTAGGTTCCGGCCCGACTCGATTTCGGCCGCACCGGCGTAATGGAGAGTGACACTACGTTCTTTCCGCGACGGCCAGAGCTGACTTTCGCCGGTTCAATCAGTTTTGGTCGGGACCGGTCCCCCTCGGGAGGCCCCGGGGGGGACGCGGGCGCCAAATGAAACATTCCAAACCAGACGGTGTATGAGAATGCCGCAGCCCCGGCGCCTCCAGCCACCGCCCTCGTGCAATTAACTCCGTCTTTCAGTTTGCCCTTTCTTCTCGGTTCCTTCGGGACCGAGACCGGCGGCGCGCGGGCTGGCGTATGCCCGACGCCGCCGGATCAGCTTTAAATCGAACCGCTGTGCCGCCTTTCGATGACGCCGCCCTGCAGTTCGATCGGGACTTGGCCGGGCGCATGGCCCGCGGCGAGGCGCGCGCGTTGCAAACGCTCTACGAGCGGCATGTCGGGCGGGTCCGGGCCATCGCGGCGCGGGTGCTCGCCGACCCCGAGGAGGTCCGCGAAGCCGTCCAGGACGCGTTTGTCAAAGCGTGGCAGCAGGCGGGGGCCTACCGGCCCGACCGCGGCGAAGTGATTTCGTGGCTCGCGTTCATCGTCCGCAATGGCGCCATCGACCGGCTGCGCCGCGGCGCGCGCCGCCGGGATGCGCTCGCCCTGCTCGCCAACGAAGCGCCCGAGTCTCGCTCCACTCCCCAGGCAACGGCCGACGGCCGCGAATTTTTGGATCACCACCTGGCCGAACTTTCGCCCGCCCAGCGGCAGGCGCTGGAGCTGGCGTTCTTTTCCGGCTGTTCGCAGGTCGAAATCGCCGCCCGCATGCAAACCCCCGTCGGCAACGTCAAGAATCACCTCCGGCGCGGGCTGCTCAAGCTGCGCCAACTGACCCATCACCATGACTGAGGACCCTTCCGACGACGCACTCGCGCACCTGCTCGGCGAGCCGGAGGCCGAAACCCGGGACCGGTTCGAGGAGCGCCTCGCCCACGATCCCTCCGCCGCCGCCCTGCTGAAGGACTGCACCGATACTCTCGCCCAGTTCGCCTTCGCGGCCGCGCCCGAACAAATGCCCGCCGCCGGTGAACGCCGCGCCATGTGGGCGGCGATCTTAAGTACCGCCCTGCCGCCGCCGGCGCGCCCCCGTCCGTCCGGGAGGGGACATTGGTTTTGGCCGTTGGCCGCCGCCGCGCTGCTGGCGCTCAACTTGGCCCAGTGGGCCTGGCGGACTCCAATGCCGTCCGGGGTCGCAGCGCCGAAAGAGGAAACCGCCCCAAAGCCGGCGATGCCGCCAATCGCATCCGCCGCATCCCCTGAGGCAGATTCCTCGCCCGTGTTCGCGACCGAGCTAATCGGCGGCGAGACGAGGGCCCTGGGCCGCCGTTCCGGATCCGGGCATTTGAGCCGGGCCGCCCTCGTCTCCCCGGGGGTCGCCATCGCCAGCATCGCCGGCGAGCCCGCGCTCGCAGACTTCACCGCGGCTCCCGCGCTTAGCGTCGCCACGCTCGGCAGCGGGGGCGGGATCGCGACGGATCCGGGCACCAATTCCTTTACGACCACGACTTTTTCGTCCACCGGCGGGGCGACCTCCTCAATCACCATCACGAGCGGAGTCCGGGGCGGCTTGTCGCGTGTCACCGCGACGTTTCCCTACGGCCTGTCGGCCCCGGCCACCACCTTCTTCCCCGCCGGGACGTATTCCCGCGTGTCGCTGCCAGTCCCAATCCCGCCTGCGCCCCGACCCGCGGCCGCCCGGCCCGCGTTTGGGCGCTCCTTTTTCACCGCGGCCGAGCACCAGGGCTACCTGGATTTGTACAACCTGCCGGAAGTGCCCGCCGACCAATTGCTCCAGCTCTGGGTCGAACCCGCCGGATCGGAGACCTACCAACCCGTCGGGGAGATTCCGGCCGAATTTTACGGCGGATCGGGCAGCGTGGACTTCAAGCTGCCGGCCGATTCCCTGCGGCCGGCCAAGATCCTGATTACCATAGAGCCGCGGACCTCCGATTTGGCCGCTCCGACCGGCCCCGTGGTTCTGCATAGCCCCTGATCCGGCAGCGGGTGGGCCCGGCCCGGGGCGTCTGGTATCTTTTATTGCCCACCGCCCCGAGCGCCGTCAGCCTCTGCTCTCGGTGAAAACACTCTCCGTCGGCTGCAGCCTAAGCTACCAAGTGGTGGCTTCGTCGGCCGCCTTCACTTTCAACGTTCTGGCCAGCATCGACCCGGAGCAGCGCGTCGTCAGCGAAGCCATCGTCTGCACCCCGGAGGTGCCGACCGAAATCATCGTGACCGGCAAGGGCGACCGCCTGCTGCGCGCCGATGTCCCGAGCGGCCCGTTCGAACTGCGGTATCAGGCCACGCTGGAGGTGAGCCGGCCGCCCCACCCGATGACGGTCGCCTCCGACCGGCCGGGGCGGCTGCCGCTCAGCATCCTCACTTATACTCTGCCGAGCCGCTACTGCGAGAGCGACCTGTTCGCGGCGCGGGCCTGGGACATGTTCGGCGCGACGCCGGACCGTTCCGAGCAGGTGCGCGCCATCTGCCGGTGGGTGAAGGAAAACATCGTGTACATGGCCGGCGCCACCGATGGCAAGACCTCCGCCTGGGACGTGTGGCAACGCCGCGAGGGCGTCTGCCGCGACTTTGTGCACCTGGCGATCGCCTTCTGCCGGGCGCTGACGATTCCCGTCCGCTACGTGGGCGGCTACTCCGCGGGCCTGGAGCCGATGGACTTTCACGCCTGTTTCGAGGCGTACCTCGGCAACGCCTGGCATCTGTTCGATCCCACCGAAGACGTGCCGCCGGAGGACGTGGTCGTCGTGTCGCGGGGCCGGGATGCGGCCCAGGCCGGCCTGACGGTCATCTATGGCCGCGTGCTGCCCGGGCCGATCCGCGTGACCTGCGTCGCGGCGCCGACGCCCGAGGCGCAGGCCACCGGATAGCCCCCGGTCTGCCCGATCGAACGGAGCCGGTTCTCCCGCGTGAATTTCCCCGCGTTCGAGCGTTGGTCTCCCAATCGCGACCTCGCCCCGCCCCACGAGCAGCGGGGGGTACTCTTTCACCACAGCGAGCTCGATTTTGCGGCGACCATCGCCCTCATGCTGCGGCCGGAGAGCAAGGTGAGCTACCATTGCCTGATCGCGCCGGATGGCACGCAGTGCACCTTGGTCCCGGATGCGGCGGTCGCCTGGCACGCGGGCGCCTCGCATTTCCTGGGGCGCGACCGGTGCAATGACTTCATGCTCGGGGTGGCCTTTCCGGGCGACACCTACCAGACGCCCTTGACCGCCGCGCAGCTCAATTCGGCCCTCGACTGGCTGGCGCCGCGCTGGACCGCCCGGGGCTGGGCGCTCGATCACATCGCCGACCACCGCCAAGCTTCCCCCGGCCGCAAACGCGACCTCAACCCGGTCGAATGGGAGCGGCTCCGCGCCGCAATCGCCGCCCGTTTCGCAGTCGGAGATTGAATTTCCGCGCCGCCGCGCGCACAACGTGAACGCTCCCGCGCGTCCATGAGCCTCCCCCCCTCCCCGCCTCCGCTGCCGAAGTGGCCGTTCCTGCTCGCCGATGCCGCCTTGCTGGGCGCCGCGGGGCTGGTGGCCGAATATTCGGCCCAGCCGCTCGGCCGCGATGCGCTCCTCACGCTCTTTGCCTGCGTCGGCAGTGCCGGGTTGCTCGGGGCCATTCCCTTCCTGGTGGACTATGCCCGCAAACAGGATGAAGCCCTCGACGAGCGCCAACGCTCGCTGGAAGCGCTGGCGACGACGGTCGCCGCCGCGGCCGAGCAAATCAGCATTACCGCAGGCGGTTTTCAGGAAATCGCCGACCTGGCGCAAAAGAATCTGAAGCACGCCGAGCTGCTGCCCCACAAGATCCAGGAGTGGGTGGCCGAGTTCAACGCCAAGGCGACCAATTCACTCGAAGAGGAAAAGGACGAGCTTGAGCGGGAGATCGCGACGCTCCGCGCGTCGGAGAGCGAACGGCTCGAGGCCACCGCCGAGAAAGTGGCCCGCGCCGCAACCGAGTGGGCCAAGGCGGAAACGGCGGCCCAGAAGCATTTGAGCGCGGCCAAGGCCGTGCTTGCCGAATTCGACCGGCGGCTGACGGAGCTCAAGGCCGTGAGCGCGGGCGGCGTCCTAGCGCCGCCCACGCCGACGGCATCAGCCGCGGCTCCGGCCGCCGAGCCCCCGCCGGCGGCGCCCGCGCCCGATCCGCTCCCCGCGCCCACGCCGGCCGCCGAAACTCCGGCCGCGCCGGCGGAACCAGCCGCGGCGGCTCCCGCCAGCGCCCCCGCAGCGCCGGGGGCCCCCGACGAACCGGCGGCCGCCGCCCCCATCCACCGCAAACGCTCGCCCAAGAAAACGCCGAAAGCCGAGGAGCCCGCGCTGCCGCTGGAAGACCTCGATCCGCCGGTCCCGGAACCGGTGCTCAGCGCCGCGGAGGTTGAGCCGCCGTCGGTCGCCATCGCCGCCGATGGGGCGACGCGTCTGTCGGTCACCGCCTATATTGGGATCGGCAACCGCCTGTTCATTCGCGGCGAGGGACCCGGGCTGAGCTGGGACGAGGGCGTGCCGCTGCAGTTCGTCTCGATCGGCAAATGGCGGTGGGAGACCACTGAGGCCAGCGGCCCCGTCCGCTACAAGCTCTACAAGAACGACCAGAACGAATGCACCGCGCTCGGCACCCAAACGCTCGCCCCGGGACACCAGCAAGACGTCACCGCCGCGTTCTAAATCAAATCAGAAGTTCAGCGCTTTGATGTCGCCGATCTTCACTTCGAAGCGATCGTTGTAGGGATGGACCCGGTGGAAAGAGGAAAAATTGACCTCTTCGCCCATGCCGATCGGGAACAGCCCCAGGATGCGGCCCGAACCGCTGCCGCGGACCCAAACCACCGCCGGGGTGTAGTTACCCTGCACGACTTCCAGGCGCCCGTCCACCTCGCCCGACTCCAACTTGACCACGCCGGCGATCCGGAAGGGAGCCTTGGGCCGCAGGGAAAATGACGTCAGGGCATGCCGCGCTTTGTCGACCTGCATGAACACCTCGAGCTTGTCGGCGGGAAAGCGCTTGCTCGCGTCCTTCATGATCGGAACGACGAAGGTCACCGCCTCCGGCGTCTCGCTGGCGAGCGTGGCGTGGTCCAGGTCGAGCACATCGCCCAGGGTCTTTTCCCCGTGGCGCTTCAGAGCCCGTTCTTTCTGGGCCTGCCAGTATTCGAGTTCCGTTCCGGTCGGCGCGTGACCGCGGAACTGCAGGAGCTGCCACTCCTGTTCGGTTGGCTGCGACGGGTCGTAGCGCTCGATCGTCAGCCCGCCGGTCGGCTTGCCCAGGCGGTCGAACCGTTGGGTGGACTGGGTAAACGCCCAGTGATCATCGTCGACGATGAGCTTTTGAATCGCGTCGTGCAGCAAGGGGGGCGCGTCGGCGCGCCCCAGCACGGGACTCAGCAGGAGAAGGAGGATACAGGCTCGGCGCATGGGCAGTTGGTCATCCTACCGCCCGGCCGGGTTCCGGCAAGTTTTCGCGGAGAAAACTCGTATCCCGTTTTACATTCGGCAGATAAGAAGTTGCCGTTCGTAGACCAATTCCTTGGGCAGGCGATCGTGCAGGTCCAGAAACAGCTCTTCGTGGTCCATGACCTCGCGCCGCCAGGCGCCGCGGTCGAACGTCTGCAGCTCCTCGAAGTTCTCGCGGGAGAACTCGAGCCCCGTCCAATCCAGATCCTCGTAGCGCGGCGTCCAGCCGATCGGCGTCTCGCGGCCCAGGGCCCGGCCCCGCGCCCGGTCGACGATCCACTTCAGCACCCGCATGTTTTCGCTGTAGCCCGGCCAGAGGAACTTCCCCGCCGCGTCCTTGCGAAACCAGTTCACGTGGAAGATGCGCGGCGTCTCGCTGAGCCGGCGCTGCATCATCATCCAATGGCGGAAATAATCACCCATGTGGTAGCCGCAGAATGGCAGCATCGCCATCGGGTCGCGCCGCACCTTGCCCAAGGTGCCGGCGGCGGCTGCGGTCATTTCCGAACCCATGGTGGCGCCGGCGTAAACCCCCGCGCTCCAATTGAAGGCCTGATAAACGAGCGGCATCGTCGTCGCCCGGCGCCCGCCGAAAATAATCGCGCTGATCGGCACGCCCTCGGGCTTCTCCCACTGCGCGTCGATCGTCGGGCACTGCGCGGCGGGCGCGGTGAAGCGCGCGTTGAGATGGGCCGCCTTGGCCCCGGTGTCCCGGCCGATCTGCGGGGTCCAGGGCTGGCCCTGCCAGTCGAGACAGGCGGCCGGCGGGGAGTCGGTCATGCCCTCCCACCACACGCCGCCGTCGGGCGTGAGCGCCACGTTGGTGAAAATCGTATTGCGCGAGAGCGCGGCCATCGCGTTCGGATTGGTCTTGGCCGAGGTGCCGGGCGCCACGCCGAAGAAGCCGGCCTCCGGATTGATCGCATGCAGGCGCCCCTGGGCGTCCGGCTTGATCCAGGCGATGTCGTCCCCGACCGTCCAAACCTTCCAGCCCTTGCGCTGGAAGGATTCGGGCGGGATCATCATCGCGAAATTGGTTTTCCCGCAGGCGCTGGGGAAGGCGGCGGCGACGTAGGTCTTCTCCCCCTGCGGGCCCTCCACCCCGAGGATCAGCATGTGCTCGGCCATCCAGCCTTCGTCGCGCGCCATGTTGCTCGCGATCCGCAGGGCGAAACATTTCTTGCCGAGGAGGGCGTTGCCCCCGTAGCCCGAGCCGAAACTCCAGATTTCCCGGGTCTCGGGAAAGTGCACGATGTACTTCTCAGGATTGCAGGGCCAGGGCACATCCGCCTGCCCGGCGGCCAGCGGCCGGCCGACGGAATGCATGCAGGGGACAACGCGCTTCTCCGCCTTGTCGATCTCGGCGTAGACCGGCGCCCCGATCCGCGCCATGATCCGCATGTTGACGACGACGTAGGGCGAATCGGTCAACTGCACGCCGATCTGCGCCATCGGGGAGCCCACCGGCCCCATGCTGAAGGGCAGCACATACATCGTCCGGCCGCGCATGACCCCGTTGAAGAGCTGCTTCAACTTGTGCCGCATTTCGAACGGATTGACCCAGTTGTTCGTGGGGCCGGCCGCATCCTTCGACAGGGAGCAGATATAGGTGCGATCCTCGACGCGGGCGACGTCGGTTGGATCGGAACGGGCGTAAAAACAGCCCGGCCAAAGTTTCTCATTGAGGGCGGTGAAGGTCCCCGCCGCGACCATCTGCGCGCACAGCTGGTCGTATTCCTCCGGCGAGCCGTCCACCCAGTGGACGGCGGCCGGCTGGCAGAGATCGACCATCTTCTTCACCCACTGCAGAAGGTGCCGATTGGAACTGAGCGGGGTGGCCGGAGTGCGCTTGCTCATATGGTCGGACAGTCTGACGCCTCGGGAGGGCGAGTAAACCGAAAGCGGCCCGGGGCCGGACGGTAGCAGTTAATTTGGGTTCAGGATTAGGCCACGCGTTTGGGCTCGATATGCACGGTCACATCGGTCACCCGCAGAGTGGAGGCCAAAAGGGCGTCTTTCACCGCGTGGGCGATGGCATGGCCGGCCCGGACGCTGAGATTCCCGTCGACCCGCACTTGGATGTCGACCAGGTGGCTGAGTCCGCTCTTGCGGACGCGGCACTTGTCGATCTCCGCCACCCCGGCCACCGCCGCCGCGATCGCGCGCACGCCGTTGACGAGGCTCGGCGCCACCGCCGTGTCCATCATCTCGTCCATGGCTTTGTAAAGCATGCCCACCCCATTGCAGAGGACGATGACGCACGCCACCAGGGCGCCCCAGTCATCGGCGGCCTCCCAGCCC
>Ga0182024_10019946_pt1 | contig 12294 bp, 10 predicted proteins | sample P32metaG_FD_120480 | JGI IMG/M metagenome (GOLD analysis project Ga0182024, IMG submission 120480) | Permafrost microbial communities from Stordalen Mire, Sweden - P3-2 metaG (Illumina Assembly) | ecosystem: Environmental > Terrestrial > Soil > Wetlands > Permafrost | place: Sweden: Stordalen...
AAAGGAGTATCTGCTCGCCGTGCTCCCTGGCATGGCCCGACGCAAACTACCCGAGGTTATCTCCCTCACTCCGGCCCGCTGGTCCGCTGCCCACGCCTAACCTGGGTTGGCCGTACGTATACGTTAAACCACGTTTCTTCGTCGGCCAGATTGCCAGTGAGACGATCCCAAGTGAGACGCTTGCCGACAAGCTGAGAGGCGGCTATTTTGAAGCGGTCAAACTCACTCATTTTGCGATTGTTGTAGCGGTAGGTCTGCTCGTCTAGATAGCGAAACAGATGAAACGGCTCCACGCTGATGTAGGTGCCGTGCAGTTGCCGTTTAACGAGGCTCCAGAAGTTCTCCAGGCCGTTGGTGTGGACGTTGCCATCGACGTACGATACTGCATGATCGATCACCTGATGTTGATAGTCGCCGTCCAGGGTGTTGTATGACTTCAGCGCATCGCTGTAGATCGCGGAGCCAGCCTCTACATGCTTCTTAATCTCGGCATGGAGGGGTTTCCTTCGAACGGTCGGAACCACAGCGGTACGCACTTCGCCGCCGCGTTGCAGGATGCCCATGACGATGGTCTTGCCAGAGCTACGGCGCGAACCTTTGACGGGATTTCTTTCGGCACGCTTCGCCGCGTGCATATTTCTCGCTTTACCCCCGATGAAGGTTTCATCGACCTCGACATGGCCAGAGAATTTCTCGATTGAGCCAGAGTGCAGCGCAAACCGAATGCGGTGATCCAAGAACCATGCCGACTTCTGGGTGATTCCGAGGTCGCGGGCGATTTCGCAGGAGCTAACACCGTTCTTGCAATTGACGATCAGCCAGAGCGCCACAAGCCATTTATCCAGGCTGATGGGAGAGTCTTCCATCAAGGTGCCAGTCTTCAATGAGAACTTCGCATGATCGTGCTTGCCGTAGCACTTCCAGACACGTTCCTTGGCGATCCAGAATATTTTCTCGGACTGGCAGCGTGGGCACTTTACAACACCGTCAGCCCAGCGGAGAGCGATCATGAACGCTTTGCAATTCTCGAAGTCGGCGAAGTGGAGAATTGCTTCTTGAAGAGTCTTAGGCGCTTCCATGTAATGATTATGTGCTTTTGGCTCTAGTCTGTCAAGTAAATAGTTGCCGAAATAATAAAGCATCTATCGTCTGGGGAGGGCCACGACCGCTGGGAATTCAGCTTCGGTCCTAATGGCCTCCGTGTGTCGTCGAAAAAGGGTCAGCCAGATCGCCCCAGGGTTCTCCAAGAAGATTTCGATTTCGCACAGATGCCATCGACCATGGTTCAGTGAGCGGTCGCATTCGAATACCAGGGCTCAGCACAGACTATCACTCTCTTTTCAGTTAGCCTGCTGACCGGTTGCCGTGTCGATTGTACAGTGCCAGTTAAACGGGTTCGGATTTTGGCGGGTTACCTACACCTTGACATTCGAAACGCGTTGAAGGTAATCTCAAAATCGGCACAATCAGGCAAACTGGGGTGTATCTTCGGGCCCGATGTGTACCATGTGGGGAGGGATCGATCCGATGCGAAATCCGTTTCGAGACGTTAAGGCTGCTGGGATAGCGATGTTCTTACTGGGCGCGATGTCGGCCGCCGGCCAGACCGGCACATACAAAGCTCCGCGCGGACCGGATGGACATCCCGACCTCAATGGCATTTGGCAAGCCCTGAATACGGCTGATTGGGATGTAGAAGGTCACGCGGCGCAGGCCAGCCAAGTGGTCGCTATGGGAACCCTGGGCGCCGAACCCGGCGGCATCGGCGTGGTGGAAGGCGGCAAAATCCCGTACCTGCCGGCGGCGTTGGCCAAGAAGGAAGAGAACTACAAGAACCGCTTGACGCTGGACCCGGAAGTGAAATGCTACCTGCCGGGCGTGCCGCGCGCGACGTACTTGCCCTACCCGTTTCAGATCTTCCAGAGCCAGAACTATATTGCGATTGCCTACGAATATGACAGCGCCTTTCGCAATATCTATTTAAAAGACCCGGGACCGGCGCCGATCGACACCTGGATGGGACAGTCCTTTGGCCACTGGGAAGGCGACACGCTGGTAGTGGATGTGACCGGCCTGGACGAGCGCACCTGGTTTGATCGCGCCGGCGACTACCACGGCGACGATTTACACGTGGTGGAACGCTACACGCCGATGGCCCCGAACATCCTCAACTACGAAGCCACCATTGAAGATCCGAAGGTGTTCTCGCGGACGTGGAAGATCAGCATGCCGCTCTATAAGCATGTCGAAAAGAACGCGCAGTTACTGGAATTCAAGTGCGTGGAGTTCGTCGAAGACCTGATGTACGGGCAGTTCGAAAAGAAACCCACTAAGTAAAAGGGTCGCTGTTATGGGCCGGAGACTTCTCGAATCCGTGATTGCTGTCGCTATCGCGAGCTGCATGCCGCTGGCCGCTCAGTCGCAGGTATCCGCCGCGAAGACGAAAGCGGCCGTGCCTCGCACCGCGGACGGCCACCCGGATTTGCAGGGAATTTGGACCAACGCCACGATCACGCCTTTGGAACGGCCCGCCCAATTCGCGGGAAAGCTGACGGCCACCGATGCAGAAGCGGCCAAGTACGAAAGGCAAAACAACGACAATCTCTACGGGGATAAGCGCAGCGAAAACGCCGAGCAGGATCGCGATCATGCCTACAATGCCCTATTCTTCGACCGCGGAACGGAACTGGCCAGGGTCGATGGAGTGAAGCGGACTTCGCTAATTATCGATCCGCCCGACGGCAAGATGCCTGCGTTGACCCCCGAGGCGAAGAAGCGAAACGCCGCCCGCCTGCTGGCTTTAGAGCAGCGTTTCGACCGCCCCCAGGACCGGCCTCTGGGCGAGCGTTGCCTATTGGGATTCGGTTCCACGTCCGGGCCGCCGATGCTGCCGGTGCTATACAACAATAACTATCAGATCGTGGAGACTCCGGGCACGATTATGATCCTGGTGGAGATGGTCCACGACGTCCGCTACATCCACATGGATGGCCGTCCGCACCTGCCGTCCGACGTGCGTCAGTGGCTGGGGGACTCCATCGGCCATTGGGAAAACGATACACTGGTAGTCGACACAACTAATTTCACGGATAAGACCAGGTTCAGAGGATCAGGAGAGAACTTGCATGTGGTTGAGCGCTTCACGCGTGTCGATCCGGGGACGATCCTCTACAGAGTAACGATCGATGATCCGACAACATTCACCAAGCCTTGGACTCTTGAATATCCGTTCTTGGCGACCCATGGTCCGATCTATGAATACGCGTGTCATGAGGGGAATTACGCGATGCCGGACATTCTCGGCGGGGCGCGTCTCTCAGAAAAAACGGTAGAGGGCGCGAAAAAATAAGAAGTAAGTCAAGGAGAGAATTAAATGAGAAATAAGTTAGCTATTGCAGTGGCCGGCGCAACCCTGATGCTGGCCGGCGTTCCGGCCTGGGCGCATCACGCATTTGCCGCGGAGTTTGACGCCAAGAAGCCGGTCCATTTTGAGGGCGAGGTCACCAAGGTTGAATTGATCAACCCGCACTCTTGGATTCATGTCGACGTGAAGAATGCGGATGGCACCGTGACCAACTGGATGTTCGAGGCGGGCAGCCCCAACGTCTTGTTGCGGCGCGGCTTCACCAAGAACACCATACCGGTTGGAACGAAAGTCATCGTGGACGGATACCAATCCAAGGACGGATCGAACCGGGCCAACGGCAGAGACATCACTCTTCCCAATGGACAGAAATTGTTCATCGGCGCCACCGGCACGGGCGCTCCGGACGAATCCGGCGACAAGAAGTGAATTAGAACCTTCTTAAAAACATGAATCTTAGGTCGAAGCGACTGATCCTCGCGGTCGGAGGAATGACGGTCGTCTGGCTGGTTGGCGCTAGCGTCGCCGGCGGCCAGACCGCTCCGCCAGCCAAGCCTCAATTGGCGGAAGATGCCTTCAAGAACGTCCAAGTGCTGCGCGGAATCCCAGTGGACGATTTCATGGGGACCATGGGGATCATGTCGGCGGCCCTGGGCTTCGATTGCTCGGAGTGCCATACCGGCGCCGGCACCGACCGCGTGGATTGGGCGGCCGATACTCAGAGAAAAGTGATCGCGCGGCGGATGGTGACCATGGTGGCCGCCATCAATAAGGACAATTTCACGGGACGCCAGATGGTCACCTGCTGGAGCTGTCACCGCGGCCGGGATAAACCAGCGGTTACGCCGAGCATGGATATCGTTTACGGCACTCCTTCGTTAGAGGCGGATGACGTTTTCCAGCAGGCTCCGGGTCAGCCGACCGCCGAGCAGATTCTGGACAAGTATATTCAAGCTGTCGGGGGAGCCCAGCGTCTGGCCGTTCTCACCAGCTACATCGCCAAAGGCACCAGCGTAGGATTCGGCGGATTCGGCGGCGGCGGACAGGTCCAGATTTTTGCGAAGGCACCCGATCAGCGGACCACGATCATTGAGTTTAAGGATGCCCCGGACCGCGGCGATAGCATCCGGACTTTCAACGGCCGCGCGGGTTGGATCAAGACGCCGCTGGCGGTGTTAAAGGAATACCAGATCAGCGGAGGCGATCTGGACGGTTTCCGGCTGGACGCGCAGCTGGCTTTTCCAGGGCAAATCAAGCAGATTTTGAAAAATTGGCGCGTGAGCTTGCCGACTACCATCGAGGATCTTCCCGGACCATCCAGCCAGACATCGCAGCAGCCGGAGTTAACGTTGGGGAGTCACGACGTCCAAGTGGTGCAGGGCGACCGTCCTAACGGCGTCGTTGCAACTTTATATTTCGACGACAAGACCGGGCTGCTTCTGCGAGAATTGCGCTACAGCAGGTCGCCCATCGGCCGCATTCCCACGCAGATCGATTACTCCGACTATCGGGACCTAAACGGAATCAAGATGCCGTATCGGCTGACGTTCGCTTGGCTGGACGGCCGCGATTCGATCGAGATCAAGGACGTGCAGGTGAACGTCCCGATTCCCGAGGCGAAGTTCGGGACGCCGGAACAAGTGAAGGGACAGTAGGTCCGCTTCCTTTGGTCGCGGCTCAGTTAGCGAGTTAGTTGGTCGACGTGCTGGCCTTGGTCGGATGCAGCAGCAGTTTCTGCACTCGCCAATTCAAGATCTCGGCAACGTAGAGCTCGTTTTCGGACGGACAGGCCATCTCGTGAATCCAGCCGAACTGCTTCAACTGGCGGCCCATGCTGCCGATCGTACCGAGCACTTGTCCATCCAACGACAGTTTATAGATGCGGCCCGGATAGGCATCCGAACTGTAAATATACTGAGTGGGACCGGGCGTAATGCAGATCGCCCAAGGAGCGCCCGGCGACATCGTCGCATTCCCGCCGGTGGGGGCGTTCGGGTTGGGCGGGTTGCCCATCCACATGTGCACAACCGGGGGGACTGGAACATTGATCTTGATCTCGCGGAGGAAAGTTCCATCGGGATCGAAAACCTGGATACGGCGATTCCCTCGATCGGCGACATAAATGTTTCCTTTGGCGTCGGCGGCAATGCTATGCGGGGTATTGAATTGGCTTTGCCCGCTTCCATACGAGCCCCATTGCTTCACCCAATCGCCATTCCTATCGTATTTGGCCACGCGCGAGTTGATATAGCCATCGCTGATAAACGCGTTGCCTTGGGTATCCCACGTCACGTCGGTGGGCTGCCGGAACTGCCCGTCTATTGCGGGCAGAGGAGGTCTGGGGTGTTTCCACGCCTCTGCCCCTTCATCGGACGCTTCTTTCTTGCGGCCGAATACCATCACAACGCGGCCTTCCGGATTGAATTTGATAATCATATCTGAACCTTTGTCGACCGCCCAGAGATTGTCTTCTTTATCGACGCGCACCGTGTGGGCGAAAGACCAGGCGTATAGGTTGTGACCGATCTCGCGGATATACTTGCCGTCCGGACCGAACTCCAGGATCTGGGACGCTGTAGCGGCATAGGCGGGTCCGGTCGTGTTGCCGCGGGAATAAACGAAAATGTGTTTCTTTGAATTGACCGCGACGCCCGAAGCTTCGCCGAGATAAAGGTCGGCCGGCAGCTTCAGCAGATTGGGAACGGAATCGAACGAAATCTCGGGCACGGCCGCTTCTTGGGCAAAAGCGCACGCGCCGAAGCATAATAATGCGAAAAGCGAAAATGGTTTCAAAGGGCCTCCTTCCAGCACTCCAGATACGATATCAAAAGCCTGGCCGAAAAGTACTAAGCTTAGTTCGAGAAGGAGGCAATATGTTGAAGTGGAAAATCATAGCGGCATTGGGATTGACATTCGGTGCAGCCGGAATAGTTTGGGGCGTCGTTCAGGAAAAGAAGGCGGTGGGCTTTTTCGAACTGCGCGTTTACACGGCCCAGCCCGGGAAGCGCGATGCGCTCGCGGCCCGTTTCGCGGACCACACCGCGGCCATATTCGCCAAGCACGGAATCACGAACGTGGGCTACTGGATCCCGATTGAGAGCGATCCAGAGCTCGGAATCAGCGCCGAGAACACATTCATTTATATTCGAGGCTATCCCTCAAAGGAAGAGCGCGATAAGCGGCTCAAGGCGGCTCACGACGATCCGGAATTCAAAGAGATTGTTACCAAGCAGGAAGCAGATCCGGCCGCCAAGCTAGTGGTGAAGGCTCACAACATCGATATGCTGCCGAACGGGAATCACACGACCATCACACTTTACTAAATAGATTCCAGGTTGCCGCGGCGCGCGTCGGTCAATAATGTTTCTTTGGACTGGATCCACTGTTCGAAGCTGGCCTGCTGGATGCGCGCACGTGATAACGCCTCGGTCACGATTTCGGGCGCAGGGCCGCCGATGACACGCCGAACGTTCACGAAATTCCGAGGGTCCAGGGCGCGCTCGATTTCATGCTGCGTAAGCGGTACGGAAGGGTTCTCCGCCAGGAGCGCCGCGGCAATAGCGCGCGGGCTATCCTCGCCTCCGGCGGTCTTTACGGCCTTCGACACCAGCGCGTGAGCTTCCCGAAAACTCATGGCCGCCCGGCGAACCAGCGTGTCGGCCAGTTCGGTGACGGTCATGAAATCGGCGGCGGCGCGGCATGCCAGGCGCTCGCGGTCGACCTCCGCGCTTTTCAGGACGCCAGCCAGTAGGCGTAGCGCGCGCACAGCATCGGCGAACATCGTGAATACCAGAGGCTGCAGATCATCTTCGCTATCGTTGATGTCGCCGAAGGGCGTGTTATGCGCGCATGTGAAGATCGCTTGCGCTTCGCCCAGCGCGCGGCTCGCGAGGATGCGGGTGTGCTCGAGCGCCACCGGATTGCGCTTTTGAGGCATGATGCTGGAGGACTGCACGAATGCGTCGCTCAAGCGTAAGAATCCGAATTCACGCGTCGACCACAACAGCAAATCCTGCACGAATTTTCCGGCGTTCACCATTGCAACGGCTATGGCGGCGGCAGATTCAGTCACGTAATCGATGGAAGCAATGGCGCCGTAGGAGTTCTCCGCCAAGCCCTCGAAGCCGAGCAGTTGCGCGGTCATTTGCCGATCGATGCAAAAGCCGGTGGTGGTGATGGCGCAAGCGCCCAGCGGATTGAGATTCACGCGCCCGAACGCCGCCTGGATGCGGGCGGAATCCCGCGTTAGAAATTCGGCGACGCCCATCAGGTAGTGCGCGAGCGTGGTGGGCTGCGCGGGCTGCGTATGGGTGTGGGCCGGCATGATTGTTTCAATGTGCCGCGCGGCAAGGTCCAGAACAACCGAGCGAACATCGGCCAGCGCGGAAGCCGCTGTCAACAATTCCCGGCGCAGGGTCATGCGGTAAAGCGTGATGGCGATATCGTTGCGGCTGCGGGCGGTATGCATCTTGCCGGCAAGCTCGCCGCACGCGCGCTCCAGAAGATTTTCAATGAAGAAGAACAGATCCTCGCAGGAGCCGTCATAACGGGCGCGCGCGATTTCTTCCCGGTTAAGACCATTCAAGGCCGCGCGAAGCTTTTCCTCTTCGGGACCCGTGAGGATGCCCTGCCGCGCCAGCATGCGGCAATGAGCGTAGTGGATCTCGATCAGCGCATCGAGAAAATAGCGTTTGGCGTCTTCGAAATTCGGACCGAGAACGGTCTCGGAATACAGCGGCGCTGGAAACGAATCCGGATTCACTAACTACCTTGGCGCGGCCGCATTCCGTCCGTTCGCCGCTGGAAGAGCCGCGCGCTGACCAGTGAACGCAGGATTCTTGCCGAGACTCACCAGGTTCGCGAGAATGCGATAGGCGCCCGGAACCCCCGAAGGCAATTGGCGGTAGAGGGCCAGCGCGTCGTAAATGTAAAACCCTTTTCCATAGCGAGCCAGCAGCAGGCCGCCCTTTTGAGGATCCTGCTCGGGATCGTGAGTCTCCACCAGCGGCTGATAATGCTCATCCCAGCTTTGCAGGAAGCCGTGGCCGCGCTCCTCCACCCAGCCCTTGAAATCAGCTTCGGTGATGCGGTTAGGCCAGGTGAATGCCGGACTCGACGGCTCGAGCAGCGTCACCTGCGAATTCTCGTCGACGACCTTCTGAGGATTCTGGCCGAGCGTGAATGGGTACGGGCCATAGTTGCGATCGAAATCCTGCAGGTTGTATTGAACAATAAGAACGCCGCCGTTCTTCACATACTCGATCAAGCGCCCATTGGCAGCCTTCAGATCGGTGCGGGCGGCATATGCGCGAGTGCCCAGAATGATGGCGTCGTATTCGCCAAGATTACCGCGCGTGAGATCGCTATTGGCGAGGATGCGCACGTTCTGGCCGAGATCGTCCAGCGCCTTCGGCACATCGTCGCCAGTGCCGGGAAGAAACCCGAGGCGCAGGCCGGGCGCGGTCTTCACATCGACGCCGACGGCGCGATAAGTCGCGGGACGATAGAACGGATAGGGACGAATGCCGGGATATCCGGTCAAATGATAACCTTCGCGGTAAGAGCGCCCGCCGTACTGCGCGATGGCGGTGATCTCATACTCAGCCGGCTTGACGAGATCGGGAGAAATGGAGAATGTGATGGTTTGATCCTCGCCGTCGCGAGCCAGAGAGAACGGCGCCTCAGCCGGATTCGATCGCCATCCGCGCGGCAACTCCAATCGAAGCACACCCTCGGCCGGCCCTTTTACGTTGCTGTGAACGGTACACGAGAATGCGAACGACTTGGACGTCATCGGGACGGCGCCCGCTGATGGAGAAACTGTCACGGAGATCGGCGGAGCCACCAGCAGCGGATTTTGCACCAGCCCGATTCCAGGGAGGCGCTCGTTGGTCTGCACCACCTGCTGCACTTCGAACGGCACGCCCTGATACACGATGCGCGCGCGCGTGGCCAGCGGATAGGGCGCCAGCGGCAGATTGCGGTAACGCTCGTCGATGAGGTTGTAGTAGGCCTGCTCCTCATTAGGGCGGGTGAAATAGGGGCGGGTAAATGATGCGTCGGCGGGCGCGGCCACCGCGAATTTCCACTGGACTTCTTTCCCCGCGGGCACGTCATGCTCGACGGCGCCGGTGGGTCGAATACTCCAGTTTTTTCCATCGGACGCCTGCACATCGACGCTCTCGACCGTCAGATTTTCAGGGCTCTGGTTGTAGATCTGCGCTTCTACCGCGAATGATTGGCCAGGGATGGCGATAGTGAAGGTGGGGCCGCCACCCCGTCCGCCAAAAGGACCCCGGCCCGGAGTTGGAGGTGAAACCGAAGCGCCGGGTGTGGCGGCCGATGGGGTCGGTTCAGCAGCCGCAGGACCTCTACCGCGTCCACCTCGGCCTCTTCCAGTGTCCTCTGAAGCAACGGTGGTCAGGAACGAGATCTCGAGCGACGCCGCCAGCGCCTTTTCAAACTGCTGCTCTTTGAGCCGCAGCTCAAATTCGACGTCACTCTTGCCCGGCTCCGCTAACTGGCTATTCCTTACTTGTTCGCTAAGCGCGCGCGTGGTCTTGAGGCCGTCGGCGAGTATCGGCGCGATGGCAGCCGGCCGATCGGCCGAATACTGCTTGATGGCATCCGCGGCGAGCCGCGAAACCTGACCGAGGCCGTCCTTCAAAAATTGCGTGTCGCCCTTGGCGAGCGTCACGATGCCGGCCAGCGTCACATCGATTCCGTCGAAGAACGATGTCTCATGCTCGGCTGCCGGCACTCGCGATCCATAGCGATGATATGCGCTGTTTACGGGCGCAGCCGGCGGAATAGTGCCGCCACCGTTCTGCGACCTCTGGTATCCCAGCCCTTCGCGCGCGATCTGCAGATAAGTGAGACCCGCGGCCGGTTCGAGCAAGCCTTCGGGAATCTCGACAGTGACCGAAGGCCGTGTGGTCGACCAGGTCTGATTCACATAATCGAAGAATTTGACGGGCACATATTTATCGATGGCATAGTCGTACATGCCCTCCTTCGTCTCTTCGAAAAACGGCACGCGAGCGTACACTTTCAGCGGCGTCCAGGGCCGCAGTCCCTCGCGAATCTGCTCCGGGAAGCGGTTGGGATCGCCCGCCGCGACATAAACTTCCTGCGCCATTTGTCCGGCCACCTGATGATTTCCGTGGCCATCAGTCGCCGCGCCGACGAATACGGAAGCCACTATCAGCGGACGATACATTCGCACTACGCGAACGCAGTCGGCAAGAACGCGCTCGTGATCCCATTTTTCGAGCGCCTCTTCGCGGGTCTTCGAGAATCCGTAGTCGACGACGCGAGAGAAGAACTGATCGACGCCCATATAACGGTCGGCCATCAACAGCTCCTGGGTGCGAAGCAGGCCCAGGGCATCGTACATATCCATGGCCATGACGTTCTGGCCGCCTTCGCCACGGTTCAGGGTCATGAGGCCGCCGCGCGCGCCGAGTCCACGAATCTCGTATGCGAGCATGCCGCCGTCTTCGTCGTCAGGATGGGCAGTGAATAACATAAAGCTGGCGCGAGTTTGCAGAGAGCGGAGCAGGCGCGACATGCCCGCCGCGCCGCGGTCCGGAGCAATCGCTTGCGCATCGACAGCGGGGGTCTGCTGCTGCGCGTGGCTCACGCCGGCATACATTCCTACCAGAAGGACAAGTGCAAGAATCGCTAGAGTTCGTGGAGCGTTGAGTCTGGTCATCAGTAATTCCACTGGGATCTGGCTGAAAACATTCCCAGGCCTTGAGTTCTATGATACAGTAGCCAACAACTCCTGCATGAGGGGCATGGGCGGCATGCCTCAGGCGCGGCGGCTAGCGGCGGGAATTACTTCTTCGGTTTTTCGTTTTTCAAGAAGTCGTCGAAATTAACGTTATCTTCGCAAATCATTTCCGAAATATGCCAGTTCGGATGTAAGTCAAACATCATCCGGCCACCCCACGGCTTGGTGTAAGCCTTGGGATCTTCCATGCTCACGTCGATCTGCAAAGAGTTTGGGTCCACGCGCCGCATGCGCTCCACGACATGCAGATCTTCACTATGCGGGTGACCAGCGCGGTCCAGCCAGGTTTTGTCGTTGAAGCCGATCGTGTCCACCACCAGGGTGTTGCCCTCCCAGTGGCCGATCGAATCGCCAAACCACGTCGGGCCCAGCGCCGTATCGTGCGGCCGGCCATCGGTCCAGATCTGGCGGATGTAGTGGTCGAACTCGAAAATCATAAGCACGCGGCTGGGGCTTTGGACGATTTCGATCGGAAAGGGATGTAGGTAGACGCGCGGCACGCCGGGAGGAAAACAGCCCGTTGCGCTTACAGTGGTAGGATTCACCGGATCGTTTGAATCTTCAACGCTGCGAGGTCCGAACGAAGGCTTATTAGCCTTGAACCTCTCCAGTGCCCACGGTGTCATGGATGGCTCGTCAGCGCTGAAGGTGTAGCCGCCGTATCGGGTGCCGGGTATGTTTTTCTTGTTCCAGACGCCGGAGAGGTCCGGCGTGGAAGCAGGGGTCTTTGACTGCGCTGACTCTTGAGCACACAGAACGAGCGGTGAAGCAATCGTAGCCGCCACCATCAGGATCGACGATCCCATTAAGCGATTCCACATGATTTACATTATCGACCTGAGACTAATTCCCGCCGCCCGTCTTCATCTCCTCGCCGTTCTTCAGGACGACCTTCGTAATCCACATCGAGTTCGCGCCCGTCTTAGCGCGAAAACCCGTAAGAGTAACTTCGTCGCCGGGCTTAAATGTCTGCACGCTCCATCCGGCTCTTACTAAGTGGTTGGGACTGGTAAGCTCGCCTTGCCATTCCTGCTTGGCGCCTTTGTCGTCGTTGACATCCAGTTTTACGATGCAATGCGGATTCGTGAACTTGAAATCGGTTACGGTTCCTTTGATGGTGACCGATTGTGTGGTA
>Ga0182024_10019947_pt1 | contig 12294 bp, 13 predicted proteins | sample P32metaG_FD_120480 | JGI IMG/M metagenome (GOLD analysis project Ga0182024, IMG submission 120480) | Permafrost microbial communities from Stordalen Mire, Sweden - P3-2 metaG (Illumina Assembly) | ecosystem: Environmental > Terrestrial > Soil > Wetlands > Permafrost | place: Sweden: Stordalen...
CGACGCACACGTCCAATCCGCGACCTTTCCCAGATCGGAAAAGTGGTGCATGAGTCCCTTAACAACTGGGTCACCCGTATGTGGCGCTTTCGCTTTGCAACCCAGCACAGGACAGTTTGGATTGGATTTCTTCATTAGAAGCCCCCAGCTTTCGCCTTCAAGGGTACGCCCACGACGAGATCGAAATCCAGTTGCATCACGTGCTTAGAAACCCAGGGACCGACGGGGCCTCATTCCCCCGCCGGGGCTGGTTTGTTTCGCGTTTTCTCCCACGGCTTGCGCCCCTTCGACAGGCTCAGGGCAGGCCGTGGGCTGCATTCTTACGCCGCTTCGCGGCTAGGGGCTGATGCTTTCGGGTCACCTCACCGCAACACCTTCAGCGGACAAATTGCCATCTGCACCGGCCCATTGTCCCGGCAGCGTGGCGTCACAATTTGCTCGGTCCGTATTCATCGTAAGGACAAGCCATCTGGCACCATCCCTCGCGATACTTCTCCCACATCGACTTCCCTGATGCACGCGGCCTGAAGAACCGGTTACGCGATTGAGATGCCAAGAGAAAACTTGAGCGAGTTGAGGGAATGTCCGCCCTACACGTTAGGCTTGGTGATCAAATCGAGGAATGCCTGATGCACGCGAGTGTCTTCGCTGAGTTCTGGATGAAAAGTTGCGGCCATAACTTTTCCCTGGCGCACGGCGACCGGATCGTCGCCTTCGGTGGCAATTACTTTTACGTCTGGGCCAACGCGCTCGATTTTAGGCGCGCGAATGAAGACCATTTCGATCGGCTCATTCCCCAATCGACCTTCGCGGATAGAGCTGTCGATCTGCCGGCCGTAGGCATTGCGGCGAATGCTGATGTCCAGCGCGCCGAGTCCCGATTGCTTCGGGTCTTCTACTTCGTTGGCTAACAGAATCGCGCCAGCGCAGGTCCCGAACGTCGGCTTCACGCGAACGAACTGCTTTAGCTTTTCGAATCCGGTTTCGCCGAGAAGTTTCAAAAACGTGCCCGATTCTCCGCCGGGAATTATGAGACCGTCGATCTCGTCGAGTTGCTCCGGCTTCTTGACCAAGACAACTTCAGCGCCCAGCTCTTCGAGCCGTCTGCGGTGCGCATCGAAATCGCCCTGGAGCGCCAGGACACCAACTTTCATGGTGGATTAATTTTACAGGAATGGAAAAGGATCAGAATCTTCCGTCCAAGCGGAGTTTTGCACGGACACCCGTTCAGACGCCCGTTTTCCCAATCCGTTGGTCGAGTTTTTCGATTAATCTATTGAATATGAACACGACCTCTCTCACCTTCAATCTTCACAACTCTTCGGTCCCCTACAGCGGCGAGCGTGCCGGCGAAAAACGCATTTCGGCCGCGCTCAGCAAGGTTCCGCAAGTCACGATTGCATTCTGGATCATTAAGATTGCCGCAACCACTCTCGGGGAGACCGGAGGAGACGCGCTATCCATGACCTTGAAGTTGGGATATGCGCTGAGCACGATCATTTTTCTCGGGTTATTCCTAGTGGCGGTCGCGGCGCAAATCAAAGCCAAGTCGTTTCACCGGTTTTTATATTGGACAGTGATCGTCGCCACTACCACAGTTGGAACCACGCTGGCGGATTTTACTGACCGGTCTCTCGGCGTGGGCTATGCCGGAGGTTCGCTGATCCTGTTTGCGGGACTCATGGTGGTTCTGGGGTTGTGGAGGTGGTCGGCGGGAGAGATCTCGTTTCGCGATATTTCCTCAGCGAAAGTTGAGATGTTTTATTGGGCCACAATCCTCGTTTCGAATACCTTGGGCACTGCCCTCGGGGACTGGCTGGCGGACACGCAAGGAGTGGGTTATGAGCGCGGAGCCCTGGTCTTCGCTGGGGCGTTGGCGCTCGTCGCCGCCGCATATTTCTTGACGAAAACTTCGCGCACGCTTTTGTTCTGGGCGGCTTTTATTTTGACCCGGCCGCTGGGCGCGACTCTAGGAGACATTCTCACCAAACCTCACGCCAATGGCGGACTCAATCTAAGCCGCATCATTTCATCTCTGGGCATCGCGGTATTCATGGTTCTTTGTATTTTGTTGACCCAGCGTGAAGCGGGACAGCATCCGGGAGGCGAAGGAAAATTACAGAGCTAGCGAGTGAAATCAGGTGGTGTATACAGTCTGGCCGTACGGCTTACTTACTGGCGTCGGACAGCCGCGCCATCAGGCGGCGGCGCACTTCCTCGTAAGGAATCAGTTGCACTTTGGCGGAGTCGACTTCTTCGATGCGGCGCTTGATCTCTTCGGACCAAGCTGCCTCCATGCCTGGATCGTGTGGGTGTTCGTCGAGGCTTTGGAGAAGCGATCCTGCGAGCGCGGCACGCGCCTCTGGAGGCAGGGCCAATGCTTTCTTTAGGATGTCGGACACTTCGGGAGTCATGACCGTAATTTTACTCCCGGAGCGCAAGCGGTTTGACTTACACAACACGAGTAGCAGCCGTGCCGGCGACGTCAAGAGCCCCACTCTGTCACACAGAACGCGACAAGGATGGCCATCCGCCCCCTAAGCCACTAGTAGCCGTCGTAGTAGTCGCTGTTGTAGTCGTCGGCGTAGCTCGCCATCTCTGCTTCGAAATCTTGCTTCAAGTCCGCTAGATGGCACATTGCGGCTTCCAGTCCGCCGAGGTAGCTGGCTAGCCGTTCCATCAGTTCTCCGAAATGTCGGAGATTTATGTGCGTCAGACCCTTAGGCAATGAGGGGTCGCCCTTTTTAGAATGAGCATATCGCAGGCTGTAGGAGGCGGGGTCCACTTCAAAAATCTGACGAATATAGTCGTCGATTCCTTGGACGTCTTCTGGCGGTAGTTTGCTCCAGCCGGCCGCCTTTGTTACTGCTGATGCCATCGGCTTGAAATCTTCCCAGAGCAGATCTAGGCGATGCTTCTCAAGATGATCGTTTTCTGCTTTCGTGAGCGGGCGCTCAATTAGGTACGGTGCCTGCTTGATTACTCTCTTCAGCACCAGTTCGATATGGTGCCGGTACAAGAAGACAATCGGATATACGAGAAAGTCCTGATCGCACGCGGTTTCCTGTACGGCCCGCACGAGAACCTGAGCCCCGCGTCGGTACCCCTCACGGTATGCGTACTCATCGCCGTCTCGTAGACAGGCGTTGTTTTTCCAGTCCCGAAGATCCCCGCGAAATAGCTTCTCTCCTTTGCGAGGGGGCGGAGGCGCGGGATATCTGTCTGCCGCCATATTACGACCTAGGTAATCGATAGATCTTCAGCTTCGCATCACGCGTTAGTTGGCGTTTCAAAACCCGCCAGCACTCTAACATTGAGGGCGAAGTCTTTGACGTCGCCCTCGCTAACCGCGCCAATGTTCTTCCTTATGTCATCGTTAAGATTTACGGTTATGTCCACAAGCTCCGTGGTGCTGCCATCCGGAAACTGATGCCTTCGCTCGACGGGCTCGAAGGAGATATTCGTCTCGCTTACGTGTTTGCACCTGTACTTCGCACTAATCGTGCGGTCTTCATAAAATGGCTGGGCCGATGGGCCAATCTGAATACTGGCCAGATCTACTAGCGGGTAGACCTCTAAGGGTAAATATTGTTCGTCTCCCAGCATTATTACGCCCCATTTCCTCGAAGCTAGCACCTTGGTCGACAGACCATTTATCGTCGTTGACATTTCCGACCAGACCTGAATTCCTTCTGCCTCTTCCTGTTGCACGATGCGGACGCGGTCCGGCCCGGAAAGGTGGAAATGCGGAACCATCATGTAGGCGACGCGCGGCGGGGACATGATCGGTTTGTAGCGCCGCTTTCGGGTCTCCCGCCAAAGGTAGGGAGCCGAGGGGCCCAGCACGTGCCGGTCAATGCGCTTCATAAGCCTCAGAGCTCTCGCCACTGCGCGCAGGATCGTGCTGTAAGGGATATGCAGTGGAGCCCTGTGGTCATCCCATTTTTCCGGCAATTCTTTATGGCTGATGTCCTGGTTTCTTTTTTTTCGAAATCCATTTTTCTCGACGTATTTGTCGAAATCCGCCACTTCCGGATGAAACTTTCCCAACTTTTCCGCGGCGAAGTAGAAATTGAGACGACCGATCTTTTGCTCGGCTAGTTCGGACAGTCTCGCTACCAGTTCGTCCTCAAGTTTGTCTTTGAGCACGTAGAGGAACGCCAGGTCCGGGTTTCCGAGGTCCTTCGTAATGTCGTCGGTCTGGAGACTTGCGGCGCTTGTCATGAAATGCCGCATCAGTATCCAGGTCGTGACGACCTCAGCTATTTCGCCGCGTAGGTTGCTGACGAGATTGTCGGTTTCAGTGTTGATGACCCTTAGTTTCTTGTTACCCATCGTCACCCTACCAGCCCCTGGTCTGCAGCATCTGCGCCTCATCCAGCGCTGAAACAGCCAGGCCTTTCATTGCTCCTACCAAATCTTCGCTGACTTCAAGTAACACTTTAGGGTCATTGTAGTGCGTCGCGGCTTGCACGATTGCCTTGGCGCGCTTTGCTGCTTCCTGGGGATTAGCGAAGGTTGTCGAGTCTTCCATGAAGATGCCGCTCCCCACGAATACGGATTCGGCTCCTAGTTGCATTACCAGCGAGGCGTCGGCGGGGGTGGCAATGCCTCCGGCGGAGAAATTGGGGACTGGCAACTTCCCTTCTTTGGCGACGATTCTCACTAATTCATACGGCGCTTGGTGCTCTTTCGCTTTGGCGTAGAGTTCTTCTTCGCTGAGCACGGTCAGAATCTTTATCTCTTGCACGATCTGGCGCATGTGCTTTACGGCGTGCACGACGTCTCCGGTGCCGGCCTCGCCTTTGGTGCGAATCATGGCTGCGCCTTCGGCTATGCGACGCAGGGCTTCTCCCAGGTTGCGCGCGCCGCAGACGAACGGCACGGTAAAAGCATGTTTGTCGACGTGGTGAGCTTCGTCGGCAGGCGTGAGCACTTCGGATTCGTCAATGTAGTCGACGCCCAGTTCCTGCAGGATTTGCGCTTCGGCAAAATGGCCGATGCGGCACTTGGCCATTACGGGGATCGAGACTGCGGCCATGATCTCGCGAATTCTCTTGGGCGAAGCCATGCGGGCTACGCCGCCCTCGGCGCGGATTTGCGCGGGCACGCGCTCGAGCGCCATGACCGCGACGGCGCCGGCCTTTTCGGCGATGGTGGCTTGCTCGGCGTTGGTCACGTCCATGATGACGCCGCCCTTCAGCATTTCCGCCAGGCCGGTTTTCAGACGCAGACTGGTCGATCTTCCGTTGTTTTGCGACATAGTTCCTCTTTTCGTTTGCGGCTGCGAAGGCTTTGAGCCGCACGGGCGTGGACGCCCGCGCCCACACTCTCAGTATATGGGACCGGCGAGACGCCCGTCCTCCATTTATTTATTTGATTTGACTATCTTCTACGAATTTGGCGAACATTTTTTGTGGGTCGATAGCTATGAACAAGCCGCGACTGCGAGCCAGGACTTCGTCTTTGGAATTCAGAATCTCCGCCATATTGATGTGCTGGCGTCCGCGGACACGTACCTCGCGAGACTCCACGCGCAGCGGTTGGTTCAGCGGAACAGGCTTCAAATAGTCGACGGTGATCTGTGACGTCAGTGCGATTACTTGACGCAACTTGTTTACTTTGCCCATGGCTTCGTCGAGGATCGTGGCAATAATCCCGCCGTGGGCGTGGCCCGGCGGCCCGGTGTAGCGTTTGCTCAAACGGAAGCGGCAGACAAAGCCGTTGCGTTCTTCGTCATAGGTGAAGTTTAGGTGCATCCCTTGGGGATTGTTTTTGCCGCAGCCGAAGCAATTGTTCTTCTGCAGGCGGAGGTACGGGGTATCGTGGCCTTGGCCGGTCGATTTCTTTCGCATAACTTCAAAAGCATTAAACCACGAAGGACACTGAGGTACACAAAGGAAAACTGCTGAAACTTTCAACACACTCGCCGTTCCCGATTCGGTTCCTCACAACAAGGTGTTGCGCGCATCACACATCGCTGTGATAAACTTCGGGGCCAAACGCAGCTTCGAGTTTTTTTAACGAGCTATGACACCGCACAAACCACGTTCCTTGGAGATCTCGTAGATGGGCCTCGCTCTGCTTGGAATTATCTGGCTGATCACTCTGGTTAGCACCTACTTCTTCGTGGCAAAAACCTGGTGGCTTCCGCACGGCGCATCGTTGGCGGCGGCTGGCATCGATCATCAGTTCGCCGTGACTTACCTGCTGATGGGAGTTGTCTTTGTGGCTGCGCAAGGCGCGCTAGGCCTTTTTGTGTGGCAGTACCGTGATCGCGGCACGGCCTCCAAGGTGACCTACACGCATGGCAATACCACGATGGAAGCAGTTTGGACAGCTCTGACGGCAATCCTCTTTATTGGGTTGAACTTGATGGGCAGTCCCATCTGGGCGGCCGAGCGCTTTGCCCCGGCGCAGGCGGACTCGGTCGCTGTAGAAGTAACCGGAATGCAGTTTGCGTGGTATTTCCGCTATCCCGGAGCGGATGGAAAATACGGCCGCACTGATCCCAAACTGATGGATCCGTCGGCGGGAAACGAGGCTGCAATCGGTTTGGATACGTCGGATCCCGCTTCGAAAGATGATGTGGTTACGGGTACGATGTATGTTCCGGTGAACCGGGAGATCGATCTTACCGAGCGCGCGGTGGACGTGATCCACAGTTTCTTCGTTCCTCAGATGCGCTTCAAACAGGACGCCGTTCCTGGTCTGATCATCCATATGCATTTCACCCCAACAGAAATTGGCGAATACGAAATTGCTTGCGCGGAACTATGTGGGCTCGGGCATTACAAAATGCACGGCATGTTGCACGTGGTGAGTCAGGAAGACTTCGACAAATGGCTGGCGACTCGGGAGGCGGAGAAACAGTAATGGCGACTTCGGCTACAGTTCACTCGCACGCGGCTCCTCAAGGATTTATCCGCAAGTATATTTTCAGCCTGGATCACAAGGTTATCGGGCTGCAATACTATTTTCTCGCGCTGGTGGCGGTGTTTGTCGGAATGTTTCTGTCAGTGCTGATGCGGTTTCACATGATCTGGCCGACGGCCGTGTTGCCAATCATTGGCGAGATCAAGCCTGAGACGTATTTAAGCCTACTGACCATGCATGGCACGATTATGGTTTTCTTCGTGCTGACGACGGCGCCGCAGGGCGGCTTTGGAAATTATTTTCTGCCGATTCAGATTGGCGCACCGGATATGGCGTTCCCTGTCCTGAACATGCTTTCGTTCTGGACGACGTTCGTGGCATTTGTCGTAATACTCGCTGCGTTCTTCGTTACCGGCGGAGCGCCGCTACACGGATGGACTGGCTATGCTCCGCTGAGCGCGCTTACCAATTCTGGTCCGGGCGAGCAACTGGGCGCGGATTTGTGGATTACCAGCATTGCGATTTTCTGTATCGCGTCGCTGATGGGTGCGCTGAACTTCATCACGACCACGCTTGATCTGCGAGCCAAAGGCATGACGATGATGCGCATGCCACTGACGGTTTGGGCATGGTTCGTCACGGCGATTCTGGGACTACTGGCTTTCGGCGTATTGCTCTCGGCTGGAATCCTTCTTCTGCTGGACCGAAACTTAGGTACGAGCTTTTATATTCCACTGGTCGTGGTGAATGGCCAGGTCATGGGCCATAAGGGCGGTTCGCCGCTGCTCTGGCAACATTTGTTCTGGTTCTTCGGGCACCCCGAGGTCTACATCGCAATTCTACCCGGCATGGGCGTGGCTTCGCAGTTGCTCTCAACGTTCTCGCGCAAGCCTATATTCGGCTACAAAGCCATGGTCTATGCGATTATGGCGATTGGTTTCCTCGGATTCATGGTCTGGGGCCATCACATGTTTATGAGCGGAATGAGCCCGTACACGGCTTTTGCGTTCTCGCTGATGACTATGGCCATCGGCGTTCCTTCTGCGATTAAGACTTTCAACTGGCTGGGGACGATTCACGGCGGACGCGTGCGCTTCCAGACTCCGATGCTGTTTGCCATCGGCTTCGTTTCGCTGTTTGTTTCGGGCGGATTGAGCGGACCATTTCTGGCGCAGCCGGTTCTCGATATTCCCCTGCACGACACGGCTTTCGTGGTTGGGCATTTTCATTTGATCATGGGAGTCGCGGCGATCTTTGGCATGTTTGCCGGAACCTATTACTGGTTTCCAAAAATGTTTGGCCGCATGATGAACGAGACGTGGGGCCGGGTTCACTTCGTCATTACGTTGGTCGGAACCTATTGCATTTTTATGCCGATGCATTATCTGGGCATGGCCGGACAGCCGCGGCGCTACTCGCAATTTACCGAGCTCGCTTATTTGCATAACTTGATCCCACTCAATGAATTCATGACCTATGCAGCTTTTATCACCGTGGCAGCGCAGTTCATCTTTGTGATCAATTTGTTCTGGAGCATGTTTAAAGGTCCGAAGGCGAGCGACAATCCCTGGGAAGCGACGACGCTGGAATGGACTACAGCTACACCGCCTCCGCACGACAATTTTGGCGGGCATACGCCGGTGGTGAATCATGGGCCGTACGAATACAGCGTGCCCGGCGCGCCGCGGGACTACGTGATGCAAACTGACCCGGCGACGGTGGCATCGCATTAGAAAAGTTCGCGGGCGAGGGCGCCCGCGCCACACGCTCAACGCATCTATTCAGTCATGGTAACTTTCAGTTCTCCAGTTTCGATTGATGTACCGAAGACAGGCCAGGGTGGTGGCGGGACGCGTCCGCCTGCGTACAGTGGCGGCGGGGATGGGCCGGGGGATGGGTCTCCGGATTACGGGCAGCGATTGCGGCGGGTGCGGCTGGGTCTCGCTATTGGACTGACTTCGGTCACTATGATATTCGTTTCGCTGACCAGCGCGTATGTCGTGCGTCGGGGTTTGCCCACGCTCGACGAACGAACAAATAAGTATGTGCGTGATTGGATTCCGGTTGACCTGCCGACGACCCTGCTGCTCGTAAACACGGCGTTGTTGCTGGTGAGCAGCATCACGGCGGAATTGGCTCGGCGGCAGATTGCACGGCAGGCGGCGCTGGCTCCGATTCGCTCTATTCCCGGTGTTTCACTGGGTGAGAACAATGGATTCTCGTGGCTGAGTGTAACCGTCGTGCTCGGCGGGGGATTTCTTGTGGGTCAGTGGTTGGCTTGGCGCGAGCTAGCCGACCGCGGATTTTATATTGCCACCAGTGCCAGCAGTTCGTTTGTCTATCTACTCACTGCAACTCACGCGGTGCACTTGGCGGGAGGAATTTTGGTGCTGCTTTACGCACTTGCCGTTTCTCTGCTGCACAAGCCGGTTGAGGAGCGCCGCATTGTGGTTGATGTCACCGCATGGTATTGGCATTTCATGTTTTTGTTGTGGCTGTACATTTTCGGGCTGGTTTGGTTTATTCGGTAGCGGGAAACGCAGGCGCGAACGCCTGCGCCACGCGAACATAAAATTAAGGAGACCGATACATGTCTGAAGTCGCGGTGCAGCATGGGGTGGCGGAAGTTTACGAGCCGTCTCTGTTTGGCACCTATTCCAAGAAGATCGGGATGTGGCTGTTCCTGCTCTCCGATACTCTGACGTTCGGAGCTCTGCTGTTTGCCTACAGCTACGGTCGGATTTCGAATCCGGACTGGCCCACTCCGTTTGGCAAGGACAGCATCAGCAACGCCACGATCATGACCGGATGCCTGCTCTCCAGCTCCTTGACGATGGTGCTGGCAGTGCTCGCGGCCCGGCGCGGCGATCGTGCCTGGACCCGCAACTGGATTCTCTTCACCATGCTTTTCGGCACAGCGTTCATCGTGCTGCACGGCTTGGAATGGACGCACCTGATCGATGAAGGCATGACGCCGTTCAAGAATCCGTGGTCGGCAAACGTGCCGCAGTTTGGCGGAACGTTTTTCACTTTGACGGGCATGCACATGCTGCACGTGACTATCGGCGTAATTTATCTCGGGGTCGTCGCACTACGCAAAGCGTTCCTGCCGATCTTGTTGGCCATCTGGGCCGTGGCGTGGTGGGTGATTCCATCCAGCAGCGTGTTTCACTACGGCGTGCACGCACTGCTGGCAGGGTTTATCGTTGCCGCCGTGATCTTATTTCTGAAACCGAAAGTTTACGACGCCCATGACGTGGAAATCGCCGGACTGTACTGGCACTTCGTGGACCTAGTCTGGATGTTCATTTTCCCGCTGGTGTATTTGATGTCCACGCGGGTGTGATTTAAATACGCGCAGTAAGAGAATTTCGCATTGGGAGAAGCCTTAATGCACACGGTTGCCACAACGCACGACGAAAGCAAAAGCCAATACTTCTGGGTTTGGGGAGTATTGCTGCTGCTCACTGCTGTCGAAGTAGTGCTCGCGTACAGACAGGTTTTTCAGCCGCTGCAGATGCTGGAAGCACTGATGATTCTGTCGATCATCAAGTCGGCACTGATTATTGGATACTTCATGCATTTGAAGTATGAGATCGCCGCTATGAAATGGGTTATGATGACGGCTGTAGTGGCGTGCCTGTGTTTGATGTGCATTTTCTTTCCTGACGCTTTTCGGATTGTGCACCTGGGGGTGCGATGAAGCTGCGAGTAGCCGTACTGGCCTTGACGTTGGCGCTCTGGGCTGCCCCGGCTGTAGCTCAGAGTTGCGCCATGTGCTATAGCTCCGCCCGCGCTCTCAACAAGGAAGGTCAAAACGCGATCACGCGCGGGGTGGTGGTATTGCTGATTCCTCCCATCGGATTCATGACTATCGGAGTGGGTTTAGCGTTGTGCTACGGCAAAAAGCGCGATGAAGAAGCAGAATAAATTATTCGCAGTCATGCGAAAGGTTGAAGGCTCCGAGCATCGGAGCCTTTTCTCTTTCGAGAGGAACTTTCGCTAACGTTTATGCCCTAGCAGGCTACGAGAAAAATCGTCGAGACGTGAAAAGCTCACCTCCGGCGCTAAAGCGCCTACACATTTTCAACACCTCAGCGGCCCGACTGAAGTCGGGCCCTACCCAAAACCTGCCTCAGTCATACTTTTTCCGCAAACCGCTAGTGCATGATTTGAAAGACGATGCCGGAACCCTGTTCCCCGCCCAGTTCAGTCGTGCCATAGAGATTGCTGGCGGAGTCTAAAATCAGATCTCCTGTGGGATGGTATCCGTCGCCGACCTTCCCGAACTTATGGACTAACTTGTAGGTCCAGGTGCCACCGGCTGCAGGTGTCAACTCGAAGAGCGCGCCGCATCCGCCACCGCAAGCGGTCTCCCTAACGCCGAGCATTGTGGTTCCATAGAGATTTCCAGCGGGGTCCATGACCAGTCCTGCGACGGGATTTCCAGCTGGAGCATTTTCGAAAGCGTGAAGTGAGCGTTCGTGCCATCCGCCTTTTGAGTTCGGAGACAGTTCGTAAACCACTCCGTATCCGGCTGCGCCCTGGAATGCTGTGCCATAGAGATTGCCGGCAGCGTCGAGGATCAAGTCGCCGAAAGGAAATTTTCCATCATGCCCGCCGGTAAAAGAATGGAGCACGGTTTCGGTCCAACCGTTGGCGCCAGGCGTCAGCTTGAAAATTGTGCCATTGGCGGAAGCGCCGCCGGAATAGGTTGTGCCGTATAAATTGCCTGCAGGATCAAAGGTTAGACCATCGTACGGAGAAGCTCCATCCGACCCGCCCTGGAAAGCGTAGAGCACGCTTTCGGTCCATCCGCTGGAACCGTGCGTGAGCTTGAAGACTGTGCCGCAGCCGGTACTGCAGACAGAACCGATGTTTCCACCCAGTAAAGTTGAGCCGTATAGATTGCCCGCGACGTCCAACCGTACTCGGGCTGATGGTTCGCGGCCGTCGCTGCCTCCGGTGAACGTATAAAGAACAGTTTCAGTCCAGCCGCTCGAACCCGGAGTGAGTTCGAAAACGGTGCCACAGCCCATATTGCAATTCGAGCTGCCGCCGAAATTTGTGGTGCCATAAAGGTTGCCGGCGGTGTCAAAAACCAGGCTGCCGTAGGGCTGGCCTCCATCCGAGCCGCCCGTAAAGTTGTATAAGACGTTCTCTGTCCAGGTTCCATTTGCGTTGGGAGTTATTTCGAAGACTGTCCCTTGATTGTTGGTTCCACCAAGTTCGGTGGTCCCATATAGGTTGCCGCCTTTGTCGAAGACCAGGCCGGCGTATGGCAGTTTGGGGTCAGTGCCTCCGGCAAAACTGTACAAGGCATTTTCCGACCCCGAGCCGCCGTTGGGAATTACCGCTTCTGTCTGGTTGGAATATTCACTTTGCGTATTGTCCGAGTTGACCGCAGTAGTGACGTAA
>Ga0182024_10019948_pt1 | contig 12294 bp, 11 predicted proteins | sample P32metaG_FD_120480 | JGI IMG/M metagenome (GOLD analysis project Ga0182024, IMG submission 120480) | Permafrost microbial communities from Stordalen Mire, Sweden - P3-2 metaG (Illumina Assembly) | ecosystem: Environmental > Terrestrial > Soil > Wetlands > Permafrost | place: Sweden: Stordalen...
CAGTTCAATATCAACCAATAGAGACATCCCGTCTCTTGATTGGTTAGGCGTCCGCTGCCCCCCCCAGGCCCGCGGGTTTCGCAGTTCTTTACCCCCCCACGCCTCCGGTGCCGTCTTCCCCAAAAATCGGCGGAAATCTGCTCTAATCTGCGGATAAAATTACCCCTGTCGGATTCCGCAAATTCTCCGAAAACATCCTCGCCAAAACCGCCCCTCCTGATACCGTCTCCCCCCTTACCCCTAATCCCAAAAAAAGCCCCAAAAGCATGGCCGCCAAAACCGAAGAAGCCAGCGCCGACCTCGCCAAACTCAACGTCGCGCGCAACAAAAATCTCGACCTCGCCATCCAGCAGATCGCCAAGGATTATGGCGAAGGCGCCATCATGCGCCTCGGCGCCGCGCAGATCATGGATGTCGAGACCATCCCCACCGGCAATATCCTCATCGATCGCGCCCTCGGCGTCGGCGGCCTCCCTCGCGGCCGCATCGTGGAGATATTCGGCCCGGAGAGCTCCGGCAAGACCACCCTCACCCTCACCGTCGTCGCACAGGCCCAGAAGCGCGGCGGCCTCGCCGCATTCATCGATGTCGAGCACGCCCTCGATCCCCTCTACGCACGCACCCTCGGCGTCAATGTCGACGATCTCCTCGTCTCCCAGCCCAGCTCCGGCGAGGAAGCCCTCCGCATCTGCGAGACCCTCGTCCGCTCAAACGCCCTCGACGTCATCGTCCTCGATTCCGTCGCCGCCCTCGTCACCAAGGCCGAGCTCGAGGGCGAGATCGGCGATACCACCGTCGGCGCACAGGCCCGCCTCATGAGCGCCGCCCTCCGCAAGCTCACCTCCTTCATCTCCAAGGCCCGCACCGTCTGCATCTTCACCAATCAGATCCGCGAGAAAATCGGCGTCATGTTCGGCAATCCCGAGACCACCCCAGGCGGCAAAGCCCTCAAATTCTACTCCAGCGTCCGCATCGATATCCGCCGCATCGGCGCCATCAAGCAACCCGATGGCACCGTCACCGGCAACCGCACCAAGGTTAAAATCGTCAAAAACAAAGTCGCCCCTCCCTTCACCGAGGCCGAGTTCGACATCATGTACAACGAGGGCATCTCCAATACCGGCGCCCTCCTCGATCTCGCCCTCGAGAAAAACATCATCGAGAAGCGCGGCTCCTGGCTCAGCTACAAAGGCAGCCAGCTCGCACAGGGCCGCGACGCCGCCAAGGAAGTCCTCAAAAACGACCCCGCCCTCTACGAGGAAGTCGAGACCGCCGTAAAAGCCGCCCTCGATACCCCCGCGAAAAAGTAGCTTCCCCCGCGAGCTCCAGGCGTTCTCGTTCCATCCATTGGCGACCCGCGTTAACCGCGCGGGCCTCCCGGCCGTTCCTTCGTGCGAGAACCCTCCCCCAGTCACTTCGAGGTCATCACAAACACCCCATCCCAGCTCACCGGCTTTCTCTCCGCCAGCTCCGCGCACCGCTCAAAGTACACCGTCGCCACCGCGTCATCCGGCTTGATCTCCAGCGCCGTGCGGAACTCGCTGCACGCCGCCTCGAACTCCCCCCGCTCATACCCCCCCAGCGCCCGCTCATACACCGCGAGGTACGCCAGCATCGTCCGGTCCAGCTCCTCCTCCTTCGGCCCCAGCACCGCGTACACCTTGATCGCGCGCATCTTCCCCTTCATCCGCACATAGTCCACCAGTTGCAGGTGAAACTCCTCCCGCACCGCCTCCGCCACGCTCTCCCCTATCAGCAACTCCAGCCCATACTCCTTCGTCAGCCCCTCCAGCCGCGAGGCAGAGTTCACCGCGTCCCCGATCACCGTCGGGTCCGCCTTCTCCTCCGAGCCGATCGCCCCGAAGATCACCTCCCCGTAATTGATCCCCACCCCCATCTTCAGTTCCGGCCATCCCTTCTTCACCCACTCCTTGTTCAGCACCTCCAGGCTCCCCAGCATCCGCATCCCCGTCTTCACAGCCAGCGCACAATCCTTCTCCTTCCCCCCGCTCTGGATATTCCCCCATACCGCCAGGATCGCGTCTCCCACAAACTTATCCACCGTCCCATTCGTCGCGAAGATGCACTTCACCATCTCGGTAAAGTACTCGTTCAATTGCGCCACCAGTTGCGTCGAATCCGATTCCTCCGTCAGCGTCGTGAATCCCCGCAGGTCCGTCATCAGGATCGCCACGCACTTCCGCACCCCGCCCAGTTGGTGCAGGTAGCTCTGCCGGTTTTCAATCACCTCCTTCACCACGTTCTTCGAGACAAACCGCTCGAAGATCCGCCGCATCCGCGCCCGCTCCTGCCGCTCCACCAGCCACTTCCAGTACAGCGCCAGCGCGCTGCTCGCGTCGAATGTCAGTAGCGGCCCCAGCAAGGGCAGCACCCGCTCGAATACATCGAACGAGATCGCCGCCGCCGCCACGAACGCCACGCTCACCCCCGCCAGCGCCACCGCCAGGAATAGCGGCCTCTGCAGCAGCGTCGCCAGCGCGAATGCCGCAAACCCCATCACCACGATCGCCAGCGCCGCCTCCTGTTGCGAGGGGATGAACACAAAATCCTCGTGCAGCCCGTCGTTGATCGCGTTGAGATGGATCTCCGGCCCATCCATCAGGCCAAACGGCGTCAGCAGTTGATCCTTCTGCGAATTCCCGAATGGTCCCACCACCACTATCTTGTCCTTGAACATCGCCCCGTTCTGGAAGTTCTCCTTCCAAGCCTTTGGCACGAAGAGCATGTAAAGCGGTATCGGCTCAAACCCATCCTCGCTCTTTTTGGCGAACGCATCCTTCCACGCCTGCAACTCCAGCATCTTCGCCACCGGTGGTAGTGCAAAACCCTCCTCCTCCCGGGCCGGCGCGAACCGCAAACCCCGCGCTCCGCTCGGGATCCACACATTCGCTCCGCTTCTCTGCAGCACCCGCGCCGCCAGCGAGGAATACACCTGCCCATTCTCCTCGGTCTGGAACGCCTCCCCTTGCGTCATCTTATACTTCACCGTCCGCACCACCCCGAACACGTCCGGCCAGAAATTCACATACCCCACCCGCTCATCCTTCGCCCCCTCCGCGATTAATTCATCCGTCGGCACCGTGTAAGATCGCGGCGCGCCCGGTGTCGGCGCATCCACAAAGTTGCTCCCGATCACCACCCGGTCCTTGTACTTATCCAGCACCGCCTTCAACTCAGGGTCTCCCTCCCGCGCTGCGGGAAAGAGGATATCCAGCGCCACCACCTTCGCCCCCGCCTGCATCAGCCGGTCGATCAGCATCGCGTACACATCCCGCGGCCACGGCCAGCCCGCCGCCATCTTTTGCAGCGCCGGCGACGCCGCCAGGTCATCCGCGAAGACATTCGACCCCACGTTCATCGTCGCGTCATCCAGCGCCACATACGACAGCCGCGGGTCCACCGTCGCCCGCCGCGTGCAGTATTGCATCACCGCGTCCGCCGCCTGGTCCTCCATCCGTTGGAAACCCGCCACCGAGGCGTGCAGCACCAGCACCGCCGCCGTGCATAGTGCGCACAGCAGCGCGACACCGCGCAAATGAGGCTGCTGCCAGCGGGACACACCCCCGTATAACATGCCGCGCGCACTTCGCGCACAGGTAATTATCCCATCCCCGCGCGCGCCCCGCTTTCCCTATTCTCCGCCCCGGGCAGGTTGTGCTTGACTACCTCGACCCGCCGTTAATGATCCCCATCCGTGCCGCTCCCGACGTCCTTCAAGAGCTTTGCCTTAGGCTTCGCCATCTACACCTTGGTCGGCACCGGCGCATACGGCGTCACCCCCTTCACCTCCGCCACCATCACCCGCATCGAGAACCACGTCTCCCTCGGTTCCCACGCCGGCGGCAATGAGCATCCCGCCTCCCTCCACGACGTCATCGAGGCCGATACCTACCTCTACACCGAGGACAAATCCCGCGCCGAGCTCGAGTTCCCCGATCACTCCATCGTCCGCATCGGCCAGAATACCGTCTTCTCATTCGACGCCGCCTCCCGCACCCTCTCCCTCGAGAAAGGCGCCATGCTCTTCTACGTCCCGCCAGGCTCCGGCGGCGGCCATATCAAGACCCCCAGCCTCACCGCCGCCATCACCGGCACCCTCGGCAAGGTCTCCCTCAACACCATTGCCATCCTCAGCGGCTCCCTCATGACCCCCTGGGGCATCATCCACGCCGGCGAAGCCGTCACCGTCATCAGCGGCGACGTCCGCATCTACAAGTTCGACCAATCCCAGGCCATGGCCGGCCGGCTCGTCGCATGGGGTGGCCCCCTCCCGGAGGTGCCCGAGGCCGGCGGCAAAACCACCGCCATGTACGGCCTCCCGGATACCCACATCTGGGATATCCTCGGCATCAGCCAGGTCAATCAGCGTTACCACTCCCCCTTCATCAAGCCCACCGGCCCTCCCACCGCTCCCAAGCCCCCCGCCGCCCCGGGGACCACCCCCTACCCATGAGCCGCATCCCGTGCACGAGGCTGGAGGGCGCCGCGGCATTCGCCGTCGCATTGCTTCTGCTCGCCTTCCTGCCCGGCTCGCGCGCCTTTGCCGAGAACACCTCTGGCAGCTCCGGCGATGACCTCGACGGCGGCACCTTCTACGCCCCTCTTTCCAAGAAAGTTCAGGAAGACCTCGGCGATATCCACCCCGCCTCCGCCGCCAGCATCATCTCCTACTTCCACGTCACCGCCTCCGTGGCCGGCCAGTATACCTCCAACGCCGCCCTCTATCACAGCAAGGACAACGCCGATTTCCTCATCGCCCCCGTCCTGCAGGGCGAGTTCGCCGCCCCGCTCAATAAATACTTCCGCGTCGACGTCGCCGCCCGCCTCGAGGACTTCACCTACTCCAGCAACCAGTCCCTCGGCTTCTGGGGCTTCAGCGGCAATGCCAACCTCGAGTACCGCTACAAGCCCTCCTGGCCACGCATCTACGTCGGCGTCGAGCCCTACTACTACTTCTCCTACGATACCGGCGATCGCCTCACCTCCGCCATCGGCCCCGCCGCCGGCATCGATCAATCCCTCTCCATCAACCGTGGCAAGACCCTCCTCTTCGCCGGCTACCACTTCGGCGAGTATTTCTCCACCCCCAACATCGACACCCGCCAGTCCCACACCGTCACCCTTTCCCTCACCCAGCAGCTCCAGACCAATCTCTACGCCCAGATCTACTGGCAATTGCAGTACTCCATCTACTCCGTCTACGGCCGCGATGAAACCCGCGACGTCGTCGGCGTCAATTTCATCCATCAATTCAATCCCCAGACCTTCTTCTCCGTCTTTGCCAACTACGTCGACAACGCCTCGAACAACAGCCTCTCCAAGTACACCACCGTGAACGCCGGCGTAAGCCTCACCCTCCAGTACTAGGATGCTTTGCCCGCCCTCTCCGTCCTTCGATCTCACGCAGAGACCTTGACCTCCCATCCGTCCGGATACCGAGCGCTTATCCGAAATTTGCATTGCAGGGACACGCACCCGGGCATCCACCTCTGCCATCATTTATAACCCATGCGCGCCGTCGTCATCACAGAATCCGGAGGCCCTGAAGTTCTCGCCATCCGCGAGCTCCCCAACCCCGCCCTCCCCGGGGGAGACCAGGTCCTCGTCCGCGTCCACGCCGCCGGCCTCAATCGCGCCGATATCCTCCAGCGCCGCGGCCATTACCCTCCGCCTCCCGGCGCTCCCCGCGATATCCCCGGCCTCGAGTTCGCCGGCGAGGTCGTCGCCGTCGGCCCCTCCGTCCTCCGGTGGAAGCCCGGCCGCCGCGTCCTCGGCATCACCGGCGGCGGCGCCCAGGCCGAGTTCATCCTCGCCCCCGAGGGCTCCCTCGCGGAGGTGCCCGATTCCCTCGATTGGATCCAGGCCGCCGCCCTCCCAGAGGTCTTCATCACCGCCCACGACGCCCTCTTCACCCAGCTCGGCCTTCAGCTCGGCGAGACGGTCCTCGTCCACGCGGCCGCCTCCGGCGTCGGCACCGCCGCCGTCCAATTGGCCCACGCCGCCGGCTGCCTCGTATTCGGCACCTCACGCACCCCGGCCAAGCTCGACAAAGTCCGCGCCCTCGGCCTCGACGAGGCCATCACCGTCTCCGGCGATAACCCCGGCCTCTTCGCCGAGCAGATCTTCGACGCCACCGGCGGCCTCGGCGTCAACGTCATCGTCGATCTCGTCGGTGCCCCCTATCTCACCGCCAATCTCAAGTCCCTCGCCCCGCTGGGCCGCCTCATGTGCATCGGCATCACCGCCGGCGCCACCGCCCACATCGATCTCGGCGTCCTCCTCCACCGCCGTCTCCGCATCTTCGGCACCGTCCTCCGCGCCCGCTCGGCTCCTGAGAAGGCCGCCGCCGTCCGCCGCTTCGCCGATCACGTCCTCCCCCTCGTCCGCTGCGGCATCCTCCATCCCGTCATCGACAGCACCTTCAAGCTCGAAGACATCATCCCCGCCCACCAGCGCCTCGAGAGCAACGACACCTTCGGCAAAGTCATCCTCACCTTCTGAGCTAAGGGGAATTGGGCCTCACGCCCCTTCCTTCGCCGGTTCAGCCACCGGCATCCGCTCCTCATCCGCGCCCCAGCTCCGCCATCCTTCCGTCATCTCCAGCCACCCCCATCGCGCGAATCCCTTCACCAGTTGCCCGCAATCCCCCCGGTTCAGCGTAAACCCCGGGATCAGCGACCGCATCCCCCGGTTCGTCCGCCCCAGCATCCCCCGCTCCCGCCGCCGCCGTGCGATCCGCACGAACCGCCCGTTGTAAAACCGCATCAACCGGTGGAACGGCGCGGAGATCCCCTGCGAGAACGGCGGGCTCCTAAACGCCTTCGCCCCGTGCAGGAACGGCTGCGACACAATCCCGAAATAATACAGCCCCAGGTCCAGCAGGAACGCCAGGCTCATCAAATCAAACTCCCCCATGTACTCGTACTTGTCCTTGTACAGCGCCTCAAACCAGCACCGGTAGCTCCTCGCAAAATCCCGGTTATGCCCCTCGATCCGCTCCGCCACGTCCGCCTCCCCCCTCCGCTCCGCCGCGATCAGCTCCGCCGCGCAGCTCGTCGTAAACGAGATCCAATCCATCCCCGGGCTGTAAAACGGGTCCATGAACGCCGCTGCATCCCCCACCAGCACAAACCCATCCCCCGCGAACGTCGTACTGGTATACGGCAGGTTCTTCCGCCAATGCACGTCCGTCTCGTCATACGTCGCATCCGCCAGCATCTCCCGCGCTGCCGGGTGCTGCATCAGGAAATCCCTCAGCCGTTCCCCCAGCTTCCCCTCTCCCTGCGGCCACTCCACCAGCCGTTGGTCGAACACCACCCCCACACTCGTGTCGCCCCCCTTTAGCGGGATCCACCAGCTCCACCACCCGTCGCCGATGATGTGATTCGTCGCCGTCCCCCGCGTCCCGTACACCGCCGATGCCCATTCCGGGTACTTCTGCGCCAGCTCATATCCGTCCCAATCCTTCACCCCCTTCCACCGCGACCAGCACGCCGTTGTTGGATGCTCCGCGTTCGGCCGCCACCATCCATTCTTCCGCGCCAGCACCGCCCCCACCCCGGATGCATCCACCACCCACCGCGCCCGCAGCGTCTCCGTCCTCTCCCCGTGCGCCAGCGTCACCCCTTGCTGCCCGCCGCTCGCCAGCTCCACCTTCACCACACTCGCCGGCCGCACCAGCTTCGCCCCCGCCGCCACAGCCTGCCGCAGCACCTCCTCGTCAAACGTCGCCCGGTCCAATTGATACGACGGCAGCCGCACCTGGTACCGCGCTCCCAGCTCGCTCGCCTCCGCCAGTGTTTCCACCTCCTCATTCGCAAAGTAAAACCGCAGCCCCTGCTTCACCAGGTGCGCCTCATTCAGATACTTCGTCAGCCCCAGCACCCGTCCCAGGAAGTAAGCGCTCACCTCCACCGTCGCTTCTCCCACCCGCCGCGTCAGCCGCTCCGCCTTCTCCACGATCAACACCCGCATCCCTGCGTTCTGCCGCAGCAGCAGCAGCGCCGTAGCCGCCCCGGAGAGCGCCCCCCCAATGACGATCACGTCATACTCCCCCGATTCATCCAGCGCATTCATTTCAACCAGATGATTCCGCGCCATGCGCGAAATTGCAACCTCCGCCCCATTCCTCCGCTATCTCTCCGCGATCCGCCGCTACCTTTTCCTAAAACGCTTCCTCACCATCCTTACCCCCCCCGCCAGAAACGCCGCCACCAGCATCACCGGCGTCCCGCACTCCGGCACACTCGCCGCCTGCACATTCCCCGGCGGGTCCGCCAGCACCAGTTGCGCCTGGTATTGCCGCACCCCCGGGTCCCCGATATTCATCGCCTCCACATTGTACACTCCCGCGTCCGGCGCCTCCGCCGCATCCAGCGACCCCAGCCCCATCCCTCCGCTCGCCGTCCCCGTCGTCAGCAACGTCAGGTACGGGTTCCCTGTTCCCCCCGCATACGCAAACGCGTCCCCCGGTTTCGTATCCGGGTACTGCCCCTGGAGAAACCAGATCGCCGCCTGCAGCGCCGCCGCATCCTCCCCCCGCGCGCTCGTCCAGCCCCACGGGTTATCGATCGCCGCCGCTCCCCCGTAGTCATATCCCGCCAGCGTCCCTGCCGCGAATTGCGAGTACAGCCACGCCGTCCCCAGCGCGATCTGCTCCCCCGGATCATTGATGATCGTAGGGCTCAACTCCTCGTCCAGCGGCGCCGTCGGCAGCTCACTGGGAAACCCCGCGCTCAGCTCCAGGCAAAACGACTCCACCCCCACCTCGTTCGAGATATTCGGGTCCGCCACCAGCGCCAGCGGGCTGTAAAGGCCCAGCAGCGCCGCATCGGACGGGATCAGCGTAAACTCCCCTCCCTCACCCGTGTACGGAAAGCTCGGGTCCGCCCCATAGATACTCCCTCCCGGCTCAGTCTGGTGAACCCGGTCCACCACCACCGTATCCCCCCGCGCAGCCCGCTCTCCCCCCAGCAATACCCCCATGATCCCCACCACCGCGAATAAGAATTGATACCCTCTGCTTCGAATAACCATGCGTTCGTCCCAAAACCATGGTCCATAATCACTAAAAAATCAAGTAATTATCATAAAACTCCCATTTTGAGAATATTTTCATCTTAATCTCCCCTATCTGCGCCTCGTGCGCCTTTGCGTTGAGGCTCCCCCCCCTTCAAAACCGCACCGAAGTCGTAACCCCCTCCGCCTCATCAAGATGTTCTACGACAACCGCAGCTTCGAGGTCTTCATGACCCCCAAGCCACACAAAGGCATGGAATGGGCCGTCCACAACGCCGTCGCTGGCAACACCAGCGCCCCGTGGCTCCTCACCCCTCCGCCTCTGGGCATTCTACGGCATCTGCGCCTTGCAGCGCCGCTTCCCCCTGGTCCCAAGACTCGATTTTGCCGATCCACCCTCCTGACGCGGTACCGTTTTCGCCCTTATAACGATCTCTTTCGCTCCCAAGACGGGCTCTCCTCCCGTCATTCTTCTCGTAACTCTGGCGACTGAGCGCTTTCTTATCTCCGCCGTTTCATCCCAAGGACTATAGCAATTATAAAAATACAAGTTTCTGCATTGATATTTTTATCTTCCTGTGCTATCCATACGACTTCCGCCATGCTCAAACCTTTCCTCCCATTCTCCCTGCTTGCCCTCGCAAGCCTCGGCTTCATCTCCGGTCGCGCGGACGCCGCTCCCCTCGTTTCCGGCACAAGTCGCGCCTCCATGGGCATCTCCCTTTCCGTCTCCACCAGCGCATACGAGATCACCCCCATGATCGGGACGCTCATCGATCCTCCCGGCCCCGTCGTCGCCGCCGTGACCGTCGGCACCCACCCGCTCCCTCCACAGGGGTTCAATGCCTCCGTCGCCCTGCGCAACCACAGCTCCCAGGATATCCCCATCAGCCTCCGCGTCCTTGGCGTGCCCGGCTATCGCTTTGGGTTCAAGGTTTACAACTCCACCGGCACCCTTGTCTGGGATTCCTCCTCCGGCATCCTTTCTCCCGCCCTCGAGCTATTGACCTCCCTCAAAGCCGGCCAGTCATGGCGCCAGACCGCGTTCGTCCCCATTTTCGTCAATGGCTCCGCCCTCCCTGCTGGCACCTACACCCTTGTCATCTCCCTCCTCGGCTCGCCGCAATTCTCCACCACCACCAGCTTCGTCGTTCACAACGTCATCGCGATCAATTAAGAGCGCCGCCATCTTCTCTTTTTCGGGATAGGTTGGCGATGTGAACAAAGCCACCATCCTGCAGGCAATCGTCGACGCCCTTCGCGCCGAGTTCGACACCCTTAGTAGCACCTCCAGGAAGACCCGCGCCGCCGGCAACGATGCCGAGAGCAAGGCCGAAGGGAAATACGACACCCGCTCCACCGAGGACAACTACCTGGCCGACGGGCTCGCCCGCCAGGCCCACGCCGCCGCGCAAGCCGCAGCAGCTTACGAGAACTTCGCGCCCGCCGCATTCGGCCCCGGCTCCCCCGTCGACCTCGGCGCCCTCGTGCATCTCGCGCTTCCCGGCGAAACACACTGGTTCTTTATTGGCCCCGCCGGCGGAGGCATCGAGGTCATTTGCGACAGTATCCCCGTGACCGTTCTCACCCCAGAGTCTCCGCTCGGCAGACAACTTATCGGCCTCAAGGCCGGCGGCGCCACACTCTCTCCAAAGGCGAAGATCCGCTCCGTGGAGTAGCATTCGCAGTAGCACGCGACCCTCCCAGCTATTCTTCCTCCTCCGCGAGGCCCAGCTTCTCCCGCGGCGCCCCTTCATCCATCGTGCGAAAGCCGATGACCTTGATCTTCAGCCTCCCGCCATGCCAGCCGATGATCTCGCTGCGCGGCGCGTTCGCAGTGATTTTGGATCGTTATCTTGAAAGCAACCCTCCATAGACCCCCGCAACCCGCATCTGGTGCACCCGTGAGGGGTCGAACCTCAAACCTTCTGATCCGTAGTCAGATGCTCTATCCAATTGAGCTACGGGTGCCTTGGGAGGGCAGGACACTACCCGAGCCGCCCTATCTGTCAAGACGCTTGATGATTTCAAAAAATTCTCCGCGCATTCGCACCACTCTGTCGTAAATTGACTCCCAATCGGAAAAAGAAGATGCTCAGAAGCCATGGAACGCAGAGGTCCGCCACGTTGAAAAAGTTTTTATTGACAAGATGCTTCCGAAAAGCTTCACTTCATCCGATATTATGGAATTTATGGCAAACACCAATCCAATAGAGGTCCTCGCCGTCGATGATGAGCCCGCCGTCGCCCTCGCCATCAAGTCCGCTTTAGAGTTCTGCGGCTATTCCGTCCTCACCGTTCCCAGCGGCGCCATCGCTCTCCAGCGCGTCCAGGCCGAGCCTCTCCGTTTCGGCATCGTCCTCAGCGATCACAATATGCCGGGCGTCAGCGGCATCGACCTCGTAAAAGGCTTGCGCGCCATCGCCTATCCCGGCCGCATCGTCATCCTCTCCGGCTTCATCAGCGGCGAGGTCGAGGTCCAATACCAAGCCCTCGGCGTCGATCAGATCCTCGCAAAGCCATTCAATATCGTCCGCCTCCGCGATGCGCTCGATCAGGCCCTCCACGCCTCAGCCACCCGCCCGTAGGATCGGTATTCCCCGGCCGCCTTCCCTCCCCGCTAACTCGCCACGATGTGCAGGCTTAGCGAGATGATGTCGTGTACCAGGTGCTTGCCCAGCTTCTCGTAAAACTTCCCAGACCCGTAAATCACATTCCAGCGCGTCCGGTCGATATCGAAGTGCGCCTCCGCGCTCAGCCCTCCGCCCGGCAGCACCTCGATCAGCGCCGGGAATCCCAGGTCCTCCGTCACCCCCTTCAGCGTCAGCGTCCCGTCGATGTCCGCGTTGATCGATCCCGGCCGCGCATGCGGGTTCAGCGTCACATGCCGCAGGTGGAACGTCGCTATCGGAAACCGCACCGTGTCGAAGAAATCGTCACTCTTCAAATGCGCCACCAGCATCCGGTTGTAAGCGCCGTCCGTCAGGTCCGTATTCGCGATCGACTCCATATCCAGCACAAACTCCCCGCACCCCGCCGCGCCACCCGTCACATCCATCCATCCCCTCTTCAGCGCGATCGTCCCCGTGTGCGCCCCGTTGATGTTGCGCCCCGTCCAGCCCACCGTGCTCTTCGCCGTGTCTATCTCATGGCGCCCCTCCCGCGGCTTCTCCTCGCCCGGCGGCTCCGTCCCCCCCTCCACCTCCATCCCCGCCCCCAGCCAATCCTCTATCCCCGATCAGTAAGCCCGCACCG
>Ga0182024_10019949_pt1 | contig 12293 bp, 9 predicted proteins | sample P32metaG_FD_120480 | JGI IMG/M metagenome (GOLD analysis project Ga0182024, IMG submission 120480) | Permafrost microbial communities from Stordalen Mire, Sweden - P3-2 metaG (Illumina Assembly) | ecosystem: Environmental > Terrestrial > Soil > Wetlands > Permafrost | place: Sweden: Stordalen...
ATCGATCGGCTTGCGGATGCGAGACAGTTCGAGCCGGCAACCACCATTGTGGCGCCGATCCGCGGCGTCGTGGTCGACCGCCAGATCGGTCCCGGCCAATTCGCGCAATCAGGCGCCTCAACTCCCATCTATACAATCGCCGATCTGTCGAGCGTATGGCTGGTGGCGAATGTGCGCGAGGCCGATGCGGCTCATGTCCAGCGGGGCCAGACGGTGGAGGTGCAAGTGCTGGCGTATCCGGACCGGACCTTCACGGCCCGCGTGGTCTACGTGGCCCCCACCATCGATCCCAGTTCGCACCGTCTGACGGTGCGGGCTGTCATCGATAATGCCGATGGCGCGCTCAAGCCGGAGATGTTCGCCAATTTCATCATCCTGACCAGCCAGTCGCAGCAGTCACCGGCGGTGCCAGAGGGCGCCGTGGTTTATGAAGGCGAGGCAGCGCACGTCTGGGTGCTGCAGAGCGATGGCACGCTGGTGATAACGCCGATTCATGCCGGCCGCACCAACGGCGGGTATGTCGAGATACTCGAGGGCCTCAAGGCGGGAGACCGCGTGGTCACCAAGGGTAGCCTGTTCATTGATCGTGCCGCGGCGGGCTGACACTTGAACGCAATGGTGGGATTCGCGCTCCGGCAGCGCGTCCTGATCGTGATCCTGCTGCTGCTGGTGCTCGGCGGTGGCGTGGTCAGTTTCAGGCTGCTCAACATCGAGGCCTACCCGGATCCGGTGCCGCCACTGGTGGACATCGTCACCCAGAGCCAGGGACAGTCGGCCGAGGAGATCGAGCGTTACATCACCATCCCGATCGAAGTGCAGATGGCAGGCATTCCGAACGTGCAGGCGATTCGCACCATTTCGCTGTTCGGACTGTCGGACGTCAAGATCCAGTTCACCTACGACTTCACCTATGTGCAAGCGGAGCAGTGGGTGATCAACCGCCTCGCGCAGCTGCAGGGCCTGCCGAACAACGCCCAGCCGCAGATCTCCCCGACCAGCCCGATCGGCGAGATCTTCCGCTACCGCGTGGCGGGACCGCCGAACTACTCGGTGGCCGATCTCAAGACCATCGAAGACTGGATGCTCGAGCGGCGCTTCAAGGCGGTCCCGGGCGTCATCGATGTCACCGGCTGGGGTGGCAAGACCAAGACCTACGAAGTCACGGTCGATCAGCGGCGCCTGGTGGACTACGGCCTATCGATACCGCAACTGCTGCAGGCGCTGTCGAATGCCAACATCAACGTCGGCGGCCAGACCGTCAATATCGGCCCGCAGTCCGTGGTGGTGCGCGGCGTCGGGCTGATCAGCTCCATGGATGCCATTCGCCACACCATCGTGGCATCCAACGGCGGTACACCGGTCTACATCGGCGACGTCGCCGATGTGCATGTCGATCATCTGCCGCGGCTCGGCATCGCCGGCAACGATAGCGACGACGACATCGTTCAAGGCATCGTGCTGATGCGCCGCGGCGCGCAATCCGTGCCGACCATCAAGCGCGTCGAAGCCAAGGTCGAGGAGATCAACAACTCGAGGGTGTTGCCCCCCGGCGTGCATATCGAGCGCATCTACGATCGCAGCGACCTGATCGCGATCACGACTCACACCGTACTGCACAACATGATCGTCGGCGTACTGCTGATCTTCATTCTGCAGTGGCTGTTCCTCGGCAACCTGCGCAGCGCGCTGATCGTCGGCATGACCATTCCGTTCGCGCTGTCATTTGCGATCGGACTCATGGTGGTGCGCGGCGAATCGGCCAATCTGCTGTCCGTCGGCGCCATCGATTTCGGCCTGGTGGTCGACGCCACCGTCATCATGGTCGAGAACATCTTCCGCCATTTGGCCGAGGCGGCCGGCGGACGACGCGGCGGCGGCGCTTCGCGACTGGACATCATGCGCGTGCCGAGCGGTTTCAGCGGTCGTTACGCCGTGATCGCGCTGGCCGCGGCCGAGGTCAGCCGTTCGATCTTCTTCGCGGCCGCCATCATCATCGCCGGCTTCGTGCCGCTGTTCACGCTCTCAGGGATCGAGGGCCACATCTTCGGTCCGATGGCCAAGACCTACGGCTATGCGATCGCCGGCGGCCTGCTCGCAACCTTCACGGTCGCGCCCGCGCTCAGTGCGCTGCTGCTGCGGGGAAAAATCCAGGAGACCGAGACAGCACTGATTCGGATCATGCGTCGGCTGTACGATCCGGCGATCGAATTCGCGCTCGCCAACCGGGTGCTGACGCTCGGCGGCGGCACTTTGGTGATCGTGCTGGCATTGCTCGCGATGCGCACGCTCGGCCTCGAATTCCTGCCCAAGCTCGAGGAAGGCAATTTCTGGATTCGCGCCACGCTGCCGACTTCGATCTCGATCGAGGAAGGCAACGGCTACGTCAACCGAATGCGCAACCTCATCCGCTCGTATCCCGAAGTACAGACGGTGGTGTCGCAGCATGGGCGACCCGACGATGGTACCGATGCCACCGGTTTCTTCAATGCCGAGTTCTTTGTGCCGCTCAAGCCATTCGATGCCTGGCCGCGCGGCATCGACAAGGACAAGCTCACGCAGACCATGACCAAGGCGCTCACGCAGCAGTTTCCGGGTGTGGACTTCAACTTCTCACAGTACATCGAAGACAACGTCGAAGAGGCTGCCTCGGGCGTCAAGGGTGAAAACTCGGTCAAGATCTACGGCAATGATCTCGAGACGCTGGAACGCACCGCCAACCAGATCGCCAAGATTCTGGCCGACGTGCCCGGCATCACCGATCTGGCGGTGTTGCGCTCGCTCGGGCAGCCGACCATCCGCATCGACGTCGATCGTGCGCGCGCCGCGCGCTACGGACTCGCGCCCGGCGATGTCAATGCGGTGGTGCAGACCGCCATTGGCGGCCAGTCGCCGGGCGATCTGTACGAGCCCGGCAGCGATCGTCACTTCCCGATCGTGGTGCGCCTGGCAGCCCCTTACCGCCAGAGCCTCGATGCGATCCGCTTGATACCGATCGCCGTGCAGAATCCCAACGGCAGCGGCACTATCCCGGTGGCGCTGGCGGATCTGGCCGATATCCAGCTGGTCTCGGGTGCCTCCTTCATCTTCCGCGAGCAGCAGGAGCGCTACGTGCCCATCAAGTTCAGCGTGCGCGGGCGCGATCTCGGTACCACAGTACTCGATGCCCAGCAGCGCATCGAGGATCAGCTCACCCTGCCCGGCGGCTATCGGCTCGAATGGGTCGGGGAGTTCGGCAATCTGCAGGAGGCGCTCGGGCGGCTCGAAATCGTCGTGCCGATTGCGATCCTGCTGATCTGCGTTCTGCTGTTCCTCAATTTCGGCTTGCTGAGCGACGTGCTGCTCGCCGCCAGCGTGATCCCGATGGCCATGGTCGGCGGCGTCTTTGCGCTGTTCCTGACGGGTACCCCCTTCAGTGTCTCGGCGGCCATCGGCTTCGTGGCCCTGTTCGGCATCGCCGCGATGGACGGCATCCTGGTGATCTCCTATTACAACCTCAGCCTCGAGTATGGAGCCGATCGTCGCGGCGCCATTCGCGCCACCTGCCGCACGCAGCTGCGTCCGGTGATGATGACCTGCATCGTCGCCTGCGTGGGCCTGATCCCGGCGGCACTCTCGAGCGGCATCGGCTCGCAGGTGCAGCGGCCACTGGCGCAGGTGGTGGTCGGCGGCATGTTGTTCGCGCCGGTGCTGATCCTGCTGGTGCTGCCGGTACTGATCGACAGCTTCTCGAGGCGCAAATCGGTACCCATGGATGACGCCGGCGAGCCCGAGGCCGAGGCCGAATCGGGGAGCGGATGATGCCATGCGCGCATGATTTGGCACACCGCGGCCGCGGCTTCCTGCTGCTCGCTGCCATGGCGCTGGGCAGCTGCGCTGTCGGCCCGAATTTTCACCGGCCGCCGGCGCCGCCAACCGAGCGCTATACGATGCAACCGCTGGGCCAGGGCCTGGCTATCGGTGAAAACCCGCCGGTGGATTGGTGGCAGGGGTTCGGCTCAAGCGCCATCGATGCGCTGGTCGAGCAGGCGCTGCGCGCCAATCCGAACATGCAGGCGGCCGAAGCGAGCCTGCGGCAATCACTCGAGAATCTCGCCGCGCAGCGCGGCAACTACTTCCCGACAATTGCGGCCGAGGGCAGCGCCACGCGCAATCGCGATGCCACGCAGGTGCTGTCCCCCACGCTGACCTCCGGCGCCAGCACCTACTCGCTCTATACACCGCAAGTCAGCGTCGCTTTCGTGCCGGATCTGTTCGGCGGTAATCGCCGGCAGGTGGAATCGTTGCAGGCGCTGGCGGAGGTCAATCGCTACGAGTACGACGCGGCCTATCTGACGCTGGTGGCCAACGTGGTCAGCGCCGCGATCCAGGTCGCAGGCCTGCGCGCCCAGACCCACGCCACGCAGCAGGTCATCGATCTGGAACGCGAATCGCTCCAGGTCATGCATTCACAGCTCGGGCTCGGCGCCATTGCCGAAGCCGACGTACTGGCACAGCAGGCGGCGCTGGCGCAGATTGAGGCCAGCCTGCCGCCGCTGCAGAAGGCCCTGGACCAGCAGCGCGACCTGCTCGCAGCCCTGACGGGGCAACTGCCCGGTGATGCAGCCGATGTGCCGCTCGAGCTCGATCAGCTCACCTTGCCCGGCGAGATTCCGCTCGGTGTGCCATCGCAACTGGTCGAGCGGCGACCGGATGTGCGCGCGGCCGAAGCGCAGCTGCACTCGGCAACCGCTGCGGTGGGAGTGGCGGTCGCCAACATGCTGCCGCAGATCACGCTCACGGGTCAGATCGGCAGCGTTGCCACCAACGGCTCGCAGATCTTTGCCGGCATGAACGAGTTCTGGACGGTCGGCGCGTCATTGTCGCAGACGCTATTCGCGGGCGGCACGCTCTATCACAAGGAGCGCGCTGCACGCGCCGGCGTCGATATAGCCGGCGCACAGTACCGACAGGCGGTGCTCACGGCATTTCAGAATGTCGCCGACGCGCTGCGCGCGCTGGCCGCCGATACCGAAGCGAACCAGCTACAGGAGCGTGCCTACGTTGCCTCGAGCGCCAGTCTCGAGATCACTCGAGCGCAATTCGCGCTCGGAGCAGTCAGCTATCTGGCGCTCATCAATGCGCAGCAGAGCTACCAGCAGGCCCTCATCGGCCGCACCCAGGCGCTCATGAACCGCTATGCCGACACCGCTGCCCTCTACCAGGCGCTCGGCGGGAGCGCCCCCGAAGTACCTCAGAAGTCACGTTAACTTGCGGTACCAGGTCGTTGCCGCCGAAGTCATCTACTCGTCACGTATCATCCATCCTGCTGTCATGCGCCGGGGTCAGCATGCCTGCGACTAGGGCAGCTCAGGACCTCCGGAATGACAGCCATCTCGGGTCCGATCGTCCATGTACGCAGTGCTTTCATCTCCGACGTCCACCTCGGTTCGCGCGAGTGCCGAGCCGATCTGGTACTGGACTTTCTGCGGCAAGTGCAGATGGAACAATTGTTCCTGGTCGGTGACATCGTCGACATCTGGAGCCTGCGCCGCAGCTTCTACTGGCCGCAGAGTCACAACGAGGTGCTGCGGACCATTCTCGGCAAGACCAGGCACGGCACGCGCGTCATCTATGTGCCCGGCAATCACGACGAGCAGCTGCGCGAGATCTGTGGCAGCCGCTTCGGCAAGCTGGAGATTCATCGCGAGTACCTGCACACCACTCTGCGGGATCTGAAACTGCTGGTGATGCACGGCGACGAATTCGACGCCGCGGTGCAGTGCAGCCGTTGGCTGACCGCGCTCGGCTCCGGACTCTACGATGTGACACTCGGCGCCAATCGCTGGTTGAATGCCTTGCGCCGCCGTTGCGGTTATCCCTACTGGTCGCTGGCCGGCTATCTCAAGAGCCGGGTCGGCAATGCCATGAAATATGTGCGCGGTTTCGAACAGGCGGCAGCCCAGGCAGCCCGCCGTCGCGGCGTCGACGGCATCGTCTGCGGGCACATTCATCGGCCCGAGATCGTCGAACTCGACGGCATGCTTTACTGCAACGACGGCGATTGGGTCGATAGTTGCTCAGCACTGATCGAGGATCGCACTGGCGCGCTCGAGCTGTGGCATTGGAACGACCTAGGCACGGCGCTGCGTCCAGTGGCGAGTGCCTCGTTACTGTCTGACGCCGCCTGAGACTGCGCGCCGTCAATCGAATTCAGTCGGCAAGCCCGGCGCATGCCGGTGCGCGAACATGCGTTCGATCTGCCGCGGGTTGGTGCGACCCAGTGAGAGCGGTGGCAGCTGCTCCAGGGCAAAGAACTCCACGCCGCTGGTCTCAAGGCTGGTGCGCGCCTCGCCGCCGGTCAGCTCGCAGGTAAAGAACAGCTTGTAGATGGAATACGGCAGCGGGTTGCGGTGACCCTGGCGGCGGTAGTCGTATACCGCGGCCAGCTTCACTGCCCGTGCTTCGAAGCCCGATTCCTCGCGGATCTCACGCTCGACGCACTCCCGGGCCGATTGATTCACATCGGCCCAGCCACCGGGCAGCGTCCAGCCGCCGTCGCTGACCTCGCGCACCAGCAAAATGCGCTGCCCGCGAAATACCGCGCCGCGCACATCGACCTTGGGCGTCGCATAGCCGACTTCCTGCTCGAACATCGACTGGATGCGCTCGAGCTGCACGCCGGTGCCCTGCGAGAACATCTCGGCTGCGATCGTACGCAGTCGCTGGTAGCGCTCGAGGTCGTAGGGGTCCTGGCTGAATGCCAGCCCGGTTTGAGCGATCGCCTGCAGCTCGCGGGCCCACAGCAACCATTTCGGCTCGTCCATGCCATCCTCGGTATAAATTACAGTTCCTTGGGGTGCTGGCGGCCGCCGCTCGCAAGGTTGTAGAGTTGCTGCTCCACGCGCCTGCCGCGCCGGAGTGTCCCATGAAGCAAACTGCATCGGCCATCTGGTCTGGGGATCTGAAGCATGGATCCGGAGCGCTCTCGACACACAGTGGTGTGCTCAAGGAGACGCCCTATTCCTTTGCCACCCGCTTTGAAGGCGCCAAGGGCACCAATCCTGAAGAGTTGATCGCGGCCGCGCACGCCGGCTGCTTCACGATGGCACTGTCCGCCAGACTCGGGGTCGCCGGATTTGCTGCCAAACGCCTGGCGACTTCCGCCACAGTGGCTCTGGAACTGGTGGCCGGTGACTGGAGCATCACCAGCATTCACCTCGAGAATGAGGCCTGGGTCACCGGAATCAGCGCCGAGAAGTTCGAGCAGATCGCGGCCGACGCCAAGGCAAATTGCCCGGTTTCGCGCTTGCTGAAGGCGGAGATCTCGCTGCACGCCAAATTAATGGGCGCGGGTTCCTGAGCGCCGATCACGCCCGGAACGTTGCCGCGGTAGTGGGACCGCCGTGGCAATCGCCCGGGCGATCCGCTCAGTGCCGGTGGTGCCGGTGGTGGTGGTGGTGGTGGTGAGCGCTGTGCATCGCGCCGAAACCCGCGGGCGCGGCATCGGCTGAGGCAATCATCGGGGCAGCGAGCAAGGTAACGGCCAGGGCGGCCAAAGCAGCGGTCAGCTTCAACTTCGTCATCATCGTCGTACCTCAGTGTGGGTGGACAACGCCCGCCAGGCGGGCGCCGGGTAGTCTAACGGCGCAGCTCCTGGATGTGTGAGCAATACCACTGATAGGTTGCCGCAAGACCGTCCGCCAGCGCGATCTTCGGACGCCACCCCAAAGCGGTAAGCCTGCTGGTATCGAGCAGTTTGCGCGGCGTGCCGTCAGGTTTGGAGCGATCGAATCGCACCGCGCCCTGGTACCCGACCGTAGCCGCGATCAGCCGCAGTAACTCGGCGATGCTCAGATCCTCGCCCCAGCCGACGTTGATCCACATCTCGCCGGCGTAGTGCTGCATCAGATACAGACAGGCATCCGCCAGGTCATCGACGTGCAGGAATTCGCGGCGCGGAGTACCGCTGCCCCAGACCTCGACCGTGGCTGAGCCCGCGAGCCTGGCTTCGTGACACTTGCGCATCAGCGCCGGCAACACGTGCGAGTTCTGCAGATCGAAATTGTCACCGGGACCGTAGAGGTTGGTCGGCATGGCGCAGATGGCATCGAAGCCGTACTCGCGACGATACGCCTGGCACATTTTGAGACCGGCGATCTTGGCAATGGCATACCACTCGTTGGTGGGTTCCAATGGCCCGGTCAGCAGCATCTCCTCCGTCATCGGCTGTGGCGCTGCCCGCGGATAGATACAGCTCGAACCCAGGAACAGCAGCTTGCGCGCGCCGTGACGGTAGGCGGCGTCGATGACATTGGTCTGGATCTGCAGATTGTCCCGCAGGAACGCGGCCGGATGGCTGCGGTTGGCTTCGATGCCGCCGACCTTTGCCGCCGCCAGGAACACGTACTCTGGGCGCTGCTCGACGAAGAACTGCTCGACCGCCGCGGCGGAGCGCAGCTCCAGCTCGGTCCGTGTGCGCAGCAGCAGGTGCGCGGCGCCGGCTGACTGCAGCCGGCGGACGATCGCCGACCCTACCAGGCCGTTGTGTCCGGCCACGAATATCGACGCATCGAGCAGACCTGAGCTCATTCGCGGGACTGGTACACCTTGAAGCCCTGGCGCACCATGAGTGCATCGCGCTGGGCAAGATCCAGGTCTTCGGCCACCATCTCGTTCACCAGGGTCTGGAAATCGATCTCCGGCTTCCAGCCCAGCCGTTCACGTGCTTTGCTGGCATCCCCGAGCAGGGTTTCGACCTCGGTCGGGCGGAAATAACGCGGGTCGACCTTGATGATCGCGCGGCCGCTCTTGGCATCGATGCCGCGCTCCTCAAGACCCTTGCCGTGCCATTCCAGGCGCATATCGAGCGCCGCCGCGGCGCTGGCCGCGAACTCGCGCACCGAATGCTGCTCACCGGTGGCGATCACGAAGTCCTCCGGTTCAGGCTGCTGCAGCATCAGCCACTGGGCGCGCACGAAATCGCGCGCGTGACCCCAATCGCGCAGCGAATCGAGATTGCCCAGGAACACACACTCCTCGAGTCCGGCGCGGATGCGCGCCAGGCCGCGGGTGATTTTGCGGGTCACGAAGGTCTCGCCGCGAATCGGCGATTCGTGATTGAAGAGGATACCGTTGCAGGCATATAGCCCGTAGGCTTCGCGATAGTTGACCGTGATCCAGTAGGCATACACCTTGGCGGCGCCGTAGGGCGAGCGCGGATAGAACGGCGTGGACTCGCGCTGCGGCACCTCCTGCACCTTGCCGAACATCTCCGAGGTGGAGGCCTGGTAGAAACGGCTCTTGGCGCCGAGGCCCAGGATGCGAATCGCCTCGAGTACCCGCAGCGGTCCCATTGCGTCCGAATTGGCGGTGTACTCCGGGGTCTCGAATGAGACCCCGACATGGCTTTGGGCGGCGAGGTTGTAGATCTCATCCGGCTGCACCTGCTGGATGATGCGGATCAGGTTGCTGGCATCGGTCAGATCGCCGTAATGCAGGTGCAGACGCACACCGCGCTGGTGCGGATCCTGATACAGATGATCGATGCGATCGGTGTTGAACGAAGAGGCGCGCCGCTTGATGCCGTGAACTTCGTAGCCCTTATCGAGCAGCAGCTCGGCGAGGTATGCACCGTCCTGGCCCGTTATGCCGGTAATCAATGCTCGTTTCATGCGCACCGCCCAGGGTAATCGACGGTCAGCCTAGCCTGCTTTCGGCGCAGCAGCAATGCGCGCCACCCGCTCCATCAGCCGGAGTGAGCGAGCGCCTCGCCGGACTGCATCAGGACAGGCGCATCGCCGCGGGGCGCCGGCGAGCCCTCCTGCTGCAGCACCATCACCGCACGCAATCCGGGATGATTGTCTTCCAGCAGCAGCGCACTGCCATGCAATCGCGCCACCGCGTCGACCAGGCTCAGGCCGAGGCCCACGCCGGGCGTACCGCGACTCGCATCACCGCGATAAAAGCGCTCAATCACCTTGGGCCGTTCAGCATCCGGAATGCCGGGACCGCTGTCGGCCACAGTGATGCCCACCGAGTGACTGACGCCGCGGCGAACCTCAACGCTGATGCTGCCGCCCTCGGGCGTGTACTTGAGTGCGTTGTCGATCAGATTGCCGAGTGCCTGTGCCAGCAGCACCGGATCGCCTCGAACCGGCGCGGGCCCGTTGCTGCTCATGCTCAGCGTGCAATTCTTCACTTCGGCGGCCGGCTGGTAGAACTCGACGGCATTGGCGGCAATTTCCGCCATGTCGAGTGCGACGAAGCCGGAGCGACGCGTGCCACTGTCGATCTCGGCCAGCCGCAGCAGTGCATTGAACAGACGAATCACGCGATCGACATCGGCCACCGCCACTTCGATCTCGGCGAAAGTCTGCTCGACCGAAGGCCTGGTGAGCGACAGTTCCTCGAGTCGCGAGCGCAGTTCCGCCAGCGGCGTGCGCAGATCGTGCGCGATCGCATTGGACACATTGCGCACTCCATGGATCAATTGCTCGATCTGCTCGAGCATGCCGTTGATGGTCTGCGACAGCGTGTTGAGCTCATCGCCGCTTCGATCGGTCGCCAATCTGCGGCTCAGGTCGCCCTGTATGATTGCCGAGACTGTCTGGCGAATGCCGTGGATGCGCTTGAGCAGCGCGCGCCGGATGAGGATGCCGCCGAGCGCGCCGAAGATCGACAGGATGCCGACTGCGCCGCTCAGGGCATACCAGAAGCGGTGCTCAAGCGGCTTGTAGCGCGCCAGATCGCGACCCACCAGCAGCTTGTATTCGCCCGGCAGCGCCACATAGACGAAATCGGCGCTGGTCAGGTGACCCCCGGATTCGACCTCGAAGGTATAGCTGCCGGAGGACGCCGGCACTTTTGCGGGCCAGGCGGTCAGGTTGCCGGCGAGCGGCCGAAAAGCGCCGTCGGTGAACAGCAGGAAGCGCTCGTTCGGGATATTCAGACCGATCCGGGTATCGATGTAGCCGCTCAGCCCCGTTGCCCCTTCCCGCCGGAACACATCGGTCAGGCGCTGGGCGTCCGCCTGCAGGATTTCGGCGCGCCCGTCCTGAACCGTGACGCGCCAGGCGTACCAGATCGGGGCCGCAAACAGCGCCAGGGCGGCCAGCCCCAGGCTGATGTAGCCGACCGCGAGATTCAGTGCCGATGAACGCATGAGCAGGTACATCTGCAGCCGATTAAACCGCAACCGCTCATGACCATGCCAGCCGGCGGCTAATCATGCGCCGTCATGGTATAGCCGGCATTGCGCACGGTGCGCAGCAACGGTCGCTCGAAGTCCGCGTCGATCTTCTGCCGCAGCTTGCTGATGTGGACGTCCACGACGTTGGTCTGCGGATCGAAGTGATAGTCCCAGACATTCTCGAGCAGCATGGTGCGCGTTACCACCTGCTCGGCGTGCCGCATCAGGTATTCGAGCAGTTTGAACTCCCGCGGCTGCAACACGATGCTGCGGTCGCCGCGCGTGACCTTGCGGGTCAACAGGTCGACCCGCAGGTCGCCGACTTCGAGCTTGGTCTGGGCACCCTCGCCCTGTGCACGCCGCGTCAGTGCGTCGAGTCGCGCCAGCAGTTCGCCGAAGGCGAATGGTTTGGTCAGATAGTCATCGCCACCGCTGCGCAGCCCGCGGATCCGCTCGTCCACGTCCGACAGGGCGCTGAGGATCAGAATCGGAGTGCGCTTGCCCGACTTGCGCAGTGCCTCGATGATCGCCAGGCCGTCTATGTCGCCGGGCAGCATGCGATCCATGATGATCACGTCGTAGGGTTCGCTGGCCGCCAGAAACATGCCGTCGCGGCCGTTGCCGGCATGATCGGCGGTATGGCCGGACTCCTTGAGTCCCTTGATGACGAATTGGGTCACGCGCTCGTTATCCTCGACCAGCAACACTTTCATGATGCCCCCTGAGTCAAACCGCTGGAGGCAGCCGCTTCCCCGCGCGGCCGCGCGCGCTCGGCTGCACGCTGATGCCGGCGGGCGCCGGTCAGGCGGTCGAGATACAGGTAGATCACCGGCGTGGTGAACAGTGTCAGCGCCTGGCTCACGATCAGGCCCCCGACCATCGTGAAGCCGAGCGGCCGCCGCAGCTCCGAGCCGGTGCCCTGCTCGAGCATCAGCGGCAACGCACCGAGCAGCGCCGCCATCGTGGTCATCATAATCGGACGAAAGCGCAGCAGACAGGCCTGGCGGATCGCCGCTTCCGGCGCCATATGCTGATCCCGCTCGGCCTGAATGGCGAAATCCACCATCATGATGCCGTTCTTCTTGACGATGCCGATCAGCAGGATGATGCCGATCAGCGCGATCAC
>Ga0182024_10019950_pt1 | contig 12292 bp, 9 predicted proteins | sample P32metaG_FD_120480 | JGI IMG/M metagenome (GOLD analysis project Ga0182024, IMG submission 120480) | Permafrost microbial communities from Stordalen Mire, Sweden - P3-2 metaG (Illumina Assembly) | ecosystem: Environmental > Terrestrial > Soil > Wetlands > Permafrost | place: Sweden: Stordalen...
CCGAGTTCAGTGCGAATGGGGATATTTTGCAAATTGGGATTGGTTGAAGAGAGCCGGCCGGTCGCGGTCCCGGTTTGACCGAAGGTCGTATGAAGGCGCCCGCTGGACGGATTCAGCAGTGCCGGGAGAGCGTCAACGTAAGTTGATTTGAGCTTCGAAAGCTGCCGGTATTCCAGCACCAGGCGGGGAACATCGTGCACGGCGGCCAGGCCTTCGAGCACGCCCACGGCGGTCGAGATCTTTTTGCCCTTGCCGTATTTCACGGGGATGGGCAGATTTAGTTTGTTGAAGAGCGCGTCCCCTAATTGCTTGGGTGAATTGATATTGAATTCGAATCCGGTGAGGTCGTAGATATTTTTCGCTTTGGCGAAAATCTCGCCTGCCAGACGCGACGACATTTCCGCCAGTACCTGATGATCAATCTTGACGCCCGCTTGTTCCATACGCGCCAGAACCGGAACCAGAGGCAGATCGATCTCGTTGTATAGCTTGAGCAAGCCGGCTTGTTCAATTCCATGACGGAGTACAGTGGCCAGACGCCCGGCGATGTCCGCATCGTCCGGCAAGCTTCCGCTCAGCTTCAAGTTGAGCCGGCGAAATGCTACGTCGGCCAACCGATGCGACGAAGAGGTGGGATCGAGCAGATAGGAATACAGCATGGAATCGTGCTGTACGTTGCGCAGCGCTGTAAATTGCGGTGCGAGAGCATGAATTGCGGACTTGTAGTCGTGGATCGCTTTGGGGAGATTGGCGTCCGCCAGGGCTGCGTCGAGCCGCGATGCGGCGGGGGAATCAAGGGACACGGTGACAGCGGTACCGGGAGCTGCTGAAATCGCAATCGCCCGCGCTGGTTGGGGCGGCGCTGCCTCTGCGGTGAGGCGCAACATCGCGTCTTCGGGCTCGCCTTCGTCACCCACGTCTTCGTTTTCGAGTGAATGAGTGGTTTCAGCTTCCACTGCAACCGCGAGTGCGCCGCCGCTGGGAATGGCTTGTAACACCGCTTCCACGTCCGCGGCAGAAGTTGCTTCAGAATAATGGGCCACCGCGACTTCGACCACCGGCAATAATTCTTTCAGCAGGGAAGTAAACTCCAGTTCGGTGAAGAGGGTGCGGAGAGCTTCTAGATCGGGCGTCCCCATTTTCATAGAAGCAACATCCAGAGCGATGGGAACGTTGCAGTCGATTGTCACCAGTTGCTTGCTAAGCAGGATATTTTCGCGGTTGTTCTGCAGAGACTCGCGGTAGGTTTTCTTCTCGACTTCCGCCGCACGATCAAGTGCCGCTTCCACCGTTCCGAAACGCTGGATGAGGTCCACGGAACCCTTATCGCCGATTCCCGGAGCACCGGGAATGTTATCGACGCTGTCGCCGCGCAGGGCCATGACATCCACCACTCGCTCGGGCGGCACGCCGAGGATTTCCTCTACTTTCGCAGCATCGCAGATCAGGTTGTCTTTGGGAGGGTTGAGCGCCAGCACACGGTCGTTGACCAATTGGAGCATGTCCTTGTCGCTGGAGACCACATACACGCCGTAGGATTGCGCGGCGGCTTGAGTGGCCAGCGTACCGATCACGTCGTCAGCCTCGTAGCCAGCGAGCTCGAGGATTGGAATACGATAAGCCTCCAGCGCCTGCCGGATATAGGGCAATTGCTGCACCAGGTCAGCGGGCATCTCGGTGCGATTGGCCTTGTAGCCGTGATATTCGACTTCCTGAAAGGTCTGCGTCTTCAGATCAAAACGGCGCACGCTGGTGATGGCTTCCGCCTGCTGATCACGGAACGTTGGCGCGGCCACGTCAAAGACTGCGGCGAGATACTCGGGCGAAAAGTCGTCTCGCAGTTTGCGCAGCATGTTGACGAATACGTAAGTCGCCGCCGTCGGCAGGCCGGTTTTGGTGGACATGCCCCGCTGGCGCGCCATGGCGTGATAGGCGCGAAAGATGAACGACATGGCGTCGATCAGGAAGATGTGGCCCGCGCTGCTCGCGTTTGCAGGACAAGAAGGAGCCTTCGCTCCCGCTTTCTGCGGAGCTATGGGCGTCACGCCTTCAGCGGGACCAATCGACGTTTGTTTTCTGGCAGGCAACAGGCAAGTTTATCAGCCGCGCGCTATTCGAGACTGATGGTGAAGTCCGCCTTCACCAGTTTGCTGTGCGAGCCCCCGGGGGAGTTGCGAAAGACGAGATGATAGGTCTGTGGCCGATCCACCGTGGCGGGGACAGCATAGGTCACGATCTGACTATGAGAAGGATCCAGGGTGTAGGTGGCAGTTCCTTGCCGGCTGTGCTCGAAATCGTCGAATTCCTCGTCGTTCAATAGCAGCAGGTCAACATCGGCACTTTGGTTGCAGAGCAAGTCGCCATTCCTATTCTTGGCAAACGACACGAAGCTTCCATGCAGCATGGGTTTAACAATGTGGGCCGGCACCGGGAATGCAAACTCTTCGTAGGTTTTTACCGCGAATGTCTTGTGCAGGAAATTGTTAGACGGCGGGGTTTTGGAGACGACAATGTGATCGACCGAAGCCCCCTGGTCTTGCGCCTCTGGCGTTGGTTGGTTTTTCGAACAACCGCCAAGGGACAACAGCAAACTGACAAGTAGCAACCGCGCAGGCCCTCTGGCCATTAATATTGTCCTCCGCCTCGCCAACTCGTCTTCCGATGTCCGCGTTTGCCCGATTCTCCCAAAGCTATTTGCCCGGCTTCCCATATTCAGTGTTGTAGTGCAGTTTGATCTCTCCGCAGGTACCGCGCTCCGGCGAATACACCACACAGGTATCGAAAGGACGAGAATACACGTGCAAGCTTACCGCTCGTTGATTAAACTCTCGCGAATTGAGTACTCGATGCACCGGCTCCAGCGGGTCAACTGCGCACGGATGGCTGGGGTTCATTTCTACCGTGTCCGCCGTTTTCAACTGGCAGATGCCTTCTACGAGCTTTTGTGAAATTACCTGGTAATTCTCGACCTGCAGGCGACCAATGGGTACGGCCATCCAGCAGTTCTGGTCGCGGTGGTTATGCACCGAACTCGCCTGGCCGACCTCCCAGCAAATTGCAACCAGTTCATAGAGACGTGTCTTGTCAATAAGGTTGCGCGTGTAGTGCTGGCGGTCCCAGTTCAAATAGGGTGCGAGAGTCTCGGCGTTGACAGGCGTGTGTTGAAGGAAACTAAGGATTTGATCGGTGGGGCCAAAAGCTGACTCCGGAAATTTTCGCAATTCCGCCACAAAATCCTGGATGGGAACCTGCTTCGCTGCCGTTTCAGTGCCCATGTTTCACCCCACGCCTAGACGACATTATAGCGTTGACCTTAGGCGAAAGACTGGCCGGCGTTGGGTAATGGATCGACCATGAAGGCGTCATCCTGAGCTTGCGAAGGATCTTGCGTGGAGCGGATATGTGCCTTTGTCCGGGCAATTCTAGAAGTACGCGCGAGATCCCTCGCCCCGCTGGTGAAAGCGCGGGGGCTTCGGGATGACCTCCGAGGGGATTTGGTCAGACTGAGCCACTACCCCCGATCTGTTATTCCAGGAACATGCAATCGCCATACGAATAGAACCTGTAGCCTTGCGCGACTGCGTGTTTGTAGGCTGCGAGCACCGAGTCTTTGCCCGCGAAGGCGCAGACCAGCATGAGCAAGGTAGATTGCGGCAAGTGAAAGTTCGTCAGCAGGCCACCAACCACGCGAAACTCATAGCCGGGATAAATAAAGATGTCCGATTCCCCGCATCCAGCTCGCACTCTGCCTGTGCCGGCCTGCTGCACTGCATACTCGAGTGTCCGCACCGTGGTTGTTCCTACTGCAACCAGTCGTCGACCCGCGTCCAAGGCTCGATTGATGGCTTCGGCAGACTGCTCGGAAATGCTGTAGGACTCCCGGTGCAGTTTATGTTTTTCCACCTCATCGACGCGCACTGGCTGAAATGTTCCCAATCCGACATGCAGCGTGATGCTGGTGGTTTCGATGCCACGGTCGCGTATGCGGTCAAGAATCTCTGCGGTGAAGTGCAAACCCGCCGTAGGTGCAGCGACGGAGCCGGGATCGCGGGCGTACACGGTCTGATATCGCTCCTTATCTGCAGGGCGATCTTCGCGATCGATGTATGGCGGCAGCGGTACATGCCCGAGTCGTTCGATGGAAGCAAAGAAATCAGCGACGGGCTTGAAACGGATACGCCGTTCTCCGAAGTTGCCTCGGGACAACACTTCCGCTTCGAGTTCATCATTTTCATTTTCATTCTCATTGTTGGAAAAGAACAGCCTCTCTCCCACGCCGATTTTCCGTCCCGGCCGCACCAGGCAATCCCATTCATTGGGATCCCGGGAGACCTGTCGGGTTAGGAGTACCTCAATTCGACCTCTGAGAGATTCGCTCGCTGCCGGGTTCCGCGAGCTCACTTTCTGGGCCTTGGCTTCGTTCCTTCGACCATAGAGCCTCGCCGGGAAGACCCGCGTGTCATTGAAAATAACCAAGTCATCTGGTCGTAGCAAGCCGGGAAAGTCACGGAAACGGCGATCGTGTGCCCTTCCCGATGTGCACTCCATGTGCAGCAGCCGGGCCCCCCCCCTGTCCGCAAGCGGCTCTTGTGCAATGAGTTCGTCCGGCAGTCGAAAATTGAAGTCGGAGACTAGCACAAAGGTTGATTATAGATTCGAACGTCGGGAGCTGCCTGAACCGAAGATCGTGGAATAATATGGATTGTCTCGACCCATAGGCTGCGATACTATACGCGCATTGGTTCGGGCCCCCATCTCCAGCTGCTCTTAAATTCATGTCCTGTGAACGACAATATCGGCGCGAAATTGTAGTGTTCGGTAAGATGCTGCATGATCGCGGCTACGTAGCCGCAATGGACGGCAATCTTTCGGTGCGTTTGGACGGCCATCGCATTCTGGCTACCCCGACTTCCATGTGCAAAGGCATGATGCGGCCATCGGACATGGTCATTGTGGACCTCGAAGGAAACCGGTTGTCGGGACGCCGCGCGGTTTCCAGCGAGATTGGCATGCATCTGCTGATTTACAAATTGCGGCCGGACGTGCACAGCGTTGTCCATGCGCATCCCAAAACGGCTACTGGTTTTGCCGCTGCAGGCATCGCGCTTAATAAACCTTTGGTCTGCGAAGTGGTAATCGGACTGGGATCCATTCCGCTCGCGAAGTACGGCACTCCGGGGACACCTGAGCTTGCGGACGCGCTTGCACCGCTCGTGCCTCAATATGACGCCATTCTCATGTCGAATCATGGTGTGGTGACCTATGGGGCTGACCTGCACCAGGCCTACATGAAAATGGAAACCGTCGAGCACTTTGCCGAGATCGCCCTGGTCACGCATATGCTTGGACGCCAGCAACCGCTCCAGGGCCAGGAACTCGAAAAGTTGATGATCATTCGCACCAAATACCAAGGATTAAAATCGGCCGCCCCCCTGCCTCTGGCGGTCCCGTACGGAAACGCAGAAGGCACCTATCATGACGGGCCGATCGCTATGTCCGAGAAGGAAATCCCACAATCGTTTTCGGCACGAACCCGAGTTTCAGGCCGTTCGCGATAGTTTTCTATGACCGAACATGCAGGTCAGCCCGAATCGAAGAAGGAAAAAGTACGAAGCATTCGCTCTTAGCCGACGGCTGACTGCTCTTTCACTGTCCGCCAATTCTGAATCGCATGCCAGCCCGGAAGTTCACTCCCAGCGCTGGGTATCCCGTCACTTCCTCATAGAACTTGTCGAAGGCATTCTCGAGATTCATGTAGGCAGTCATTCTGGAATTGAAGGCATACCAGCCGCCGATATCCACGCGTGCGTAACCTGCTACGTGGTCCACACCGAATCCGAAAAAATCGGAGTCTGCGCGCCGGCCCACGAAGCTGCCTCCCAGATTTGCTCCCCATCGCGTGCCAAGATAACTGAGCAAAGTTGTCGCTGAGTGCTTGGGAATGAGTATGAACGGACGTCCCGTTTGGAGAGTTGGGTCACAAAAATTGGCGGGAGTGCAGAGAGGAGCGTCCAGGATTTGCGATGAGGTATAGGTATAAGCGGTGTTCAAAGAGAGTTTGGACCAGATTCGCCCCTGCAGCTCGACTTCCGCCCCATGTGCTAAAGACTTATTGATATTCTCGTATTGTCCCAAGAACAACGGAGGCGTTGATCCTTCCCCATACTCAATCTGATCGCGAAACGAGTTATTGAAGTAAGTTCCGGTCAAAACGAACCTGTTTTCAAACAAGTTTTGCTGAAATCCGGCTTCGAAAGAACGGTTCCTCTCGGGCCTAAGGCCAAGATTCGGAATGCTGTACGGAGGACCGGCATAAGACTGCGAAAAAAGCGGCTCTTTGATACCAGCCCCATAGGAGAAGCGGAGGCGAGTGCCTGAGAATAACTGACTCCCACGTAATGGCTGGTAGCCCAGTGCAATTCGAGGCACGCCTGTATTGCCGAAGAGACCGTTGTGAACAAAGCGAACGCCCGCTATCACTGAAAGGCGTTTAAAGGTGAATTGCTGCTGCCCGTAGACATCGTCGTTTAGCCGCAGCCCGGAGTTGAGGGACGTTAATCCGCCAAGAACTCCATTCTCGTCTTCGGATCGGTAGCCGAAGGTAGTTTGGGCCCAGCTCCGCTCCATGTAAGTGCCTTGATACTCGAAGCCACTGCGGTTGTATTTGGCGATGGAATAATACGGAGTATCAATATCGAAGCCGCCAATGGCTCGACCGGGATCGGTCAGCGGATTGTCGTTGATCAAGTTTTGATGATCTTCAAATACCGTGAAATGGTTCTGCCATTGTGATGTGGGCGCCACGGTCAACTCAAGGCTGGCCAGGGTATTGTCTTGGTGGGCCCGCTCGTAAATAGCCGGGGCCAGCCCGAAGGTGGTCCCACCGAAATTCCACTCGTCCTGCACTCCGGAGACGCTATTGTCGTGGCGCGTCCGTAAACGAAGCGATGCTTTTTGCCGAAGAGCTACTCCCAGGTTGGCGCCTTCCAGAGAATTTGAATAATCGTCATTCGGGCCTTGCCCCATGGTATTGAACTGGTTTCCAAATAGGTTGTAGTCGAAGATGCCGCGCGCGCCAGACAAAGACGCATAGCCATTCGCGGTCCCCAGGTTTCCACCATCGGCGCCGAAACGCAGTTCGGGAGTTTCCGTGCTCCCGGTGCGCGTCGTGACTTGCACTACGCTGGTCATGGCATCGGAGCCATAGAGCGTGCTCTGGGCTCCGCGCAGAAATTCCAAATGATCGGTTTCGGTCAGTGGCAGGGTCCCGAAATCAAAAGTGCCGCCGGGTTCATTGATGGTGACACCGTCCACAATCACTTTGTTATAGGTTGATTGCCCGCCCTGCACAAATAGCGATGACAGGCCCCCCCGTTGTCCGGCAGCACCTATGACCGCGCCGGGCAGGAATCGCAAGGCATCATTGGCTGAGACCGGATTCATGACTTCCAATTGCCTAGAGCTGAGGGTCTCTACATTGGCACCCGAGTCTTCGCCTGGAACTGGAGTGCGGGTTGCAGTGACTACGACGGTCTCCGCCGCCGGGGCGAGCCGGAGCTGCACGGTGATCATTTCCGATAGGGGAGAAGGCAGAGCGATGGTTTCCGCGGCAAATCCCGGAGCCAGCACGCGGATATGGGATGGAGCAGAGACTGTGTTCTTAAACACCACCACTCCCTCGGCGGAAGTCGTTCCTATCGCTGAGGGGGCGGCATTGTCCTTTTGAGACAGCTCAACGTGCGCGCCCGAAACAGCCGCGAATTGAGGGTCGACCACTTTGACTTTGAGTTCGGAAGCGGAAACCGCCGCCAGCAGAAAAATCACACTCGCAATGACACCTGAGAACCGCATGCACTCCTCCTTTAACTCGCGAAAGGGGTTGTGTTGGCGGTTCGCGCCGGTCTCCTGGCTCGCGAGTAAGGACGTGTAAAAGCATCCAGCGTCCAACAACCACAACTGGTCTTCCCAGAGTTTCCCCCAGTGACCGGTCGTAAATTTCCTCGCTTACAGTTGCGCGGCAGCGCGGGATTCTCACCCGCTTCCCAATCCTCATCGCGGTGATGAGGACGCGCGAACCAAAAAGTTGTGAAAGAACCAAACGAAAACGTTGCTGAAATCTACGCGAGCGCCGCTGTGGAAGTCAAACGAACGTTTTGGGCAGGTAGCGGGGCAGTTTGAAGTTTCTTACTCTTAAAGACGGTGTCATCCTGAGCTTGCGAAGGATCGTGCGTGGGGCGGATATGCGCTTTGTCCACAATTCCAGAGGTGCGCGCGAGATCCCTCGCCCGGCTGAAGTGCGCCGGATCTTCAGAATGACCTCCTGTATAGAATTCATGAGGATCGCGCACGAAGGTATTGGACTGGGTTTCATCGCGTCTGCGGAAGTTGTAGAATTCTGCCATGATTCCTCAAGATCTGCTGGATATCCTGGTCTGCCCGGTTTGCAAAAAGCCGCTTGCGCTCAAAGCCGACACCCAAAGCTTGAAGTGTGGCGAGTGTCGCCGAGTATATCCCGTCCGCGACAACATTCCGATTCTGTTGGTGGACGAGGCCGTCTCGGAACCAGCCTGATCGGCCGGAATTCTCACCCCGGTTCTCACTACGCGTCTCAGCGCCCCTTTGTGTCCCACAACGACACTTCGTGTCAACAAGGGAACGGCAGCCCCATGCCTGTGGTTACGCCCCATTGGGTTACCTAAGCACCGATTTACCCGCAACTTACCGTAATGCAAGGGGTTTAAAGGAACGGAAGGCCGCTTTTCTACGTACATGAAAGGTAGGCCTGGTTGCGGCAACAAAATTGCATGCAACGTGGTAGGCAGTGAATGAGTCTAAGAGGCATAAGTGGTGGAAGGTCGGAGTCGGGGGTGATGACGGCCATGAAAGAACGATTCTCAGCTACGGAGCTTACAGCGTTAAGAAACGATCTGCTGCAAGGCGGTCTGATCGATTTCCGCGAGGCAGCCGAACTGGTCCAGGTATTCCTAATGGGCAGAGGCTACGGGGTTTCCCCCGAGGCCGCCATGGATGCCGTCGGACGGGTGGAAATGGCAGGCTGTGCGCTGCCCGTGCTGCAGCACGAACTGGAGAATCTGGCGCTGGTCATGTAACGGTGACCAGAACCAGCTGGCAGCGAGATGGATTCCTGTAGAGACGCAGCTTGCTGCGTCTGGCTGCAGCAGAAAGTGAGACGTAGCCAAGCTACGTCTCTACGGAAGAACCAGGAATAAAAGATCTGCGGGGACCTCTGAACCGAGTCGCTCCCCGAAGGTGGTAAGAAACAGAGTGGCCGGGCCAACCAGCCCGGCTGTCTTGTGTTTGGGGTTTTGTGCGTGAGAACCCTGCGCCGTCCCTCCGGGACTCACTCGGTGCCCCACTCTACCCGGCACTTCCGTGCCGGGCTATCTGATGACACTCCAGCGGCGCGCTGCGCTCGCTCACGGCAACCTCTTCGGGGGCTGGAATTTGCTGATTCTGTCCCACTGCTTCGTACAGAATCCAGTTCTGACGTACACGCTATTCGCCCAGACCCTAGCTGGGATGAACAACTCTCGGGGCAAATGATTTCTGGAAGAAGGGGATTCCAGATTTACGGAGCTAACTGTGGAAGCTCTTGGTCCGTCTATTCATGCCGTAGGCTCTCTACCGGATCCATCTTGGCCGCTCGAGTGGCTGGCACCGTCCCGAACAAGATCCCAACCAGTGAAGACACCAAAATCGCCACAATGGCGGACCACCCTGAGACGGGAAGCCGGTATTCGGTCAGGAAGCGGACCGACCAGGGAATAGCCAGACCAATGATTACGCCCACCAACCCTCCGCCCACCGAAATCAGGACGGCTTCCGACAAAAACTGAAAGCGGATTTCGCGATTGGTCGCGCCCAACGCCTTGCGAATGCCGATCTCCCGGATTCGAGCGCTCACCGTCGCCAACATGATATTCATGATGCCAATGCCACTTACCAACAGAACGATTGCTGCCACAGCCAGGAGCACGAGGGTCAGAGCATTCGCCGCCTTCTCGGCCACGGCTACCAGTTCGGTCAGGTTAGTGATGTTATAGACCGACTCAGCGCGGTGACGCCGCTGGATCACCTGCTTGATTTGTTCAGTCGCCGGAATGACCATGGAAGAATCCGCCACGGAAAAATAGATCAGCTTGACGGTGGGGACATCCGTGAAATAGCGGGCCACGGTATAGGGGATCGCCATGGTGTTAGTCGTCACCTCGGACTCCCCAAAGGTGTTCACCCGCTCCTTGAATGTCCCAATGATCGTGAAGGGCAGTCCACCCGGCTTGACCACCTTGCCCACGGCTTCTCCAGCCGAACCGTATATCTCTTGGGCCATTTTCTCCGTGATCACACCGACTTTGTTGTGCGCCTGCTCGTCCTGGGCATCGAAGAACCTTCCGGAAACCACCACCAGATTGCGAACGGCGCTGTACTCGGGGTAAACCCCGAGAATGTTAATGTCGCGTTCTTTCCCGTCGCCCACCGAAATACGGTCAGCAAGAGCAACCACCGGAGAGGCAGCTACAACTTCTGGAACTTCTTCCTGTGCAGCCTTCATGTCATCCACGGTCAGCGGATCAGGCGCGGTGTTGGTGATGCGCTGGGCGCCGCCTTCGTATTCCGCGTAAATCAGGTTGGCGCCAATGCCCTGGATCAGGTTCAGGACGTACTGTTTGCCGGTCATCCCAATCGTGACTACCAGGATCAGGGACGCTGTGCCGATCACCATTCCCAAGGCGGTGAGGGCAAAGCGAACCTTGTTGCTGCAGAAAGTATCGTAGGCAAAGCTGAGAATCTCGCCCAAAACAAGCTTGGGTGGAAGCCTGTCCGGAACGGTGGTAGTGGTGGTCGCCATGTGCTGAATTAGATGCTACGCGGGGTCGAATCGAGGCGCAATGTCAGGATGGGGCTCGGCTTTAGGCTCTGGGTTCTAGGCTTGCCTGCTGCTTTAATGCTTTATAAACGGATTTGACTTGCCGACTGGTCATGTCCAGCGGCCGGGAATTATCAATCACGTAGTCAGCAACTTTGATCTTTTCTTCATCCGGGAATTGCGCAGCCATGCGCCGGGCGATTTCCTTGCGCGCGGTTTCCATATCTACATGGACTCGACGGGCCCAGCGATCAATGCGTTGCTCTGGCTGGCATGTGACCACGATGAGCCGGTCGAAATGCTTCAACAACCCTGCTTCGAGAATTAGCGCCGCTTCGACAATGGCAATGGCTTGAGGATCATGGCGGCCAATTTCCTCCATCCATTCTTCCTGCTTTCGAATCACGGGGGGATGCACAATCTGATTCAACTGCAGGACGCGGGACTGTTTTTCTGCTGTGCCAGATTTCGTGGACGATCCGAAAGCAACCTCCGCCAGACGCGCACGGTTTATCTTGCCGTCGGGATCAAGAATTCCGGGACCGAACCTGCGCACCACTTCCTGATAAACAGTTTCGCCCGGCTGCATGAGCTGGTGAGCAATCGCATCGGCTTGAATAAGGTGAGCGCCGAGGGCGACAAACATCTCTCCCACGCTCGATTTGCCAGCCGCAATCCCGCCGGTCAATCCGACTTTCAGCAATTTTCAGGACCTCCGACCGTTGGGTAGTGGCTCAGTTTGAAATTTCTCAACCTTATGAAAGGCATCATCCTGAGCTTGCGAAGGACCTTGCGTGGAGCGCATGTGCACTTTTGGCAGGGCATTTGCAATGGTGCGCGCGAGATCCCTCGCCCCGCTAGTGAAAGCGCAGGGCACCGGGATGACGAACGGGGAAATATGTTCAAATTGAGTCATTGCCGCCCGTTGAGTTGAATGATAGAAAACAATTCACCTTCTTATTTGTCAGCCGATTAAGATTTTCTCCGGGTCTCTGTGCCTCCGTGGAAGAGATCATTTTTTCCCACGCCGCAGTCTTGCGGCTCGCACCGTGTTCGCCATCAACATCGCGATGGTCAGCGGCCCTACGCCCCCGGGAACAGGAGTAATGGCTCCAGCGATCTCCGCCACCCGAGGATGGACGTCTCCCACCAGGGTGGACCCTTTACTGCGAAAAGTCTCTTCCCGCTTCGTATTCCCGGCAAAGAGCCGATGGAATTCGGCCTGGTCCGTGACCTTATTCATGCCCACATCGATCACCGTCGCTCCCGGTTTTACGAAGTCACGGGTGATCATTCCAGGCCGGCCGATGGCCGCAACCAGAATGTCGGCTACCTTGCAAACATCGGCCAGATCACGGGTTTTCGAATGACAGACAGTCACGGTAGCATTGCCATTGAGGAGCA
>Ga0182024_10019951_pt1 | contig 12292 bp, 9 predicted proteins | sample P32metaG_FD_120480 | JGI IMG/M metagenome (GOLD analysis project Ga0182024, IMG submission 120480) | Permafrost microbial communities from Stordalen Mire, Sweden - P3-2 metaG (Illumina Assembly) | ecosystem: Environmental > Terrestrial > Soil > Wetlands > Permafrost | place: Sweden: Stordalen...
GTCCGGAGCGGTCTTGACCTCGCCGATGGTTTTAAGCGTCTTCAAATCGAAGATGATCACCGCGCCTTGGGCGCCATCACTGATGAATCCGCGATTGAATTCTTCAGCCACGGCGATTCCGTGGTCCAGCTTGAGACCCCCAATGTTTCCGACCAGGCTGCCCTTGTCGGCGTCAATTACCTTCACTTCCGTTCCGTGCGACAGATAGACCCGCCGTGCGCTGGAATCGACGTAGATGTAATCGAAATATTCGCGGCTGCTGCCTTCGGCCGCTCCGAAGGTATATTTCGTAAGTAGGTGGTAGCCGCCCTCGGGCGGACTGGCAACGGCAAGACTGCCAGCCACGCCGGCAAGTAGAAACGTTCCGCACAGGACAATCCGGCTTAGGCTTGATCGCGTCATGGGAATCATCCTCCTGTCCGTCACAATCGATCGGAGCATCGAGTAAGGCCTGACTACAGGGGCCGCTCGCGAGCGACCGGCTCCCACACGGGGTGAACGGTAGCGGACGGACGTGAATTTTAGATGAAAGGCCCTGGAAGGCAAGACGGAACGCTTCGCCACAGCAGTTCGCAAGAACGCTCTTTGGCACCTCTGGCGATGTACCGTGGGTTGCGATCGAGAGAAACAACGAAAGTACAGCCGTGCGCGTGGCTGAAATGCGTGTATCGCTGTATGTAGTTGCCGAAGGAACACGACGAATATGGGTTCGGTGCACTAACATCGGTAGGAGCAGCGAATTCAACTATCCATTATTTGCGCCTCGGATTAACCTGCTTCTTGTAGCGCGCGTGCGACAAAGAGAGGAAATATGGAACACAAAACTGGTCGTTCAGAAATGCCATATCGCCAGCTCGGGAGCACCGGCGAAAACGTTTCGTCGATCGGGCTCGGAGGCTGGCACATCGGCTTGAAGAAAGTTGAGGAGAGCCTTTCCCTCCGGATCGTTCGCAGTGCAATCGATCGTGGCATTACTTTCATGGATAATTCGTGGGACTACAACGAAGGTGCAAGCGAAATCCGAATGGGCAAGGCCCTGCGCGACGGCTACCGCGACAAAGTGTTTCTCATGTCCAAAATTGACGGGCGATCGAAAAAAGAAGCGACCCGCCAATTAGACGAGTCGCTGCGCCGGCTGCAAACAGACCGCCTCGACCTCGTGCAACACCATGAGATCCTGCGTTACGAAGACCCACACCGCATCTTCGACGAAGAGGGCGCGAATGTCGCGCTGCTCGAGGCTCGCAAAGCCGGCAAAATCCGCTACATCGGATTCACCGGCCACAAAGATCCGCATATTCACCTATATATGCTGGAAGTTGCGCGGCAGAACGGCTTTCACTTCGATACGGCGCAGATGCCGTTGAACGTGATGGACGCGCACTTCCGCAGTTTTGGAAAGCTAGTTGTTCCCGAACTCATCGAGGAGAAAATCGGCGTGCTCGGGATGAAGCCGATGGCGAATGGGATCATCCTTAAATCGAAGACCGCCACGCCCATCGAATGTCTGCACTTTGCGCTGAATTTGCCTATAGCTGTCGTGATCACCGGCGTGGACAGCATGGAAATTCTCGAACAAGCCTTCGAAGCGGCGCGCACGTTTCGTCCGCTAACCGACGCCGCATTGAAGGCGCTCCTCTCGAAAACAGAAAAGGCAGCGGCACGCGGAGAATTCGAGCCGTTTAAGATCAGTTCCATCTTCGATAGCACCGCCGAAAATCCGAAGTGGCTCGGGGAAGAACCCGAGCGACTACAAACCCTCATGAAACAATAGCGCCGATCGCATCGGATTTAGCGCGCCCGTTGCCCAAGAGGGATCTGTCTAGCTAAAATTTAGCTCGATTCGTCCTTAACAACAGGCGCTATGGCCGTATCGGTACCTACTTCCGTCGTGACCTTTTGCAAGTTGGTGTGTTCGATCGTTCTTATCTTTATTGCGATTGCCTCGTTGTGCCTTGTGCCAGCGAAACACGGGCCTTATTTCGTCGTATACGGTCCCAAGGCGCCATTTCGAGCGTTCCGGGCTTCGTTGCAACTGATACAAGCCGTGACCGCGATTGTGACCGTCCCCCGTGCCCAGCCAGACCAGGCGGTTTGATGCCGCGAATTCGCCATTGGACGCCTCCCTCTATCTACGCGGCTGGTACGGCGGACTTGACCTCTGGAACCGGCAGGTTTCGCGCGCGAAACGTGCCGATGAGAAGGACAAGGTTGGTGAGCAAAATCACCGCGAAAGCGAGCGGAGGTAGAAACGCGAACGACGCGCCACGAGCTTCGAGAACCTCAATGCCTAGCACAGCGGTAATGAGACCGCGCGGGATTAACCAAACCATCGATTCCCGTTCGAGCGCGGAAAATGTGCGCCAAGCGGGACGCCCTGCTTGAACGGCGACCACGCGCGCTACCAGGATGGCGGCGAAACACAAAAGGGCGAGCACGATATTTTTACGTAGCCCTGCGTAATCGACCAGCATGCCCAGCAGCACGAAAAAAAAGGTCCGCAGCAGGAACGCGAGCTCTCCGTGAAAGGTAAGCATTTGGTCGTGGTGGTAATTATGTGTTGTCCCAGTGGGCAAGCCTTTGACAGGGCTTTCGGTAAACCAGTCGGAGCCTGCGGTCTCATCAAAATGAAGGCGCTTGCGAACCGCTGGGAAATTGGTGAGCGTGAGTCCGAAAACCAAAACCGAAACGAGCTCGTTGCCATTGAGAACGTGGACGCCGGAATAAACGAGAAGCACTGCGGCGAACGTCAGAACGTGCCAGAAGCGCTCCTCCGAGAGCACCGGCAGCAGGTACGACCAGAGCATGCCGGCGAGAACACCCGACGCCACGGACAAAATCAGACTTGAACTCAGCGCCCATGCAACGGCTTTCGGTGTCGCGCTTCCGCCAGAAGCAATGTCGAGCAGTGTCGTGACCGCCAGTACCGCAAAGGCGTCGCCAAACGATGCTTCCACCAGCAGCGTTACCTTTACTTCCCTTCTCAAATTGACCTGCTGCAGGACGGGCAAGACGATCGAACTGCTAATGCACCCAAGAACGGCGCCAATCAGGATCGAATTGAGCCAGGAAAAGTGAAAAGCAAAATAGCAAGCCGACGCGGCGCCCGCCATCGAAAGAACGTAACTGAAGAGCGACAAGAAGAAGCCGGGGCCGAAATGTTTGAGGATTTCGAGAAGCTTCAAATCAAGCCCGCCCTCGAACAATATGAGAATCAGCGCGAGAGACCCGAAGCCGTGCGTAGCCCCGCGAAAAATGTCGGCATTCACCCAATGCAGCACCGGGCCGATGAGCACCCCGGTAGCCATCAGGATGATCACATCGGGCACGCGCGTAAAGCGCACCAGGCGGTTGGCGACGAAAGCCAGAACCAGAAGACCGCCAAGCACGGCAAAGAAGAGATTTATATCCAATAGTAGGTTTTCCCGACCGGGATAAGGATGATCGAGTAAGTTTGAAGATCATGCAATGAGTAAGTTTATTACACCGGTCTACATTGGAAGTGCTCATTGACGGCTCAACGCTGCTACCAGTTGCCTTCGATCAACATCTGGGGTCAGGAGGTTCTAGATGGTTTGCCGCGGAGCGATCCTCACACTACGAATTTAGGATAAGGATGCGAGACGCTCCTCCAACCCCCAACTTTTAGTTGACTCTGTAGTCATCTGGTTCTACACTTTTCCACGCAATCTGATTTTATGAACGCTCATTCCAATTTACTTCGGTCCTCCGGACAGTCCAACCTATCCTGTTGTTGTAGCCACAACTAGTCCGTTCGCCCACTTCTGCGGCGAAACTGAATCCTCCTACATCGAAAATTCAAGCTGAGAAATAGCGCCATTTAGGAGTCTTAGGTCTGAAATTAAACGAAAAGCGAAGGTGGCAAGCAATGAGCAGCGGAAGTAAAAACAAGTTCGAGGGCTCGAGCCCCGAAACGGCGATAGGCGCGAAGACCAATTTTGCGCGTGAATCATTCTTTGTTGGCAATGCCAGCCTGCATCTCCTCTCCCGTTGTTGTTGATCCCAACCGAGCATTTCGCCTGAGTCGCGGCCAGCAATCGACCTGAGCCGCAACCACAAAATCCCAGCCAAGAAAAAAGGGCGAGCGCAACCGTTCACGGTGCGCGATCAAATTCAAACCTCGAGGGACGGGCAATGAGAATTTCAACGAACAAGAAATTATCCAAATATCGGAATTCCGGTCTCGTTGGTCTTACAGTTGTGGTGCTGTTCGGGTGCGCTGGCCTCACGGCAAGAATCAGCCGGGCGCAAGGCGAAGCTTCGATTGGGGGAATCGTGACGGACGCATCGGGTGCAGCCGTTCCCGCAGCCACGGTGAAAGTGCAAAATGCCGAGACGGGCGCGATGCGTGATCTCGTGACCGATACCGCGGGACGTTACGACGCTCCTGTGCTAACGGTCGGAAGCTACAAAGTAAACGTCGAGAAGACGGGCTTCCAGGCGCAAACGATGACCGGTATTACGCTGGTGATTGGCCAGCGGGTAGAAGTCGATGTCGTGCTGGGTGTCACGCAGTTGCAGCAAAGCGTGACGGTCACCGAGCATCCGGACCTAGTCGCCGTAACCACGGAAGACGTTTCGGGATTGGTCGGAGAGCAGCAGGTAAAGGAATTGCCGCTCAACGGCCGCAGCTACGACCAATTGCTAACGCTGAATCCGGGTATCGTGAACTACACGTCGCAGCGTTCGGGCGGAATCGGCACATCGAATTCGGTGGTCGGCAACATGTTCGCCGTGTCTGGTCGCCGTCCGCAAGAAAATCTGTATTTGCTAAATGGAGTCGAATACACCGGCGCTTCGGAAATCAACGTGACGCCGGGCGGCGCGAGCGGCCAACTGCTGGGCGTGGATGCAGTGCGCGAGTTTGCGGTCGTCACCGACACGTACGGCTCTGCTTACGGAAAGCGTCCCGGCGCGCAGATCAACATCGTGACGGCGTCGGGAACCAATCAGCTGCACGGCGACGTCTACGAATTCCTCCGCAACAGCGCCTTCGATTCGCGGAATTTTTTCGATCAGACCAATATTCCGCAGTTCCAGCGAAATGAATTTGGCGGATCGCTGGGCGGCCCAATCCAGAAAGACAAGACGTTCCTCTTTGGAAATTACGAAGGATTCCGCCAGAATCTCGGCCTGAGCGACGTGACCTTCGTGCCCGATGCCAACGCGCGCAAGGGCCTCCTGCCTTGCAGCGGCCTTGCCGCCGTTCCGGCCAATTGCAAGGCGAGCACGCCTTACACGAATGTAGGAGTTGCTTCAAGCATCGCACCGCTATTCGCGCTGTGGCCTACGCCAGGCGCCGAACTGCTCACATCCACCGGTCTGCAAACGGGAATCGCGGAATCGTTCAGCAACCCGGTACAAAGAATTCGTGAGGATTTTGGAACCGCGCGCTTCGATCACAATTTCTCGGATCGCGATTCTCTCGCCGCTGTTTACACAATTGACGATAGCTTCGCCAACACTCCCACCGCCAATCCTTTTAGCCTAGACACCGTGACCTTGCGCGAGCAGGTGGCGAGCCTGAACGAAACGCACATCTTCTCGCCATCGCTCGTCAACAAGGCCACGTTTGGCTTTTCCCGCGGCGGATTCTATTTCACCGGCTACCTTCCTTCGTCGCTTGCGAGCTTGCCTTCGTTTGTGCCGGGCAAGCTCACCGGCGCCGTGGTTGTCGGCGGCGGCACGACTCTCAACGGAGCATCGCAGATCACCACGGCGGGCGCGAATGCCGGCAGCAATCTGACGGCGGCGCGCAATCTATTTACGGCCGAGGACCAGGTAACCCTGACTCGCGGGCGCCACCAATTCACCGTCGGCGTGTGGTTCGAGCGCTTGCAGTCAAATGACGATCTGGCGCAGGACCAATGGGGCCAGGCGTCCTTCTCGACGCTGCAGAGCTTCCTGCAGGGCACCGTGTCCACATTCACCGCGGCTCCGACATCGACTCCGCTGCACTGGCGGTCGCTCGAAGGCGCGGCATATGCAGAAGACATCATCAGACTTACGCCAAAACTGGAACTGCGGCTTGGATTCCGCGGCGAGTTCACCACTGGCTGGAACGAGGCAGAAAACCGCGCCTCGAATTACGTCTTCAACGACGGCGTGATTGTAACGCAGCCGGTAATTGGGAGCTCTCCCTTCACGGCAAACAATGCGACGTTGTTGCCGGCGCCACGCATCGGAATCGCTTGGTCACCTTTCAGCAAAACCGTAATTCGCGCCGGTTTCGGCACCTATTACGCGTTGCTCGACGCGCTCAGCTACCGGCTCGATCAGAATCCGCCTTTCAATCCAGTGTTCGCGATCAAGAGCAAATCGCTTGCAAGCGACGAGGCGGCCATGCAAGCCTACATTCCAGGCGGAGCGCTTCCCTCTGGCGCGCTCATCTCACCGAGCGGCGTGGACCCGAACCTGAAGACGCCGACCGTCGAATCCTACTCGCTGAAAATCGAGCAGCAGGTTGCGCCGAATACCTCGTTGGGCGTGGCTTACGTCGGTTCACACAGCTACCACGAATTGCTCTCGATCGACGCGAACACACCGATTCCCACAATCTGCCCCACGGCCTGCCCGGCAAATTATCCGGCGGGAATCTACTACAATCCGACGTCGACGCTTGCGAATCCCACCCTGGCGAACAGCACCACGTGGTTTTCGCAAGGCATCAGCTCCTACAACGGACTTGAAGTGGACGTGAACCAGCGCCTCAACCACGGCTTGCAGTTTCGCGGCGTTTACACATTCTCGAAGGGCCTCGACGACGGCGACAACATGAACACGAGTATCGCCACGAACTCCCCGGCCTTCACCGCAAACCCGCACGATCCGATGGCCGATTATGGCCGCGCATCGTTCGACATCCGGCACGTAGCCGTGATCAATGGAACGTACGATTTGCCATTCGGGCGAAGCTCCGCGACGAATGCCTGGGTGAGTCGCGTGATTAGCAACTGGCAGATCAGCGGCATCGAAACGCTCCAGACGGGGCTTCCCTTCACTCCCCAACTCGGTTACAACCCCTCGAACGACGGCGACAGCCGCAACCCCGTTCGCCCGTCGTGGAATCCAGCATTCACGGGCCAGCTAATCGAAGGCACGCCCACCCAATACTTCAATCCCGCCGCCTTCATTGCCCCGTTGAACGGCACCTACGGCGACGTCGGCCGCAACGTACTGCAAGGCCCCGGAATCATCGAGACGGATTTCTCGCTCGCCAAGAGAATTACGTTCACCGAACGTATCAATCTCCAGTTCCGCGCCGAATTCTTCAACATTTTCAATCACACAAACTTCAACACCCCCAATACGGTGGTGTTTACTTCGGCAACGTCGGGTCCATCGCCAACCGCAGGCCTCATCACCTCTACGGCAACCACTTCACGCCAGATTCAATTCGGCCTGAAGTTGCTGTGGTAGATCGCTGAAGCAGCCGCATACTTTCTCATGACGGCGAAGACTAGCGATGCTAGGATTAGTCCGTCATGAGCACATCTCCCGCCGTAACTTCCGATTCCGCTCGCCAATTACTGCGCCACACGGTCGCGACTCTCGCGTATCGCGGAGGCAAAGCAATTCGCGGCGCAGACGACGAATTTGCCGCATTCCAAGTCGGAGAAAAATCACGCACGCCGTGCCAAATCCTCGCGCACATCGGCGACTTGCTCGATTGGGCAGTCTCGCTCGCGAAAGGAAAGCAGGAGTGGCATGATTCGGAACCGCTGCCGTGGCCGCAGGGTGTTGATCGTTTTTTCGCGGCGCTCACCTCGCTCGACGCCTGCCTGACTCCCGATGAGCCACTGGGCGGTCCCGCCGAGAAAATCTTCCAGGGACCTATCGCCGACGCGCTCACGCACGTGGGGCAAATCTCCATGCTTCGCCGCCTCGCCGGATGCCCCGTCCGAGGCGAGAATTATTTGCGCGCGGATATCGTAGCCGGAAGGGTCGGCCCGGGGCAGACCGTGCCGCGGCGCGAATTCGACTGATTTAGAGTACAAAAAACGCGGGGTCGGCGGGAGGTTGTCTCTGGTGGAACCGAAACGGTTGAAAAACACACGATGCGGGCACTTGGCCGTGATCGTAGAAGTCCTGAGCAGTTACCCGAGGATTGGCCGAGGGCTCATGGAGTGCGCGTCCGAACAACTTAGGCTGGCGCAGCCTAATACGTCAGTGGTTGCTATTCAAGTGCGTTTTACCCTTCGAACCTTTGGTTTTATGTCATTTTGGCTCTAAGCCCCCCGAATCCATGTTGGTTCAGCCCGTGCTTTAGCGTTTTCAGCGACCTACAATGCCCCGCGACATAAAGAAAGACCTCCTGCGCACTTCCTATCGTGGTAGGAAAATCATCGTAGGCGCTCCCAAAGGATTTGCCAACTTTGATGCGGGTCATGGCGTGCGGAAGCCCGTCGAGATTCTTCCCACATTTCAGGCTTGTTGACGCACGCACATTCCTTCCTCGTGACTTACGAACGCACCAAATATCCGGGCGGAACATGTAGGAAGTCGATAAGGTTCTTCAAAACGCTTTCAGCCTTGGATCAGTTATTCGAGGATCGGGCAGAATTGAAGCGGCGTGCTGAAGAACAACTGTTGCAAGGGCCGCTGGCCAATGCCATGACTCACATCGGTCAATTGGCAATACTCAGAAGAATGTCATCTTCGCCTATACCCAAAGACAACTTTGATGAGGCACGGATTTCCCCAGGCAACATTTCCTCGCCTTCTTCTTAATCGTAGTGGCCACTCCCCCTCCCCGCTCGCAGCATTCGGTGCCTGCCTCGCTCCGATGAGACAGTGGGCGGGCCCGTCGAGAAAATCTTCCAGCGACCTATCGCCGACGCGCTCACCCACGTAAGCAAATCTCGATCCTTCGCCGTCTCGCGGGATGCCCCGTCCGAGGCGAGAATTATTTGCGCACGGATATCGTGCGCCGGAAGCGTCGACCCGGAGCAAACCACTGATTACGGCGCAGAACGAGCAGAAATTGCTGAAAGTTGCGGAAAAGCACCAGGTTAAGGGGCCTTAAGTGGATAAAGCTTGAAGTAACGGAATAGAGCTCGCTTGAAGCAATTCGATTCGCGCTCTTTTAGGCAATTTAGACGCTCATTCTGAAGCAAATCGATCACGCTAATTGCATTGATTAACGGCGCAGACTAAAGGCCAATTGATAGCGCCGATTGGCGGGATTGATGCGCTGAACTTGCAAAAATGTAGCCGGGCGGCACCGGCTGAGGGACCCGAACCGCCCGGCGTTTCTCACCCATCTCCGCAGGGTCTGGGTAAGAACTTGTTATGCGGCGCTTTCGTTGCTCCGCATGAATTCGTAGCGCTCGATCGCTGCTGCGACTCCGACGTCTCCCGAATATTCGGGGCTGCTCCGGAGCACGCGGCCAAGACAACGGACGCGGACCGGGCCGGCCTGGGTCAACTCGTGGGGAAGGGTCATGACGATCTCCACGGCGGAGCCGCTCCGTAAGCCTTTCGGTAGATGAAAGTACAGCCCTCGAGAACTGACCTCGCGCGATTCGGTTTCGGCCTCGCCGACGACGCTTTCATCCGTCCAACGAACCGTGAGGGGAAGCCTCATCAGGAATCGCCGCGATGAGCGGCGCTCTTTTAATGCCACAGGACACCTGCCTCTTGACTACCCACATAGATTAGATTCCAGCGCCGCCGAGCCCTATAGAGCAATAGAGCCAATTCGATAGGACTAGGGAGGGCCCAAAGTACTAGAGCGGATTCGGAGTACGAAGAGACGACTGATCCGAAGCTAACTTACTCAATATCAGAATATTACGCTGAGTACAGCCCAACAAAACCTATCTACTCGGAGGCCGCTTGGCGGAAGGCGTGGAGAATATCGGGGAGGGAGAGCACGCCCTCGAGCTTTCCCGTGTCGCCGCGATTGACAACGGGCAGAACCGCCCAATCCCCTGCCCAGCGTAGAACCTCTTCCAGGGATTCTTCGGGGAAGATCATCGGCAGGGGGCCTTTTGAAGCAATATCGCCGGCGGTGTGAGTGTTTAGAGGGTCGGCTGCAAGGTGTTCGATTTCTTCCCGGCTCAGCAGCCGCCATTCGCCCACCCGGGGACGCACGAGGATCGGCATCTCGGGCTGTCCATTAAGGCGCGCAGCCAAGGTCGCCAGCGTCTCTGTTGGATCGACCACGATGCTGCTGTCGATTTTCATGGCGTCCTCCACAACAAGCGAGACTTGCTCGCGCCGTTCTTCAATCGAAGGAAGGATGAGGCCATCCTGGCGGCTGAGCATGTCGAACAGCGGCACATTCTGAAAACGTCGCGAAATGAAATATGCGATCAAACTGGAAACCATCACGGGTACCGCGGCCGAATAATTCCCCGATACCTCGATCACCATGAAAATGGACGTGATGGGAGCGCGGAGGAATCCGAGAAAAATGTGCCCATCCCAACCAGAGCGAATGTTGCCGTGGTCACCGTAAGACTTGGGAAGAAATGGTGCTCCATGGCGCCGACCGAGCCGCCCAGCATTGCGCCGATGAAAAGAGCGGGTGCGAACATGCCGCCTGGCGTTCCGCTCAAGAAAGAAATGCCGCTGGCCAGAATTTTCGCGACGGCGAAAAGCAGCAGGAATTTCCAGGTGAATTGCCCATGGAGGGCCTGGTCGATGATCGCGTAGCCCGCGCCCATGACCTGCGGCAGCTTGATCCCGATGAGGCCAATTAACAGGCCAGCAATCGCGGGCTGGATGTACCGCGTCCAAGATGGAAGCCTTTGGATGCGAGGCCGCGCGTATTCGAGCCATTTCAGGAATAACAGAGAAATCGCGCCTCCGGCGAGTCCTAGGACGGCATAAGCAAGCAGTTCGGCGGGATGCGCAAGCTCGATGGGCGGAACGCGGAAAAGCGATTCGGGTCCGAGAAACCATCGCATGGTGACGACACTGGAGACTGCGGCCAGGACAATCGCACCCAGCACGCCGGCACTCCAGGTTCCAATAACCTCTTCGATTACAAAGACCACCGCGGAAATAGGCGCATTGAAAGCCGCCGCAAGTCCCGCTGCAGCACCTACAGGAGCAATCAAACGGATCTTCTTTTGCGAAAGACGGAGCGAGCGGCCAATATAGGACGCGATCCCGGCGCCTATCTGGAGCGACGGATCTTCAGGACCAAGCGATTGGCCGCTTCCGATTGCCAGCGCACAGACGAAGAATTTGCCGATGACCGTCCGGAACGGGATATAGCCGTTCAAAACGTAAACCGCAGCCTTCGTCTGGTTGACGCCGCTGCCGCGGGCTTGGGGAAAAACCTTCATCACAAGCACAGCGATTACCAGACCCACCACCGCAGGGGCTATGAAAACCCTGGGGAGTATGGGAGCGAGGGTCGAGCCTAAAACAGCAAACTGAACCCATTCGATCAACACGCGGAAGCAGACCACGGAAAGGGCCGAAAAAATACCGATCAAAATTGCGAGGAAAAGAAAAAGGCGGTCTTCGCTGCCGGTGAAAATCAGGCGCGTCCAGGATCTAAAAAGAGAACGAATGCGGTCGATGGCGTTCGGCACCGGCCGTACCGACGGAGCTGTTACCGGAGAGGCCACGTCGCTCACTGGTTTGTTCCTGGGAGGCTGCGCCCGAGCAAAAAAAGAGCGTGATCCGGGCCCGATGTGGGCTCGCCACATGCTTGGGCGGCGGCATTTTCCATCTGAAATACGAGCGACATCACCGCTTCGATGCGGTCGGGATGGCGCTGCAGGTTCAGCTCGCTCCAGTCTCGCTCCATATCGCGACTGGACGCATTCAGGTCCTGGAGCTCGTCTCCCGGGGGCATCTGTGAGAGCGATTCCCCGTGTTCGTGAGCGCAATCCTCGATCCGCGACTCGGCATGAGCGAGTGCCTCCGAAGCTCTTTTTGCCCGTTCTTCAAATGAAAGTCCTTTGCGAAGAGGATTGGCCGCTTCGATTTGCTCGGACTTGTCCATCATATCGGCCGCGGTGCGGTCCACCGCCTTTTCGCGGGACAGCCTATCGAAATAGTCGAGCGCACGAGCGTATTGGGCGAGTTGGTATGCAGCGGTTGCGGCGCCAATCAGGGCGTCCTGATCACGGGGATCGAATTTCAGAATTGACTGATACTCCGCGAGGGCACGGTCATACAACTCGGCGCGAAGAAGCAGCGCACCTGCCTCTTTCTGCCGGCCCAGGTCGCCGGCGGGGACCTCCTGCGTCAATGCGATGACCTCCGGCTGCGCGTCGGTTACATTGCCGCGGCCGAGCAAATACTCACA
>Ga0182024_10019952_pt1 | contig 12292 bp, 7 predicted proteins | sample P32metaG_FD_120480 | JGI IMG/M metagenome (GOLD analysis project Ga0182024, IMG submission 120480) | Permafrost microbial communities from Stordalen Mire, Sweden - P3-2 metaG (Illumina Assembly) | ecosystem: Environmental > Terrestrial > Soil > Wetlands > Permafrost | place: Sweden: Stordalen...
AAACAGTTCCTCGTTCTGCTCCATGCGGTCGATGAATAGCCCTTCAAGAGCTTTAACAAACACATAACGGAAATTCTCGATGGTGTTCGCTGATGCCGCTTGTCGCAAGGATTCGTCGGCAACGGCTTCCTCACGAATCTGATGGAAAAAGAGTTCGTCAGCCTGGGTAAATTCAGTCCCGAACCGTTCATTTACCAGGTCGATGAGCCGGGACAGCTCGACCTTGGAGTCTTCGCCTTTGCCCGTGCCGACGGCGGTGGGCCCGCTAATCGGCACATTTTCGCCGGTATCGAGTCGGATTGAACCTTCACTGATTTTTTGAAGCCGATAGAACTTCAATGCCACTTCGTCGTCAAAGATGTACCGTTCGCCCGTCGTGCGGTGCGGAAGTTTCGCCGCCAAGAAGCGGGCGTAAGTGTAAAGCTTTTCCAGGTCGCTATCCTGAAAGGGTATCACCTGCGATAGGAAACCGTACAAGTTGCGGAACGTGTTGAGCAAGCTCCGGAAATTCTCTTGCTCCTCTTCGGCCAGTTGCCCGAAGCGGCCAACGGCCGGATCAAGACACGCATTCATCATCGCATGATCGCTAGGGGACTGCGTAGCCTTCGGCTTGAAGAAAACTTTGCAAAAGGCATCCACATCCTCCCGGGAGAAAACGTGCATTGCTTCGAGCTTCCCCTGTAATTCATATAACTGCCGGGGATCAGCTTCGTCGCCAATGACGGTTTGTTCGTAATACGGCTGGAATGCGGCTTGGATGTCCTCGGTTCGATTGACGAAATCAAGTACAAACGTGTCTTCCTTGCCAGGGCAGGTCCGGTTCAACCGCGAAAGCGTCTGCACGGCCTGGATGCCGTCGAGTCGTTTATCGACGTACATGGTGTGCAACAGAGGCTGGTCGAACCCGGTCTGATACTTCTCCGCCACCAGCAGCAATTGATATTCTTCCGTCGCGAATTTGTCGGGCAGTTCTCGTTCTTTGATCGGTCGGCCGGCTTTATCGCGATTCATGTCCGGCTCGGTATAGCTGACCCCCTTAACATCCGGGTCGTCGACGGTGCCGGAAAAAGCAACGAGGGTTTTGATCCCTTTGTAACCCTTCTCCTTAATTTGACGGTCGAATTCCTGCTTGTAGCGGACAGCGTGCAAACGGGAACTGGTCACGACCATCGCTTTCGCCCGGCCGCCAATTTTGTGCCGAGTGAATGTGCGGAAGTGCTCCAACATGACTTCCGTTTTTTGAGCGATGTTATGGGGGTGCAGGCTCAGAAAGCGGGCCAGCGCCTTGGCGGCTTTGCCTTTGCTCACTTGCGGATCGTCCTCGATGGCCTTGATGAGCCGATAATACGTCTTATACGTCGTGTAGTTCTTCAGCACGTCAAGGATGAAACCCTCTTCAATGGCTTGCCGCATACTGTAAAGATGGAATGGGTGCGGCTTGCCGTCTGGTCCCCTGCGGCCAAAGACTTCCAGCGTTTTGTACTTCGGCGTGGCCGTGAAAGCGAAAAAGCTGATGTTCGGCTGTTTACCGCGTTTCGCCATCGTCCGTAAGATTTCTTCTTCGGCATCGTCCATGCCTTTGGCCAGGGCTTCTTCCCTCGCCTTCTGCTTAATACTGTTGGCGGCCAGCACCCCCTTGAGTTCCGTGGCCGCTTCGCCCGATTGCGAACTGTGGGCTTCGTCCACGATGACGGCGTATTTCCGGTCGGGCAGGTCGCCGACTTTTTCCGTGACGAAAGGAAATTTTTGTAGCGTGGTAATGATGATCGGCGTGCCAGACTTCAGCGCCTGTGCCAACTGCTCGGAATCCTCGTCGATTTTTTGCACCACACCCTGCTTGTGGTCGAACTGATAAATCGTGTCCTGCAACTGACGATCAAGAACGCGGCGGTCGGTAATGACGATGACCGAATCGAAAATCTTGCGGTCTTGGCTGTCGTGTAAACTGGCCAGCCGGTGGGCGATCCACGCAATCGAGTTGCTCTTGCCGCTACCCGCCGAATGCTGAATCAAGTAGTTGTTGCCGGGCCCGGACTGCTTGGCTGCAGCTTCCAAATTGCGCACGGCCACAAGCTGGTGATAGCGGGGAAAGATCATCGTTTCCTTGCGAATCTTCTTGCCGCCGATGGTCTTCTCCTCCACCTGCAAGTGGACAAACCGTCCCAAAATGTCGAGCCAAGAATCCCGTTGCCAAACTTGCTCCCATAAATAGTCCGTCTTATATCCGTTGGGATTGTCCGGGTTGCCAGCGCCGGTGCCATTACCCTTGTTGAACGGTAAGAAGAATGTCTTGGCGCCGTCGAGGCGGGTGGTCATCCATACAACGTCGGGATCTACGGCGAAATGGACAAGAGTGCGCTTCTTGAATTCAAAAATGCGTTCGCGCGGATCGCGGTCGCTCTTGTATTGGTACTTGGCATGTTCGGCGTTCTGTCCGCTAAGCGGATTTTTGAGTTCCGCTGTGGCCACAGGAATGCCGTTCAGGCTTAACACCACGTCAATCGAGTTCTCGTTTTTGGTACTGTAATGCACCTGCCGAGTGCCAGTCAGTTGATTGGCTTCATACAACCGGCGCGAGTCGGGATTCATCCCGTGCGCCGGAGCGAAATAAGCGACGTGAATTAACTTGCCAAAGCATTTGAATCCGTGCCGAATCACCCCCAATGCGCCGGCTTGTCCATCAAGCGTCTTGGTCAAGTCGTCGATAATGACGCCCGACGTGCCCGTGCCGTGAAGTTTCTCCAATGCCTGCCACGTTTCCGGCTGCGTGGCTTTGACGAAGGCCAGAAACACGGTCGGATCAATGGCGCGTTCCTGGTCGAAATTGCCCGGGTCGGCCTTGGTGTAGCCGCCGGCGGTCAACAGATGATGTTCAATCGCGGCCTCAAAGGCCCGCTCTCGATGATCTACAGGCATGAGCCCTCCGTTCGGTAATCGCGAACATCAATTTGACCTGTAACGGCGGCGGAGATCAGTGCGGCACGGTATTCACGGAGTTGGCGAACTGCTCGCTGGATTGCATCAATGATCATCAAGTCACGCTTGTGGTTTATCTGAATTGCCTCAACGATCCGCAGCTGCTCATCGAGTGACGGGAAGGAAATGCGGCGAGAACCTGTGCTTGTCAGATTCACCCGCATCCGCGTTGTGCCGGTGGAATCTTTCCCGGCATCTGCGAAAGCAGACGCAGTCAGAAAATGCGCAGCGAATTCTGGATTCAGTGTTTGTTGATCTAGGCGAAAGCGAAAGCAATCTGCCTTTACCATGGCGTTTCCTAGATTCGGAGGGGCAATGCAAGCTCGACCGACAGGATGCGCAACGTCTCCCAAGCCTGCAATAAGCAAGTCACCTGGGATTACAGTATGATCACCCAAAGTCGCATAGTAATCGATAGGAATAAACGCTTGGTCCTCATCACAGAATATCCCACTTCCGATGTTCTGGAGCCGGATGACTCTTACGCCGGATTCTGAGTAGTGCTCGTTCTTGAGCCCCGAGCCGAATGGACCGTCGCATTTTGAGAGCACGACCCATCGCAGAGCACAGATAGACCAATGTTGAGGGATGGCGTAAGGCCAACAGTTGATTACATTCTCAACATCGACTTTGGGTTCTAGTCCTCGACTGACAAGGTGAGCATTTTGAGCACGCTGTCGGCTGTAGAATAAATTGACAAGCTCTTCTTTCTTGCCGATCAACTCGCCGATTTTGGCCGTCTCGCGGTCGAGGAATCCGGCAATCGCCCGCTGTTCGTCGAGTTGTGGAACCGCAACATTCAATTGTTCGATTGCTTTCATCGATATGTTGGGCTGCGTTCCGTGGGACCATGTGGTGCGTATTTGATCCTGCAAATAAACCGCGTGCAAAGCCCAAAAGATAAATCGAGCGGTCGCCTTCTCTTCGTCACAACGAATTTGCGCAAGAGGCGACCAAACGCTGAATTCAAAATCGACATCAACGATCGCTGCCTTACCAGTAGTTGCTCCCGATTTGCACAACAGTATATCGTCACGACGTGGATGGCATTTGCGTATATAGTGGCGATGCAACGCTAGCGAAATATTTCCACGACGACGGTCGAAGTCGATCTTGCCATCCCGAACAGATTCAGCAGAGACAAATGGGATACCGTCATCTACCAATTCAGGCGTTTCGTGGGGACCGTCTGTAATTTTAATGGCCACGCATCGCTTTAACGGCAGACGTTTCCATCCAGGTGGTAAGTTGGCCAAGTAGTTATCAACGGGCGTACGACGAGAGACCATTAACCGACAACCTCCCGAAGCATCCGCACGATGCCCGTCTCCAAGTCAGCGATCTCAGCCTCGATTTCTTCCAGGGGACGGGGGGAAACATACTTGTAGAATTGTCGGGTCAATGGGATTTCGTAACCAACGCGCCCGACTTCACCATCCTTCTCATCCCGTACCGATTCATTGATCCACGCATCGGAAACGTGTGGGCGCACTTCACGATCGAAATACTCGCGGATGTCTTCTTTGAGCGGGACGGTTTCGTAATCCCTTAGTTCGGGATCGGGTTCGGGATTGTCTTCCGCATCGCGGCAGATTTCGGCTGTATCATCCCGTTCAGATACAGCAGCGAGAATCGCTTTTCGGACCGGAGTAGGCAGCTTGAATTCAGCCGTGTCAAAAGCGGCGTCCATCGAGTTAACGAATTCTTCACGGTCCTTGTACAAAATGGAACCATCCATCGCTTCCAAGATTTTAATTATGGCAGCTTGCTGCCGACGGCCAGCAGCTTCCTCGACTGCGATTTGTTTCTTGTCCTTTTTCTTAGATTTGGCCAGATTTTGAAACGCGCTCGCTTCTTTAATCCGCTCAATCCGTTCTGGGATGGCCTGAAAATTAAGACGTAATGGGCGTTCTACCGTGATTTGCCGAAACCCAAAGTCGGCGTTGTCGAAAAGCTTGGAGCGTTCCGCCTCGGCAAAATCACCGTATAGCCGGGTGATTTCGCCGATGTGCTCCTCGTCGATTTCATTCCGTTTGTTGTTCAGACTTTTTCGCATTTTGCGGAACAAGTCCACGGCATTGATGAGCTGGACTTTGCCCCTACGGTCGCGGCGCTTTCGATTGGTGACGATCCAGACATACGTAAAAATGCCCGTGTTGTAAAACAACTGGTCAGGCAGAGCGACAATGGCATCAAGCCAGTCGTTTTCTATAATCCAGCGGCGGATTTCACTTTCCCCCGATCCGGCGTCGCCGGTGAACAAGGGCGAGCCATTGAACACGATGCCGATCCGGGTGCCGCCGTCTTTCACTGATTTCATTTTGGAAATCATGTGTTGCAGGAATAAAAACGAACCGTCGTTAATACGCGGTAAGCCGGCGCCAAAGCGACCGTCGTAGCCAAGCGTATCATGTTCCTTCTGGATCGTCTCTTGTTCGGATTTCCATTCAACCCCGAACGGCGGATTGGCCAGCATGTAATCGAATCTCTGTTGAGAAAAACCGTCCTTAGTAAAACTGCTACCGAAAACGATATGATCGATTTCATGCCCCTTGATGAGCATATCGGAGCCACAGACAGCGAACGATTCGGGATTCCAGTCCTGGCCAAAAACTTCTAGCTTGGCGTCGGGATTGAGTTCACGGAGATATTCGTCGGCGACCGCCAGCATCCCCCCGGTGCCGCAGGCCGGATCGCATAGTGTGCGGACGGTGCCCTTCTTGACCAACAGGTCACGGTCTGGCTCAAAAAGCAGATTCACCATTAGGCGGATGACCTCACGGGGCGTGAAGTGGTCGCCCGCCGTTTCATTTGCCGCTTCGTTGAATCGCCGGATCAGCTCCTCAAAGATGTAACCCATCTCGATGTTGGATGCCTGATCGGGATGCAAGTCGATCTCGGCAAACTTCGACACGACGAGAAACAACCGATTGTTTTCTTCGAGCCGCGCGATTTCCGGCTCAAAATTAAAGCGGTCGAAGATTTCCCGGACCTGCGATGAAAAGCTTTTGATGTACTTGGTGAGATTGGCAGCGATTTTGTCCGGCTCGCCACGGAGCTTCGGAAAATCGAGCTTGCTGGTATTGTGGAATGACGCCTTGGCGGCGCGATTCAGGATCGGTTCGGGATTGGCAAGTTTGCCGCTTTTCAGGTCGGCCAACTTTGCCAAAACCTTTTCTTTGGTCGGTTCCAACACGCAATCAAGTCGGCGTAACACCGTCAGCGGTAAAATAACGCGGCCATATTGCGCCGGCTTGTACGGCCCGCGTAACAGGTCGGCCACGCTCCAAATGAAACTGACCTTGTCGCCGAAGTTTTTCACTCTCTCACGACCCTTTGTTTGCTCATCTTTTGCATTGCAGTGCACTGGAGCGGGCAGGGACCTGAGTGCCTGTTGTGTTGGGCGCCGCAAGACGGTTTTATGCGATGGGCCACATGCTGTTCAACGGGACATTACTTGTTAATTCTAATCCCCCCACGGTAGATTGCGATGGCTTTGGCAGCGACGGCAACACTTGACCATCATCCTGTCGATTATTTCCGGCGGAATCGCAGACATCTCGTTGCTCCAAGGGGTCCCAGCTTTAGTCCTATTCGCCGCTGCCTTTTTCTTCAATTCTGTTGGGAAGTTTGAGAAGCTTGCCAAACTCCGTGAACCGTCGGCGGCCTAGCTTGTCGATGATCCCTTCTGCAAGTATTTCCGTTTCACCACTGGCGGCCAAGGCCAGCGCAAGAATCTTCATTGCTTCGTCGCGCCAGCCATAGATTCGCCATCCCTCTTTGTCGCCATCTATTAATCTGCCAAGTATCTTGGTGCTGCGATGAATGTCCGTTGAAGCTACCTCTGCAAGTCTCTTGACTGCGCTGCGTTCTGGCCTAGCTTTTGGCACTAGTTGCGTGAACTCGTCTAAGCGTTCAAGTGACCATTGATTATCGAACTTGCCGCTAACGAACCAAGCCCCGAACACTGAACTGTCTGGTTCATTCTCGGCATCGCTCTGGCCAAGTTTATTCCAATACCACGTCCACAAAGTTTTGTACCGCTCTATCACTTCCGGTTCTAAATCATCGGTTGAACCGACCGCATGGCCAATGAACTCGATCGTCGCCGATCTAAGGGCGACTGGCGACCGTTCAATGAAGCGATAAATAATATGATCTTCGCTATCAAGCTCGATGTGACCCAGCCCATACAAAATCATTAGATGCTCGCCTAAGCGCCCGAATGGCTTGAATCGCGGAGTATCTTCAAACTTAGCTTCAGCAACTTGATCGACGCCATAGCTGTATTGCTCTTTCAGCAAATCGTAGTATTCAAAACGTGGATTGCGCGCCAATAGAAAACAATTCCACGCCGCCCAGCCGTATGCCGTTTCCGGGTCTCTCTCAAACTGTTTTAGATCGAAGATGGTTGCAACATTCGCAGCAACCCATTGGCGATCTATCCAATGCAATAAATTAAAGTGCCAGCCGTACATCGAGCGCGATGCAAAGCTGGAGTTTTCGGGCTTTAACTTGTCATCAAGCGCTTTTCGGACTTCGAGTAACTTATCGAATCCACCCTCAAAAACTTTTTTGCCGTCGCGTTCTACCTCTAAGGCTTTTGCAACCCATCGGGTATAGGCGATCAAGGCTTCCATTACCTTTCCTTGTGCTGAATTAATCGCGTGATTGATAAAGTCCGTTGAGCGAATGTCTTTGCCGTCATCGTCAATGGCACAGCCAGATTCCGAACCACCTCCCAGTATCTTCTCGATCACGTACCAGACGCGATAACGAAGCTTTATTGGTGTGTTCGGTTCGCATAAAACTTCCCACACGTCTGCCACACTATTCCACGCCCACTGCCAATCGTGATCGTACAAGCGATCACCTTCCTCTGTCGGCCACGATTTATCGTACAGAGGTTGTGCCACCACCCATTCCGATAATTCTAATACTGCTGAAACGTCGATCGGTTTTTTCTCTTTGAAGCCCTGTAGGATTGCTTCTAGGAAAGCCCGAACGAATGGAGCAGGCTTGCCCTTCAGCAACGCCGCTTGCTTTGAGAACGTACTTGGATCAGTTGCCACATATTGGTTGAAGGTGCGTCGCAAACCCTCAAGAGTTGGATTCTCATATCGTCGGGCATCTGGTGCAGGCCGCCATTCTGCGACCATCTGGACAACTCGCGCGAAGCCTTCCGACTGCATTTCCTCGACAGAAAACGGGCTTTGATCCGCAACAAAGGCCGATCGAGAGTAGGAAGGGTAGAGAGCCAGTTCCGGCTCGCCGTGCTCCTCTAACATTCGCTCCACAAACGTACTTAGAGGTGGTTTCAGATCATCGCGAATTAGAGAAAGCTTCTCAAATTTCCAATAATCTGATTGGCGTTTGCGAAGTTCTTCATCGCCACTCCTTAGATCGTCTGGCCCCGCATCTACCCAGCCAAGCCATGTCGTTTGTTGTGCTGGGTCAAGGTGCTTATAGTGATCGCGAACCATTACTGCATATTCATGCCGGATGTGGGAGTCATCGAATAGGCTGCGATCCATGATCGTACTACGAATAAGTTTATCATCGCCAAACAGACGAATCAGATGTAGCTTCAATCGCCGGAAAATGAGGAGCTTTTCTTTCTCCAAAAGCTTGAACGCACCTTTCAGCTTCAGCGATTTGCCACGAATAGCTAGCTCATAAGCATCGCGAAGGCATCCGACAAGATCATCCCGCGTATCGTAACCATGATTCTGCTCATCATCTTCGATAGCTGGCCGCCAGACATACGAATAATCATCCTCGCGATTCCTCGACCGCAATGGATCAGACTTGATCGCGGTTTTCAGTTCCGATGTCAGATGCTCGATCAACTCGTTAGTGCGAACTGAGGCCAATGCTGGAACGACATGGGTAGATAACCCGTCAATATACCAGTGGCTATCGCGATGGCGTTTGTTTTTCCATTCGAGCTTCATCGTTCGGCGCATCAGATCGACCGCGGCATCAGGCTGGACATCTTTCGCTAATTTTTCGATCAACTCAGCAATATCATTGAGTCCGTAGAAGTTAAGCCCCTGATCGTGGCCATCCGCTATTACTGGCACAAGCTCTGCCGCAAAATTCGCTGGCATCGCTTTGGCCGCCATCAAAATATCGTGTAGAATTCGCCAGTTGTCAGTTTTCAAACTCTTGAAAATTTCGGTGACTTGCTGCGGTGCTATAGAAGCCATTCGAGCAAGGTATTCAGATTCCGGCCAGCGATACGCCAAGTGCGAATCACCTTCCCGGATTGTGGCGGGTGGATCATTGAACGATCCACGCTCGCGCAATGGAGCGATCCAAAGTGGATTTTGGAGGCGTTCAAGAAAGTATTCGGCGTACTGTCGCGATTCAATGAGCGCGAAAGCAGCTTGAACTTCCTCAGGGGTTGGTTGCTTGTAGGATTGCATCGAGTTCTGCCGAAACTGCAAAGAATTGGCCTACGATTACGAAAAGTGTTTGGTCGAACTTAGCGAATTCACTTTGGAGGTCGTGTTCGCTGGGAGCACGTACCTCATGGCTTCCATGATCCCATTGCTGGAACCACTTGTGCGTGAGTCGCATTGCGCTCGCAAGCTTTTCAACGGGAACATCGGTGTCAACAAGTTGTCGTCGATGAACAAGTGACCGCAAAAGATGCGTCGCTCTTTCTCTCTGCGGTGGATGACTCCGATGGGCTTGGATAAGATCATCGGTCTTGACATAAGCACGTATTGGAATGGCCGTAGAGCCATCAAGATCAGGCTCACTTTCCGCATCCAATAGCGATTCGGAAGGCCAAAGCTTCTCAAGCTCCGTTACGTAGTTGCGGTATTGCAGCCCTTGACCGATCCGGCCGACGCCGATCGCTTGTGGAAGAATATTGATAATATCGCGGACTGCGGTGGCGATAAAAGTATGTCGAGCGGGAAATGATTGATCGTTCAGCAGCATTACAGCGCCTTCATAAAGTGGCAGTAGCGATGGTGCATTGCGTCTGAACCAGTTACGCAGTTCGGTGCGCTGCGGCGTCCAGATGCTTGCTCCCGATGCCATGATGGCGTGTTTGATAAAGATGTATCAGTCTGTGCAGGATTGCCCGGTAACTCTGCAGACGGCTGCGACGGTAAATAGCATCGTGACGAGGTACGTTGTTGGCCGTTTATGAACGGGCGTAGCCATGATTGCGGGATTGTAATGCTCTCATCAAATCTCATCATACGAACTTTTACAAAGATTTCTCAAAAATAAATTTCTGTGTGGCGCCACAACTTATAAGAACAAACGATTAGGATTGATGAGTTATGATGAGAAACTGGCTTTGACCTGCTGAAAATATGGAACCAACCGCGAAGTTGGCTCAGTGGCCGACCGCTAAAAGAAAAACGGCCCCTGGGCCGCCCGAGTGGGACGGCCCAGGAAGTGCGCGATTGGCATTCCACGTGGGTCAAACTATGTCAAGCGGCGACGGGAAACAGCGCCTCAGAGTTACGACTCAACGCAGCCGACCGCGGAAGCAGTCCGACGAATGCTCCGGCCGCCATTAGCGATGGCGCCGGCGCTGTTTGCGCCGCCCCGCGCGATATCCTAACCGGCTACCCATACGTTTGCCGTGACCGAACGACCAATATGCAATCGCGGCAGCCAGCACGAGAACCATCAAAGTTTCCACACTTACCTCCTTACCGGCGGCAGTGCCAACCCGGGCGCCGGTGACGCCGGGACGGCCGCCGATTGCGGCTGAACAGCCACACATCCACGCCGACCAACAACAAAAAAGAATCCACGGGATGCTCCTTAAAAAGTGGGATGAAGTAACCAGCGGGAACAGAAAATCACCACCAGGCTCATCAAGCGACACTGCCAGCAGTTTGTCTTCCGCCCTGAAACTGTTCCCAGTGCTGCCGGAACCAACTGCGAAGTTGACTGATGCGAGCCGGGCTGAGTCCAAATTGCCGGGCGACATCTCTGGTTGACACGCCTATCGCCAGGGCCTTGGCAATCTTGCGGTGCCGCCGAGACAGCGATTTCAACCAAGCGGCCACGTCGATTCGGGCGGCTGCTATTTCGGCCGGGCCCGCTTGGCGGTCTTCGACCAACAGCTGGTCAAAGCTACCGGATCGATTATCGGACTGATCGAGCTGTTCGATGGTCAGACCATGGCACTTTCGGGCCCAGGGGGATAAGAGGTCATTCGAGTTCAACGAACAACCCACTCGCCGTCCGGCACGAACCTGACGAATCGCAAACTGGGCCAGCGGTGTGGCAAAAGCCACGGCCAATTTATTTCGGCGTGCCAAACCGATGAACGCGCAGTAAGCATTGGCGATCACCTCGGCTACAAATTCTTCCCTGGCTTCGGGGCGCTGGCCGCGGAAGGCGATATGAGCCTGCCGCCGAATCACCGGCAGCATTCTTAGAAACTGGTCCTGAACAAACTCCGTCTTCTGGCCATTCGATCCCTTTCTTACTGGTGCGATCATGGGACGACTCCTCGTGAATGGAGGACCGCCCAGCTGGGGCGGTCCTGTTGGTAAAAACAGAACCGCCCCAGCACCGCGCCGAGGCGTTAAAACATCAGCAAGTCAGACACCCGCGCGGATCAAGCATGCGCGGAAAAAGAAAAAACCCCGGGCCGTGCAGCAGAGGCAAGAACCGGGGAGGTTTGATTGGTCAACTAACGATGAGGCTGGCGCCTTCGCCGCGATGACGAAGCGACGGATTACAGGTCCCTGTGGCGAGGGTAGCGCCTAACGGGCGAATATGAGCAAATCATTGTATTTCCAAGCGCCGAGGGGGATAATGCCCGCTCTGCTCCGGCCGTCTGGCCCCGTGGACGGCATTACGCCGTCGCCCCGGTCACAGCCGCCAGGACCGTTTGGTCTATGGTTGGTGTTCTATGGTGATCGGTTTCTCGGGCGAATTCGCCTGTGTCGTAACCCACGGACGGACGCTGCCGCAAATAACATCGATTTGTTCCATCGCTTTGCTCACGACGACGGTTAACTACATAAAACATCGGTGCCACATGCAATCCAACTTTCCCTGGACACGCCTGATCCTAACTGTGACGTTTTGTACGCTCGTATCGAGCGCTGACGCACAATTCGGCGGGAACTTTGCGGTGGTTGTCACCACCGGCACTGGTAGCGGCACGTTGTATTCTGCGATTCAGCAGGCCGACGCCTATGGCAACGGGTAGCGTCCGTCAAGATGCGCACATTTGATTTTGGGTAGTGCCTGGAACTGGATTGGTTTCTATTGGTTTTCGTCTGCCTTTGTTCCCCCCGGGGGGAACAAAAAATCCGCCACTTTACGC
>Ga0182024_10019953_pt1 | contig 12292 bp, 4 predicted proteins | sample P32metaG_FD_120480 | JGI IMG/M metagenome (GOLD analysis project Ga0182024, IMG submission 120480) | Permafrost microbial communities from Stordalen Mire, Sweden - P3-2 metaG (Illumina Assembly) | ecosystem: Environmental > Terrestrial > Soil > Wetlands > Permafrost | place: Sweden: Stordalen...
CGGCGCGGGACGCGCGAACGAGGGATTGCGCGGCGACTGGCAGCGGCAACTCAAACTCTGTCACGACGAACTGGGCTTCGAGTTCATCCGCTTTCATGGATTGTTCAGCGACGACATGGGCGTCTATTCCGAAGACGCCAATGGCAACGCGCATTACAACTGGCAAAATGTGGACGCGCTTTACGACCAGATTCTGGCTATCGGCATGAGGCCGTTTGTCGAGCTGTCGTTCATGCCATCCGCGCTGGCCAGCGGCAACAAAACGGTTTTCTGGTGGCGCGGCAATATCACGCCGCCAAAAAATTTGGATCGCTGGGCGGAATTCATGCGTGCGTTCGCCGGGCATCTGACCGAGCGTTACGGCGCGGCCGAAGTGAAACGCTGGCGTTTTGAGGTCTGGAACGAACCGAACCTTTCCGTTTTTTGGACCGGAACGCAGGCGGATTATTTTCAACTTTACGAGCGCACGGCGCGCGCGATCAAAAGCGTGAATCCGCAATATCAAGTTGGCGGCCCGGCCACGGCGGGCGGCGGCTGGACTGGCGAGACGATCAATTTTTGCGCGAGCCATGACGTGCCGATTGATTTTATCAGCACCCACGCCTACAACGTCGCCGGCGCGGTGGATGAATTCGGCACGAGCGGCCAGGCATTGGACAAAAACCTGCATGGCGTGGCGGATCAAATCGCCCGCACCCGCAATACCATCAGCCATTCCGCGCTGACGAATTTGGAATTGCACTTCACGGAATGGAGTTCGTCCTATTCGTCGCACGACCCGGTGCATGATGATTATATTTCCGCGCCCTTCATCCTCGAACAGATCAAGTGCACCGGCGGCCACGCTGATTCCATGTCGTATTGGGTCTTCACCGATATTTTTGAAGAGGCGGGCGTGCCGACAAAACCATTTCACGGCGGGTTTGGTTTGCTCACAGTGCAAGGCATCCGCAAGCCCGCGTATTTTGCGTATCGCTATTTGAACGAGTTGGGCGACTACGAACTCCCAACGACCGACGATTGCGCCTGGGTTTGCCGCGATAAAAAAGGTGGCGTGCAGGTTTTGTTCTGGGATCTCACGCACCCGTCGCCGGACAAAAAATTTCTGGACCAAACCCTTTTTGCCCGCGAACGTCCTGCGCCGCCGAAAGGCCCGGTGACGTTGAAACTCACCGGCCTCAAGCCCGGCAATTACGACTTGGTGGTGCATGGCACAGGCTACAAGCGCAACGATGCCTGCACGCAATATCTGGAATGGGGTGCGCCAGATCAATTGACGCGGCGACAGCAAAACGAACTTGCCAACCTTGCCGCTGATACGCCATTGTTGCACGAAACAGTAACGGTTTCCAAAGATGGAAATTTTCTCCGCACCTTTGATTTGCGTGAGAATGATGTTTATTTCGTCACCCTACAACCAACCGCCCTGATAGCCCCATCAACCTTAAATACGTTGTGAAAAGCAAAACCGTGAGCTTGGTTGGCGGCATCTTTTTTGCGGCGATTCTACACGCGCAAGAGGTCGAATACGTCGACCCGCGCGGGCCAGTGGAGTATCCGGGAATGAAAGTGACGGTGGACGCACAGGGGGTTCAGGCGCGCGGTTACCAATTTCAAAACGATGGCGCGAAACCGTCGCCGTGGTCGGCGCACTGGATCTGGCTGGACGGCGATGCGCCCGCCACCGCCGGCATGTTTCGCAAGGAAATCACGCTGGCCGAAGCCCCGCAAACCGTGAAAGCGTGGCTGACGGCGGATTTGAAATATCGTTTTTACGTCAATGGACGGCTGGTGTCGCGCGGGCCGGTGGACATTGGCCGTGATTATCAAGGTGGCAATACGCACCGCTGGTTTTATGACTGCCGTGACCTGACGCCTTTCTTTACCAAGGGCACGAATGTCATCACGGCGGAAGTTTTTCGCCAGTCGCCGATTTGGGCCACCGTTTCCCGCGGGCAGCCCGGCTTTTTATTCGAAGCCGAAATCACGGGTGGCGATGGGGGGAAAACGACGGTCAAGTCGGATGCCACCTGGCATTCGCTCGCGGCATTGCAATTCCCGGATGAAACCACTTTCGATGCCGGCAAGGAACCCGCTGGCTGGCGGCTGGCTGGTTTTGACGATTCAGCGTGGCCGGCGAGCCGCGAGGTGAAGGATGTCTGGGAAACGCTGGTGCCCAGCGAGATTCCGCCATTGATGGAGGCGCGCTATCCGGTGGCGCGCATCGAAGGATTGCCGGCGAACAAGGTGCTTACGAATGACGGCAGTTTCAAGGTGGTTTTTGACCGCGTGTTGAGCGCGTATCCGACCTTGCAAGTGCGCGGAGGCAAAGGAGCCGAACTGACCATCAAGGCGAATAACCAGACCAAGGTCATGCTCGATGGAGGCGAACTGTTTTATGAATTTCCATTTATGACGGAGATCGTTCCGTCATTCACCGTTTATTTGAAACATGTCACTGAACCGGTGGAGATCGTGGATGTTGGCGCGAATTTCACGTCGCAGCCATTGGAATATCAGGGTGCGTTCGAGTGCAGCGACACAAACCTTACCCAAATTTGGCAGGTGTCGCGTTGGGCGGTGCAAATTTGTTTGCAGACCCACCATCTCGACTCGCCAAACCACCAGGAACCCATCAGCGATCCTGGAGATTATCTCATTGAGTCCATGGTGAACCATTATGCGTTCGCCCAGCCGTGGCTGGCGCGGCAGGACATCCGTAAATATGCATGGCTGCTGAAGGACGAACACTATCACAATTTCCACACCAGCTATTCCATCGCCTGGTTGCAGATGCTCATGGATTACTACGATTACACCGGTGACAAATCGTTGGTGGTGGAAATGTCCCCTTATGTTCACGAATTGCTCGACACTTACACCTCGTGGCGCGGGACCAACGGCATTATTTCCGAAGCACCCAATTACATGTTCATGGATTGGGTGACAATCGGCGGCTTTGAATGTCACCATCCCCCGGCAGTGATCGGGCAAGGCTATCTTACCGCATTTTATTATCACGGCTTGGAATTGGCCTCGCAGGTCGCGGAGCTCACCGGCGATAGGGCGCGTATCAGGAAATATTCTGAACTACGTGACGAGGTTGCCAAGGCTTTTAACCGTGAACTGTGGGTGGCGGACAAGGGGCTTTACCGCGACGGCAAACCGTTTCAGACCTCGGTCAAGCCTAGCCAGTGGCTGCCGGCGGACAAGGACATCGAGACCTTCAGCCCGCACGTGAATCTGCTTGCCGTGCTTTACGATCTTGCACCAAAGGCGCAGCAGCCGGCCATCGTGGAAAAAGTGATCGCGGAAAAACCGCTGAACACGCAGCCGTGGTTTATGCACTGGGTTTTTGCGGCGATTGACCACGCCGGGCTGTTCGACCAATACGGCACATCACAACTGCGCCGGTGGCAGATTGTGCCAGAGACAGAGTCGTTCCGCGAAATGTGGACCAGCGGCGACTTGAGCCATGGCTGGTGTTCCACGCCGCTCGTGCAGATGTCCGCACGAGTTTTGGGCGTGACGCCGGATGCACCCGGATTCAAAACGATCTCAATTCGTCCCGAACTATGCGATTTGAAATGGGCCAAAGGCCGTGTGCCAACACCGCATGGCAACGTGGATGTTTCGTGGGTTTTGGACGGCAACCAATTCAGCCTTGATGTAACCGTGCCCGAGGGAACCGAAGCCGAAGTTACCCTGCCCTTAACGCACTTCGAGCGGCCGCTCATTCTTTTGAATGGCAAAACAGCCAAGCCAAAGATACATGTTTCCGCCGGAACATGTCATTTTGAGGTCGCCGGAAAATTAAAGCAGTAAAACCAGCGTTCTCTATGATTAAAAAAAACAAACATCTGCTCAATTTCGCCTGCCTTGCGGCCATGCTGGGGCTGGCGCAGCTTCAATCCCCGGCGGCAGACCTGCCAATCGCGCCCGGAAGGTTTTCCAGCAGCGCGTCGTCGCTGACCAACTATTCCTGTCCGGAATGGTATCGCGACGCGAAGTTCGGCATCTGGGCGCACTGGGGACCGCAGGCCGTGCCGCGCGCCGGCGACTGGTATGCGCGCAACATGTATCTTCAGGGCAGCCCGCAATACGAAAGCCATCTCAAGAACTACGGCCATCCTTCGACCAATGGTTACAAGGACATCATCCCGCTTTGGAAGGCCGAAAAGTGGGATCCCGATGCGTTGATGGCGCTTTACGTCAAGGCGGGTGCGAAATATTTCGTCAGCATGGGCGTGCATCACGACAACTTCGATTTGTGGAACTCCAAGTTTCATTCCTGGAACGCCGTCAAGATGGGGCCGCACCGCGACATCGTCGGTGATTGGAAAAAGGCGGCGCAGAAATATGGAATGCGCTTCGGCGTTTCCGAGCATCTGGGTCCGAGTTTCGGCTGGTTTGCGCCGAGTCACGGCTACGATCAATTCAAAGAGCCAGGCGCGCGGCTGGGCATTCCTTATGACGGTGCGAACCCTAAATATGAGGAACTTTACCATCCCGACAACAACGAACCTTTCCGCTGGGGACCTTCATGGTATGCAACCAATTCAGCCTGGCATCAGGAGTGGTTCAATCGCATCAAAGATTTGGTGGATCAGTATCAGCCCGATCTGCTTTACACCGATGGCGGCATTCCCTTCGGTGAAGTCGGGCGCAGTTTGCTCGCGCATTTCTACAATTCCAATGAAGCCGCGCATGGCGGAAAGCTTGAGGCGGTCTATAATTTCAAGGACTTGGGCACGGGAGAATTTATTCCTTATGCCGGCGTGGAAGATGTCGAGCGCGGCGTGATGCCAGACATCAATCCGCTGCCGTGGCAGACCTGCACTTCCATGGGCGACTGGTTTTACAGCGACGGTTTCAAATACAAAACCACGGCGGAGGTGGTGCATATGCTGGCCGACATCGTGAGCAAGAACGGCAACCTGCTGCTCAACGTGGTGCTGTATGCGGATGGCAGCCTGCCGCCGGAATCGCGCCAGTTTCTCGACGAGATGGCGGCGTGGATGTCGGTGAATGGCGAGGCGATCTATGGCACGCGCCCGTGGAAAATTTTTGGCGAAGGCCCGACGGTGGCTGCCGCCGGCAGCTTTAAGGAAAACACCGCTTACACGCCGCAAGACATCCGCTTCACCACGAAAGGCGGCAATCTTTATGCCATTGCACTCGGCTGGCCGGCGGATGGAAAAGTTGTCGTCACTTCGCTTGCCAAAACCGATGACGTCAACGTGAACCAAATCGAGCGGGTCGAACTGCTCGGTGGCAGGGGCGAATTGAAATTCACCCAGACCGCCGCCGGTTTGACGGTTGAACTGCCCGCCCAAAAAATCAGTGACATCGCCTGCACCCTGAAAATTACCGGCGGCAATTTGCAGCCGGTCAAACCGGCTGTGCCGACAGCCGAGATTCTGACGCCGCCCACGCCGGACGTGCCGCGCATCAACGGCCCGAATGTCTTTGGCGTGCGCCCCGGCTCGCCCTTTTTGTTCAACATCCCGGCGACGGGTAAACGGCCCATGAAATTTTCCGCCAAAGGACTGCCGAAAGGTTTGCAACTTGACGTGGACACCGGGCGTATCACTGGCGCGCTCAAAAAATCCGGCGAGTTCACGGTCAAATTGCAGGCAAAAAACACTTTCGGCTCGGCGGAGAAGAATTTTCGCGTCGAAGTCGGCGAACGGATTGCGCTGACGCCGCCGCTCGGCTGGAATTCCTGGAATTGCTGGGGCGACACAGTTGACGCGGACAAAGTTCTCCGTTCCGCCCGCGCCCTCGTTGCTTCCGGCCTCGACCAGCATGGCTGGAGTTACATCAACATTGACGACTCATGGCAGGGCGCGCGCGGCGGCCCGCTCAACGCGCTTCAACCTGATCCGCAGCGATTCCCCGACATGAAACAGGTGTGCGATGAAATTCACCGGCTGGGTTTGAAGGCCGGCATTTATTCCACGCCTTGGACGGTTTCTTATGCGAGCCGTCCCGGTGGCAGCTCGGAAAATCCCGAAGGTAAATGGGATGCAAACGCCAATTTCAAAGCGCCTCGAAACAAAAACGTGCTGCCGTTCGCCATCGGCAAATATTCCTTCACCCAGGCTGATGCCACGCAATGGGCGGCCTGGGGAATTGATTATTTGAAGTTCGATTGGGGTCCGGTAACAGCACCACCGGCGGTGGCAATGCACCAAGCTTTGCGTGACACCGGGCGCGACATCATTTTAAGTTTGTCGAACAACCACGAGCAAAACTTGTTTGACGAAATCAAGGAGGTTTCCCGGACGGCGGAAGCTTGGCGCACCACCACCGACATAAATGACAACTGGAGCCGGGTGAAAGAAATTGGTTTTTCGCAGGACAAATGGGTACCGTTTGGCGGACCAGGACATTGGAATGATCCCGACATGCTGGTTGTCGGTCAAGTCGGTTGGGGGCGGCCGCATCCGTCAAAATTGACGTGCGATGAACAATATACGCACATCAGCCTTTGGTGCATGCTGTCCGCGCCGCTGCTCATCGGCTGCGATTTGGAAAAGCTAGACGCGTTCACCCTCGGCCTGTTGTCAAACGATGAGGTCCTCGCGGTCGATCAAGATTCGCTCGGCAAACAGGCGATCTGCGTCGCGACCCACGGCGACTCGCGGATTTATGTCAAAGATTTGGAGGACGGCTCCAAAGCGGTCGGACTTTTTAACCTGGGCGAAATCGAAGCAACCGTCACCGCCAGGTGGGCGGAATTGAAAGTTACCGGGAAACAAACGGTGCGTGATTTGTGGCGGCAAAAAAACCTGGGTGCCTTCACAAATGAATTTAGCGCCAAAGTTCCCACGCACGGAGTGGTTCTAGTTCGCCTAATTTCAGCAGAGTGACCCGCACGGCAACGGTTTTTATAATGAACTTTTTACCTTGAACAGCCAATTTTAAAAAACAAGCTTCTTGTTCAGATAAATACTTTGAGAATTCCCTTCTATATTTTATGGGTCGCGTCGTTTCTGCCGGCAGGCCCGGCTCTGGCCGGGGAACTGGCCCTCAAGTATTCGCAGCCCGCCGCGCGCTGGACAGAAGCGCTGCCCGTCGGCAACGGACGGCTCGGCGCTATGGTTTTCGGCGGCGTCACTAACGAGCTGCTGCCACTTAACGAAGCCATGCTCTGGTCCGGCGCGCCGCGCGACTGGAACAATCCCGGCGCAAAGGAAATTCTTCCGCAAGTCCGCGCCGCGATTTTTGCCGGCGATTATGTAAAGGCCGGCGAGCTTTGCAAAAAGATGCAAGGGCCTTACAACGAATCCTACCAGCCGCTTGGCGATTTACGGCTGGCGTTTGCCGGTGGTGAAAACATTTCTTCCAACAACTACGAACGCAGTCTCGATCTTGACCGCGCCGTGGCAACGGTGCGTTACAAAATCGGCGGAGCCACTTTTACCCGCGAAATATTCAGCAGTTTTCCCGACCAGGTTGTTGTCATGAGGCTGACGTGCGACAAGCCGGGCAAAATCAATTTCAACGCGACGGCGGACAGCCTGCTGCATCATGCGACAGAAGCCGACGGCACCAACACATTGATTTTACGCGGCAAAGCGCCCTCGCACGTTGACCCGAATTACTTGAATTCCAAAAACCCGATCATTTACGGCACAAACGGCGAAGGCATGACGTTCGATTTGCACGTTCGCGCGTTCGCCGACTGCGGAACAATTTCCTGCGACGGAAAAATTCTTTCAGTGTCCAACGCCAACGCCGTGACATTGCTGCTCTCGGCGGCAACCAGTTTTAACGGCCCGGACAAATCGCCCGGCCACGACGGTGTTGATCCGACCGCCATCGCCGTAAAACATTTGAAAGCCGCGCAAAAAAAATCTTATGCCGAGTTGCTCGCGCGGCACGTTGCCGATTACCAAAAACTTTTCCACCGTGTCGAAATCAATCTTGGCGAAACTCCTGGCGCAAGTGAGTTGACGACGGACGAACGCCTGGCCCGGTTTGCGGCGGGCGGGGCCGATCCTGGATTGGCCACGCTGCTGTATCAATATGGCCGTTACCTGCTCATTTCCAGTTCGCGCCCCGGCGGTTTGCCCGCAAATTTGCAGGGTCTCTGGAACGATTCGATGCGTCCTCCGTGGAGCGCGAACTGGACGCTGAACATCAACGCCGAGATGAATTACTGGCCGTCCGAAGTCGCGAATCTGGCCGAGTGCCAGGAACCATTTCTGGATTTTATAAAAATGCTTTCCGTTCACGGACGCAAAACCGCCGAGGAGAATTATGGCGCGCACGGCTGGGTGGCGCATCACAACGCCGACATCTGGGGCCAGACCGCGCCGGTCGGAAATTACGGCGGCGGCGATCCGGTTTGGGCGAACTGGGCGATGGGCAGCCCGTGGTTGAGCCAGCATTTCTGGGAGCATTACGCTTTCAGCGGCGACAAAACGTTTCTGCGAGTGCGCGCATGGCCGGTGATGAAAGGCGCGGCGGAATTTTGTCTCGACTGGCTGGTTGACGACGGCAAGGGCCATCTCGTAACCGCGCCATCCGTTTCCCCGGAACTGGCGTTTATTACGCCAGACGGCAAACGCGCCAATGTGAGCATGGCCTGCACGATGGACATGTCCATCATCTGGGAACTGTTCACCGACTGCATTGACGCGGCACGCGTGCTCGGCACGGATCAGGAATTCGCGGCCAAGCTTGAAGCGGCACGCGTAAAATTGTATCCGATGCAGATCGGATCGCGCGGGCAGATTCAGGAATGGTTTCAGGATTTTCAAGAGGAGGATGTGCATCACCGGCACACCTCGCATTTGTTCGGTCTTTATCCCGGCCACCAGATCACGCCGGAGCAAACAAAATTTTTTGCGGCAGCGAAAAAAGTTCTGGAAATTCGCGGCGACGACGGCACGGGCTGGTCGCTTGGCTGGAAAATTAATTTTTGGGCGCGGCTATTGGACGGTGACCACGCTTACCTGCTTATAAAAAATCTTTTGAGACCGGTTGGCGACAACACACGCACCAGCTACGGCGCGGGTGGCGGAGTTTATCCGAACCTGTTCGACGCGCATCCGCCGTTCCAGATTGACGGCAACTTTGCCTTCACCGCCGGCGTCTCCGAAATGCTGTTGCAAAGCCATCTGACCGATCCGAAAAATCCCAATGTGCGGATTCTTGATTTGCTGCCCGCGCTGCCGTCCGCTTGGCCGGACGGCAGCATCAAAGGACTCCGCGCGCGCGGCGGATTTGAAGTGGACATGCAATGGAAAAATTCAAAACTTGTTTCGGCCACCATTCACAGCACCGGTGGGACGATTTGCCAGATGCGTTCAGGCTCGATGACGAAGGAAGTCAAATTAAGAAATGGCAACAGTATTAAGATTTCGTTTTGAACAACCGGCCATTATTTTGAATGGTAAAACCAACCCCTCCCATGAATAAAAAAAACAATGGGTATTTGATTAACCTTGCCTGGGTCGCGATTTCGCTGGCCCTGGCTCAATTTCAATCGGCGGCGGCGGATTTGGCCATCACGCCCGGAAAATTTTCGGGCACGATGGAGTCACTGACGAATTACGATTGCCCGCAGTGGTTTCGCGACGCCAAGTTCGGCATTTGGGCGCATTGGGGACCGCAGGCCGTGCCGATGGAAGGCGACTGGTATGCGCGCAAGATGTATCAGCAGGGTTCGGACGATTACAACGACCACCTCGCGCGTTACGGCCATCCTTCGACGAACGGCTGGAAGGACATCATCCCCTTGTGGCACGCGGAAAAGTGGGAGCCGGAAAAATTAATGGAACTTTACAAAAAAGCGGGCGCGAAATACTTCGTCAGCATGGGCACGCATCACGACGACTTCTTTTTGTGGAATTCGCCGTTGCATAAATGGAATGCCGTGAACTATGGTCCGCACCGCGACGTGGTGGCTGACTGGCAGAAGGCGGCGAAGAAAAACGGCTTGCCCTTCGGCGTGTCCGAGCATCTCGGCGCGAGCTTCACCTGGTTTCAGGACAGCCACAAATCCGACCAGACCGGCCCGCTCGCCGGCGTGCCTTATGACGGCGCAAACTCGAACAACTGGGATCTTTATCATTTTCCCGCCAAGCCGGGTGACGACAAATGGTATTCCAACAATCCGCGCTGGCAGCAGCAATGGTATTATGAAATCAAGGAACTCGTGGACAATTATCATCCCGATTTGCTTTACAGCGACGGCGGCGTGGCGTTCGGCAACGAAGTTGGCTTGAGCCAGATTGCCAATTTTTACAACGACAGCATCCAGCACAATCACGGCAAGCTGACCGCCGTTTATAATTGCAAGCAGGAATCCGACGGCCGCTGGGTGCAGGATTACGAACGCGGCGTCCACGGCGGCATCAATCCGCATCCTTGGCAGACCGACACTTCCATCGGCGACTGGTTTTACAACCGGCACTGGAAATACCAACCGTTGAGCTGGACGGTTCACATGCTTGTGGACATCACGAGCAAGAATGGAAATTTGCTGCTAAACGTCGTGCTGCGTCCCGATGGTTCGCTCGATCCGGAAGTGGAAACCATGTTGCATCAACTCGCGGATTGGACAAAGATCAATGGCGAGGCGATTTACGGCACGCGGCCGTGGCTGGTTTATGGTGAAGGCGAAGTGAAGGCCAAGGGCGGCATGTTCAAGGAAAATTTTCAATACTCCGCCAAGGACATCCGCTTCACAACGAAAGGCAAAACGCTTTACGCGATTGCGCTGGGCTGGCCTGCGGACGGAAAATTTATCATCCAGTCGCTCGCCAAAACCGATGACGCGGGCGCGAACCAAATCAAACGCGTGGAACTGCTCGGTTACAAGGGCAAATTGAAATTCACGCAGACGGCGGAAGGTTTAACCGTGGAATTGCCGGGCGAAAAATTGAGCGACCTGACCTGCGCGTTGAAGATCACCGGCAGCAATTTGCAGCCGGTCACGCCGCCCGCAGCACCGCCGGGCATTCCGGCGGATGCGCAGGGCAATATGATTTTATCGGCCACGAACGCCGAACTGCACGGCACCCAGCTTCAATTGGAAACGCAAGGGGGTTTGCCGGACATCGGTTTTTGGAATGACGGTAATGAGTCGGTTTCGTGGACGGCGCAAATGCCCAAAGCCGGCAATTTCAAAGTCAGCGCCACCGTCGCCACGCTCAATGATGACGCCAGTTTTGTCGTTGATGTGGGCGGCGAAAAATTCAGCGCCCCGATTCTCATGACCGGCGGCTGGGACAAGTTCCAGACGATCGAACTTGGCCGGATCAACATCAAGGAACCCGGCAACCTCGAGGTAAAAGTCGGCGCGCAAGACAGCGCGGGCTGGAAGGCCATCAACCTCAATTCAGTTCAATTGACGCCGGCAGATTAAAAAAAAGCAGCAAAACTAGGCGGTCGCCGGGGTTTTGTGGCATATTCAACCAAGCAAACATTCATAAGCATAACATCACCATGAAATTCGTTACACAATGGATTGCCCGATGGTTGTTCCTGGCCGGAGCGCTGATTCCGCTGGCGGCCGCCGCGCAGGCCTTGACCATGACCAATGGCATCCAGACTTATACAGCGCTGACGAACACCACCGTGACGATGACGGGGCGCTGCGAATTGCACATCACAGCGACGACCAATCCCATCCCCGGCTGCATCATCAACCTCACGAACACTTCTCCCGACGCGTGGCTTTTCTTTCCGAACATCCGGCCTTCGGTGTTCTCGGCTTATTACCTTTCGCAAGTAAAGGTGAATGGCGCGGCGGCGGTGGAGGGCAGCAATTGCCGGGTGGATCAGTTTGTCATGGGCACCGTCGTCATCCCGCAACCGCCAAGTTACACGCCATTACAGGTTTTTAGCGCGCAAAATTTCTTGGGCGCGGCGGCGCAATTTGGAATTTACACTTACTATACAAACAACATTGGCGGGATGAACCGAAACATCAGTTCATTTCGGCTGAAGCATGGTTACGCGGCGACATTTGCACAAAATGCCGATGGCACCGGCGCGAGCCAGGTTTTTATCGCGCAGGACAGCGATTTGGAAGTGGGTGTAATGCCGACGAACCTGGATCATTGCTGTAGTTTTGTGCGGGTGTATCCATGGCGTTGGACAGGGAAAAAGGGATGGGTCGGCGGCATCAGCTCCAGCACGGCGTTGATTGATCCGCTTTGGAATTACGACTATGACAATGTCGCGACTTCAACCATTGATACGGAATATGTGCCGATGCGGGACACCGCCTACTGGGATGACTATGCCAACATCAACGGCAAGCAGCAGTCCA